>Ga0265318_10000306_pt1 | contig 39408 bp, 34 predicted proteins | sample 4821metaG_FD_192431 | JGI IMG/M metagenome (GOLD analysis project Ga0265318, IMG submission 192431) | Rhizosphere microbial communities from Carex aquatilis grown in University of Washington, Seatle, WA, United States - 4-8-21 metaG | ecosystem: Host-associated > Plants > Roots > Rhizosphere >... | reverse complement strand
TCCGCTTCCTGAAACGTGCCCCTTATTTTCTGCGCGCCTTTTTCCGTCTGCTACTGGTCTACTTCCGTGCCATTTCATCACTTCCCGCTGAGCTATCCACCGAAAACTAATTCTTAACGGCGGACTACCTCGCTCCCTCCAACAAGAGTAAAGACAGCTTCGTGAAATAAAAATAAGCGGAATCGGTCGATAGCGGGCCGGAAGGTTTTCGATCAGGCAATATTCAACGCGCGCTTAAAGCTGCCGCGCTCGTTCGAGATTTTTTCCTGAAGTTGCAATATCGCATAAAGAAGAGCTTCCGGACGGGGCGGGCATCCCGGCACGTAAATGTCCACCGGAATCACCTGGTTTACGCCCTGCACGATCGCATAATTATTGAACACGCCGCCGGAAGTAGCGCACGCGCCCATCGAGATCACCCACTTGGGCTCCGGCATTTGCGCATGAAGCTGCTTAATGACCGGCGCCATCTTCTGCGAAACGCGCCCGGCAATAATCATCAAATCCGCCTGACGCGGCGATGGCCGAAAGACTTCCGAGCCGAACCGCGCAACATCAAACCGCGCCGCAGCCATCGACATCATCTCGATCGCGCAGCAAGCCAGCCCGAATCCAAGCGGCCAGATCGAACTCTTGCGCGCCCAGTTCACGGCCTTATCGAGCTGCGTAAAGATGATGCCCTCGTCCTGCAGCAGCTTGCCGAAATCATCCGGCTTCTCCAGCGTGATGTTCTTCCCCAAGGATGTGCTCATGCCAAGTAGCTCCCCCCACATTTTCTCATAGTCCGGGGCTATGTGCCACAAAGCATGGCGCAAAGGAGCAAATCGGTAGCACAGACTTCAGTCTGTGCGCTTTTGGTTTTTGGCCGTTCCGCACGAAACCAAAACCGCACAGGTTGAAACCTGTGCTACTGGAACTTTGCAACGCAGCAGCCCGCGCACACGTCACAAACAAATCGCAATTCCTGAATTCAAGCACATTGCGTTGCATTACGTTTTTTAGTATGTTTCACGTCAATTAAGGTAGAGCGGCGCACGAGCTAACATTCAGGAAATTCAGCGTCAAAACTGCGCCGTTGCGCAATTTCCGCAATGGTTGATGGAAACGCGAAAAAAGAACAAGGAGAAGTACCATGAGCAAGTTCGGGATGCGGCGGATTGTATGGGGAATACTATTCACAGGCGCTATGTTGGCCACGGGGGCACTGGCCCCTCGCACCGACGCGCAGGCTCCTGTGCGAGGAACGATTACCGGGACGGTCACTGCCGACAAGGGCAAAGTCATCGGAGTCCGCGTCGCCGCGCACAACATCGACTATCGCCTTTGGTACACCGTGTTCACCAAAAATGGCCATTACACGGTCCCTCAGGCCCTGCCGGGAAAGTACGAAGTAATGGTTAAAGAACCCAACTTCGCCTCACCGACTGTCTCCGTTCAGCTGGGCCCCGGCGACTCCAAGACTGCAGACGTGGCTGTAACCGAGCAGCCAGATCTCACTCCCCGTGGCATCACCGGCACGATGGGTCCGCAAACTGATCGTGGTGGCCCAAAAAGAAACATCGTCTTCGTCAACAGCTTCGACGAAGTGTATCCGCCAGGGCCGGGACGAGAAATGGTCAAAGCGCTTTGCACTGGCTGCCATTCCGACAACCTGACCGCTTATCATTACACCCGGGAACAATTTCTGAGGGGTGTCAAGAGGATGGCCGAAACCAGCACACCCTCATTCAATAACGTTCAGGCGTTGGGCAGGACTCCCCTCAGCGACAAGCAGAAGGAAATCATCGCCGACTATCTATTTACGAATTTCGGCCCCGGCAAGCCGGACATTGGCATCCGCGTCGATCCACTGGCCGTGGATGAAGAAGTTGCGTCGAAGGCAATTTACGTGAGCTACGACCTGCCCCCGGAAGCCAAGAATGTGACAACCACCGGGGTACTCCCCGGCACGAACATGATCGACGGCCAATACGATTTCATGCCGGGGCTCAAGCAGGGCACGCTGCAGGCGGCAACCATATCTCCGCTGGATGGCACGATCTGGTTCTCCTCCCGCGGTTCAAACTCCATCCTTGGATTGACCCCAAACGAACTGGACCCTGCCAAACGCTGGAAGAACTTCGTCATTAAGGGTGACCCATGGGTGGCAGTGAGCGGCATGGCCTCCGACAGCAAGGGGCGCGTGTACTGGAGCGAATTACGAGGCGGAATGCTGGGCGAGCTGGACCCTAAGACTGGCAAGGAAATTCGTCACGTGATCCCGCAAAAGGGTGTAGGCGTTGGACTTATCGTCGATAAAGACGACAACGTGGACTTCACTCTGATCTGGGGCGCAATGTTTGGACGCCTGGATGCGAAGACCCGCGAGATTCACACCTACCCCACACCCACTCCTGACAACGGAGTGTATGGCTTGGCGGTGGACCCACTGGGGAATATGTGGTCCGCAGGCTGGCAGAAGGGCACCATCAACAAGTGGGACGCAGAAACCGGATCGGTCGTCGAATATCCGGTACCCGAGTCATGGGGACAGATGCGACGCATCGGCGTCGATTCGAAAGGCGTCGTCTGGGCTTCAGCGCACCACATCGGAACGCTGGTCAGACTCGACCCTGCAACCGGCAAGATGACTGACTTTAAGATCCCGGTAGCTGGCGCCAATGCCTATGAGTCCTGGCCCGATAAGTACGACAACATCTGGACTGCCGATCAAACTCACAGCTCCATCATTAAATTGGATCCCAAGACGGGCAAGTGGACCTTCTACCCGATGCCCCAAAATCGCCAGAGCGTCCCTAAGATGGAGATCGACGCCAATAACACGCTCTGGTTTGGCACCCGGGGATTGGACCTCACCGTTGCGGTGCACTTCTATCCGAATGGCTATACCGCCGATCAGCGCCCGATTCCTTGATTCAAGGGCGTGGGCTAGTAGCACAGCCCGCCGCGGCGGGCTGTGCTAGACGATTGACACAGAGGACGCGCCCGCCGTACTCTGAATCAAGGCTCATCCCATGGACCTCTTCGAAGAAGTCGTCAAGCTCCGCCGCGAAGGAAGGCGGGGGGCATTGGCGACCATCGTTCACACCAACGGCTCGATTCCGAGCTATGAAAGCTCGCGCATGCTGGTCCGCGAAGACGGCTCGATTGCCGGAACCATCGGCGGCGGGTGCGTCGAAGCCGAGGTATGGGCCGCAGCCAAGGAAGTGATGCAGGCGGAGTCGCCGCGCAAGATGACTTTCAGCCTGAATAACGAAGCCAACTACGACAATGGCCTGATCTGCGGCGGCACGCTGGAGATTTTTGTGGAACCGATCCTCCCCCAGCCGATCCTCTACATTTTCGGCGGCGGGCACGTCTCCATCGCGCTGGCGAACGCCGCGAGCACCGCGGGATTTGCAATCGGCATCGTGGACGACCGCGAATCGTTTGCCAATCGCGAACGATTCCCGATGGCACGGGAAATTTACACGAGTTTTGAGGATGCTTTCGCGAAGATCGAGCCCACGGCCGCCACTTACATGGTGATCGTCACACGGGGGCACAAGGACGACATGCGCGTGCTCGGCTGGGCCGTCGGCACCACGCCACGCTACGTCGGCATGATTGGCAGCAAGCGCAAGGTGCTGTCCGTGTACCGCGCACTCGAGAAAGACGGCATCGCGCCTGAAAAATTTACAAACGTGCACGCGCCAGTCGGCCTCGACATTGGCGCGCTGACACCGGAAGAGATCGCCATCAGCATCACGGCGGAAATCATCGCCGTCCGGCGAGGCGCCGCAAACCTGCCCCACAAGGCTGTGAGTCTGCCAACCGCCGTCCCAGCCTCGGCAGATTGAGGCACACGCTTGCTCGCCGCCATCATCCTCTCCGCCGGCGCATCCAGCCGAATGGGACGCCCAAAGGCCCTGCTTCCCTACCGCGAAGGCACGTTCCTCGAACATTTAATTCAGGTTACGCGCCATCCGCGCATCGGCGTAACTCGCATCGTGCTTGGCGCAGGCGCGGATGAAATCAGCACTATCGCGAAGCTCGATCCCTCGCAAATCGTCCTGAATCGAAATTGGGAGCAAGGCCAACTGTCCTCCATCTGGGCGGGGATTCGCAGCCTGGAGAACGTCGAAACCGACGGAATCATCCTCTGCCCGGTCGATCACCCGCTGGTGAGCGCGGCGCTGGTCAGCGAATTGGTCGAACAATTTTATTCGAATCAAAAACTGATCGTCCTGCCCACCTACAACCAGCGGCGGGGGCACCCAGCGATCTTTTCGAAGGAGCTATTCAGCGAATTGCTTTCCGCTCCCGCCGATAAAGGCGCTCGCACCGTTGTGTGGGCGCACGCTGCGAATGTCCTGGAAGTCCCGACGGAGGAGGAAGGCGTCATCCTGAACATCAATAGCCCCGGCATGCTGCAACACTTGATAGAAACGGATAAGAATTAATCCTAACGCGTAGGCTCGCCAGAATTGGACGTGCTCACGGCGCACTCTGGGTCCCGGCGTCCAATGCTCTGGTTTACTTGAGTTTGGCGATCAGGGCTTGAACGGCGTCCCGTGCAAGCTGCGCGGCGTGAAACGTCGCCGGTGGGAGGCCGCCTAACGATTCCGACAGTTGCTCGGGAGTGATGCTACGAACCTCAGCGGGAGTCTTTCCCCGCAATATTTCGGTCAGCAGCGATGAACACGCCATCGCCGTTACGCAGCCACGTGTTCGAAAACGGGCTTCGGCGATTCGTCCTGACTCCATGCGCACGGAGAGTTCGAGTATGTCTCCGCAAACCGGGTTCTCCACGGAAATTGTGGCCGTTGCCCCATCCATTGCACCGGCGTTGCGCGGGTTCTGAAAATGGTCGAGGACAGCCTGACTGTACATGGCAGAAGTATGGCGCGGGCGGCCTCACGATTCAATGTTATTGGGTTACGGGTAGTGTCCTAACAGCCCAACTGCGGCGATTTCTGCTATTTACAATCTTCATCGGCACAGTTGTGCTCACTATGGGCTGCAAAATGGAGTACCGCTTTGTTTTTCGTGAGGTCTCCCAGAACGCTGGCAATTTTCCAGCAAAATTTGGTGCTGTGTTTTGGAGTGCCCTTGAAAACATCCCAATAGTCCGCTCTGCCCCATATATAAATGTGATGGGTACCCTGTTGAACGCCGATCAGGTGTTCGACAGGTATTTTCAGTGGCCCACACAAAGTTGTGGCCTTCGGACCAAGAACGTAAGGAACTGCCGGGGGCTTAAGGTTTGGAAAATTGTAGCCTCTTTCCATAGGTACATTTTGAGCCAAATTACAAACATATATTTCCAAGCCCTTGGTCGGAGTCGTACCGCTGTTTTCCCATGGGAGCCAAAAATGCAATTCAGTAGTCGTATTAGTTGTCACATCGACTACGTGCACACCGCTTTCTACGCCCCTGCAAAACACAAAAGCTCTTTGTACCGATACCAAAGAACTCTCCATCAAGTCAGCTTGTCTCTTAATGGCGTCAAGAGTCAGCAAAGCAGCCCATACAGCGCCAATCCCAACAAGGACCAAATAATCCGTTGGCAAGTTTGCAGGAGCAATCAATCTACAGAGATAATTTTCAGAATTGCCAGCGGGGGTATTTGCTTGCTGTGGGGATTCCTGTTTCTTTCCGAGAGAAGGAGGATTTTCCGCACCTTGAGAAGTCTGCTGTTCGTAGCAGGTACCACCGCTTTTCTGTTCCCGCCGTATTACGAGTGTGAACAGGACAATCAGCAAAATCAAAAAGCCGCCAATCCGCCATTTCATATGAATACTGTACCACGGCAGTATTTAAGGCCGGAACATTGCGTGTTCGGGTTACACCTGACGAACTGCAGGCCATTGAAACTAAGGCGAGGTCTGGAAAACAGACAGTCTTGGAGTGGATACGGAGCACGCTCGATGCCGCAATCTAATAGTCATTTCCCGCTATTTGGAAACTACCGGGTTACGACGCAATGATGGACCTCAAACTTTTTCGTGGACTGAGACCTCTTCGTTTCATCCTGGAGCATCTAAAATAAAACCTCGCGTTGTAAACCGGACAGGGAAAAGCATTTGCCCAGCGCGAGAATTCGGGGCATGATCGACAATTGACAAAGTCAGGTCAATATTAACAATCCAACTGGCATCTGACACGGCGAAACGGTAATCACACATTTTGCGCTTGTCGAAAACAGGAGACAGGAAGCCAATTACTCCTATGAACAGATTTCCTTCCAGTTTACCCTTCCGATCCTTGATTCTCATGGCTCTTGCGGCTGGAGGAGCGCTTACCTGGGGCGCGCCGGATCCGGCGGCGACTCCTGGCATTCTGCTCGAAACGATGCAGGCGGAACTTCAGCGGGCAAAGACCTCGCTGGCCAATTCGGATCCCGCTCCCTATTTCATCAGTTATGAGGTGTACGACCAGCACAGCCTCCAGATCGCGGGAACTTACGGCACCCTGGTGACCTCTTCGGAAACGACTCGCCGGTGGGCGGACGTTACAATGCGCGTCGGGAGCCCGGCGCTTGACAACACGCACAATGAGAATCGCGCCTCTGGAATCACTTCGGGTCCGTTGCCCCTTGCCGACGATCACGACGCCATTTCCCGCGTTTTATGGGAGATGACCAATCGCGAGTATCGCCGGGCGACGCCGGCCTATTCGAAAGTCGTCAGCAATTCGGCGGTGGAGGCGGCGGAAGAAGACAAATCACCTGATTTTTCAACCGAGACTTCGCAAACACAGATCGACAAGCCGACGGCTCCGATTATCTTTAACAAGAAAATTTGGGAAGACAAGATCAGGTCGTACTCGTCGGCTTTCCGAAAATATCCAGAGGTTTACAATTCCACGGTAACGCTGCAGATTCAGCAATCCACTTCGTATTTCGTTTCCAGCGAAGGGAGCAAAGTGGAGACACCCGGGGTCATGGCCCGGCTGGTGGTCGAGGCCAGCACGCGTGCCAATGACGGGATGGACCTGGTGCGCGTGGAAACGTTCGAATCCGTGAAGCCCGAGCAACTGCCTTCCGAGCAGGAAATATCGGCAAAAGAAGACAAGATGGCCGCGGACCTGAAGGCGCTGCGCGATGCGCCGCTGGCCGAACCGTTTGACGGTCCTGCACTGCTGTCCGGGCGTGCGGCTGCCGTTTTCTTCCACGAAGTCCTGGGACACCGCCTCGAAGGGCACCGGCAACGCGGAGAGACCGAGGGTCAGACGTTCACGAAAAAAGTGAATCAAAGCGTGCTCCCCGATTTCCTGAGCGTGTCGGACGATCCCACCAGACAGACCTTGAATGGCATCGCCCTCTCAGGCTCCTATTCGCATGACGACGAAGGCGTGCCCGCGCAACGCGTGCCGTTGATTACAAATGGTATTTTGAAGAATTTCCTGATGTCGCGCATGCCCATCGCCAACTTCGCCCAATCGAATGGCCACGGTCGCCGCCAGGCGGGCCTGATGCCCACCGGACGGCAGGGCAACCTGATTGTCGAATCGACAAAAACGGTGAAGGATTCTGAAATGCGCGGAAAATTGATCGAGGAGATCAAGAAAGCAGGTAAACCCTACGGGCTGTACTTCGAAGACGTGCAGGGCGGGTTCACGCTCACTTCACGGGAACTGCCGCAGGCATTTCAGGTGCTTCCGGTCATCGTCTGGCGCGTGTACGCCGACGGGCGCCCCGACCAGTTAGTCCGTGGCGTCGATATCGTGGGGACACCGCTGGCTTCGCTGAACCGCATCATGCTCACCGGGGACACGATGGAAGTATTTAACGGCGTCTGCGGAGCGGAATCCGGCAGCGTGCCGGTATCGGCCTCGGCTCCGGCCATGCTGTTCAGCGAATTGGAAGTCCAAAAGCGGATGGCCTCGCGGGACCGGCCGCCGATTCTTCCCGCCCCCGGATTCGAAAGCGGGACAACCTCAAACACTATGGGCGGTGCAAAGTGAAGCGCCCCGAGAAGCCATTCCGATCGCTCCCCTTGTTTCTGGCCATCGTCGCTGTGCTTGTCACGTCGATATCGACTCCCAGATTGTCTGCCCAGGATAAGAACGCCGCGATGGATGCGGCGACGGACCCAATTCTTCGGGCGCTGCAGGGGGAACTCGCGCGTTCGAAAGCGCAACTGAAGATGGAAAACGTCGGCGCTCCGTTTTATATCGAGTACCGCGTATTCGACGTGGACCAGTTCGAAGCCAGCGCGGCGTTCGGCGCATTGCGCGATCAGAATCGCGTGAGGCTGCGTCTGCTCAGCGCAGTAGTGCGGCTGGGCGACTACAAAGTTGACAGTTACTACGGTGGAGGCCAGGGTGTCAGCGACATCATCCCGCTCGATGGAGACGAACTGGCCCTGCGTCATCAAATCTGGCTCGCCACAGACCAGGCCTACAAAGGCGCAGGCGAAGCCCTCGCGGCGAAGAAATCCCTGCTAAAACAACTCAACGTCGAACAGCCCGTGGACGATTTTGCGAAAGCCGAGCCGGTGCAATTCATAGGCCCGGTCGCGAAGCTGGATGTCGAGCCCACCAAGTGGACGAAGATGCTGGAGTCTGCAACTTCGGTTTACAAGGCCGATCCGCAGATCCAGTCGATCGACGCTAATTTGAGCTTCGTCGCCCTGACCTCGTATCTAGTCAATACGGAAGGTACTGTCACACGACAAGGCACAACTCATTACGTCATTTCAATGGGAGCTGACGAACAGGCGCCGGATGGTATGCGCATCAACCGCACACCGGAATATATCTCCAGCCGGATCGAGGAGATGCCGACGCCAGAGAAATTGCATGCAGACGCCGTCAAACTCGCCGATGAAATGAAAAGATTGCGTGAGGCTCCCATCGTCGATGAGGAGTACCGCGGCCCGGTTCTGTTTTCGAACGATGCCGCTTCCGACATGTTCTACGACTTGATCGCTCCCAACGTGCTCGGGCGCAGGCCAGCGCCGGGACGTCCTGCGCGGACCACCGGCCAGTTCTCCAGCAGCTATAAAGGTAGAGTTTTGCCGGTATTTCTTTCGGTGGTGGATGATCCCACGATGGAAACGTTCGAAGGCCATGGCTTGGGCGGCAGCTACAAAGTGGATGACGAAGGCGTGCGGGTTTCCCCTGTAACGGTAGTGGACAACGGCGAGCTGGTGAATTTTCTGGTCGGGCGTCAACCCATCCGCGACTTCCCGGCTTCGAACGGCCATGGACGGGCACTCGGGAATGGAACGACAGCGCCGGCTTCTGGAAATCTGTTCATAAAAGCCACAAAGACCAGCACCCATGAGGAACTCAAGAAGCAGATGCTGGATTTGTGCCGCGACCGCGGATTGAAGTACGGCTATTTTGTGGACACGCTCGGTCCGCGGCTTTCCCCGCGAATGCTGTACCGCGTGTGGGCCGATAACGGGCATGAAGAACTTGTGCGCGGCGCTGTCTTCAACGAGCTGGACACGCGCGCGCTGCGCAGCGACCTGATTGCCGCAGGAAACGATCCCCATGTGGACAACCGCACAGGCATCCCCTTCACGTCGATCGTGAGCCCTTCGGTACTGTTCGATGAACTGGAAGTGAAGCGCGCGGACAATTCCAAAGAAAAATTGCCGGACTATCCCGCTCCCACTCTGATTTCCGGACGGAATTAGTCCGGGAAATCCTTCCGTTCAGAGAAAGGCAATTGCAGGACACTACGCAACTGCACTATCATGGTGTGGAATACCGCGCGCGCTTCCGTATTGAAGGCAGCCCCGTACGCTGCTGATAGACGCAGGAATTTTTCACAATTTATTCGACTTTGGAAGTCAGGGGCAAGAGATGATGGAAAATAGTTCTGCAACGAGAGCCCGGAGCATTGACCCCCAGGAATTGCAGGAATGGATCGAGTCGTTCGATGCAGTGGTTCGCGACGAGGGACAGGAATCCGCGACGCTGCTCCTCGACCGGCTCCGCGAACGCGCATTGGGGAACGCAACGCAACCGTTTACCGCAAATACTCCCTACGTGAACACGATTCCCCCGGAGAGACAGGCCATGTTCCCCGGCGATCAGGAAATCGAGCGCCGAATCAAGAGCCTGATTCGCTGGAACGCTCTTGCTATGGTGGTCCGCGCCAATCGCGTCGATCACAGCATTGGCGGACACATTTCCACGTACGCTTCCGCTGCGACACTGTTCGAAGTCGGCTTCAATCATTTCTTCCGCGGGCGTACAGAGCAGTTCGAAGGCGATACGGTTTATCTGCAAGGGCATGCGTCTCCCGGCGTATACTCACGCGCGTTTCTGGAAGGACGCCTTTCCGCCAAAAAACTCGAAAATTTCCGGCGCGAATTGCGCCCCGATGGCGGCCTCTCCTCCTATCCGCACCCCTGGCTGATGCCGGATTTCTGGGAGTATCCCACTGTATCGATGGGCCTTGGCCCGCTCATGTCGATCTATCAGGCGCGTTTCAACCGTTACCTGGAAGATCGCGGCCTCAAGCCTGTGACGGACGCGAAGGTGTGGGCATTCCTGGGCGATGGCGAGACCGACGAACCTGAATCTCTGGGCGCCATCACTCTTGCGTCCCGCGAAAACCTCGACAACCTTATTTTTGTGATCAATTGTAACTTGCAGAGGTTGGACGGCCCGGTTCGCGGCAACGGAAAGATTGTCCAGGAACTGGAGGCGGTATTCCGCGGCGCGGGTTGGAATGTCATAAAAGTTCTCTGGGGCAGCGACTGGGATCGACTGTTCGAACGCGATGTGGACGGACTTCTGGTCAAGCGCCTGGGCGAAATGGTCGATGGCGAGTCGCAAAAGCTTGTTGTCGAGTCCGGAGCGTACGTTCGAAAGGAAGTCTTTGGAACCGATCCCCGTCTTTTGAAAATGGTGGAAGACATCCCCGACGAAGCCCTCCGTACCCTCCGGCAAGGCGGCCACGATCCCCGCAAAGTGTATGCAGCCTACAAAGCAGCCGTGGAGCACACCGGATCGCCCACCGTAATTCTTGCGCGCACAATCAAGGGCTACGGGCTGGGGGAGAGCGGCGAAGGAAGAAACATTACCCACCAGCAAAAGAAGCTAAATGAAGACGAGTTGCGCGAATTCAGGTCGCGCTTCGGGATTCCGATCAGCGACGAACAACTCGCAGACACGCCTTTCTACCGTCCCGCCGAAGACAGCCGTGAAATCCAATACTTACGCGCACGCAGGCAGGAACTGGGCGGGTACGTCCCTACACGAAAAGTGCGTTCGAAACCGCTGGTTGCCGATAACGATGCCCTGTTCAAGGAGTTTCTGACCGGCAGCGATGGCCGCGAAGTCTCCACGACGATGGCTTTCGTTGGGATGCTGCGGCAAATGCTGCGCGATCCGGAGATCGGCAAGCTGGTTGTACCGATCGTACCTGACGAAGCGCGTACGTTCGGCATGGAGTCGCTGTTCCGTCAGGTGGGAATTTACAGCAGCCGCGGGCAGCTCTATGAACCGGTCGACGTGCATACACTGCTCTACTACAGGGAGGCGAAGGACGGGCAGATTCTCGAGGAAGGAATCACTGAAGCAGGATCGATGGCGTCGTTCATCGCTGCAGGTACCGCGTATGCGGCACACGGCATCAACACGATTCCATTTTTTATTTACTACTCGATGTTCGGCTTGCAACGAATTAGCGATTTCATCTGGGCAGCTGCGGATATGCGTTGCCGGGGTTTCATGCTCGGGGGAACAGCTGGACGCACGACGCTTGCCGGCGAAGGCCTCCAGCACCAGGATGGTAACAGTCATGTCCTGGCCCTGCCGATTCCCAACATGTGGGCGTACGATCCGGCATTCGCGTGCGAGATCGCCGTCATCATTCAGGACGGCATCCGCCGCATGTACAAGGAAGGCGAAAGCATCTTCTATTACATCACGGTGATGAACGAAGCGTATCCGATGCCGCCCATGCCTCCCGGAGAAGGTGTGCGCGAGGGAATCCTGAAGGGCATGTACAAATATCGCGCTTCGGAAAACACAACGTCCAAGCTGCGGGCGCAACTTTTCGGAAGCGGCGCGATTCTGCGCGAGGTCCTGAAGGCGCAGGAGATTCTGGGCGAGAAATACGGAGTGGCTGCGGATGTGTGGAGCGTCACAAGCTACAAGGCGCTGTACAACGACGGCATCAACACCGAGCGGTGGAACCTGCTGCATCCCATGGAAATACCTCACGTGCCTTACGTGGCTCAATGCCTCAGCGATGCGCCGGGCGTTCTGGTCGCGGCGACGGACTACCTGAAGGCTTTGCCCAATCTGGTCAGCAAGTGGCTGCCGCGCAGGCTATCTGCTCTCGGTACCGACGGCTTCGGGCGCAGTGAAGGGCGCGAGGCGCTGCGCAACTTCTTCGAGGTGGATGCCCGCTTCATTACGGTGGCTACCCTTCACGAATTGCTTCTGGAGGGAAAGATCGAGGCATGTGTCGTGCAGAAGGCGATTCAGGACCTGGGCATCGACGCGGAGAAAGCAAATCCGCTCCTGACGTAAGAAGCTTCGACGTTTTGAAACCGGCCCTTTCAATCGCACGGCATTCTTCTTGAGAACAGTTGTCGCAGCGATAATCAAATGCAATACAAAACTGCTGGTCTGCCAGCGGAGACGCAACGACTCGCACCCATTGCGCTGGGAGTTCCCCGGCGGCAAGGTGGAGGAGGGCGAATCGTGCGCGCAGGCCTTGGTGCGCGAACTGCGCGAAGAGCTGGGCGTGACGGCTACAATCGGCGAAGAGATTCATCGCACGGCATACAAGTACAACGAACTGCAGAACGAACTGCTCCTGATTTTCTTTTGGGCAAGTGTCGAAGATTCCGCCATACTTCAGAATCTTGTCTTCGAGAAATTCGAATGGGCCGACCCCACTTCCCTGCCCGGCTACGATTTCCTTCCAGCGGATAGAGAACTGATTGGCCTTCTTGCTTCCGGGGAAATTCGAATCGATTGATGATTGCCGTCGCCGTGGGGGGGCACGACAATGTCGTGCCCCTACGTTAAGGTGCGACCGCCATCGACTACGATCACTTGCCCGGTAATAAATGGGGACGTTGCGAGAAACATCACCGCATCGTCTATGTCCCCGGGGCCGCCAGTTCGATGCAGCGGAGCGCGGCGAATGAAATCTTCGGCGATTTCAGGGGCGTCGCCGGGAAATGAAATCGTGCCGGGCGCAACAGCGTTCACGGTAATTTCCGGCGCGAGGGCGCGCGCCAGGCAGCGCGTTAGCATGATGACTCCGGCTTTCGAGACGCAGTAATGGACATACGCGGGCCACGCGAGCAGGCCGCCGAGCGATGCAAAGTTAATGATTCGGCCTTCGCCGCTGCGGCGGAGCATCGGCGCGAACGCCTGCGCGCAGAGCATCTGGGATTTTAGATTTGTGTCTAGAATTTTGTCCCATTGCCCTTCGGTCAGGTCTTCGAATTTCGCGGAGAAGAACATTCCGGCGTTGTTGACCAGGATATCGAGGCGGCCGAATTCCCTTTCGACAGCGGCCAATAGTTTGAGGACATCCGGCTTTTTTCCGACATCGGCCTGAACGGCGAGGGCGTGCCTTCCGGTCGCGGCAATCTGCGACACGACTTCATCGGCCTCGGCTTTCGAGTTACGGTAATTGACGACGACGTCCGCGCCCTCTGCGGCCAATCGCAGTGCCACGCTTCGGCCAATGCGTTTGGCCGCTCCGGTCACCAGCGCCACTTTTCCCGCGAGGATTGGTTGAGTCACCGACTTATCCTATCGCATTTGCCGCCAGATTCGTCACTGGAGCGTCGCAAGGAATCGTTGAACATTGTGCTACTCTTCGGTGCTGAGGAGGCACGATGAAACTGGACCTGCTGGCGATTGCGGCGCATCCGGACGATGTCGAATTAAGCTGCGGCGGCACAATGTTGAAAGCCGCCGAACAGGGCTACAAAACGGGGATCATCGATCTGACCGCCGGAGAAATGGGGACTCGTGGTACGCCGGAAACGCGGCTGAAGGAAGCCGCCAGAGCCGGTCGCATTTTAGGCGTGGCCCATCGGGAAAATATGCGCCTGCCGGACGCTCATTTGAAAGTCTGCGATGAATATAAGTTGGCGGTCGCCAAGCGCATTCGGGCATTGAGACCCCACACCGTCATTCTTCCTTACTGGGAGGGTCGCCACCCGGACCACTACAATGCCGCGCAGCTGAGTTATGAGGGATGCTTTCTGGCGGGATTGAAGCAGTTGCCCATCGGCGGCGAAGCGTTTCGACCTTTCAAGATTCTCTATGCAACAGCGTACGTACGCGACGTGCGGCCCACATTTGTTGTGGATATCACGCCCTACTTTGCGCGTCGCTACAAAGCGATCCTGGCGTATCATTCGCAATTCCGTCCCACGGCGAAAGACAAGAAATCGAAAGTGCATATTCCGCTCGACCGGCTGCACCAGGAAGTGAATCTGCTGGCGGGATATTACGGGTTGGCGGCAGGAGTCCGGTACGCGGAGCCATTTATCGTCAAGGAAGTGATGCAGGTGGAAGATGTCGTGACACTGCCCGTAAGATCGGTCTAAGCCGAGACTCATCCCGCGAAACGTGGAACCAACTGCTTGCGCGCCTCGTCCAAGCTGCAACAGAGCTTTGCGTAGCGAATTTGTTGCCCATACATGAGGAGAGACATAATGCGGAAAACGCGGATCGTCCCGTTGCTGACGGGAGTTTTGTTGACTGGCGGCCTGATCATGCTAACCGCTGTTCATTCCCGCATGGAGGCGCGCCCTCGTCCCAGCGCTGCGTCAAACTCCGCGCCGATTCCTGCCGCCGATCCCCAAGCGCGCGCGAATTCGGTGAGCGTCGATTCGACTGACATTGGCGGCGTCGTGACCAGTTCGAAAGGCCCGGAAGCGGGCGTGTGGGTGATCGCGGAAACCAACGATCTGCCCACTAAATATCGCAAGATTGTGGTGACGGACGATCTCGGTCGCTACCTGATTCCGGATTTACCGAAAGCGACGTAAAAGGTCTGGGTGCGCGGCTACGGCTTGATCGACGGCCCGACCGTGTCCCAAGTGGAGCGCGGCCAGAAACTCGCACTGACGGCCGTGATTGCTCCCAATGCGAGAGCGGCTGCGCAATACGATCCCGCCAATTACTGGTTCTCACTGCTGCAAGTGCCTCCCAAAAGTGATTTCCCGATGACGATTTCCGCGAGCGGCGCAAATGGGGGAGCAGCACAAACCCACGTGATTAACAATCAGGCGGAATGGGTCACCGCGATTAAGAATTGCAACGGCCTGTGCCACCAGATGGGAACCAAAGCCACACGCGAAATTTCACCACTTCTCGATGGTCTCGACAGCAGCAAAGAAAAGTGGAACCAGCGGATTCGATTCGGCCAACTGGGCCAAGGGCATGTGCGCTCCATCGACAGCCTGGGGCATGACCGCCCATTGTCCCTGTTCGCCGATTGGACCGATCGCATCGCAGCCGGCGAAGTGCCGCCTGCTCCTCCGCGACCGACTGGCATGGAGCGCAACCTAGTGGTTACGCAGTGGGATGTCGGTACGCCAACCACGTTCATGCACGACCTGTATGCGACCGATGAACGCGACCCTACCGTAAATGGATACGGGCCGGTCTACGGAAATGATTTCAATAATAATTTAATCATGATCCTCGATCCGAAGCGGAGCACCGTCGAGAGTGTGCGCCTTCCTTTCCGCGATCCGGATGAATTGCACAAGCAAACGCAAACGATGGAACAGCCATCCTTGTATTTCGGGGATGAAGAAATCTGGGACGAGCGCGGCGGGTCGCACGTGAAAAATGTCGACCGCCAGGGACGAGTCTGGGTTGCCTACGCGTGGCGTTCGCAGCAAAAGCCGCCCGTGTTTTGTATGGAGGGCGCGGACAACAAATACACGCAGTACTTCCCCCTGAACAAACTCTCCCAGCGCCAATTGGGCTATTACGATCCGAAGACGAAAAAATTCAAGCAGATCGATACCTGTTTCAATAACCGTCATGCGGCGTTTGCCGACGACAAGGACCAGACGATGTATTGGGCCGGCTACGGCGTAATGGGCTGGGTAAACCCGCGCATCCTGGACGAGGGCGGATCCGATGAGGCTGCTCAGGGCTGGTGCCCCGCGTACTATGACCTCAACGGCGACGGGAAGTACGAGAAGGGTGTGGACAAACCCATTCCGCAGCAAGGGTATTACGTGACCTACAATCCCGTGGACAAGAGCGTGTGGTACGCCATTAACGAAACTCCCGGCGAGATCGTGCGCGTTGACTTAGGAGCGAATCCGCCGGAAACCTGCCACACGGAGGTTTATGCTCCCCCGTTTTACAACGCGAAGGAGCCCGGCAAACTGGGTTATTTTCCTCGCGGGATCGACGCCGACAGCAACGGCCTGATCTGGACGGGCCTGATGGGGAGCGGCCAGCTTGCCAGCTTCGATCGCAGCAAATGCGCCGTTAAGACGACCCCGGCAACAACGCAAGATCTCCAACGCTGCCGCGAAGGCTGGACGCTCTACGATCTGCCCGGCCCGCAATTAAAGGGCATAACCGATGGAGGGACGGCGGACTTCATTTACGGCAACTGGGTGGACCGCTTCGACACACTCGGTCTTGGGAAGGACGTGCCTATGCTCACTGGGACCAGCTCCGATGCCATGCTGGCGCTAGTGCCGGGCACGAAGAAGTGGGTGGTACTGCGCGTTCCCTATCCCTTGGGTTTCAATGCTCGAAATCTGGCAGGCCGGATCGACGATCCCAATGCGGGATGGAAGGGTCGGGGCCTATGGGTGGGCAATGAGGTAAGAAACCCCTGGCACATCGAAGGCGGCAAAGGGACCTACCCCCAGGCAGCGCACTTCCAGTTGCGGCCCGATCCGCTAGCAAAGTAGTTTTAGGCGGCTAAGTGGTTCAATTGCAGAGTTTAAGGGGCTTCATTTCCCTGCGCCATGGAATACCCGGGCAAACTCTGCGCGGTGCCTTGCCGGTCCACACGAACCCGGATCATGGATTCGGTGGTATCGCCGGTCGGACGCAAGACGGCGATGGTCGCCAGTGCCTCGTTATAGAGCTTGGTGACCAAGAAGGTTTCGCCGGTGTCATTCTTCTTCCACACCTGGCCAATTTGGATGCGTTGAACGGTTTCCATGAAACTCTGAGGTTAGTGGGAACTCCAGCAGGTGTCAATCGCTTGCCGGTCAATCCTTTCCATCTATGCAGAAGAAACCTATTTCGCTGTCATGCCATCTGAACAGATTATGCGTATAGCTTGCCGGGCGGGTGTATAATGAGCCGAGAGTTTTTGAAGGAGGAGCGATGAAACGCCTCTTCGATGGTCTGGTTGTAGTTGCATTGGCCCTTTCGATTGCTGTGCCGGCGGGATTTGCGGCTCCGCGACAATCACAAACGCAAACGTCTCCGACGCAGCCGCCTCCCCCTCCGGCTGACACATCCGCGCAGCCGCAGACACAATCTCAGACACAGCCTCAGGCGCAAACGCAGGTTGACCAGTCTCAATCCTCTTCCTCGGACTCCTCTGACGATTCAAAGGCTCCCACAAATGTGAAAGCGGGCTCCGAGAAAGACGTCAACTCGATCGGAAATCGCGGGGTCGGAAAAGGCGTGAACCTCTATTCCCTGGAACGCGAGATCGCGCTCGGCAAAGGCGCCGCTCAGGAAGTGGAACGGTCGGCCAAGATGGTTACCGACCCGGTGGTCACCGAATACGTGAACCGCGTCGGCCAGAACCTGGTGAGGAACTCGGATGCCAAAGTGCCCTTCACCATCAAGGTGATCGATTCGGATGAAATTAACGCGTTCGCTCTCCCCGGCGGATTTTTCTACGTGAATAGCGGCTTGATCCTGCATGCCGACGAAGAGGCGGAACTGGCCGGCGTCATGTCCCATGAAATTGCGCACGTTGCCGCACGGCACGGAACCAAGAATGCAACCAAGGGCGAAATCGCGCAGTGGGCTTCCATCCCATTGATCCTCCTCGGACCCGGCGGATGGGCCGGTTACGGTCTATACCAGGGTTTGAATCTGGCGATGCCCATCGGCTTCCTGAAATTTTCCAGAGACGCTGAACGCGAAGCCGACTACCTGGGCCTGCAATATATGTATAAGGCCGGGTACGATCCCAACGCGTTTGTGAGCTTCTTTGAAAAGATCGAAGCGGAAGAGCGCCGCCATCCGGGCAGCATTCCCAAGGTTTTCTCCACGCACCCGCCGACTCCGGAACGCGTCCAGAAAGCGCAGCAAGAAATCGCAACGATCCTTCCGGCGCGGGACGAGTATATCGTCACCACATCGGAGTTCGACTTGGTGAAGGCGCGGCTGGCAAGGATTGAGAACCGGAATAAGCTGGACGACAAGAAGTCGGGCGGAGACAAACCCACCCTGCGCACCCGCACCGAGCAGCAGACCCAGGACAAGACCGACAAAGAGCAAACCCCATCCGGCGACGATTCCGATCCGGATCGTCCCGTGCTTAAGAAGCGTACGGACGACGGGCAGTAGACGCAAGGCTGCGGCAAAATACAAATTTCAAGGGCCGCCCGAATAGGGCGGCTCTTTTTTATTTTGTCTGGCTGAATTTTTGACTACGGGGCTTGCGAACTACGAACTCGCCTGATGCACGATACCCATGCGGCGCATCTCATCCGCGTAATATTTGCGGTAGAGCACATCCCATTCCTCGCTGCCTTCGAGGATTTCTTTTTTCTGCGAACTGATCTTCTTGCGGACTTCCCCATCCACTCCTTCTTCTTCTTTCAACAGGTCCTGAATGATCGCTACTGTTTTCTGCCGGATGGTGTCGCGGTCCTCGACGAATTCCACTTCACTACACGAGACGAGCAGGTCGGTAATAACGTGGGATAGACGAATCGTTTTTTCTCTGGTCAGTCGCATGAATAATCAGGCTTCTCTCTTTCCTTCCGTTCAAAACTTCAGCGTGAGAATCGTAACTTCACCGCAGAATCAGTTTCCTCTGCCGCGCCAGTTCCCCTTTCACTTTCTTGTACATTTCCTGATAGGAAGCGCCTGTACGGCGCATGTCCTCCGCGTACTTCGTTAGGATTTCCCGGACTTCCTCATTCAGGCGGTCTTCGATGCTGATTTCATCCTGCATCACTGCGCGTAATTTCTTGGTCAATTCCTCGGCGGAGGGCGCCTCGATCATTTTCGCCGCCAGGAGCCGTTTGGTCACTTCGCCAGCCATGTACCCGACATAATCCCGCGATATCAGCATCCGTGTCCGATCCCTGACAATTTTTAGAAAATCAGTGTACTGTCCCGCGTGAAGGGGTGTCAAGGAACGTCAATCAGAGCTCTTGGATGCTTTCGAGAAAATCCTTAACTAGGGGCGGTCCTTTGTGGATTCTTGCACTACATTGAGTGCCGCTTGCTTAAAGTCCTCTTCCTCTCGTGCTTTCTTAGCGGCTTTCCGTGCTGCTCGAGCAGCGACTTGTTGGGATTTGCGCTTCGCTCCCTCGCTACGAAGGTTTTTCGTGGAATCCTTTACCGCAGGCCTGCGTGCCTTCATATGCGCAGTTTCTCACAGGCAGACATTAGAATCCAGGTCTCTGAATTTCAAACTGTGCCCCTACCCGATTAGGTGGAATGCGTCCGTTAAAATGGAATAGGAACGAATTGTGGAGGTCTAGTCCATGCCTAGAAGGTATTTGCGCAGAGTGGAGGCGGGAGGCAGCCCCGGAATTACCGGCTGCCAGTTCGGAAAAGAATAACGCGTGCGGTACGCAGTAGAATTCTCAGGTCCAGTGTCAGAGAGGCATTGCGGACATAATAAAGGTCGTACTGAAGCTTATTTTTGGCGTCTTCCATGCAGTCCCCGTAGGGATAGTTGACTTGCGCCCATCCGGTAATCCCCGGCGGCAGGTAGTGACGCAGGTGATAGAAAGGCACCTGAGTCTTAAACTGCTCGACGAACACCGGTCGTTCCGGCCTGGGCCCCACGAAGCTCATCTGCCCGAGAAGAACGTTGATCATCTGCGGAATTTCGTCGATATGCAGTTTGCGCAGGATGCGCCCCACAAACGTGACTCGCGGGTCCTGGGCGGTGGCCCATCGCGCCTGGCCGTCGGATTCCGCATCGAGGCGCATGGACCTGAACTTGATCAGCAGGAATGGCTGTTCTCTCCTGCCAACGCGCCACTGCTTAAACAGCACAGGGCCGGGGGACTCGATCTTAATGACCATGGCTGCGAGGAGGGAGATCGGAAGCGTAACGATCAGGCCTACGCAGGCAAGCAGAATGTCCATCAAGCGCTTGACCTTCCGAAAAATTCGCTTGTGCAGCAGATGGAAGCCTGACGCAAAAGAAAACCACGAATCATTCAGCGTCTCCAGCGGCAATTTCTCAAGGATTTGGGAGCAAAAGTCCGGCAACGTCGAAATACGAATTCCCTGAAAGCGCAATCGCATCAGGGACTCGGCGAGTTCCACGGTGGAAAAGTCTGGACTGACTACAATGGTATCCACACCGCAATTCAATGCCAGTTGTTCCAGCTTTTGCGAATTGGCGATTCCATAGTCGTGAAAACTGAATCCTTCGGCCTCGGGATTTTCTGGGAACTGCTCTGCACCAGAACTGGACGCGATCTCCTCCACTCGGGTTGTGCCAACCACATGATAAGAGCCACCTGCCGCGGTCGCTACAGCGACCAGAGGTTCCACAACGCTGGAAAGTACAATCGGCTCCCTTCGCGAACTGGTGCGCAAGATGCCGGTAAATTCATACGGACAGCTCGTCGATTTCATCATCGCTTGCAGCGCCGCGGCATCCCGTTCCTTTCCGATCAGCAGCACGCCGCGACGGTTGGCAAACCTGCTCCGGTTATGTTTGTAGAAGCTTCGACACGAAAAGCTCAGAAGGAAAAACAGAGCCACGGAAATTCCAATGCCCACGCGGCTAAAGCCCTGCCACTGAAAAAAAAGTAAAAAGACGCCGATGATGCAGGTACTCACCACAAACGCGGCCAGAAGCCTCACGAATGTTCTGGCACCATCGATCGGGCTCAGGTCGTACAAATCGCAAATGTAGAAGCATGCCGGGAAGACGAGCACGAACAACACGATCCTGCCGGCGGGTTGCGTCGAGGCGGAGGGCAACACCGGATGGAAGTTGCCGGCAAAGACCGCCGCAGCGGCGGCCATGATCAAATCTCCGCCGAACAGCAGAACTTTGCCCCGTTCAGGGTACCCCCAGTTCACGTGTGAACTCCGTAAAGGTTGGAATCGTGCCGCGATAAGGTCTTAGTACGCGACGATCCTTTGATTGCGGACGGCCTTCACCAGGCCGAAAAAGAAGCCGACATTCGCCAGGCAAAACGCGAACGGCAGTCCAAATACGCCTGCGCCATTCCCCTTGCGGACACACTGCCATCCCCAAAATGCAACTCCGTAAAAGGCGGCCTGAAGAATCCACAGCCCGATCAAGTGACCGCGTAAAGCGGAGGCCGTGCTTGCTGCAAACAGCAGAAGCAGGAAGAGCGGACTGAGCCATCGGAGAACCTTATGCGAAATCAATGCCCAGGCAGTGAAAGGAAATCGGAAAGGATTGAGAATCGCAATCTGGCTGAACGTGCCGCCCCAGTTGCGCGCAGTCATTCGCGTGCGAGTGCGCATTTCGCCTTGCAGCGTGTGGGGCATCGTGTCGGTGACGATGGCTCGATGATCGTGAAGAACCCTGTAGCCCTGAAGGCGCACTTCGAGTGGCAGGATGCAATCGTCTCCATAGCAGGTTTGCAGAGGACGAAATAGATTCCTCCGCACGGCAAGCGCCTGACCGGAAGCTTTCGCCAGAATCCCCAGGGCAGACTCGGCCCGGCGAATCAGCAGTTCGTATCGCCAGTACATTCCCTGCCCCTCGGGCACCGCTCCTTTCGGTTGCAGGAAATGGATTGTGGCCGTGACCAGGCCCACGCGTGGATCGGCAAAATTCTCGACGAGTTGTTCGAGCACGTTTTCGTTCATTCGCGTGTTGGCGTCGGTAAGGAACAGAATCTCTCCCTTGGCCTGTTCCGCGGCTAAATTTTGCGCGCCGCTTTTTCCCGCGCGAATCCCGGCGCGGATGAGGCGGATGGTTGGATGTTTCGCTGCGACCTGCTCGACGATTTTCTCGGTCGCATCGGTGGAATGATCCGACACGACCAGAATTTCCAAGTGGTCCGCGGGATATTTGAGGCTCAGGCAATCGAGCAGCTTTTCCGCGATGCCTGTTTGCTCGTTATGGGCCGCCAGGATGAGCGTGACGTAAGGATGAATCGGAGACCGCTGGACCGCACGATGAAACAACGCCTGAAGAAAGATCAGCAGAGACGGATAGCCGATCCAAGTGTAGGCGAGCAAAGCTATCGCGATCACGACTATGATTTGACTGGCATTCATGGGATGTTCAATTCTCCGAGGTGCGAAATCGAGGCGCTTAAGCGTCGTTGCGACCGGCGGCCATCACGATCTCGAGTTCTCTTTCGGGTACGGCTGGCTCGGCTTTCGCCTGGCGCCATTTCACCGTCGGACGAATCACCTTGGAATCGACGCGGTCCTTATGCCGAACCGCAATATTCAAGAGTGAATCGAGCAGCGAGTCCGAAAGGAAATGCGGTTTCAGTCCCAGATCGATCAGCTTGGTGTGTTTCGCGTTGTAGTAATGCTCCTCCGCCTCAACGCGCGGATCGGGCACATGTTCGATGCGGCAATTGATCCCAAGCGGCTTGGCCACCCGGGCAATGAGTTCGGCCAATTGCTTGACGTTGAATTGCTCTGTGAATTGATTGAACACGCGGAACTCGCCGGCTTTGGCCGGATTGTCAACCGCCAGCGCGATGCAGCGAATCGTGTCGCGGATGTCGAGGAAGCCGCGCGTCTGGCCGCCGCGGCCGTAAATCGTCAGAGGATGTCCGATGGCGGCCTGCACGCAGAATCGGTTGAGCGCGGTGCCCCACACTTCATCGTAGTCGAACCGGTTGACCAGCCGCTCGTCGAGCGCAATCTCATCCGTCATGGTGCCGTACACGACGCCCTGATTCAGGTCGGTCGACCGCAGTCCCCAGATTTTGGTGGCGAAAGCGATGTTGTGGCTGTCATGCACTTTGCTCAGGTGATAGAAAGAGCCCGGCTGCTTCGGAAATGGAAGCATGTCCTTTCGCCCATTGTGGTGAATTTCGATGAACCCTTCCTCGATGTCGATATTCGGCGTGCCGTATTCGCCCATCGTTCCGAGTTTGACCAGGTGACAGTCCGGGTTCACGTCGCGCATGGCGTACAGCAGGTTCAGCGTGCCGGTCACGTTATTGATTTGCGTAAACACGGCGTGCTCGCGATCGATCATCGAGTACGGCGCCGAACGCTGTTCGGCAAAATGTACGACCGCATCCGGAGAGAACTTTTCGAACATTTCGTAAATGAACTCGTAGTTGCAGAGGTCGCCCACGAAGATTTCCATCGAGCGCCCCGTACACTCCTTCCATGCCGCCACGCGTGCGTGCAGCGACCGGATTGGCGTCAGCGTCTCGACGCCCAGTTCGTAGTCCCACTGCCTGCGAATAAAATTGTCGGCAATCGCGACGCGGTGGCCCAGCTTGGAAAGGTAGAGCGCCGTCGGCCAGCCGCAGTATCCGTCTCCACCAAGCACTAAAATATTCATTGCGATTTCTCCTTTGTGAGTGTGAATCCAGTTTTAAATTGTCTGTTTGAGGCAAATCTGAAAATGTGGATTGAGGCAATGCGCCCGCTTGCGGGCTGCTTCAACAAGGACAACCAGGTTAGAAGAGATTCAAACGGCGATCAGTTCTGACCTGAAGCCACCGCAGGACGAGCCAGATGAGCGGTCACCTTGCCGAGTCCCCGCCGCACCAGACTTCGATCGGCCGGGGTAAAACCGAACAAGAAGGACAAGAGCAGGTATAACGTTCCGACTACGACGGCTTCGGTTGCAGTGGAAACGCGTTCCTGAATCAGAAAACCAAAACCGAACGTGAGCGACGCAAGAACCGTTGACTGCACCAAACTCCTGCTAACCGGCGGGATTCTAAATATCACCCACGCTTCAATGGACTCTGCGATGGACCAGGCAACAATCGCAATCGCCACAGCCCACCCGGCGCCTAATGCTCCGGCGCGGGGAATCCACCACAGCCCGAGCCCAACCGATAAAATCAGAACGCCGGCCAGATTTGCCAAATCCACAGCCTGACGGCCCGTCATGTCCAGCAGCGCCGCCACCGGCCCTTTGGCGTAGTAGATCATCCATGCCAGACCCATCAGGATCAAAATGTCTCCGGCGCCTCTGAAATCCCTGCCGAACAATGTCAGTATCTGCTTTCGAAACAGCACCAGAAATCCGAATCCGGGGATCACGACCATCGAAGTCCAGCGCGTAACGGTGCGATACAGAGCATCGAGTTCCGTCAGATTCCCTCGCTCGTGCAAATCCACCATCATCGGCATAAAGGGCTGCGCGAAGATCAGTGAAATAAATCCCGGCGGAGATGCCAGCGTCGCCGCCGCGCTGAACAGGCCGACCTCACTCGCGCTGGCAAGATGCCCGAGAAGCAGGCTTGGTGTCCTCCAGAACAGTTGGTAGAGGATGGCAATGGCAGACAACGTCAGCGAATATCGCAACAACTCCGAGAAATGAAACTCGGCCCGTAGCGACGAGAAGAATTCCGGAAAGACCGACCGGATGGAATAGACGCCAACCAACGCGCTGAAAGCCGTGGAGGCCGCAAACACTTTTGCCGTCCACTGTAGATTGGCCCGCAACAGAAAAAGGGCTGCGACAAAAACCAGGTTCAGGCCCGGCTGGGAAATCTGCTGGATCAACGTCATCCGGAAAATGTCGTGATGGGACTGGGCGAATGAGCCGGTAATGCGCGCAACCACATAAAACGGCAGCGCCACCGAGAAGATCTGCAACGTAGGTGCAAGATTAGGATCGCGAAAGAGGTACGTCGCAATCGCCGGTGAAGCAATCCACAGCGACGCCGAAACGATCATGCTGGCCGCAACACCCACTGCGAGAGAAGCAAGGAGCGTTCCCTTGACCAGGCCGCCCCGCTCGCGCGTCCTGTAGATGGCGCCGTAGCGCAGCACTCCCTGATCGAGGCCCACCAATGCCAGCGACTGCAGCAGAATGACGGCGTTGAAACCCAGGTTGTATGACCCATAGCCCGAGATTCGCAACAGACGGGCCAGAAACACTTGAATCGCCAACAGCAGCAGCTTTCCGATCAGAGTGCCGGCCACGAAAATGGAAGTGCCCCTGGCCAGTTTGCCCAGGACGCCGCGCAGTGCGTGGTCAGTATTCCGGGATTGATTTAGAACTATGGTCGAAACCATGGACTTTACGCGCGGAGAACTCAATATGGTTTCTCGTCCGTGTGGGAGTGTCATGTTTTTGCTTACGATTTCCATATTCCCGCAGGGAGAATTTAGCCGCGCGTCTTACGAAAGCAGTGGACCCGCCGGACCTGCCGCATCGCTGCACTTTGCCGGGCGGCGATAAATTCCTAATAGCGTCGCCGGACAGACTTCGTTTTTACCCATCATTCGCAGGAACCACTCGAACGCGATCTCGACGATGCTGAGAGGAGCAACGAAATAAAAGAAAGGGCGTCCCTCGACGATTCGCACTTCCTGCTCGACCAGCCCCGCTTCACTAACTAGTTTGGAAAGCAATCGTCTGGCGTTTGCGCGATAAAATGTGGGAAAAACATCGCCTGCGTCACGGCCTTCGAGGAACCGAATCGCCCAAAGCCCAACACTCTTCGGCAAAACTTTCCAGCCCAAGCGGATGAGCCAAATCTCGTAACTCGAAGCGCAGGGCGTATGAATTACCAGCTGGCCGCCCCAATCCAGGACCCGGACGATTTCCGCTAGCACTTTCGATGGTTCGGCCAGGTGTTCGACAACCATATTCATAGTCACCAATTCGAAACTTCTGTCGGCAAATGGCAGGCTATTCAAATCACAGGACACAACTTTCTGTAAACTCCTGTGCTGATGAGTAGATTCCACGACGGTGTCGCAACCAACTGCAAATCGAGTCCTCTGCACGATCTCTCTTTCTTCCTTTTCGTGATACCGGGCCAGAATCTTATGGCCGCATCCCGCATCCAGCCAGCGGATGTCCGGCTGAACCAGGTTCGAGAGCGTTTCCGCATACGCAAGGTGCGTGTCTTTCTGGTGTGGTGCAAGCAAGGGCCGTATCCAGTCATACGAGCCTCGGCCCAGGAATCGGTCGACCTGGCCCCAGAAGGACCGCAACGTCATTTCCTGCTTGAGATTCAGGTCACGAGTGTCGATGGAAGGCCTCCCCGAGTCATTCACTTCATTTTTTGTGAGAACGATTTAGAGCCGCGTCAAACTTGTCAGGCAACGCTCCGGGCGGATTTCGTAGCGGGGGCTTCGATGGCGTTAACTTTTTTCGTTCCGAACATGTAATGATGTCCGCCGCTGATTTGGGGAATCGGAATTCGAGTCCATTCGATCGTCGCGCCAGTCTCCTGTTCCCACCGGTCGAAAAATTGGCAATTGTTCATCTCGCTAAACTGCTCCTGAAACGCAATCAGAAACGCGTCGCATTCGGTGACCTGCGACAAGAATCGCCGTCGAACCTCGATCGAGGTCTCGCTGATCGACCAGGCGGCAATGAATAGGGACTTCGAAGTTCGGATCGGCGCGACTGACGGGATGGCCTCCGCATCTCCGGAAACGAGAATCGCACCCCGTCCGACCTGCGACCGGGAATCCCCTGTGAGAATTGGGATCCCCATCGAGCCGAGAAAATAGACCTGCAATTTCGAGAACGGTGGAAGATCGTAAATAACGTAGGTTCCGTTAAAACCGAGGTTGAATAACAGTCGGCACATTGACCCGTACCCGCCGCCGAATTCCACAATCGTTTGAAATTGCTCCGGAACCAGACCGGTGGCTTCCTGGAACGCCAGCAGATTATAGGCGTCATGAATCAGATTCGCGCTGCTTGAGGGATACAGGACGAATCGCGCCGGCCTGCCGACAGGCGACTCGCGCAGCGCAGGCTTCCAGCGCGAGTTCCAGTCTTCGCGTTTCTTTAGAGAAGCGAGTTCTATCCGGGCGTAGGGCGAAAATGCGGAAAACATCGTTCTAGTGATGACATCCCAGGACAAGAACTCGCGCGGATCTTTTGTGAGCACCAGATGCTGTAACCGAATCTGAAATTGCGCCCACCGCCGCGCTGCGTCGGACTCCATTCCGGTGGTAACCGGCAGCAAAGCCTGAAACGAAGCGCGCAGGTCGTCAATCAACTTTTGTTCCCTATCGGTCGGCTGATTCAGGAACCCGTAATAAGGTTTGGACCACACCCGTAATCCGAATTGGCCGGCTTGGCGGACGATGTTCATGAAGATTTTCCCGATCGATGCAGGATTTATTTGACCTATGCATCCAGCACGAGTGTCAATAGGCGGATGCGTCTGTCCTAGCCGTGATGGCGATAGGGCTGGTGGCGCGCATCGTCCGGAAGCCGCGCTGCGGAGCGCATTCCAGGATGCTGACTCCACTGAAGCACAGCGCCAGAAACGGGATGGCGGACTCCATCGGCAGATCGTACGCGAGCATCAAAACGATAATCATGATTGCAATGAGGGCAAACAGGCCAAAAGACTTTCCGTTTGACCGCAGGCGGGCAGCTCGACGAAACAGTTGCAAGAGAAAGACGATTAAGGCTCCCGTAGCGATCGCTCCATTGTGAAACAACGCGTCAAATAAACCCGAATGGACGTAATGCTTTTCCTTCGTGAACTGGTCCATTGGCAGGCCTGCGGTGAAGAGCGGGTCGGGATTCACCAGGCTACCCGCTCCCGTGCCAAATAAAAGACTCATGGGATGATCTACGAATTCTTCTCCAATCGAGATAATTTCTCCCAGCCGCGATCCGCTGACCGACTGAAGCGATTCCAGCGGACCCTCGATATCCGAAGCTCTCTCAACTTTTTCGGCGATGTAGGAAGGAACCTGCTGCGAAACGTTCATGGAATAGAAAGAGGCCACGACCAGAAAGACGGCCGCCAGCGCGGCTCCGGCAAGCACGGTTAATTTCCGGCTAAACATAAAAAACAGGGCCATGGCCAGCAATGAAGTCAACAGAGGGTTCAACATCTGAGCGCGAAACACAAGAACCGTTGTCAGTAGAAGTATGGCGACGCAGCATCTACGCATCCACAGACTGGGATCGAACAGCATCGAATAAATGACGCCGACGGCGATCATTCCCGCCTGATGGGCCGCTTCTGTTGTAAGGCGTTCGGCTTCGCTATTCACTAGTGAATTGAACCGCACCAGGTCCAGCACCACCATGACTCCATACAACAGAATAAAACCACGCAGCAGCTTATGAATGTCCTCGCTATCTTTCATGGCGAAGTAAAGAGCAGCAAAAAGAAACGGGATAGATGCGAAGCGGTAAAAATCGCCCAGCAGATAATCCCACGGATTGCCGCGCAGAATCCCTACTATCGCGCTGCCGATGCAGGCCGCCAGCCAGACGCCCAGCGCCTGGAAAGCCATCTTGTCTGATTTTGAGCGGAGGCCCAACACTTTTTCCGCTTTCATTCGTTCCCATAAAACACTGAAAAACAGCAGGAAAACTATCCCGCATTCCGCCACTCCCCAAGCGATCACTTCAGATCGCTCCGGCGGAGTCAGGCTCATACTCGGCAGATATCGCAGGCCAAACCATGTAAGAATCAGAAAGAATATCGTTGGGACACCTCAGGACTGAATTCAGATGACGTGTATTCCCGCGGGAAATTGAGGATTGATCGCTTCGTCCAGGAATCTCCTGAGCGTTCGGTTTTTTTTCGCCAAGGAGAATTTCGCTTCCAGACTGGCGCGCGCGGCACACCCCATCTTTCGCCGCAGGTCTCCATTTTCGATCAGTACGCTGGTTTTTTCGACCAGCGCTCTTGTGAAGCAATGATCGAGCGTTTCTATAGCGCGACGTACTTTCCTCTCGGAAGTATCCCAGTGCGGCAGATTTCGGTGGTGCGGAATCACCATTCCCGTGACTCCGTCTTCCACGTAATCCGGATTGTCGTAATAGTCCGTCGTAACGATGGGTAGTCCGTAATTCATCGCTTCGAGCATGGAAACCGACATCAGGCAGTGCGCCGGATACCAGTAGATGTCCGACTCCATGTACAGCTTCTCCAGCTCCGCGTAAGGCAGCAGCCCGGAGACGATGCGGATGCCGGGAACGTTTTCATGATCGCGGAGAATTTCCGGATCGACGTCGGAGCGAATCACCAGTTCCACATTGGGGAATCGCTGGCGCAGCGCGACGAAGGCTTCCAGCGACTCCACTCCCCCTTTGAGCTTGAAACGATGCGCCATCGTGTTGCCGGCCACAAATAAAATGCGAACAGGCGCTGCTGGAGATTTCGTGGCGGGCATGTGTGGAGTTACCTGCCAACCAGGTGGCATGACGCACAGTTTATGTTCAAACCCCTGCGTGTCGAGATGCCGCTGAAGCGATTGCTTCGCGGCATGGCTGTGGCACATGATTCCTCTGCAATTGGATGATCCCAGTGCGCGTTCGATCACGCCGCGAAAGCGGCTGAGAGAATCGTCGTTGAACCCGGCCATTTGCGTGGCCACCTCGATCCACAGCACCCATGGCTCGTCGCGAAACACGATGCTGGATTCGGAATACGTCAAGACCGCTCCCGCGGGGCGCTTCACGTACTTCACCATGAATCGGCTGGCCAGCAGGTTAACCGGCACGAATGAATTTACAATTTGCTTGGCCTTGCGAACCTTCCAATTGGCCTCGACCGAATCGGCCATAGTGTTGGAGACTTTTTGCCGCTTTACGAACCGGTATCCCTCGGGCGGATCGTTGAATAGCTGTTTGGTTGTCGTGCCTTCCTGGCCGATAATGTCCGCATAAACGATCCTTGGCCCGGCGCCTGCTTCGGCTTGCAACGTGACCTCCGACAATCGCTCGCCGCATGCAGCCGCGCTCATCTGCATTGCGCCGATGCGCTCATCGACACTTTCTTCGATTCGCTCGCGGAATAGTACGCCGCAATGTGCGTGCAGATATTCGCAACGTCCGACCTGGTCAGGTTGACCGAAGACGGAAGCCACAGCCCATGCGCGGATATCTCCTCGGTGCCGGGATAGCTTCCCCCTGTCCGGTAGCAGGGTTGCGTGTGAATGGGCAGATAGAAACAGCGCGTTTCGATTCCCGAGGAGGCCAGATAGGAAACTAGCCCGGCACGATCCTCGCACAGCATGTCCGCGAACCACGGGACCTTCTCGCTGAGGTACATTGGAGGAATTGCGACCTCAGCTACATCGGCCAGGAATTCGCGATACCATCGGAATAGTTCGCGCTTCTTTTCGATCCGCTCCGGCAGTTTTCGAAACTGCGCCAGCGCCAGAGCGGCCTGCAAGTCCGTAAACTTCGAATTGAACCCGGCGCTTTGGTGAATTTCCGAAGCGCGATGCAGCCGCCCATGATCTTTGATGCGAGCGAATGATTCATAGAGGTCATCCCTCCGAGTGAGCAGGATGCCGCCCTGCCCTGACGTGATAATTTTCGTCGTTCCCAGCGAGAACACGCCGGCATCGCATAATGTCCCCAGAAATCGTCCGTCATGCGCCGATCCCATCGCTTGCGCAGCATCCTCGACCAGCACCAAACCGCTTTCATCCGCCAGTTTCGCCAGACTGGCCATGTCGCAGGCCCGGCCATTCAGGTGAACAGGAATTATCGCTTTGGTTCGCCGAGTGATTCGCCGCTCCACGTCGCTAATATTCAGCGTGAACGTTTCACGCGTCACGTCGGCAAAGATTGGCGTGGCGCCGCATAGCGAGACGGCGTTGGCCGTGGCAATGAACGTGAAATCGGGAACGATCACCTCGTCGCCGTGCCCGATTCCAAGACCCAGCAAGGCAATCGTAAGCGCCGCAGTTGCATTGTTCACAACCAGCGCGTGCGGAACTCCGAAATATTTCGCGAGTTCGGCCTCCAGCTCCCTAGTTTTTTTGCCTTCGGTGATGAAGCCCGAGTCCATGACGCGCAGGACTTCCTCGCGCTCCTCGGCGCCAAGTACCGGCTCGATCTGCAGAATCTTGCTCATCGGTTTTCCTTTCTTTTGGTGTAGCAGACTGATTGGCAATTACGCGGAAGGCTTCCTGCATTCGACATTCAGGCTGACATGTTTCCCGCGTTCTTTATCCATGTGCGGAATGTACGACTGCGAATGGTCGTCGACAGTATTGTGAATCGTTTCCCGCCAGTCGTACCTGCGGACTTCGCGAAAGCCGCACTCTTCCAGCAGTTGCTGCAACGAAGCAAAGTCGTATGCGGTCTTGTGGTAGATCGTTGTGCCGGTCCCGACAATTTCCATTCGCCCGTAGACCGGGCCAAGAATCATGTCCAGCTTTTTGGTTTGCAAATAGACTTCTACGAGCGCTTCGAAATCGGGCACGCCCAGCCGCAGCACGCCACCAGGGCACAACACGCGCTTCCACTCCTCGAGCACCCGACGGACTTCGGTCCGGTCAAAATACTCCAGCATGTGCGAGGAGTAGATCAGTTCGGCTGATTCGTTCTCGAACATCGGAAGCGAGTCCGCGCCGCAACGGAAATCGATGTGCGGAAAGTTGGCGCGGTCCACATGGACGAAGTCCGGCAGGTAGCGCTTCCCGCAGCCCAGATGCAGCTTCAGTTTTCCGCTCTGCTCAATGCGCGGCGGCGGTGGCGTGCTGAGTACCGACGAACCAATCGATTGTTTTTCGGATGCCATCTCGCAACTCCGTGGGGGGTGTCCAGTCCAGTGCAGCCTTCATTTTTGAAACATCGAAAATCTTGCAGAGCGCTCCGTCCGGGCGAGCCGTGTCGTAGAAAAACTCTCCCGGCCAGTCGAGCAGCTCGCGAATGGTCTCCGCGAGTTCGCGCACCGAACAACCTTGTCCGCTGCCAAGATTTAGAATTTCGATTCCCTCGAATTCCCCGGCGGCGCGAACGATTCCCTCGGCAGCGTCCTCGACGTAGAGCCACTCGCGAATCGGTTTTCCCGATCCCCAGATTTCGACGCGCTTGCTGCCGCTTCTCTTTGCCTCCCAGATTTTACGAATCAGCGCCGTCAACGCGTGGGACTGGCTGGGATCGAGATGGTCTCCGGGACCGAACATGTTCGGAAGCACCAGGTGAATCGAACGAAAGCCGCATCCCTGTTGCCGATAGGCCCAGGAATGAACCCATTGCGCCTTGCGCGGCAGTTCTGTCGCCATCACCGATGGATGCAGCGGGCCATTCCACCACTCGGACTCGCGATAGATATTCGCGACGCCGGGATAGGTCGTATTACCCATGATGTTGACAAACAGTTTGACGCCGGCTTGCGCAACGGCACGAATCGCTTGAAATCCGATCATCAGATTGTCTTCGTAAATGTCCAGCGGGTGCTCGGCGTTATAGGAAATTCCACCGCCATGTTGCGCGCAGTTGATAAGAATCGCCGGGTTGACTTTTTCCAGGAATGCCGCGAGCGCCCCGTCTTTTCTGGCGTCCACGCCATTGCTCCGACTGCAAACGTGTACTTCATAGCCTCTTCCCGTGAACGCGCGGGACACGTGCGTCCCGAGGAATCCATTCCCGCCGAGAATGACAATCTTTTCCATGCGATTTCTTGCTCCTGTGACTAGCGCGCAGCCGCTGTTGAGGTCATTGTTGCCTCGTCCACGATTGCTTCCCGGTGTTTTACATACCAATCGATCGTGCGGGCGATCCCGGCGCGCAAGTCGGTTCGAGGCGACCACCCGCCTAGAGTGGCTGCCATTTTTCTGGTGTCGATAATCTTTCTTGGCGCGCCATCCGGCTTGTCAGTGTTAAAGACAAACCTGCCCTGCCAATCCGCGCCTTCTCGCACCATTTCTGCGAGATCCCTGATTGTGCATCCCCGGCCGCATCCCAAATTCAGGATTTCAATGTCGTTGTAACACTCGGTGGCCAGCGCAATCCCGTCGGCTGCGTCTTCCACATACATCCACTCGCGAATTGCGTTTCCCGTGCCCCAGATTTCTACTTCGTCGATTCCTGCTTGCTTAGCGTCCACAATCTTTCGAATCAGCGCACCCAAAGCATGTGAGCGGATAATGTCGAAATGATCTCCGGGACCATACAGGTTCGGCAAAACCAGATGAATCGATTGCTGGCCAGACTCCTGCTGCGAGGCCCACGCGTGAACCCACAACGCCTTGCGGGGCATGCCGTACGTCAGTACGGTCGGGTGCATGGGCCCGTCCCACCATCCGAGTTCGGTGTAAAGGTCCATTTTCCCGGGATAGGTGCAATTGGGAATAATGTTGACGAATTTTTTGATATTCGCGTGGCGAGCAGCACGCAAGGCAGTAAAGCCAATGAGCAGATTGTCCTCGTAAACAGCCACAGGACACTTCGCATTGTAGGCAATCCCGCCGACGTGCGCCGCGCAGTGCACCAGAATGTCTGGATTGGTGCGCCGAAGATACGCGAGCAGCGGCTGCTCCTGCCGTGCATCGATCCCGGTCCGGCGGCTGCATACATCGACCTGGAACCCCCGGCGTTTGAACGCGCTCGCGACGGTTGTTCCCAGAAAACCGGAACCTCCCAGGACCACGACTCTGGTCATGCGAACCTCCCTAAACCGTGGCGCCAACGCATTTGTGCTTTACGGTTCCTTCCAGAAGAATTTTTTCGCGCCGCAAATCGGCGTCCACCATGATGCGCACCAGTTCTCGAAACGTAGTTCGCGGACGCCAGCCCAGCTTTGCTTCGGCCCGGCGCGCGTCGCCCTGCAAATATTCCACTTCCAGAGGCCGGACATGCCGCGACTGCGTGATTACGTGCTCCCGCCAATCGAGGCCGAGATAGCTGAATGCTTCTTTCGCGAATTCCCGCACCGAGTGCGATTCGCCGGTGGCCACCACGTAGTCGTCCGGTTCCTGCTGCTGGAGCATTCGCCACATCGCCTCGACGTACTCCGGCGCGTAGCCCCAGTCGCGCATCGCGTCCAGATTTCCGAGTTCGAGCTTTTCCTGGATTCCCAGCTTGATTCGCGCCGCCCCTTGCGTAATTTTTCGCGTCACGAATGTTTCGCCACGGCGCGGGGATTCATGGTTGAACAGGATTCCGTTGGCGATCCACATCCCGAATCCTTCGCGATAAACCTTGCAGATGTGATACCCGCATAATTTTGCGGCAGCATAAGGGCTCTGGGGGGACATCGCCGAAAACTCGTCCTGCGGCGGAGGCGTCGAGCCGAACACTTCGCTGGTGCATGCGTTATAGATTCTTGGCTGGATGTTCAATTCGCGGACGCTTTCGAGCAAGCGAATTGTGCCGAGCACAATCGAGTCCGCGCTGTATTCCGGAATTTCGAAGCTGACCATTACGTGGCTCTGCGCGCCCAGGTGATAAATCTCATCCGGACGGATCAGCCGCAACAGGCGGCCCAACGAACTGGCGTCGGTCAGGTCTCCGCGCACAAACTCGATTCGGTCGGAACCGAACGCCTGAAAAAGATGGTCGATGCGTCCGGTGTTGAAGCTGCTGGCGCGGCGCACCAGGCCAAACACCCGATGCCCTTTTTCCAGCAAAGTTTCGGCCAGGTATGAGCCATCCTGGCCGGTCAGTCCCGTAATGAGTGCTGTGGTTGGCATCGTTGATTTCTACCTTTAGAGTCTCTCCTGAAAAAATGTCATGGTCGGTTTCAGATCGCTGGCGCGACATCGGCGATATCCACTTCCGCCGCGATCGAGCGCATGATCAAATCGATGGAAACGACGATGCGAAATTTATTCTGCTTTCGCACCAGCATCCCTTCGAGCCCCTCCAGCGGGCCGCGATGTACTCGCACACGCCTTCCAATCTGGAGATAAGGATGCGGCTCCGCGCTGAATTTGCGGTTCAGCTTCTCGCGCAGCGCCTCAATTTCCGCTTTTTCCAATGGAACAGGACAGCCGCTGAAACCCACCAGCCTCGCCACGCCCGGAATCTGGAGTACGCGCAGTCGCTCGCGCAACGCCGGCCGCACAAAGATGTATCCGGGAAAAAGCGGTAATCGCAGCGTTACGCGCCGGTCTTTCCATATTCGCGAACTGTTATACAGAGGCAGGAAATGCTCGACAAAACGCTCCGACAATTGGCTCGCCACCGTTTTTTCGTGGTTGGCCCGCGTCTGCGCGGCATACCAATGGAGCTCTTCGTTTTCGAAAATCAATTCCGGTGCGTGACAAAGTGAAGGAGTTGCCGTCGCCAACGCCATCTAAAATTCTCCTGTTGGTTTTTTCTATACCGGGACACAGCTTCGCCCCGTCACCTACAGCGGCAAATCCCACTCAACTCCCATATCGACAGACAGTTACGGGGACTGCAAACCGCTATTCATGCCCTTGCGAGACTCGCGGACGCCCATGAAACCGCATCCACACTCTTTGACTTCTTCTGTTCAGTCGAAAGCTGCTCGCGGACATCTGCGCCATTTGCGCGGCAGCGCCACGATAAATTTCCACTGCAAATATCCTGACCGGATCGTCCGGATCGGATTCGTCCCAGAACGAATTCAAAATTAGCCACACCATGCCTATTGCAAATGCAACGCATGTGCCGAGAAAAATAATCAGCAAGCGCGGCGGATACGACTTCTGCTCGGGCACGCTGGCCGGGTCCAGAACTTTTACGCTGGGGGTCTCTTTCACTTCCTGCACTTTCGCCAGTTCGTATTCCCGCGTCAGCGTTTCGAATACCGCTTCCTGCACCCTGGTCCGGCGAAATAGATCCGCATAGGTGACGCCAAGCAAAGGCAATCTGCGAATCGATGGGTAACTGGAATCGGTCGACGTTCTGCCAGAGGGGGATGCGCTTCCGTCTTTCTCGCCGCCGATCTTTGCGAGTTCCTTCTTCAATTGAGCAATCTGCGCGTAAACCGAGCGGACGCGAACGTTGTCGTTGGAATAGACCTGCTTTAATCCCTCGAGCTCAGATTCCGCGGCGATCATCTGGCCTTCCAGAGTGGCGGCGCCTTCGATCATGGCCTTGCCCTGCGCCTGTATATCGATGGCCGCGTTCTTGCTTGAAAATTCGCTGAACTGCTTTTCCGCATCCGCCAGATCGAGTTGCACGGCTTTGAGTCTTTCTTCCAAAAACTCACGTTCGCGATGCGCCGATGAAGTGCTCATCTGATTCACCACGCGGTTCAGTTCCGCGGTGTATTCCTGCGCGATCCCCGCAGCGCGCTGCGGATCGGCGTCCGTCACCTGGACGGTGAGGATTCCGCTTTTGCGGTCTTCGAAGATGTCGCTGTTTTTCGCCAGGTCTTTTCGCGCATCCTGCTCGTAACGATCGCCATAGACTTTGCGCAGCTGGAATTTCTCAATAATGTCGTCCTGCACGGTGCGGCTTTGCAGAATTCCGATAAACAGCGCGCCAGAACTTTTCAATCCCAGCAGCCCCCCGGCAAGCGTTCCCAGGCTCGACCCTGCCGCGCCGCCGGAAGATGCCAGCAGCGCCATGCCGGCCCCGGCGTTCGCCTGGTCCGGCGGCATCAAGTGCGCCGAGGACACGTATTGCTTCGGAATCAAAAACGCCACGACGGTGGACAACAGGAACCCGGCTGCCCATGCACCGCAAAACTGCCTGCCGGCGGTCCCACAAGCGGCGCAATCGCGTGACCAGCCTTTGCTTTCCGGCAAAATCCTCAGCCGGGACAGGGCCGACAGACGCCATGGTCGCATCGACTCGTTCGTCCATCGTGAATGGATGCTTCTCAATCATCTTTTTCTTTCCGGAGAAAATCCGATTTCCATGCTTGCCGTAACATTGTTTTGCGGCCCGTTGAACAGCAGCGGAAAACGCGAAATATGCTCGACCTGCACCGCGCTTTTTATATACAAACCGCCGCGCAAATACGTCTCATTGGCGATGCCGTAGTCCTGCCAGTCGCCTCCCTGGGGAATGAAATCGGCGCTCACTGAATTTCGCTGGTAGGAAAATCAAATCGTATTCTGCGGCGATATCCAATACGTGAACCAGCAGCGGATTGCATGCCCCTCACGCCCCACGGTGTTGCCAATCAGGTTCCCGGCGTTGGTGTTCCCGTCGGGATAATCGCCGTTAAAATAATTCAGGCGTCCGCTGTTGACGTTCGAATGCGCCAGCGCCCCGGTTTCGGTCGAAACTCCCTGAATGTGAAAATCAAGCTTTGGCAACCACGGCATGCGCGTGAAATAAAGCCCCGGATGCCAGGGATTTCTTGCAGGGTTCTCGACGGGGAGAATGTCGTCCTCGGCATACGCGTCGCCATAGAGAACAACGTAGCTGCGCACCTTCGGCACATAAAAAACCCAATCCATTTCAGACTCGTTGTCACCCGGAACGGATTTGAGCGATGGATTCGCGATCCCGAAATAGCTATCGAGTACGTTTCGTGCCGTGAACGGACTGCCGCCGGTCCCGCCAATCATCGTCCTGCGCGAAAACCCCAATTCCAGAAATGGAAATGGTTTTACGTTGATTTTTTGTCCGTAAACGAATGGCCGCGGAATATAGGAATGGCCTTCCAACCGTCCGAAAAACTGATCGATTCGGACAGGCCCCAAATGTTCCAGAACTCCCGGCAGGTGAAACGGTTCCGGATTCACCAGCCGCACCATTTTGACTGGCTCGATGTTGTTGCTCCACATCAGCGAATCCAGCGACGGCCCCCACGCCAGGCTTTGTCGTCCAATCACGATCTGCCAGTTGCTCAGGTTGACCGTGGCGTAGGTATCCAGCAATTGCGCCCGATTGATCGAGGTCAGCGGCCCGGAACGAACTTGCGACAGGTTTACAAAATCCACCTGAGCAGTGACGTTTCGCACCGAATCGGAAAGCGCCGGCGCGGACGGCGCGTGCTGATATTCGGCGCGGACATAAAACGCGACAGGCCCTGCTGTTGCGGAAAACGAGCCACCAGCCTGTCCATTTGTGCCGCGTTCGAAGGGGCGCCCGTAATCGTAAGAAACGGTTTGCCCGAAGTGATAGCCATCGGTCAGCGGGGGCCCGCTGATCGACACAGTTCTTGCATAAACAGTTTCGAGGTTGGCCGAAAAATTGCTGCCTCCACCTAAAAGATTTATTTCGTGCGCGAACTCCTGCGCGAGGCGGATTTGCAACCGCACCGCCTCTTCATTCGAGGACTGATCCCGTTGCAATCCTTCCTCTGCTTCCGCCGTCAGGCGCGCGCATTCGATGCGCGTCCACGGTTTCAAGCCCATAATTTCGGAATTCACATATCGCAACGCGGCCAGCCTTTCGAACGCAGGATAGACCCAGCTATCGAGCGGAACGAATGTGGACCCCATGTTGTGGCGGTCTCGCTGCTCTTCAGAAGTCTCCATGCCGGACAAGTTGCTCCAGCCGCCGCCTCCCACTTCCGCATCATGATGCAGACGATACATCTCGCGGACGACTAACCATCCAATCGCTCCGCCAACCACCACGTCCGACGGAAAATGCTGTTTGCCGGCCACGCGCGAGGCGCTGATCGCTGTCGCGAGTCCATACACCCCCACTTTCGTGAATGGGCTCGGATATTCATGGGCAATGACACTGGCAATCGACCACGCAACTGCGGAGTGGTCGGAAGGAAATGAGACGCCGTGTTCGAAAAATTTCCCTAGCGCATCCCCCTGATTGGGCCGTTGCCTTCCGAAGGAGTACTTGAACGCAGTATCCACTGCAAAACTGTCGATCGCCGCTTCACCTGCGAGAATCCCGGTCTCTCTCTGATGATCGTCGTGGGACAGCTTGCTCCACAGATAGAGTCCGCCGCCCGCGCCAACCATGGAATAGACTCCGTAGTTGGAAAAGCTCGAATATCGATTCAACTTCGCCATATCCGTCGAAAGCGCAGGGGTAACTGCCCCATCCGTTGCGAAAAAGCCACCTGTAACTGCCGCCAGTGGAAACAGCCATGAGCCGTCCGCCCAGCGAAGATGGGTTGGACTGGTCCAGATGGCTTTTTGATCGGTCAAGAGATTCTTCAAGAACGGCACTCCCAGAGAGTTCGAATTTGCAATTGCGGGCTCATAGCTGTCATCCACCTGGCTGCTGAGCGGAATGAGTGGCGAATTCCGGTCATTGGTGTTGGCAACTGCCATCGCAGGCAGTTCACCGCCTTGCTGGTCTTGTGCACTTGATGAACCACTCGCAAAAATCGTCATAATCATCAGCAAGCAACCAACTAGCGTGAAGTCAGCCCTCCTTCTAGAAGCTATTGCACAACCCTCCGCAAGACGATCATGAAGCAAGCGATATGAAAGAAGGCCCCATAGATCGTGAGCGAGCGGTCGTAGCGCACGACCAAGCGACGGAAGTTACCGAGCCAGGCG
>Ga0265318_10000304_pt1 | contig 39457 bp, 29 predicted proteins | sample 4821metaG_FD_192431 | JGI IMG/M metagenome (GOLD analysis project Ga0265318, IMG submission 192431) | Rhizosphere microbial communities from Carex aquatilis grown in University of Washington, Seatle, WA, United States - 4-8-21 metaG | ecosystem: Host-associated > Plants > Roots > Rhizosphere >... | reverse complement strand
CTTCGAGGGGCGCGACCTTGAAGTCGCTGCGCCCGGCCTTCTTGCGAGCGAACTTCAGGCTATACGCCGTCCCATACAGCGCACCGATCGCTTCCTCGAAGGGCCGCGCCTTCGGTGAACCGGCGCCGTCTATGGCCAGGCACCGACGGGCAGGCACGGAGACGATGTCGGCAGTGGGGGTCGCGCTGACGAGCTCGCTAGGTGCCGCGGAGCCATTGCGGATCGGTGTCGGACCGGCCTTGGAGCTCTTGCGGATCGTCGTCACGGTCTTCATGCAGAGAGCGAATAGCCATCCGCGTGCCACAGTCCAATCCAGCGCCGACGAGCTGACGACGAGCGATCTGCGCAGACTGTGCGCTCAAGGTACTCCGCCGCGGCTCTCGCGCTTCCCCTTCGATGGCACAGACCCGAGCCAGGACCAATCTAGTTCTAGCAGCCTGTGGTGGAAGTCGGACCGAGCCGAAATGGGCGCGGCGAGGCCGGGTGCAAGGAGCAGCGAAGCGCGGGATACTGGCGGTATTCAAGCGAGCGGCGACGCCGCAGACGGCCTTGCCCCACCCGTTTCGGCGACGCGGAGATCTTCACCACGGGCTGCTAGCCCACCCGAAGCGCGGTGGACTGGCGTTCAGCTTGCACTCCCCGCTCGGTATGCCGAGCATACGCTGGAAAGCCCCAAGGGCCGGCTGGCCGCCGCCCGTCTCGTCCCGAACGGACTGCAGCCGCGGAGACAACCTACTGGTCTTGATGGTTCCGCCCGGGCAAGGCCGGCGGATTCGATGCGGGCCGCCGGCGCCGGTCATCCCGATTTGCCCTGACCGGGAGCCACACCAACGGGGAAGCTCTGGACTGGTGGTGCTCATCCTCGTGGCGCTCGGTATCGGCGCAGTCTGGGTCGGCTCCGATCGTCTTTCGCAGCTCGGAGCCGTGGGCCAATCCGTCGCGGCGTGGATCGAGTCAGGGCCGACCTCCTCTGTTCCGCAGTGGACCTCGCTGTTCGAGAGATGAGGCTTCGGCAACGTCAAGGCGATGATTCCCTCCGGGCGGACCCGCGCCCCAGCCATGTGCGCAGACAATGCGCGCAGACGATGCGCTCCACACTTGCCTCGGTGCACCTTCCGCGCCTCCCCTTCGCTGGAGCTCGTCGCGTCGAGGGTGGTGGCCTGCGCGCGACCATCGCACGGTGCGCCCGGGAGAGAACGGCACACGGTCGCCGAAATCCTGAAGACGCCGGTGATGACGTCGTGGGACCGGGCGCGGCCAGGCGCTCAAGGCCTCGACGAATGACCGGGCCTCGGGCCTCTTGACCGTCCCCCCGCGAACTCCTCGCCGGCGAGCAAAGGACCCTCCATGGCCGAAAGCTCGTCCCGGAGCACCCCTGTTGGCGGCGCACGATGGCGACCGGCACTTCATCGCCAGGGGTCGGTTGTTTCGAAGCGCGGGCATCACCGCCGAGAGGCAAGCGCGTGACGCTGTGCGGTCGCGTTCTTGGGCCGCCGATGCTTCCTCCAGGTAACGGCGGGTGCCCCCGGATTACCTGTCCGCTACGCCACCGGCAGCAGCTGGCAATGACAGAGCTGTTCCTCCTCCGTGCCGGGGGAGCTCTCCATCTCGTCAGACGCCTCAGCGGTGCAGGTTGCCTGTGAAGTACAGGAGGAGCAGGACGATGATGATGAGGCCTGCGGGCGACCACCCGGCGTAACCGAAGCGAGAGTGACCGAGGCCACCACCCGCCAGCGCCGCCACGAGAACTACGACCAAGATGATCATCAACATGATTCGTTCCTCCTGTGCAAGTCGTTGCGAAGCCGTGTTTCCTGCCTGCGTCAACCAGCCAAGCAAGTCGCGGGCCCAGCAGCCACGGGCTGCTGACCCCCGGAGGGCGCCGCGCCTGCGTCCTTCGAAGGAAGGCAGTCCATCCCGGTGCTCAACAACCGAGATCCGGACCCTGTCGCCTGCGAACGGTCACGAACCGGACTCGGTCGCCGGCTTTCTCCTTGCATGAGCCAAGGACACGGGACGAGCTCCAATCAAGGCGTGGGATGAGGCTACAGGCAGCTTCGCTTCGAAGGTGGCGATGGTCGCGGGCTTGCTGCTGAGCGCTCGATGGGTTCTGCGACGGGTGCGTCGCTATCGCTGGTCTGGGCGGAATGCCGTCGTCACCGGTGGCTCCAGGGGCCTGGGGCTCGAGGTCGTTCGACTGCTGGTTGCCCGGGGCGCTCGAGTGGCGGTGGTCGCCCGCGAAGCGGCGGAGATTGATCGAGCTCTGGACGACGTGCGGAGGCGCAACTTGCCCGGTCTCGCCCTTGGATTCCCGTGCGAGCTCACCGCGGACGGCGCGGTGGAGGGGATGCTCGACCGAGTTCGCCGTGACCTCGCAGGAATCGACGTGCTCATCAACAACGCGGGGGCGATCCAGGTGGGTCCCCTCGACGCGACGGAACTGCATCGACTTCGATGACGCCATGGCGCTACACTGGAGGGCCCCGTTGCGCTCCATGCTCGGGGTTCGCGAGGAGATGAGGGCCCGTGGCGGTGGACGCATTGCCAACATCGCATCGGTGGGTGGCCTCTCTCGGTGCCTCACCTGCTGCCGTACTGCACCAGCAAGTTCGCGCTGGTCGGCATCTCCGAGGGAATGCACGCTGCCCTTTCGGGGGACGGTATCCTCGTCTCGACCATCGCTCCCGGCTCATGCGCACCGGAAGTCCGTGAAGGGCCAGCTTCAAAGGCGCCCCCGAGAAGGAGCATGCGTGGTTCGCGATCTCCGACTCCCTCCCCTTCCTCTCGGTGTCCTCCGCGCGAGCGGCGCGGCGGATCGTGTCTGCCATCGAGCAGGGAGAAGCCCACGTCGTCCTGGGTCTCCCTGCCCAGATGGCAGCGCTCGGCCACGGCATCTTCCCGGAAATGATCGGAAGGGTGATGAGCCTGGTCGATGGCCTCCTGCCCTCGGGCAAGGATCGGCGCCCACGATCGGGCTCCCAGAGCGGATCGCTGCTCGCCCCTTCGATCCTGACGCGCGCGAGCGATGCGGCCGCACGGCGGAACAATGAATAGAGCTGGTCCCGAGCCGGCGGGCGGCTGGAGCGCTTGCAAGGCGGCGGCATCCGATTCGTCATGGGCCCCAGGCCAGCAACCACGCTGGAACCGCTCGGCTCACTGTTCCGGCTCGGCGGGCACCGTCGTTGGCACCGACGTCTTCAGGACATGCACATCATGGCGGCGCTCCACGAGGCCGCGGGCGCCGACGTCGAGCGATCACCACGAGACGCTCTGCGAGTAGATCTGCATGCTCGCTCCGTCCCGCGTATCGGACCATGCCGCGTGCACGACACCGTCCGATCCCGATACCAACTGGGTGTAGTCGCCAAAGAAGCCACAGCCCGGAAAGCCAACGCACGGGTTGAACGGCGCGTCGCTGATGGCCTTCTGAGTAGGGAACGTCTTGCCGCCATCGGTGGACAAGCCAACGTAGTACTCCACCTTGATACCGAAGGGATCTTTGCGATTGTCGTACCAGCCCACGAAGACGCCTTTGGAGGTGGCCGTCGCCCACCCGAAGAAGTGGTCCTTCAAATTTCCCACAGCATCGTTGTTCACCCGGTGAACCGAGGATGTTCCCTTCTTCAAGTTGATTGACGCCAGGTATACGCTCGCGGTTCCCTCCGCGGAGCCTCCGGCGATCTGGCTCGCCGAGAAGGCGCAGTAGGCGCTGTCTCCGCGTCCGCCGCACCCTGGCGCAACCGCCCCGAGGTCGCGGAAGCTCCAGTTCGGGTTGGCAAGCCCGTTGAAGGTGAAGCTTGCCACCGGTTGCGCCGACACCACCCAGGTCCCTTCCGTGAGCCTGGCTTCCCACATGTTTATGTTGGGGGAGCCCGTGAAGTCGTCGAAGAACACGTGCGGGGTACCCTGGCTATCGACGACCATGTTCGAGAACTGCGCCTGGGTCAGGGTGCCGCTCACCTGGGCGGGCAATGAGAAGGGAAGACCCGCGCCTGCGGAGTGGGATTCGAGAATGACCGACGAGAACGCAGGGATGTTCGTCGCCGAGCCGTCTGTACAGAATCCCGCGACCGGGGAGTTGCAAAAGAACGTGTAATAGACGTAAGTCGTCCCGAGGTTGGGACTCCCTGCCACCGCGTCCGTGGTGATCAGAGGTTTGTCCAGAGAGGCGTCACAGGTGAGTGCCCCCGAGAGCAATCCGTTGCACGGTTGGTCGTCGATCGCCGTGGGAACCAACGACGCGTAAGTTCCGTTCGCGTACCCTTGGGCCACCTCGATCTCCGTGTCGAAGTTGAGGTAGCCGTTTGTGAAGTCGAAGACGGCGTTCCCGGAGATCGTCGAGAGATAGCTCAGCCCGTTGGCATCGAACGACAGGCCGGGGTCGCTCTGGAACGAGAACGGGCTGAATCCGAGGTAGGGGCTGAATCCCTGGACCATCGCATCGTCGGTGAAGGTCTTTCCCCCGTTGGTGGATGAATGGAAGAACATTCGATCGTAGTTCTGGCGAAAGTCATTCGACATGACCGCGTAGTTCTTCCCGCTAGGATCGACGGCCCCCGCAATCTCGGCCTTGGGCCAGGGGTTTCGGTCTTGATTGACCTTCACGTTCTGGGCGGTGGACGAGATCCCCGAGGTGCTGGCCGCCAGAGATGTCGCTCGCACCAGCGCGGCGGTCCGAAGGGTTTCGGCGCTCCCTTTCGGCATGATGGCTCCTTCACGATCGAACGGGGCCTTGTGCTTGGACTGCATCCACTGAACGTAGGACTCGAAGTCCCGGAATGGAGCAGCCGACTGAGCGTGAGCAGGGGGCGCTGCCAAGAACACCGCCAAGAACACCGCCAGGAAGACTGCCAGGAAGACTGCAGGGGAGAGCACGGTCGCCAACAGCGCTCCTGCGACCCCGGGTCCGTCACCACGCCGCCTCGGAGTCCTCGTTTCAACCCTTCGAACCTCGACTCCAACCTGAACCAACTGAATGACCATGAGTCACCTCTCTTCCGCGTGAATGCAAGATGGCATCTACCATTCTTGAATACGTCATCCATCCCTCCTCTGTATGTGGAATTTGCGCGAACATCACCGACGGAGTCTCAAACATGCGAGGATGACTCAAGGCCGGTCGAAATTGGCCGCGCACAGGTCGTCGCCTGCCTGAACCTGCGCGGCTGGTTTCGGCCGAAGACCTCCCTGGGGCCAGTCGGGTAGCTGAGGGAGATTGCGCCGGCAAATCGATCCGAGGGAGCGATGGACGCGCGCGACTCGGCGGAGATGGAGGTGCGGTCAGAGAAGAGCCGCCGCAGCACGAAGCTGAAGGATGCTGCCGGGCGGCCGCCGCGTTGGCGAGCGCTGCTTGGGGATGACGGTGATGGCGGTACAGCGGCGCCATCGACCCTCGACCATCAGCGGTGTAGCCTCTGGTCATGGGCGACACAGCCGACAGGGCAAGGAGCACGCCGCTCGCCGGCGTGGAGGCGGCCCGCCCACGACAGCCGGCGGCCGGGCGGTCGTCGACCGCTCTCGCGACGGGGCGAGCCGCGATCGGCTGGCCGCTCTGGTGCGCGCTTGCGTCCTCGCTGACGGTGGCCCTCGGGGTCCACTGGGACATCGCTTGGCACCGCTCGATCGGCCGGGACAGCTTCTGGTCGCCGCCTCACATCGCGATCTACGCGGCGGCCCTGCTCGCCGCTCTGTCGGCGCTGGCGCAGACCCTGCCCGCGACGTTCGGGCGGGAGCGGGCGCGGCGCGCCGCCGACGACGAGGTCGCGGGGATCGAGCCCGCGGGCCGGTCGGCCAACGTCGGTGTGCTCGGATTTCGCGGACCACTCGGAGGTTTCATCTCTGCCTGGGGCGGAGTGACGATGCTGGCCTCCGCGCCCTTCGACGACTGGTGGCACAACGCCTATGGCTTGGACGTGAAGATCCTGAGTCCACCCCATGTGGTGCTGGCGCTGGGCATCGTCTGCCTGCATCTCGGAGCGCTGGTGATGCTGGTGGGTGCCTTGAACCGGAGCGCGTCACCCGCGGCGCGCCGGTCGATCGAGCCACTGGTACTCGTGGTGGGCGGGATGCTCCTGATCGCGCTGATGACGCTGTTCATGGAGAAGACAGTGCGGGTGTTCATGCACGCCGGATCGTTCTACCTGGTGGTGGGACTGTGCACGCCGGTGGTGCTGGTCGCCATGGAGGGAGCGACGGGCCGGCGCTGGGCGGGGACCACCAGCGCAGCGTGCTATTCGCTGTTCCTGCTGGCGCTGCTCTGGACGTTTCCCCTGGTTTCCGCCCACCCCAAGCTCGGGCCGGTGTTGTCGCCGGTGAGTTGCCTCATTCCACCCGAGTTCCCGCTCTTGCTGCTGCCCGCCGCGGCGGCGCTCGATGCCTGGATGTGGCGCCGACGTGCGCGCCCGGGATTGCCGACCGTGCTCGTGGGGGGCGGCCTGTTCTTGGTGGTGTTCCTGGCGGCCCAGTGGCCGTTTGCCTCGTTCCTGATGTCGCCGTCCGCGCGAGACTACTTCTGGGGCGCGAAGTATTTCGACTTCGCCATGCCGTCGACGTTTCACTACCGGCGGTATCTCTTCTTGGACGAATCCCGCGGCGATTTGTGGGGCGGGCTGGCGCTGGCGCTGGCTGGGGCGGTGGCCTCGGTCGCGGCGGGGCGCGGGGTCGGGGGTTGGTTGGGGCGCGTTCGGCGATGACCCGGGCGAGCGTGCGGGCTGCGGCTGCCGCTGCGACCGTGGTCTCCTTGCTGTCGGGAGGCGGGACAGGGCGCGCGGAGGCCCACGTGGGAAGGGGGGCGATTGTCCAGGATGGTCAGGCCGGACCGTATCACCTGGTGGTCACCATCCGACCACCCGACGTCATTCCCGGGGTGGCGGCGATCGAGGTCCTCGCCAGCGACGACGACGTTGCACGGCTATCGGTCGTACCCCTCCCTCTGCGCGGGGAGGGCGCAGCCTCACCGCCGCTCGCCGACGAGGCGCGTCGCGATGCCAACGATCCCCATCTGTACTGGAGCACCCTCTGGCTGATGCAGACGGGGACCTGGCAGGTGCGGGTGAACGTCGAGGGCGGTCGTGGCGGCGGCGACCTGGCGGTGCCGGTGCCTGCGATCGCGCGCGCGGTGAAGCCGATGCCAGGCTGGCTCACCGGGATGCTGGTGATCTTGCTGGCGCTGATCGTCACCGGCGCGGTGGCGATCGTGGGCGCCAGCGTGCGAGAGGCTGACCTACCGCCAGGCGCGTCCATCGACCGGCGACGAATGCGTCGCGGTCAGATCGCCATGGCGGTTTGCGCCGTGGTGCTGGCGCTCGCCATCGTCGGTGGTCGTCGCTGGTGGAACGCGGAGGCCCGCGCCTACCGTCGGATGGTGTACAAGCCGCTCGAGGCCGGTGCGACCGTCCACGACGGCTTGCTCGACCTTTCGATCGTCGAGCCCGGGTGGCTGCGCTGGCGGCGGACTGACGATCTCGTCCCCGAGCATGGCCATCTCATGCACCTGTTCGCCATACGGACCCCAGGGCTGGACGCGGTGGCCCACCTCCATCCGAGGCTCGGCGACGCGGCCCGCTTCGTCCAGTCGCTGCCACCCTCCGGGTCGCTCCCGGCGGGAAGTTATCGGCTGTTCGGCGACATCGTGCACGTGACCGGACTCGACGAAACCGTCACCACCGACGTCGACCTGACACCCGACAGCCTGGCATCTGCGGTGCCGGCCGTGATGGATCCCGACGACGCCTGGGCGACGATCCCGCAGGCCGCCAGTGCAGCGTCGCCATCGTTCGCATTCCCGGACGGCAGTGGCGCTCTTCGGTGGGAAGGACCGGAGTCGATTCCGGCCGGCAGAACCGTCTCGCTTGCGTTCGCGCTCTCGGGCCCGCGCGCTGGCCACGCGGTCAACGGCGTCGAACCCGGCACCGAACCGGGCGACGGGCCGGGCGTCCGGCCATATATCGAGCCGTATATGGGGATGGCCGGTCACGCAATGATCGTTGCCGGCGATCTCTCCATCTTCGCCCACGTCCATCCCACCGGATCGGTTCCGATGGCGGCTCTGGCGCTGGTCCCGGGAGCGGCGCCGATGGATCACTCCCATCACGTCGGCATGCGCTTTCCACCCCTGGTGCGCTTCCCGTACAACTTCCCCCGTGCCGGCGACTATCGCGTCTTCGTTCAGATCAAGACCCGTGGCAAGATTGAAACCGCCGCCTTCGACGTCTCCATCCGCGCCCCGCAATCATGACCCGCCGCCTGTGATGGAAGAGGGACTATTCGGGCAGGGTCCCTCCTCGAGCAGCGTCATCCGCGGCAGGTGAGGGGGACGAGCCCGGATCGAGCTCGGTGTGGGCGTGGGTGTGGGTGTGGGCGTGGTGAATATCCGGTGCGTGGTCGTGGTTGTGCTCGATCGCCTCGTGCCGGTGCAGGTGCGTATGCTCGCCCGGGACGGGAGGATCGTGAGCGTGACCGTGGTGCCAATCGTCATGCCGGTGAGCATGCTCGTGTTCGACGGCCTCGTGCAGGTGGAGATGACCGTGGCGCTCGGTCAGATGCAGGAAGACCCCGATGGCGAACAGCCCCGCCGCAACGGCAGCGAAAGGCCCCGCGGAGCCAGCGCCGATCAACCAGGCCAGGGCGGCGCCAACGAACGGGGCCACCGCGAAGATGGAACCCGTTCGAGCCGCTCCGATGCGACGCTGGGCCAAGAGGTAGAGCCTCAGGCTGAGCCCATAGCCCGTGGCCCCGCACGCCAGCAGCACCAACGTGGGTCGAGCGGGTGGGAGCGCCTCGTGCCGGACCAGGAGCGCGAGACCACCCGTGAGGGTTGCGCCCAGCGCCCCCTTGGCCGCGACCACCATCACGGGGTCGAGATCGGAGAGCGGACGCGTCAGCGTGTTGTCGAGCGACCAGGCCAAGGTCGCGCCTGCCACGGCCAGGGCTCCGAGGCCGTCCCAGCCCGCGGTTCGAGCGCCGTCGACGGTCAGCAGGACGCCGGCCAGGATCATGAGAGAGAGCGCGACGAGGACGCGCCGACCGAGCGGCTCGCGGTAGAACACGCGGGCGAGCAGCACCGTGAACACGGCCTCGAGATTGAGGAGGAGCGAGCCCGTGGTCGCGCCCGCCCGTTGCAGTCCCCAGGCGAGCAAGACCGGGGCGACGGCGGCCCCGAAGAACGCGACGGCCGCCAGTCGAGGAAGATGGGCCGCGGTCAAGGAAGGGCCCGTGGCGCGGGCGGCGGAGCCGAGCAGGGCCGCCGACAGACACGCTCCCAGATACAGGAGCGCCGCCGTCGTCAGGGGTCCCACGCTCCGGCCGGCCAGCTCCACCACCGGAGTGGTGATCCCGAAGCTCACCGCCGCCACAACGGCGAGGAGCGCCCCATTCCACATCGGTGAGATCTGCCGCAGCATCCCGCGACTATACTGACGCGGGACGAGGGCCCGTATGGTCCTCTGTTGAATCGATCGCGTCTCCCTGGGTACCCGTCCGCGGCGACCGCGGGACGGCAAGAGGCCATGGTGAGGCCAGACCCAGCCAGGGAAGATACGCGCCACGAGGAGGTCCCGCGAGCGTCACCGTGACCATCCTTCCAGTGCCCTTCCAGTGCGCAGGTTCGCGCGCGTCGAGACGGCCAGGCCCGGCGGCTTGCCATTCAAGCGTTCGGTCTTACATCCCTGGAGCGACGAACAGGCTACACAAGAGGGGGCGAAATCACGTGAAACGAAGGAATTTCATGCATTCATGTCTTGCTGGAGCAGGCGCCACCGCGGCTGCAAGAGCGCCAGCGCTCGCGCAGCCTGTAAAAGCGAACCCAGACGGCACGGCGGTGTCACTCGATCCGCATGACCTTCCACGGGTCACCGACGCCGGCGAGCGTCGCGGTGAGATGCTATTTCGGACGCTCGGACAGACCGGTGAGCGGGTGTCCTTGATCGGGCTCGGTGGGGCGCACCTGAGTCGGAAGCCAATGACCGAAGCGGCCGCAACAAAGCTCATTCACGCAGCGCTGGATCGGGGCATCAATTTTCTCGACAATTCCTGGGATTACGGCCACGGCAACAGTGAAAAGTGGATGGGAACCGCGCTGGCCCAGGGCGCCTATCGAAAGAAAGCCTTCTTGATGACCAAGATCGACGGTCGCACGAAGGAGACCGCCAAGACCCAGCTGGAAGAATCGCTGACGCGCTTGAAGACCGACCGGATCGATCTCGTCCAGTTCCACGAAATCCTGCGCTACGACGATCCCGATCGAATCTTCACCGAGGATGGTGCCATCGAGGCATTGGTGCAAGCGAAGAAGGCCGGAAAGCTCCGCTACATCGGGTTCACCGGGCACAAGGATCCGCGAATCCACCTCTACATGCTGGAGGTCGCCAAGGCGCACGGCTTCGCCTTCGATACGGTACAGATGCCGCTGAACGTGATGGACGCCCACTTTCGGAGCTTTTCTCATCTGGTATTGCCCGAGCTCGTGAAGCAGAACGTGGGCGTGCTGGCGATGAAGACCATGGGTGACGGGGTGTTCCTGAAGAGCGGAGCTCCGGTCACGCCGATCGAATGCCTCCACTATGCGATGAACCTGCCGACGTCCGTCGTCATCACGGGGATCGACAACGAGAAGATCCTGGCTCAAGCCTTCGATGCAGTCCGAACATTCAAGCCGATGACCGCTGAGGAAGTCGCGACGGTCCTCTCGAAGACGAAGCCCTACGCCGCCGCGGGAAGATTCGAGTTCTTCAAGACCTCGAGCCACTTCGACACGACCGCGAAACACGTCGATTTCATGGGGGACGATCCTCCCCTGGTGTTGAAGCTTGGTCCTGGAGGCGGGTGAATCCAAGGCGGTGGGGAATCAAGATGCGTACCTGCTCGGGGGCGGTGCCTCCGAGAGCTCGACGATCACGGCTCCGTGGTCGCTGGTCCCCGCTTCGCGCAGCACAGTCGACTTGAGCGCCCGCCTTGCCAGATCGCTGCTGGCGAGGACGTAGTCGAGACGCCACCCGATGTTCAATTGACGCAGGCTCCGCCAGGGCGCCCACCAGGTGTAAAGCGACGCGTTGTCCGGGTCGAGCTGCCGCCCCACGTCCTTCAGCCCCCCGTCCTCCAGGATGCGCTCGAACAAGGAGCGCTCCTCAGGTCGCTGTCCCACCACCCGTGGATTCCGGTCCCGGGGGTGAACGTCGAGCTCTGTGCGGGCGATGTTGAGATCTCCACACAGCAGCATGGCCCGTCGGCCGAGGCGGGCCGAGGAGGCGTAGGTCGCGAGGGCCTCGAGGAACCCAATCTTGGCGCGGTAGTCCCGTCCGCCATTCGGCACATAGATCGACGCCACGGAGATCCCATCGATGTCTGCCACCACAATCCGGGTCTCATGGTCGAACTCGGGATGCCAGAACCTCGGGCGGTCAGGCGCGAGCTCCTTCCGCACGTGGATGCTGACCCCTGAGTAACCCTTGCTGCCGTGCCAATAGCACCAGTATCCGTCCAGTTTCGAGAGGGCCTCGGGGATCTGGTCCACCGTGGCTTTCAACTCCTGCAAGCAAAGAACGTCCGGTCGCTCGCCCAGCACCAGCGACATCACCTCGTCCCGGCGAGCTCGGATTCCGTTCACATTCCAGGTCGCGATCTTCATCGTTGTCGGTCCCATCGGCCCGTCGGGTCCGTGATTATCATCGAGGGACGGATGCGTGCCAAGCCACCCGCAGCGAGTGTCGAAGGATCGTCGATCCGGGCGGCGATATGGCTCGCCTTCGCCCTCCCATGTGCCTGGGGATGTGCGCCCTCCCTGGCAGGATTGCGACCGGCGGAAGTGGCTCCCCGGGGGCATGTCCAGGTAGCCGTGGGAATCGCGGTTGGAATACCCACGGGAACCATCACCCGAACGGTCGACGCCGCGCGCACTCTCGCCCAGGCGGCTGCGACCCAGCAGCTCACCGCGCCGCAGAAATTGCAGCTGTTCGAGGCGAGCGCGAGCTTCGTGAGCAGCCCTCCGTCGGTGGGGCCCCACCTGTTGGCCGCGTACTCGGTGCGCGACGATACGGAGGTCAACGTGCAATACGCCAGCGGCGCGTGGCGACTCGGCAGTCGGCTGCAGCTTCTCCGGCGCGCAGCGGGACCCTTCGACCTGGTCGCCGGACTGGGCGTGTCTCATGCGGGGCAGGTGGCGTCGGCATCGATCGCCGACGTCCTGCCAGTTGTCCATCTGCGCGGCGTTCAGCGGTGGATGGTGGATCTGCCCATCGTGCTGGGAACCTCGCGCGACTGGTTTCGGGTGTGGGGAGGACCGAAGCTCGCGTACACCCACGTGAGTGCCGGGGCAGAGCTCGATCTCGTGAATGGAGAGAAGGCGACCGCAAGTCTCACCATCCGGGGAATCTACTGGGGCGCGCAGGCGGGGCTGGCGGTCGGATATCGGGCCTTGTTCATCGGCCTGGAGCTGACCGTGCTCGAGCTCGTGGCGTCTGGAGACGCGGTCACAACGATAGCGACGCCGCAGATCGGGCTCGACGTCGGCGGATGGCTGATCACGCCTGCGGTCGCCCTGATGGGCGAATTCTAGTGCACCGCGGCCGCATTGGCGTCAATGATCCGTCGCCCAGGCGAAGGCCCCGCAAGGCGCGACGACGACCAATACACAGACGTATTGCGAGGAGGAGCAACGCAGCGGGGTGGAAGCATGGGCGGCGCAGCATTGATTCTAGGTCGGCCGCGGTGCACGAGTGTCAAGCCGCGCCACTTGGCCAGCCCGAGCTGCTTCATGAAGTCCTGGCCACCCCAGAACAACCACGCGTGGTCCATGGTGCCGCGCCGGGCTCGCCGCTCGCTTCCTCGCGGCGAGTAGCCTATCCTGCCAGACCTCGCCACCGCGGTTCTTGCCAGAGGGCTCACCATGGTCATTGCCTCGAAGATTGAAAGCAGGTCGCTCGAGTCTCGGCGGTTGGGGCTCGTTGGTGTGGGCCTGGTGCTGATCTGGCTGGTGGCGTGCGACAGCCGGCCGGCGGGGCGCTCGGGGGGGACCGGGGGCGCCGGCGTTGGCGGGTCAGGCGGCGCTGCCCAGGCAATGGCCGCCGGCGGAGGCGCCGGCGGCCAGCTCTTCGGAGGCACGGGAGGCGGCCCGTCACCTGGCACGGGAGGCGGCCCGTCACCTGGTACGGGAGGGGGCCCGTCACCTGGCACGGGAGGCGGCTCGTCACCTGGCACGGGAGGCAGCTCGGCAGGCCCGGGTGGCGGTGGCGCCGTGGTCAACTCCGGCAATGGGGCGGGCGGCGGCTCGGAGGGCGGTGGGGCGGGCGGCGCGGGGAAGTCCGGATCGCAGGTGCCGGACGTACCGCCGGGCATCGACGGCTGCGACATTGCGGCCGCGCACGCCAACGCCGGCGCGGCGCTGGGAGCGACGCTCGTCAACTTTTGGCTCGGCGCCAGTCAATACGTCACGGCCGCGCCCGGCAATCCCAAGCTCACGGGGTACTGGACATACGCTCAAACCTGGGACGCGGTGCTCGACGGCGTGCAGCGCACGCGCGGCCAACGCTTCGCGGGGCTGATCACCGCATTCGACGAAGGGCAGGCCGCCCGCGGCTGGCTCGACGACAGCTACGAGCACGAGGTGTGGATGACCCTGGCCCTGATGCGCGCCTTCGATCTGACTGCCGATCACACCTACCTCGATACGGCCGAGACCGTATTCGAGGACGTCATGGCCGAGTGGGACACGACGTGTTGCGCGCCGCACCTGGGTGGGATCTGGCGCGACAAGACCAAGGCGCAGAAGGCCACGGGCGCCAACGCGGGGGCCGCGCTGGCCGGCGCGCGCTTGGCGGCGCGCGCGGGCAAGCCCGCGTACCTCGACTTTGCGAAGCTCGTGTACGCCTTCTGGCTGAGCGACATGGTCGATCAGCCGACCTTCGCCGTCTACGATCAGCTCTCGGCGAACGGGCAGCGAGCGACCGGCTCGCGCACCTATGACCAAGGGGCAATGATCGGCGCCGCCCTGGCGCTCGAGGCCGCCACGGGTGAGGCGCACTACCTCAGCGAGGCGCAGGGCTTGGGCCAGTACCTGATCAGCAAGGGGACGGTCATGTCGAGCGCAGGCCTCGTGCTCGACGACGGCGCACCCTGCAGCGGCGACTGCGCGGCCTGGAAGGGCATTGGCTACCGCTCCCTCGCGGACCTCTATCGACGCGATCCCACTCACAAGGACTACGCCAAGGTGCTTCTCGGCGGAGCCGCCGCGATCTGGTCCCTGGCGCGCAATCCCGCCACCAGCTTCTTCTCGGCGAACTGGGCGGGCCCTGCCGCCACGGCCGGAGCGATCGAAGCCCAGGTCTCCGCCACCATCGCGCTGAACCAGTATGCCATGCTGTGCGGCGACGACCCCACGCCCGAGCCTGCCCTCGTCTACCAGGCCGAGGAAGGTTGGCTCCACCACGTCGACTACGAGGCCACCGCCGGCCGCGATTACCATGGCTATGGTTACGTCTCGACGTTCACCAAGGACGACCAGGGCTTCTCGCTCGGCGTCGAGGTGCCGCAGGCGGGCAAATATGTGATCCAGTGGCGGTACACCGCGGGCGAAGGGACGGGAGCGCGCAGCGTGTACGTGAACGGCCAGCGGTTGACTCCCGCGCAGATGTTTCCCGCCACCGCCACCTGGAATTCGTGGACGACCGTAGGGTCCACCGCCGATTTTCCGGCGGGCAAGAGCACGATCGAGCTGCGCTTCGAGTCGACCAACGGCAGCAAGACCTCGCTCGACATCGACGAGCTGACCCTGAAGGCCATGTAACCCAGGCGCCCCCGAAAATCCGCACGCCTGCGTTGCTGGCCGAGACCCCGGTTCCTCGGCGTATTCCTTGAAGGAGACCTCGGGTTTGAGCGTGCTGGCGAGCTGGGCCACGCAAGCGCACCCGAGGTTCGCGAGGTCATCGCCGCCGCCGATGGTCTCGAGATCGTCTGTAATGGCACGGTCCGGGCTGCGTCCAGTCAGTGAAGGCAGGCAATGGAGCCAGCCTCGAGACGGGAGAAGATCCATGGAAAAGTCGAATCAGGAGCCCTGCCAGTGTGAGAAGGCCTCATGTCCGTGCGCGGACGCCAAGGTCAAGCCCTGCAGCTGCGGCGATCGCTGCGCCTGCGGCCGCGTCTGCACCTGCGCCGGAGGGTGCACCTGCTCGGACGGGAAGTAGCCAGGAATTGACCGAGATGGGGGAGGCGGACCCGGCTGGGCCCGCCTCCCTCGTTTTCACCTGCGATCCCTCTCTGCGCGTACCGTGGCCGACGGGCCCGGGGCGTCGCCCGCGGTGAGCTCGACCAGGTCCTGGTCGGTATCGACGTCGACGGCTCCCCCGGGCCAGTCGATCGCCACCACGCCCTCCGCGCGCAGCAGACGTCCCGCGCCCTGGTCGCCGTCGAGTTGAGCCAGCTCGCCCCACCGCGCGCGATCGAACACCGCGGGGGCACCACGGATGCCTGCGAAGCGCGACGCCACGAGGTCCGCTCCCGCCAGCCATGCATCGCGGAGCGCCGTCAGGTGGGCGACGCTCAGCAGCGGCTGATCGCCGAGTATGATCGCGAGGGCCCCGGCGGCGGTCGTCTCGGCCCAGCGCACGGCGGCCCGGATCGAGGACGCGATGCCCTCGGGCCAGGCGTCATTCGTGACCAGCGTGACGGGCAGGCCACCGAGAGCTGCCCCCACCGCCTGGCCGTGGGCGCCCAGGATGACGGCGACGGGGCCGGCCTCCGCGGTCGAGCAGGTGGCAGCCACCCCGCGAACCAGTGGGGAGCCCTCGATCTCGACCAGTTGCTTCGGTCGGCCGAGGCGGCGCGAGGCACCGGCCGCCAGGATGGCGATCGCCAGCTCGGCGTGCAGCGCACGCGCACGGTTGCGCAGCATCCCTCCCGGACGGCGATGCTGCACCGCCTGGAGCTCCCCCACGATGGCGAGGGCGATCTGCTCGGGCGTCTCGGCACCCACGTCGAGACCGATCGGCGCATGGACGCGCGGATCGACTCCGTCCCGGTGCCCGAGCTCCCCGAGCAGCTCGCGGGTCCGGCGCGCCGGCCCGAGGACGCCGATGTAGCGCGCCCGTGAGGCCAGCGCCACGGCGAGGGCTTCGCGATCGGCATCGCGCTGGTGGTGCATGATCACGACGTATGCCGCGGCCGTGGCGTCGATCAGGGCTCCTACCCGATCCCAGGCCCCGGCGGCCGAGATGACGCGATCGGCGGCGAGGAACCGCGTACGCTCGCGGACCACGCGATCGATGACCGTGACACGCATCCCGATCGACTGGGCGAGCCCCACGAGCGGTGCCGCGTCGTGGCCGCTGCCGAGCACGAACAGCTGCGGCGACGGGGAGATCCGCTCGACCAGCGCGGTGATCTGGTGGTCGGCGAGCTCGACGACGCCCGCCGCTCCGCGCGCGGCGTTCTCGAGGGCGGTCCGGATCGCAGGGTCGACGATGGGTGGGGGAAGGTCGCTGGTCGGACCGATCGCCAGCCGCGCGCCGACGGGCACGGCCACGTGCCCAGACTGGATCACGGTGACCAGCACCCCTTCGGTCTCGGCGTCGAAGCACGCCTTTGCGAACGTCAGCCCGTCGTGGCGTGCGCCAGCCTGGACGTGCTCGAGCAGCACGTCGACGATCCCATTGCATCCGAGCCCGACGCTCCAGCCTTCGTCGTCCTCGGTGGCTGAATCGTAGGTGACGACGACGGCGCCCGCGCGGCAGCGGTGTGCGCCGCGGAGCAACACGTCCCCTTCGAGGCAGCCGCCGCTGACGCAACCCGAGACCCAGCGATCCCCCGCCACGAGCATCCTGGCGCCCGGTCGTCGGTACGAGGAACCGGCCACGCGCACGACCGTGGCGAGCAGAAAGTCCGAGCCCTGCGCCTCGAGCCGCGCTGCCTCGCGAACGATGCGCTCGAGCTCGTTCATGTCATGTCAGTTGGGGCAGGGGGCGCCCGCGGCAGCCCAGGTCTCCCAGGCGGCCAGGAAGGTGGCGTATGGGATGGAGACCGGCGCGCGACCGAAGCCCGGGTTCCAGCCCCAGGTCACGAGCGGGGTCTCGAGGTGCGCGCGCAGGGCCGCGATGTCCTTGCCGCCGTTCCGCGCCGGGTCCTTGATCTGAGCGCACAGGGGGCCCGGCTGGAGGCCAGCGAACACCAGCTTCTGCTCGGGCCCTGGCATGTGCCAGCCCTGGATCGCGCCGGGTGGGATGTGGAGGCCGTAGTTGCTGGGCGGGTTGGCCGGGCCGTGGCAGGTCGTACACTCGGCCGCCGCCATCCCGTGGCCCGTGGGCCCGCGCAGCACGTTCATGGCATGCACGCGACCCTCCTCCCCCTGCAGGGGTGCATCGCCCGCAGGATGGCAGTTCTGGCAGCGCGGGTGCTGCAGGACCGCGCGGACGGTCTCGAACGCGGCCACCCCGGCGGCCCGATCCGGGCCTGGGCGCGCGGCGCTCGCCGGCGGGCGTGACTGACCGCCGCACGCGGCGACGGCGAGGGCGATGGCGACGCCGAGAACCAGGGCGGGTGCGGGCGCGGGTGCAGCGGCGGCGGGGGCGAAAGCGAGCGTCAGGAGGCCACGCATCATCGAGCCCATGGTCAAGCCTCCTTCGCGAGGCGCAGCGGCAGGGTGCGCAGCCGTTGCCGCGTGAGCGCGAACACGGCATTGGCGACGGCAGGAGCGATGGGGGCCGTCGCCGGCTCGCCGATGCCCCCCATCTTGCCGTCGCTGCGGAGCACGTGCACGGTGATCCTCGGCATCTCGAACATGCGGAGCACGGGATAGTCGTGGAAGTTGCTCTCGACGACCTTGCCGTCCTCGACGGTCAGCTTGCCGTGGAGTGCGGCGCTGAGCCCGAACGCGATCGAGCCCTGCACCTGTGCCTCGATCCCGAGCGGATTGACCGCGGTTCCGCAGTCGACCACGGCCGTCACCGCATGGACCTTGATCCGTCCACCCTCGACCGAGACCTCGGCCACCTCGGCCACGATCGAGCCGAACGCCTCGTGGACCGCCAGGCCACGCGCCCGGCCCACCGGGGCGGGCGTTCCCCAGCCGGCCCTGCTGGCGGCCGTCCCGAGGGCGCGCGCGAACCGCGGTTTGCCCTTGAGCAGGGCCAGACGATACGCGAGCGGATCCTGGCCAGCGGCGTGGGCCAGCTCATCGATCATGCTCTCCATCGCGAAGGCGGTGTGGGTGTGGCCGACCGAGCGCCACCATAGCACGGTGATCGGTGTCTTCGGGGAGTGCAGCGAGACGTGCTTGGCCCTGGTGTCATCGAGATAGGGCGAGTCGGCGATTCCCTCGACCGACGTCCCGTCGATGCCGTTGTGGACCGCGAACTTCTCGAACGGCGTGCCCCCCAGGATCGACTGTCCGACGACGACGTGATGCCATGCCTGGGGCAGGCCGGCGCGATCGAGGCCGACGTGGACGCGGTGGACGTAGGCCGGGCGGTAGTATCCGCCGCGCATGTCGTCCTCGCGCGTCCAGACCACCTTGACCGGGACCCCGGCCGCTTGCGCGACGATCACGGCCTCGGAGACGAAGTCCGAGGCAGGGTTCGCGCGGCGACCAAACCCGCCGCCGAGGAAGGTGGTGTGAATCGTGACCTTGTCGGACGTCGTGCCGAGGATGTGCGCGGCCACGGCCTGATCGACGGTCTGGAACTGGGTGCCGGTCCAGATCTCGCAGCGATCGCCGTCGATCTTCACGGTGCAGTTGAGCGGCTCCATGGTGGCATGCGCGAGATATGGGACCTCGTACCACGCCTCGCATCGGCTGGCGGCGAGGTCGAGCGCCCCCTGGACGTTGCCGGTGTCGACCACGGTGGTGCCATCGCCGCGGGCGAGCTCGCGGAACTCGGTGAGGAGCTTCTCGGTGCTGGCGCCGCCACCCTCCGGCGCAGACCACGAGGCGCGGAGGGCGTCCCGACCGAGCTTCGCCGCCCAGAAATGCCTGGCGACGACCGCGACACCATTGGCGGTCGGCACCACCTTCTCGACCCCGGGGACCTTCAGGGCGTCGGCGGCGTCGAACGACACGAGCTTGGTGCCGAACGCGGGCGGTCGCAGCACGACCGCGGTCCGCAGGCCCGGGAACGCGACGTCGAGCCCGAACTGGGCCTTGCCGGTGATCTTCTCGGGCGTGTCCAGCCGCCGCACGGTGGTGCCGATCAGCTTCCAGTCCTTTGGTGCCTTGAGTTGCACGCTCTCGGGGGGAGGCAGCTCCATCGCCGCCCCGGAGATGTCTCCATACGTCAACGTCTTGCCACCGAACGTGATCACGCCGTTGGCGGCCGTGAGATTGCTCGGCGTGGTCTTCCATCGCGCCGCCGCCGCGCGCAGGAGCAGCTCCTTCGCCATCGCGCCCACGGTGCGGTACCGGTCAAACTCGCCGCGCGTCGACGACGATCCCCCCGTCATCTGCATGCCCATGGCGGGGTGGCCGTAGACCGGTGCGGCCGGAGCGTGCTCACAGCGCACCTTCGACCAGTCACAGTCGAGCTCCTCGGCGATCAGCATCGCCAGGCCGGTCCAGATTCCCTGCCCCATCTCGGAGTGTGCGAGCACCACGGTGACCGAGCCATCGCTGGCGATCCGCAGGAAGGCGTTCGGAGACGGGGGCGACGGGGCGGCGGCCCTCGGTGCGGCCCGCACCAGGTTCGGCACGTGGAAGCTGATCACCAGCCCGGCCGTGCCCGTGGCCGCACTGGCCAGGAATCCTCGCCGCGAGCCCGTCACTTCGCGCCTCGTTGCAGCCGCGAGGCCAGGTGGATCGCCTCTCGCACACGCACGTAGGTCCCGCAGCGACAGATGTTGCCCGACAGCGCGGCATCGATGTCGGAGTCCGTCGGATGGGGCTTCCTCTGGAGCAAGGCCACCGCGGTCATGATCTGACCAGACTGGCAGTACCCGCACTGCACGACATCCGCCTCGGCCCAGGCGCGCTGTACGGGGTGCGAACCGTCGGGCGACAGCCCCTCGATCGTCGTGACCTTGCGCGCGCCAACGCTGGAGACCGGCGTGACGCAGGCCCGAACGGGATTGCCGTCGAGGTGCACGGTGCAGGCCCCACACTGTGCCATTCCGCAGCCGTACTTCGTCCCGCTCAGCTGGAGCAGGTCCCGCAACACCCACAAGAGCGGCATGTCGCCGCTGGCGTCCACCTCGTGGACCGCGCCATTGATGTCGAGCTTCATCGCCGTATCATGCCCCTGTGATGGTGTCCGCGACAGGGCGATCGGGCGGCGGCCACTGGCGCGTCCGCCACCACGCGATCGTTGCGTTCGAGTAGTCTCTTGCGCGCGCCGCCGCGCTCGATGCGGGGCGCGGCGTTGGCCGACGACTCTCCGTCGAGGTCGTTGCGCCCCTCGTCTTCGGGTAGAGTCCGTGCTTCGACATGAATCCGGTCACCATCGCGTTCGGGTCGCGGCCATCGGGGCAGCTCACGCTGGCTGTCCGATCTTGGGTTTGGCCCTTTGCTCGGGTGGCTGCAGCAGCAACACGGCGCTCCCATCTCCCGCCACTGGTTCCGGGGGCCACGCCGCCGCGGGGACGGGTGGCTCGGCTGCCCCGGGCTCGGGGGCGCCCCGTCGCCCGGGAGCGGAGGGACGACGGTGGGAACCGGCGGCGCGCCCGCGGGCAGCGGTGGGTCGTCGGGCGACACGGGCGGATCCAATGATGGGGGTGCGGGCGCCAGTGGTTCCGGGGGCGCCGGAGCGATCGGTGGGGCGGGCGGCGGCACCAGCTCGGCCGGCGACGCGAGCACGCCACAGGACGGCGGCGTGGATTCATCATCGGCCAGCGGGCCGGGAGGTCGCGGTGGGACCAGTGCGGGCAGCGGGGGCGGTGGAGGCGGTACCGGTGCTGGCGGGGGCACGGCTACCAGATTGAAGGCAATCATGGTGATCACGGGCGCCGGGAAGCCCACCGCGGGAGACAACGTCATGTTGGCCCGCATGACCGCGCGCGGAATTCAGACGACCACTGTCACCGATGCGGCCGTCACCGCGACCTCGGTCGCGGGCATGGACCTGGTCGTCATCTCCAGCAGTGCCGAATCAGGTCCACTGGCCGCGAAGCTGCGCGACATCGCGATACCGGTGCTCTGCATCGAGAACGGGGAGTTCGCGTTGATGGGAATGACGCCGGCCACCTTGAACACCGACTACGGGATGATCGCGACGCAGTCCCAGGTGCAGATCACGATGGCCGGCAATCCCATGGTGGGGACGTTGACGGGGACGCTCACGATTTCCAGCGTGGCTGGCGATTTCGGCTGGGGCGTTCCCGCCGCCACCGCGCTCAAGGGCGCCAGCCTGGTGGGAAACCCCAGCCGGTCCGTGGTTTTCGGCTACGAAAAGGGAGCGCAGATGGTCAGCCTGCCCGCCCCTGCGCGCCGGGCGGCCTTTGCCATTCGCGAAACCCTGGCCGCCAACCTGACCAGCGACGGCACGAAGCTGTTCGACGCGGTCCTGAACTGGGTCCTCATGTAGGCAGGTAGGCAGGTAGGCGGGTAGGCGGGCCTGGCCGCTTGAACCGGAATGGCTCGGGGCGCTACTGCTCCGGTACGGCCAGGAGGCCGCCTCCATCATGATGGGGAGGCGGTCGCCCACGCCGAGCGAGGACACCGACGGGTCGCGATCGGAGAAGCCCTTTCCAAGCTCACCGTCTCACGATAGGTGGTTCGAGATGACCCTGTTCCTTCAGGATGCCATTCGCCTGGTCGTCGTGGCGGGCCTCTCGCTGGCGGTGGCCTTTGCTCCGGGCGGATGTTCTGGAAGCAGATCCTCGGCAACCGGGTCCGGCGGCGGCCCGGGAAGCGGCGGCGCGGGCGGCGGCGGTGACGTGACCAGTGCAGGAGGGACGGTGGGGACGGGCGGCAGCGCGACGTCTGGGGGAGCCACGGTGACGGGCGGCAGCGCGGCAGCCGGTGGAGCGGCGGGCGCCCCGGCCACGGGGGGATCTCTCTCCACGGGCGGGGGGACGATGCCGAGCACCGGGAACAGCGGCGGCTCAACGCCCACCGGAGGCACCACTCTCCCTTCAACCGGATTGTCCTTCTACGTGTCTCCGACGGGCAGCGATGACAATGACGGGGCCACGCCCGCGACGCCTTGGAACACGCTGGAAAGGGCCAGGGACTTCATCAGAGCCAAGAACTTGAACAAGACCGCCACCGACGACATCGTCATTTACCTGCGCGGCGGCACCTATTCCCGCACCAACACCTTCACGCTCACGAGCGCAGATTCGGGACCAGATGGGCACTACATGGTCTATCGAGCCTATCCAGGAGAGGTCCCCGTCATCGATGCCGGCAAAGCCATCACCGGCTGGACGCAGGTCGCGGGCAAGCCGTACTTCGTGGCCGATGTTCCCGTCTCCGGGGGATACGCAGGGTACTTTCGCCAGCTGTACGTGAACGACGTGAGGGCCGAGCGCGCGGGGAAATTCCTGCCACAGGACGGCTGGTGGGATGATGTCGCCACGACGGCGTATCAGAACGACGGGATCAAGCTCAAGAAATCCGACCTGGCGACGCTCGCGAATCCCGCGGCAGCGGTCGTCACCTTCTTCAGCGCCTTCAAGACCGCCGAGATCCCGATCACGGGCCTCTCGTCGCTGGATGCCAATGACTGGGTCTTGAAGATGGAGAACCCTGACTTCAACAAATGGATCTCGCTCGGCAGGGCAACCTCCACCGAATGGGTGGAACTGTCCAACGTGCTCGAATACCTGGATGAATACGGAGAATGGTCCTTGGACTCGGCAAACGGGAAGGTGTACTACTACCCGCAGCCGTGGGAAGACATGGCGACGGCGCGCGTCTACTCACCGGTGGTGGATCGCCCGTGGGAGATCGTCGGCACCAGGACGGCCAAGGCCGCCCGCATCATGCTCGACGGCTTGACCTTCGAGCACAACAACTGGTCGCGCACGAAAGACCGCTGGATCGGCGGTTCACAGGCGGAAATGCTCTGGGGACTGGACAACACGGAGTACACCGATCAGGTGCCGGGGGCACTGGTGCTGACCCATGCCACTTCGAGCGTGGTCAAGAACTGCGTGTTTCAGCACCTGGGCACCTGCGGTGTTCAGCTCTACGACGGCTGCGACAGCGCCACCATTCAAGGGAACTCCTTCTTCGATTGTACGGCGGCCGGCATCATCGTCGGGAGAGCGGCCCACCTCGTCACCAGCGACCCGAGCTCGGAGACCCAGCGAAACACGAATACGTTGGTGAGCAACAACGTCGTCCGCAATACGGGAGCCGACTTCTTGCAAGCGACAGCGATCGACTGCATTCACGCCGAAAAGGCCCGCATCTACCACAACGATATCTCCGATGTCCCGTTCGCTGGTTACCATCATCGAACGGGGCAGTTCAACGCGCATTTTCCCACCCCGGCCATGGCGGGCGAGACGGAGGTGTTCTTCAACCGATCGTCGCACGTGGGAACCTATCGCCGGTATGCTTCCGGCGACGCGGAGCCCGACTACTACACCTTCGGGCCGGAGCCCATCCACTTCAGCAAGAACTATTCCTACGGCCAGGTCCCGATCGGTTTGAGCAATTCGCTGCAAATCGACGACAACTCCCTCGACGCGCTGGTGGATTTTTGCGTGCTGGATTCGAAGTTGTCGCGGAACTCTTTCCTGTCGTGGAGCTCGGGGAATGTCAACGCCGCAACCGATAACCTGTGGTCCAACAACGCCAGTTATCAAAGCACCAACTGCGCGACGACCAACTACCACTACGTCGCCGGGGCGTGGCCGTCCGATGCGCAGGCGGTCATTGATTCGGCCGGGGTGGAGGCTTCCTACAGCCCCTTGGTGAGCGGAACCTACGGCGGCGACAACGTTGCATTGAAAGCGGTGGCATCGGCATCCTCGTCGGCTTCCGGTCATCCGCCGAATCTTGGAAACGACGTCGGAAACAAGACCTACTGGCAATCCGAGAGTACTTCGAACAACCCGTGGTTCATGCTCGATCTGGGCAGCGCCTACGTGATCAAGAAGCTCGAGCTCGAGCCCGTGCTCCTGACCGACGTTGACTTGACGAGTTTCGAGATCCAGGCATCGAATGATGCGGGTTTCGCGACGTCGTCGGTGCTCGCCAGCCAGAATGCGACGCAGCTCAGGCACAGGGGCGACCTCGGGTACAATGACAAGTTCTGGTATGTCGAGCACGACAAGAACGCGTACCGGTACATCCGGGTCTACAAGACCACGGGCACGCAGCTGGCATTGGCCGACCTGCGGGTCTACGTCAAGGGTTCGAGCACAGCCGCCGCCGTCAATCCGTAGGTGCTGGACGGACGCGGCGGCGCCGCGCCTCTCTGGCCAGAGGGCGCTGGGGTCGGCTCCTCCTCGACCTCTACCTGTACCTCGGCCTCACTGCCGGAGGCCACCGAACGGGGGTCAACCCCGGTGGGCTCTCGCGGAAGGTTTGGCCGCCGCGAACCGGAGTCGTACGTAGTCGGCCACCCAGATCCCCGAGGCATCGCGGAGCTCCGGCTCCAGCGCGGCGCGCACCTCCCGCAGGTAAGCGGGCCGCTCGGTCGCCGCGACCGCAGCCGTGAAGCTCTCACCGAAGGTCTCCAGCCAGCCGACGACATCCCCTGGTAGGGGCGTGGGCCTTGGAATCAGGGCGATGCTGTCGACTCGAAAGCCGGCGCGCTCGAGGCGGCCAGCGTATTCGTCCGCCGTCGGGAAGTACCAGGGGACGCAGGCCTCGCCGTCCACGCCGCGGCGATCGAGCGCCTGGACCAGCGCGAGGCGGATCTTCTGGACGCAGCCAGCCCCGCCGAGCTCGGCGACGAAGCGGCCGCCGGGCTTCAGCGCCCGGAAGACGCCGGCGATGGCCAGGTCGGCCTGCTTCATCCAGTGCAAGGCGGCGTTGCTGAAGACCGCGTCGAACTCGGCGTCGAACTCGAGCGCCTCACCGTTCGCCACCCGCGCGTCGAGCCCGAGCGCCCGCGCTGCCGCAACCTGCTCGGCGCTCGCATCGACGGCGACCAGATCACAACCCAGGGTCACCAGCTTCCGGGTCAGCGCCCCGTCGCCGCAGCCGAGGTCGAGGATCCGTTCGCCCGCGCGTGGGGCGAGGAGCTCGACGACCGGCATTCCGAGGTCCGCGACGAAGCGGGCGTTGAGCGCGTAGCGGTCGGGATTCCAGGATTGAGTCGACATGGACGGAGGGCCAATCTACACCGCCCGGCGCTACGAGCCTGCGAGATGTGGTTGCGAGTCGTTTCGTGGACGACGACCCCGGGGCTGCCGGGGGAGCGGCGCCACCCGTCCCGAAAGGGAACGCTTCGAACCGGCCCGAGAGGGCCATCGCGGGGGTCGCGGCGTGCCGGCGTCCGAGGTACCCTCGCGTCATGGGTGCGCCAGCGGGAGTCGATGGTCGCGAGCCTCGCTTCGAGCCCGTGGTGAACGACGCGCCAGGTGAGCTGACGCCCGAGCAGATCGCGCGCTTCAACGCCGACGGATACCTCAAGCCGTTTCGCATCTTCGACCCGGAGGAGGTCGCCGCCAATCGACGCTACTTCGATCGGCTGCTGGATGGGTTGCGGCAGATGGGTGACGGCCGCGACGCCTACGCGCTCAACGGCTACCATGACCAGTGCCGGGGACTCTACGACCTCGTCACCGATCCGCGCATCCTCGCGCACGTCGCGGATCTCTGCGGGCCTGACTTCGTGTGCTGGGGCTCGCATTTCTTTTGCAAGCTGCCCGGAGACCCCCGGACCGTTCCCTGGCACCAGGACGCCCCCTACTGGCCCTTCGAGAGCGCCCGCACGATCACCGCGTGGCTGGCCATCGACGACACGGACGTCGGGAACGGGGCCATGCAGGTGATCCCGGGGAGCCACCTGCTCGGACAGCTCGGCTGGCGAGACGCGACCGGACCAACCGTCTTGCCGACCGAGCTCCTGGGTGTCGAGCAATACGGTCGTGCGGTCCCCTTCGAGCTGCGCGCCGGGGAGATCTCACTGCATGCCGACCTCCTGGCGCACGGCTCCCCGGCCAATCACTCCATGCGGCGGCGGTGCGGGCTCACCATCCGCTACTGCCCGGTCGCGGTGCGCGCAGGGAAATCGGACTGGAACGGGCATTCGATCCTGTGCAAGGGACGGGACCCCGCCGGATATTGGGCCAACGTGCCCCGGCCAGCGGGAGAGGACTTGACGTCGAAGGCCTGGCAGCGCGCGGTACAGGCAGGCTGAGTCGACGGTGGTATCGGGCGGGCGCCTTGCCATCTCGCCCTCTCGTCCCCATCACCAACCCATGCGTCTGAAACCCCTCCTGGTGATCTTATCGCTCGGCGGCAGCTTCACCGTCCCGGTCGCGGCCGCGAACCTGCACATCGACATCGTGCACCACGATGGACCCCGCGAGCCGCCCCCGCCCCCCCGCGAGGAGCGGTACGCGGCGCGGCCCGGGTACATCTGGGTCACCGGGCACCACGAGTGGCGGCGGGGCCGGTACGTCTGGCGAGCCGGGGAGTACCGACGCCAGCGGCGCGGGTTCGAGTGGAAGGACGGCCGCTGGGACCGCCACGACGACCACTACGACTGGCACCGCGGAGAATGGCACCCCCACCGATGACGCGGGGTCGGGCCGCGCGGGGCGCACGGTCGCTCCGACCGAGCCCCGGCAAGTCCGGCCGACGGCCCGGGGCCTCGGAGCCGCGGGCCGAGGTCCCGGGTCAGTTGCACATGGCGGTGACCACGGTGACCACGGTGGCGGGGTTTCCGCCCGCGGCGGTCATCCCGCCGAGGCTGTTGTGGCCGGTGCAGGTTCCCGCCTTGGTGATCGTCGCGGCGGTGGTCGAGCAGTTGACCTGGGCGGCCCCGGTCGAGACCAGGTAGTTGCCCGCGGCGTTGAGGGTGAGCGGACCGATGCCCGCCGCCATGCCGACGCACAGGCCCGCCGTGAGGTTGGTGCCGAGCGCACCGAGGGGCGTCTGCAGGTAGTTGAGCCCGGGATCCGGCGTGGTTCCGCTCGTGCCAAGGTCGATGCCCGTCAGATCGTTGCGCAGGGCCGCGGTTCCGTTGGCGCTGGTGTCGTTGCTGACCAGGATGCCGTCGGCCCCGCTTGCCCCGAACACGCTCTTCCTGATCTTGACCTTCGAGCCCCCGAAGATCCGCGCGCCGTAGTTTCCGTTCGCCCAGGCGACGAGCCCGGTGATGGTGTTGGTCGGGAGGTTCGCGGCGCCGACGGTCTGGTTGATGCGCAGCCCCGCGGTCGTGTTGCTGGAGACGATCACCGTTCCGTTGTTGCTGGGAACGGGCGCCCCCACCACGCCGGTCACGTTGACCGATCCGAGGCCGCTCACCTCGATGCCGTGCAGGGTGTTGTTGTTGAAGGAGGTCTGGGCCTGTCCGGCTGGCACGACGATGCTGGCGATCCCCCCCGAGACCAGGAGCCCATCGCGGCTCGCCGTGGGGATGCCGGCGCCCGTCACCACCACCCCGGCTCCAATGGTCAAGTTCCCGCTCGTGACGTTGATGGCGTGTCCCCCCGTGTTCTGGATGGCGAGGCTCGACAAGGTGACGGTGTTCCCGGCGCCCGGCGCGACCTGAATCCCGATTCCGGCCTGGTGACCGTTGCCGTCGAGCGTGAGGGGAGCGGCAGGATCGCCCGCGATGCCCGATCCGGCGTTGAGCAGGCGGAAGCCCGCCGGGTTGCCGACGGCCGTCGTTGCCAGGGTGATGGTGATGGGTCCGGTCGCGGTCGTGAGGATGACGTTGGGAGGCAGGGTGATCGGCAAGGTGTCCCCGGCCGCCAGGCCGCGCGCCTGGCCAGCCACCCCGGTGACGACGATCTTGGTGTTGGCGGGGGCCGCGTTGCCGATCACCGCGATCGCGCGGGTGATGGTCTTGAAGCTGCAACTCGGGGTGGCGGTGGTGCCGGACAGGCCGCTGCCCGTGGCGGTCTGATCGTTCCCGTTCACCGGGTCGACGAAGAACTTGTTGCCGCTCGCGGGGGCGCACTGCGAGCAGCTGTTGCTCTTGCAGGCGTAACCCACGCCGAAGGCTGGGTTGGTGACGCAGTCGGCGTCGGCGCAGCAGTTGCCGGCCACGCACACGTTGCCACAACAGAAGTCGGAGGCGTTGGCGGCGCAGGCGCTGCTGTTGGTGGTGCAGGCCGAGCTGACGCACTTCCCCCGGTTTGCGCCGGTCGCCGTGGTGCAAATGTCGCCGCTGCCGAACACCGCGTCCGACTTGCACTGAACATCGGTGGTGCAGGACCCACAGGTGTTGGTGGTGCTCACGCCGCAGATCAGCCCGGCACTGGCGGCGGTGCAATCGGTGCTGGTGGCGTGACAGTTCCCCGGGCCGCAGCTGCCCTGATAGCAGATGTTGCCGGCCCCGTAGCGCCCATCCGCCACGCAGCTGGCGTCGGTGACGCAAGACCCGCAGGTGTGGGGCGTGGTGACGCCGCAGATCTTCCCCCCCGTGCAGTCGGCGGACGTGTCGTGGCAGTCGCCGGTGACACAGAGGCTGGCGAGGCAGATGGACGTGCTGCCGTAGGTGGTGTCCGTCTTGCAAGCGACGTCGGAAGCGCACGCCGCGCAGGTGTGGGTCGTGGTGTTGCAGATCTGCCCCGCCACCGTGCAGTCGCTCGAGGCGCGACACGAGCCCGCGACGCACTGGCCCGCGACACAGAGGTGTTGCGCCCCGTAGGCCGGGTCGCCGGTGCAATCGGCATCGAGGGCGCAGGCGACGCAGGCGTTGCTCTTGCACAGCTGTCCCCCGCCGCAGTCACCGGTGGCGGCGCAGTTTCCCGAGACGCAGGCCCCATTGGTGCAGACGTGATTTGCCCCGAGCGCCGTGGTGCAATCGGCCGTGGCGGTACACGCCGCGCAGGTCAGGGCCCCGCTGCAGATCTTGCCACCGGCGCAATCGTTGGCGGTGCGGCACTGTCCGACCACGCAGGCGCTGCCCTGACAGTAATGGCCTGCGCCGTAGTTGAGTGGGTCCGCACACTGGGCGTCGGTGCCGCAGATCGCGCAGCCGTGGGTGACGAGATCGCAGATCTGCCCGGTCGGGCAATTGGCGGTGACGTGGCAATTCCCGGGAATGCAGGCGCCGCCGACGCAGAGATCACCGGTCGGGCACTGGCCGTCGGTGCTGCAGGGGCTGCAGGTCATGTTGGTGCAGATCAGCCCACCGGTGCAATCGGCGGTCGCGTGGCAGTTTCCCGCAACGCACATGCCCGCAACGCACACGAAGTTCGCGCCTCCATAACTGTTCTGGCAGCCGCTGTCGGTGGTACAGGCGGCGCACGTGTGGGTGGCCGGGCCGCAAAGCTGCCCATTCGCGCAATCGGCCCCCGTGTGGCAGGTGCCGGTGACGCAGCCTCCGGACACGCAGATGTTGCCTGCTCCGTAGGCCGTTGCGCAGGCGGCGTCGCTGGTCCCGCACCCCTCGCACTGGCCCGCGCCATTGCAGATACCCTTGACGTCGGCGAGGAGGGTACAGCTCGTCCCGGGCGTACAGGCGTGCAGGACGGAGCCACCGCCACCGGCCGTGCCACCGCCCGCGGCGCCGCCGGTCCCACCGGTCCCACCGGTCGTGCCGCCGGGAGCACCGCCGGCTGGTCCGCCAGCGGTTCCACCGGCGGTCCCGCCGGGAGCACCGCCGACTCCACCGACATTGCCACCGCCACCGCCGCCGCCAACATCCTGTCCGCCCACACCAGCCGCGCCGCCGCCAGCGCCCGCCATCCCGGCGCCACCGCCGGTCCCCGTGGTCTTGCCACCGGTGCCGGTGTGCCCGGCCGTCCCGCCTCCGCCCCCCTTCCCGGCGCCCCCGTCGGCTCCGCCGGTTGCGGACGTGGAGCTCCCGCTCCCGCCGCATCCTGTGAGGACCAGGACCGCCCAGGCGACGGCGACGAGCGGAGACGCGGTCAACGACGAAGCACGCAGGCGGTGTTCAAGGCTCATGCGGGTTCCTCCTCGAGCGGGGTGTGCGGGGTGGACAGCCGGCGGTATCGTCGCACCGGGCGAATTTTTCGGCCAGTGCTTGGAGCGCCCCGGAATGGAAATCGTGCGGCCACGGAGTTCGATCGGCGTCACCGAGTCGGCCGTCACTTGGATGCAGTGCGGCGTCCCGGTGAAACTTCCTTTGGCGGCGATTCGAATGGACACGACTCTCGTCTTTCGGACTTAGGTTGGGGGGATGGCGAATTCAGCTTCCGGGGCGCCGAGGGAGCGCTTTCACCGCCGGTTCACCGTGTGTGGGGGCACCAATATCGGCGCGCGACGTTCGGAGAACCAGGACACGTTCGTCATCGCCGATCTGGAATCGGGGCGCGTGAGTCGGCCGTGCATCCGCACCGACGTCTGGGTTTCCCGGCCGGGGGTCCTGATGCTGGTCTGCGACGGGGGTCCGCCGGCGGGCGAGGTCGCGGCGCAGCTGACCGCCTCGTCGATCAAGCACCGGCTCGAGGCCGAGGGCGACAACGTCGGCCGCGCGCCGGTCTATTCGCTGAGGCGGGCCTTCCAGGGCGCCAATCGTGCCCTGCTCGCGGAGGCCGATTCCCATCCCGATGAGCGTGGGATGACCACCACCTGTACCGCGGCGATTTTCTCGCCGGAGCGACTGGCGATCGTGCAGGTCGGAGACGCGCGTGCCTATCTCCTGCGGGACGGCAGCCTCCGGACCCTCACCGACGACGAGACGCCGGCCGGGCTCCGGGAAGAAGGCGACGGCCGGACCACCGGAGCCGCCGCCGAGGCCCAGCGCGAGGCGCCGAGCCAGACCCTCGGCACCGAGGCCAATGTCCAGCCCGCCGTCGTCGACGTGGATCTCCGGGCGGGGGATCGCGTGTTGCTCTGCTCGAATGGTTTGCACGGTCTCGTCTCGGACGATGCGATCGCGGCCATCCTGATGCGGACGCCGGAGGTCGCGGCTGCCTCGGAAGCGCTGATCTCCGCCGCCCTTGCCGCGGGTGGTGGCGACAACGTGACGGTCGTCCTGGCCGACTGTGGTCCCCTCGAACACGCCGCGCCGCGCGGATCGCCGACGACCCGTCCGGTGGATGGCGGAGGCCGGTGAGCGCCCTCGACGACGCGCAGCTGGCCCTGGTCGGATTGGGCCGGGCCCTGCGGGCGGAGAGCTACCGGTTCGTCACGCCGACGCCCCGCACCCACGCGCTGGTCAATGCGCGGCCCGAGAACCTCGAGGCCCGCTCGCTGCGGGACATCTTCGGTTGGAGTCGCCCGTTCGCGCCGACGCTGCTTCCCGAAGCTCTCCGACGCCTCGGCCAGGCGGCGAAGGTTCTCGAGCCCGCGGGGGACGGACGGTGGAGGAGCTCCGTTCGCTTCTCGACGCTGCCGTCGTTCGCGGGCGACGGGGATCTCCTGTTCGTCCACTCCGCGTTTCCGACCGACGCGCATGACAGTGTGTTCTTCGGACCGGACAGCTATCGCTTCGCCGCCTTCCTCGGGCGGGCCATCTGGAAGGCGGAGCGGCTGGTCGATGTTGGCTGCGGGAGCGGGGTGGGGGGCATCGTCCTCGCACCGCGTGCCCGCCGGGTGGTCCTCGGCGACGTCAACCCGCGCGCGCTGGCGTTCGCGCAGGTCAACCGGGCGCTGGCTGGTCTCGAGCCCACGGCGGTCGAGATCCAGGTCAGCGACGTCCTCGCGAACATCGACGGCCCCGTCGACACCGTGATCTCCAATCCACCCTATCTGAGCGATGCCGAAGGGCGGCTGTACCGGGATGGAGGCGGCGCGCTCGGTCTCGAGCTCAGCCAGCGGATCCTCGTCGAGGCGTTCGAGCGCCTGTCGCCGGGAGGCGTCCTCGGGCTTTACACGGGCAGCCCGGTGGTCGACGGCCGGAACGCCATCGAGGACTGGGCCGGGCCGCTGCTGCGTGAGCGGGCCCGGACCTGGATCTGGGAAGAGCTCGATCCCGACGTGTTCGGTGAGGAGCTGGCGGGGAACGCGTACCGCCGCGCGGAGCGCATCGCCGTGACCGCGCTGGTCGCGGAAAAGGCCTGACCCATCGACCCTTGTGTCTGACAGGGCCGTCATCACCTTTGGCTCATGGCAATGGGTGACTTGGAAGGCGAAGCGTCGCGCGGGGCGCGAGCGGTGAGGCGCGACCCGCCTGCGCGCGGGCTGGCCGGTCCGCGCACCTTCGGGGGGCGGGACGACCTGCACCGCCGGCTCTGCCGTCTCAACCAGCGGAGGCTGAGGCCGGCCCTCGACGCCGGGTTCTCGTCCGCGGCGCTCGCGAGCGAGACGGCTGACCGTCGGCTCGAGGAGACGTTCGTCGACGCCGAGCGAGCGGCCATCCGTGCGACGGAGGACCTGGACGCGGTCCCTGCCGATCCGGAGGGGTTCGTCACATGGTTCGAGCACCTGGCCGAGACCGGTCCGGGACAGGGCGATGCCCTCTTCCCGTTCCTGGCCGAGCGCGCGTCCCTGGAACAGGTGCGCTGGTTTCTGGCTCAGGAGGTGGCGGGAGAGGCGGGGTTCGACGAGCTCCTGGCGCTGACCCAGCTCGGAATGCCAACCCAGGCGAAGCTCGAGATGGCGCGCAACTACTGGGACGAGCTCGGGCGCGGTCGGGCGTCGGCCGTTCACGGCGCGATGCTGGAGGCGCTGGCGGACGCGATGGGGGCGCGCTTGCCCATCGAGGAGATCGTTTGGCCGTCCCTGGCCCTCTCCAACCTGATGGTGGCGCTGGCGTGGAACCGACACTACGCGTACCAGTCGGTCGGCGCGCTGGGGGTGATCGAGCTGACGGCCCCCGGGCGCGCGCGGCTGGTCGACTCCGGGATGCGACGCGTGGGGGTGCCCGCCTCCGTGCGGCGCTACTTCGCCTTGCACGCGGAGATCGACCTGCGGCATTCGTCGGCCTGGAATCGGCAGGTGCTGCGCACCCTGGTCCAGGCGGAGCCGAGGTGCGCCCGCGCGATCGCCGAGGGCGCCCTGCTCAGGTTGCGGGCCGGCGCGCGGTGCTTCGCGGCCTACCGGCAGCGGCTCGGCGTGATCGCCTGAGGCGCGCTGGGTCGGCGAGGCCAGCAGGGACCACCGTGCTTCAATACCAGCCGAGCCGCCGAAGCCGTTCGCGATCCTCGGTCAAGAACCGCTGTCCGATGTCGTTGCGGTAGCGCCCGTTGGGGACGTGGACCTTCCGAAGTCTGCCGTAGGCGTCGTCGATTGCCTCTTCGGCGGTCGGGCCGCATCCGGTGACGACCATGACGTAGCCCATGCTCCCGGCGGTCACCAGCTGCCCGGCCTCGGTGGCCACCTCGCCGAGGTGCAGGTGCGCTCGGTCGAGCTCGGTCAAACCCGGATCGAAGACGATCGGCAGGCCCTTCGAGAGCGCCCCGTAGCCGGCGGTGTAGGGAAACGGCGGAACCGTCAGCACCACCCCGAGGGCGAAGCCATCCCGGGTCGCGAAGGGCTGTTCGTGCGCCTGGCCAGGCCCCGCCGTCATCCGCTGGAAGAGCTCGTCCCAGCCGCTCTGCTGCAAGGCCTGCAGGATCGCAAAGCCGGGATAGCCAAAGCGAGACGTGAGCTCGAGCGGATGGACCCCGGTCTCGTCGACGATGGTGTTGATGTTGATGTAGCCGCGATAGCCCCCCGCACGCAGCGGCTCGACCATCCGGCCGAGGGTCTCGGCGAACAGCCGCTGGCTGTGGCGGAAGGTCACCAGCGTCCCCATCTCGCAGGTCATCTCCCCGAGATCGCCGGGGAAGAGCCGCTTGTGTTCCCAGTCGAGGCAGGCGGGCTGCAAGAACCGCGTCCCGTCGAAGTAGGCGCCCACGCCCACCTCCACGCCGGTCAGGCGCTCCATCAAAACGAGCCGCTCGGGGACACCGCTTGGCCATCGCCGCGCTTGCAGCTGCAGGTAGGCGCGCATGTCGCGGCCGTCCGACAGCTCGCCCACGAACGTGCGTCCCGACGCGAACCCGCCGCCCGAGGGCTTGTAGACGTAGCGCGCCGGGTGGTCGTGCAGGTGTTCGAGGGCCGCCTGGAAACTGTCGAAGGCGTGGGTCTCCGCGGTCCGCATTCCACACGCGCGCATGACCTGCTGTCCGAAGCCGCGATCCGCCTCCAGGCGGTCCCCGTAGGCGCTGCCCCCGATAACCTGAAAGCCACGCGCCCGCAAGGCGTCCTGGACCGCGCCATGGTGGGCCGTCTCGAACACGATGAAGCCTTCCCGGCCGGCGGCCTCGACCCATCCGAGCTGGCTCTCCCAGTCGGGGACGATCTCCACCATGCCCGCCATGATTCCAGCTGCATCCGCGTCCTCCATGTCGATGCACGCGCGTACCTGGTGGCCGCGCGCCAGCAGCTGCAGGTACATCGCGCCCAGGTCCAGCGTGTCTCCGATCCCGAGAATGCGCATGCCGCAAAGGTAGTCACGCACCCCGGGCTCTGGTGGGTCGGGGGGCCAGGGAGGGCTTCGAGGGCCATCGGGCCGGGCGAGGTTCCGAGCGGGCACGGCGGGCGAAAGGATGCGGTACGAACGATCCTTCCGGGTTTTCCAGGTCTTCCGGTCTTCCGGTCTTCCGTCCCGGGCGAATGCCGCGGGAGCTGGAAGTGTGGCAATGTGCCGGTGGACGGATCACGGTGTCCGCTGGCGGCATCCGCCAGTCCAGGCCTCGCGACCGACCAGCCGTGAACATGCCCTTCACCTTCGACAACACCTACGCCCGCCTGCCCGAGCGCTTCTACGCACGGGTCTCTCCGACCCCGGTGCGGGACCCCCGCATCTTGAAGGTGAACCACCCGCTCGCGAGCTGGCTCGGGATCGACCCGTCCCGGCTGGACTCGGCGGAGGGAGCTCGATGGCTCGCGGGAAATGCGATCCCCGATGGTGCCGCCCCGATCGCCCTCGCCTACGCCGGGCACCAGTTCGGTGGATTCGTCCCCCAGCTCGGGGATGGACGAGCGATCCTCCTCGGTGAGGTCGTGACGCCGGAAGGAGCCCGCCGGGATGTCCAGCTCAAGGGCGCGGGTCGGACCCCCTTCTCGCGGGGGGGCGACGGACGAGCTGCCCTCGGTCCGGTGCTGCGTGAGTTCATTCTCAGCGAGGCCATGGCCGCGCTGGGCGTTCCGACCACCCGGGCCCTGGCCGCGGTCACGACCGGTGAGCCCGTCATCCGGGACCAGCTCCTGCCGGGGGCGGTCTTCACGCGGGTGGCCGCCAGCCACATCCGGGTCGGGACCTTCGAGCTCTTCGCCGCCCGCGACGATCGCGACGCGGTCGCGCGGCTGACGGCGTACGCGGTCGCGCGGCACTTCCCCCGCGGCGCGGCCGCCGCCGGAAGCGGGCCGGGCGATCTGGCATCGGATGCCCTGCACCTGCTCGAATGCGTGATCGAGGTCCATGCGTCCCTGGTCTCGCGGTGGCTCGGAATCGGCTTCCTGCACGGGGTGATGAACACCGACAACACGTCGATCTCGGGTGAGACCCTCGATTACGGACCGTGCGCGTTTCTCGACGCGTACAGTCCCATCAAGACCTTCAGCTCGATCGACCACCGCGGACGTTATGCATTCGCCAATCAGCCCCGCATCGCGCAGTGGAACCTGGCGCGCTTCGCCGAGACCCTCTTGCCCCTCCTGGCGGACGCCGAGGACGATGCCATCCGACTGGCCACCGAGCGGCTGGAGCGTTTTCCACGGGTCTTCGCCGCACACCACGACCGGGTCATGCGCGGCAAGCTCGGGCTCGGCGGCGCGGAGGACGACGACCCCACGCTGATCGCCGATCTCCTCGAGCGTCTGGCGTCGAGTCAGGTCGATTACACCGTGTTCTTCCGGGCGCTGTGCGCCTCCGCCGAGGATCCGGCGGGCGACCTGCAGGTCGCCGCCCTGTTCGAGCACCCGGCAGCCTTCCACGGGTGGGCGGAGGCTTGGCGGGCGAGGCTCCGCCGAGATCCCACCCCGCCTAGGGTTCGGGCCGAGGCCATGCGGCGCGCCAACCCGGCGTTCATCCCGCGCAACCACCGGGTCGAGCAGGCCATCGCGGCCGCCACGGTCGGGGATCTGGGGCCCTTCGAGACCCTGGTCCGGGTCCTCGCGCGGCCCTACGATGAGCAGCCGGAGGACCGCCATCTCGCGGAGCCGCCGCGACCCGAGGAGCGGGTCGAGCAGACCTTCTGCGGCACCTGATCCGCGGGTCTCGCCTGTCGCGATATAGTGCGCGCATGCCGACAGGGGCCCCGACCTACGAGCTCTTTTACTGGCCCTCGATCCAGGGACGCGGCGAGTTCGTCCGGCTGACCCTGGAGGCGGCGGGCGTGCCGTACGTGGACGTCGCGCGCCTTTCGGCCGAGCAGGGCGGCGGCGTCCAGGCGCTCGCGGCGATCCTCGCGAAGGTCGACGGCGGTGGGCCGTTCTTCGCGCCGCCGGTCCTGCGCCACGGCGCTGTGACGCTGTCGCAGACCGCGGCGATCCTTCAATACCTCGGGCCGCGCCTCGGCCTGGTCCCCGACGACGAGGCGAGCCGTCTCCAGGCCAACCACCTGCAGCTCACGATCGCCGACTTCGTGCTCGAGACGCACGACACACATCACCCCATCGCCTCGAGCCTCTACTACGAGGATCAGAAGCCGGAGGCCAGGCGCCGGTCGGAGCTGTTCATCACGAGCCGCATCCCGAAGTATCTCGGATATTTCGAGCGCGTGCTCGAGACCAACCCAGCCGGTGGCGGCCGGCATGCCGTGGGCTCGGCGCTGTCGTACGTCGATCTATCCCTGTTCCAGGTGATGGCCGGGCTCGGTTACGCCTTCCCGCGCGCGCTGTCCAGGATATCGAGCCGGCTCTCCCACCTGGTCGCGCTGCGCGATCGCGTCGCCGCCGAGCCGGCCATCGCCTCGTACCTCGCCTCCTCGCGCCGGCTCCCGTTCGACCTGCAGGGCATCTTCCGGCACTACCCGGAGCTCGATCCGTAGCTCCCGCCCGTCGGCCCCCGCACGTCCCCTCCGAGCGCCCGGGGTGGCGTCGATCCCCCTCGCGCCCGCACGCACCCGGACGCCCTGGTCGCGCAACGGGCGCTCGATCGGGCGCGGCGCGCCAGCGCGGGCAGCGCCGCGGCGATCCGGCGATCGATCGATCGACTTCTTCGTGACCAGGAGACCGCGGTGACAGCGGGGACGGGCCTGCGCGATCAGCCGACCGCCCTCGGGCCCAGAGAATTCGCTCTGGTGGTGGACATATGAACCCGAGATCCGTGTAAGTTCGGTCAGCGCCAGCAACACCAGCGCCATGGGTGGTGGGGGTGATGGACGCGGCGGGCGCTCTCGACATCGATCGAGCTGACAACGGGTGATGGGAGCTCTACATGCAGGTACGCGGTGGGGGTGTTGACCATGTCTTGCTGGATGACCTGGCCTCGGGGTTGGGTGGGGCGAGCCCGCAGCAGTCCGGAGCTGTTGGAATGCTCCTGCTCTTCATCCTTGGTTTCGGGGGATGCGAGCTCGATCCGTTCCGGATTGCTGGAATCGTTCACCACCGTCCTCCAGACGATTCGCCTCCCGCCCTCGTCGACGCTGGGTGCACGAGCCCGCCCGATTCGGCAGCGGAACGAAACGGCTCGGAGGCCGGTTCAGTGGATGAAGGCGCGGCTGCCGATGCGCTGTCGGGCCAGGTTCCCTGCAGATTGATCAGCGCGCCGAATAGCCCGGGATTCTGCGTGCCCGCCGCTCCCTTCAACTGGTCGGGTCCAGGAAAGCTGATGATGGGCGATTCCCCCGATCACGTCCCCGCATGTCCCGCGGACAGTCTGACCACGTTTGCCTCGGGAACCGTTCTTGGAACCCAGCGCCCGACCTGTCAGGGTTGCACCTGCGGAGCCCCGAAAGATCTCTCGTGTGGTGCCGCCTCGATCGGGGACTACTTCTGGGACCCAGACTGCATACGACCTTGCAGCACGTCCTGCTTCGAGTGCGGCTCGACCTGCGCCATCACGGGCAGCGCGTGCGCGAACCACGGGGCCCTCGCAATGAACCGCCAACTCCTGCCAGCGGCGCTGTTGGGCGGAAGTTGTACGCCGTCTTCGGCTGCGCCGGATCCTCCTCCTGTCGTTCTTGCGCGCGCCGGTCGCGCCTGCCTGGGCGGACTCGAACCACCGTTCTGCTCCCCGGGCGAGACTTGCACGGCCACCACGGGCAAGACCTGCCTCTTCCACATGGGGGAAGACCTTCAGTGCCCGCGCGGCCCATACACCGAACGGTCGGTGTTCTACGGGCGGACGGACGATTCGCGCGCGTGCTCGTGTTCGTGCGACCGGCCCAAGGGTGTCACGTGCCCGACCCGGATCGAGGTGTTCTCGAACGGTCAGTCGGCCACGTGCACCGGCACTCTGACCGAGACGTTCGAGACGGCGGCCGCTTGCCTCGGGCTGGAGCGATTCTCGAATGGAGGCGGCGGTGGGTCGTTTCACTTCGTCCCCGGCCAACCGAGCGGGGCGGGGGAATGCGCGCCCGGCGGCACCGAGACGGGAACATTGGCGCAAGGCCTTCCATTCACGGCGTGCTGCATTCCGGACGGTCCCTCATAGCCTCGGTGAGCAGACCGGCGCCGCCTCCCCACCGAGGGCTGCCGCCTCGTCGCAGAAGGCAAGCCCGCGATCGGACCAGCGCGCGAGCCAACGCCGGTCCGCGCAAGCGTTGAGCCTCCGGAGCGCGCGCGAAGCGGAAGTACCACCCTGAAGCTCGATCCCCGGGAGCTTGCACGCCTCGCTCACGAGCTGATCGTCAGCCTCGACGAAGTGCCGACCGAAGAGGGCGTCGAGGCGGAGTCAGCGCCAGTTTCGCCGTGAAACGGACATAGCGGGCGGACACCGGATTGACCGCTGCCTCGCCGAAGGAGTCGGCGACGAAATCCGCGATGTCCGTGGCGCTGACGGCATCGAGCGAGACCGTGTGGACCGTGCCCTCGTCGCGGTTCCAGCCGATGAGCAGCGAACCTGGGCGAAGGCGCCGGCCCGCATGGCTTCGAGGCGAACTTCCGGCAGCTCGACGCCGTCGACCACCGGACCCCACCAAACGCCCGCGTGCAATATCAGGGCCCGCTTGTGGGGCAAAGCGGCGACCAGTTCGTCCGGGCTCCGGGCGCGCAAACATTCCAGCACGCCCGCTCCGTACAACCGACCGCGGCCGCGAGCGCGTCGCCTTGCTGCTCGGCCTTTGCCGGCTGAAAGTAGAGCGCGTCGAAGCAGGCACCGCTCTCCATGATGGCGCGCGTGAATGTAGAGACGTCGTCTTCGACGACGGGCCGGTGGTGGGTGGTGTGGCCGGCGGAGATACCTACCGGTGGTGCTTCTTCATTCTTGGTCCTTGCGTCATGGGCCGGAATGGCCAGCAGCGCCCTCCTGTGTGCGAACGGAATCGCGCGCTTGTCTCAGATTGCTTTTCATCCGACTTCGAATACGTTGCAAGACTGGGACTCCAACACGATCTACTCGGTAGGGATTCT
>Ga0265318_10000300_pt1 | contig 40163 bp, 32 predicted proteins | sample 4821metaG_FD_192431 | JGI IMG/M metagenome (GOLD analysis project Ga0265318, IMG submission 192431) | Rhizosphere microbial communities from Carex aquatilis grown in University of Washington, Seatle, WA, United States - 4-8-21 metaG | ecosystem: Host-associated > Plants > Roots > Rhizosphere >... | reverse complement strand
GGCGAAAATCGCCGCCCTTCTACGGCCGGCGACGCCAGCGCGCCGGTATCGGCGAAAAGCGCCGCCCTTCTACGCCATGGTTGCGTTGACGCCCGCTTCCACAGCCGAAACCGCCGCAGTCTTCAGCGAGATCTCGCCGCCGCCCGGAGGATCGTAGGGCGCGCGTCCCACCTGCTTCGTGCGGCAGCGATCGTCGAAGATGCCGAAGAGGTACGCCTTGAGGCAGTAGCCGAAGATGCTCGGCTGGTTGAGCTCGGGGTGGATGAGGTGCGCGATCTTCTCGTGCGCGGCCGCCAGCTTGCTCCAGTGCAGGCCCGCGCTCTCATGGTGCGCGGTGTGGTACCCGTTGTTGAAGACCAGCCAATTGCCGAGCTTCGATACGAAGTTCCGCGAGTGATTGTGCTCCGACCAGGGGTCGGTGTGCACGTGCTGGATATAATTGATGAAGATCATCGACCAGTTCGCGAAGAAGGCTGGGATGAGGAACCCGAACCCGTAGACGAGCGCTCCCACCTTGGGCCCGCGGAGTGCCAGCGCAAGCGCCAGTAGGCCCAGGTGCGCGCCGCCTACGGTCAGCCACTGCGACACGATCTGCCGATATAGCCCCGGATTGCCTGCTTTCGCCTTCGCCACGTACTCGTCGAGCACCGGCTTTTGCCAGTAAGCCGAGACGAAATAATACGTGCTCGCGATGAGCCAGGTGTTCTTCTTCGAGTAGCGCCACGTGATCGTCGCGTCCCCGGCCTTGTTCACGTACTTGTGGTGATTCAGGTTGTGCGATGGGATCCATACGTACGTGGGGAACAGATAGAAGATGCTGAGCCAGGCGGCGTAGAACGCGTTGACCCGACGGCTCTTGAAGGTCGGGCAGTGGTTCTGGTTGTGACTGAACACGCCCGCGCAAAAGCCGAAGTACAAGCTGATGGGGAGCACCCACGGCACGAGCCGGGGAAACGCATAGGGGGCAAACCCGGCGAGCGGAAAGAAGACGAAGGCCCAGATCAGTGTTCGCCAATCAGCACGATGACGCACCAGCATGCGGCTACCTCTAAACGGGCGGGAGGGTACGCCGGCCGGCACCCTCGTGGCATCACCTTTTGGTCACGGGCGCTGCGCACAAGCGTTCGCAGTCCCCGGTCCCGGCCGTCCGGCCCCCCCCATCAATCCTTTCGACGAACGCCGTCGGCCGTCGTGAGCACGTCGTAGAGCTCTGGCCTGCGGTCCCGAAAGAATCCCCACGAAGCGCGCGTTCGCGCCAGGGAGTCGAGGTCGAACGCGGCGACCACCACGCCTTCCTCGGTTCGCCCGAGCTCGGCCACCTTGTCTCCGCGGTGATCGGCGATGAACGACGAGCCATAGAAAAGCTGGCCGCCCTCGTCGCCCGTGCGGTTCGCCGCCACGACGGGAACGACGTTCGACACGGCATGCCCGATCATCGCGCGCTGCCACGGCTCGCGCGTGTCGAGCTGCGGTTCGTGCGGCTCGCTTCCGATCGCCGTCGGATAGAACAGAAGCTCGGCTCCAAGAAGCATCATCGCCCTCGCCGATTCCGGAAACCACTGGTCCCAGCAGATGCCGACGCCGAGCGCTCCGAAGCGGGTGCGCCATACCCGAAAACCCGTATCGCCCGGACGGAAATAGAACTTCTCTTCGTATCCCGGGCCGTCGGGGATATGGCTCTTGCGATACACGCCGAGCAAAGACCCGTCCCCGTCGATCACCGCGAGGCTGTTGTAATACGCTTGGCCCGCGCGTTCGAAGAACGAAACCGGTATGACGACCCCGAGCTCGAGCGCCACTTGGCGCATACGGGCCACGGCCTCGTCGCCGTCGACCGGCCGCGCCTCGGCGAACCAGTCGCCGTTTTCTTCGCGGCAAAAGTACGGCCCCTCGAAGAGCTCCGGCGGGAGGATCACCTGGGCGCCCCGAGCAGCCGCGGCGCGCACGTGCGCTTCGATGCGCGCGATGTTCTCGGCGCGCGACCCGCCCAGCGGACATTGAATCGCGGCCACGGTGACCATGCGCACCATGCGCACCGCGGTCGTCGGTCGCGTGGTCACGGCGACGTCCTCGGCTGCTGTTGCGTGATGCAGTGAAGCGCGCCTCCGCCGGTCAGGAGGGCGCGAGCGTCGATGCCGATCGATCGCCGCCCCGGGAACAGCGCACCGATGCTCTCGACGGCCTCGTCGTCCCAGGGCGCGCCGTAGGTGGGGACGACGACGCTCGCGTTCGTGACGTAGAAGTTCGTGTAGCTGGCGGGCATGATCGTCCCGGCGGAGTCGAGCACCCGCCCCGGCGACGGAATCCGGACCACGTCGATCTTTCGGCCCCGCGCGTCGCGAAGGCCATCCGCCTCGCTCAAGAGCGCGCGGAGGGCATCGCGGTTCGGATCGTCGGCCACTCGTGGCTCCATGGCTACGACGACGCCGGGACGAACGAAGCGCACCACCGTGTCGACGTGACCGTCGGTGTGATCGTTCAACAACCCGGCACCGAGCCACAGCACCTTGTCGACTCCGAGCGATCGGCGGAGCACCGTCTCCACTGCGAGCTCGTCGACGCTACCGTTTCGGTTCGAGTTGAGCATGCACTGACGCGTGGTCAGCGCGCTGCCCTCGCCGTCGACGTCGACAGCGCCGCCTTCGAGCACCCACGGCTCGCGAAAGGAGACCATCGCTGCGATCGCGGCAATGCGCTCGGCGACCTGGTCGTCGTGAGCGAGGTCGTACTTCCCACCCCATCCGTTGAATGCGAAGCGCACCGACGCTCCCGCCCCTCCCTCGCCCACGAGAAAGATCGGTGCCGTGTCGCGCAGCCAGATGTCGCCAAACAGTACCCGATGCAAACGGACGCGCTCGCCGGGCAGCATCGCGCGCGCGCGCGCCTCTTGCGCTTCGTCGGGCACGAGCACCTGCGCGGTCTCGCCTTCGGCGATCGCGGCCACCAGGCGCGCGAACGCGGCGCGCGCCGGGCAGAGGTGCTGCTGCCAGAGGTTCGAATCCGAGGGCCACGCAAGCCACGTCGCGGCGTGCGGCGACCATTCGGCCGGCATGCGAAAACCAGCGTCGCGCGGAGTCGTCACGCGCGCGGGTATAGCGAGCAGGGCGACCAGGCGCTAGAGAATCATACCTCGTGCGCACGATGAAGCGACGACAAGGCGAGCCGCTGGCGCCGCCGCTCGTGCCGGCGAGCACCTACGTCTTGTCGGGCGATCCGTCGAAGGCCGCCTTCGCGTATGGGCGCACCGCGAACCCCACGTGGTCGGCGCTCGAGGCCGAGTACGAAGCGATCGCGGGTGCACCTTGCCTCGCGTTCGCGAGCGGCATGGCAGCCTTCGCGGCGGTCGTGGACGCGCTCGTCCCGCGCGGGGCGCGCGTCGTGGCGCCCAGCGACGGCTACTACGCGCTTCGCTCGTTGCTCGGCGCCCGCGGCATCGACGCGCAGCTCGTGGCGTCGACCGATCCGCGCGCGTTCGCGATCGCGGCCGCGAACGCCGCGCTCGTCTGGGTGGAGACGCCGACCAACCCTGGGCTCGATGTCGTCGACATCCGCGAAACCGCCGAGGCGTGCCGGCGCGCGGGGGCGCTGTTGGTGGTCGACAACACGCTCGCAACGGCGGCGGCGCAAGATCCGTTCGCAATGGGCGCCGACGTCGTCGTCGTATCGGCGACGAAGGGGACGAGCGGCCATAGCGACGCCGTGATTGGCCTCGCCGGGGCGAAGGACCCCGCCGTCCTCGACAAGCTGCGAACGGCGCGCACGCTCGGCGGTGCGATCCCGGGAGTGCTCGAGGCGTGGCTGTGTCTGCGCGGCTTGAAGACGCTCGAGCTTCGCGTCGCGCGGTCTTCCGAGTCCGCGCTCGCGATCGCGCGAGGGCTCCGCGAGCGGCTCCCCGTCCGGTACCCGGGCCTGCCCGATCACCCGCAGCACGCGCTGGCCGCGCGACAGATGACGTCTTTCGGGCCCGTCCTGACGTTCGATCTCGGCACACAAGAAAGCGCGGAGCACTTCTGCGCACGCCTTCCGCGCATCGTAGAGGCCACGAGCTTCGGCGGTGTGGAGACCACGCTCGAGCGCCGCGCGCGCTGGGGCGGAGACGCCGTCTCTCCGGGCCTCATCCGATTGTCGGTCGGCGTCGAGGCCCCCGAGAGGATCCTCGCCGAGCTACGGGGTGCGCTCTAGCGACGCTATCGCCCCTCGTCGGTGCCTGGTTCTAGACCGAGACGGACGGGAAATACGAAAGACGCTTTTCCGGCGGATGGGCACGCCTCCGACGGGATGGGCGCGAACGCCGCCACCAGCGCGCCGACGCATGCGACGAATGCCGGACCCAAGTCCGGATCGAGATCTTCGTCGCCCGCTTTGACCGTAACCCGCCCCTCCTCCGGTTTGGCCGTGAACACCAGGTCGACGAACGCGGGCGCGCGCACCCGACCTGCGCAATCGCACACGCGGTCCCGCGCCGGCACGAGGGCCGGTGACAGAGAACGCGCGATGACGCTCGACTCGTCGAACGCTTCCCGACGTACGTCGTTGGCACACACGACTACGACGCGCGCGTCGCCGCCGGCGAAGTCGAGCTTCCACGGCGAGGCACATGCGGCCGGGGCCTCGGGAGCCGCAACGCGCGCCTCCGGGCCCGCCGCCGACTGTGCATGGGCGGCCGATGGCGCGCTGACGACGGGCCCAGCCCCCGGACCGGTGCAGGCCAGGCACGCGACGAACGAGACGGACGCGGCTGCGGGCGCACGCACGTGCACCAGCGTATCAGCGGGCGGCGTTGGAGCGTGCGGAAGTTCCCAGGCGCCGCGCGAGCTCGACCAGCACCCGACGCAGGGCAATCGATCGCGAGCGCAGCCCCACGACCAATTGGTACATCGTGTCGGCCGCCAGGAAGACGACGCGCTCTTCGCCCTCGCTCTCGAAGGCCTGCGCGAGCCTGCCCGCTTCTTCGCGGAACTTCGCCGCGATGCTGCGGGCGCCCGCCTCGACGGACCCCTTTCCCGCGCCCGCGCCTCCGTCGAAGGTGGACCTCCGCGAAGCCTCGATGCTTGCCTCCAGCGACGCCAGGAGCGTTTGGGGCTGCTCGCTCGCTTGCCCCAGCCGATCGCCGTCGAGCGCTTGAAAAAAGCAACTCTGCGCGCCGGAGTGGCACGAGGGACACTCGGGCTCGCTCGAGTAGATGAGGACGTCCGCGTCGCAATCGGCCAGCACCCGCACCACGGCGGTCTCCTGACCGCTTGCGCGTCCCTTCTGCCAGAGCTCTCCGCGCGAACGGCTCCAGAACGTCGCGCGTCCTGTCTCGAGCGTCTTGCGAACGGCTGCGTCCGTTGCAAAGGCGAACATGCGGATCTCGCCAGTGATGTGGTCCTGCATGATGACTGGAACGAGTCCCTGGGCGTCGAACTTCAGCGGCAGCGGTGACATGGATCGCCTTGGCCCCAGGCTCAGTTAACCGGTCGCGTGTTTCCACGCGGTTACGGCGGTCCGATCGGGCATCGTCCGACCCGGCCGTGGGCTCAGCCGCCGGGCCCGTCGGCGCGGACGTACCACGTCACTTTCATTGCCGCGACCTCGACACCGGCGTCGTCTTGGAGCGTGACGCGGACGTCGAACGTCGTCTTCCGGTCGCGCTGCAGGCGCGCCGCGATCTCCTCGACCGCCTCGTCGAGCGATCCGCCGGCGCGTATGCGACCCCGCGCCGGCTTGCGGTATTCGATCGTGGCACTCTTGGCGACCGGCGTCGCCCCCGCGAGCGCCTGCCCGAGCTGCCGCAGCACGGTCGCACCGGAGGCGCTCTCGCCGAGGGTGAAGAGCGCCCCCGCATGGAGAGTACCGAGGTGGTTGTAGAGAGACTGGTTCTCCGCGAGGACGAGCGCCCCGTCCTCGTTCGGCTTGATTCCGATGTGCTTGGGAAACGGCAGCGCGGAGACGAGCGTCGACGCGGGATCGGGATCGGTCACGGGCACCCCTCTACGTCCCAGCAGGGACATCACGACTATAGGCGCGATCCCCGACAACCGCCCGCCGGCCTGGGCGCGCCGGCTCGCACCTCGCTACCGATTGATGAGAACGATGTCCGTCCGGCGATTGCGGGCGCGCCCCTCCTCGGTTTCATTGTCGGCGACGGGAGCGTGCTCGCGGTTGCCGGCGGTCTCGATGCGGTCGCTCGCGATGCCCCTTGCGACGAGCATCTCCTTCGTCGCGTCCGCTCGCGCCTGCGAGAGCGTCTGGTTGGCGGCCGGATCGCCGGTGCTGTCCGTGTGCCCTTCGATCCGAACGCGCGACGAGGGGTACGACTGGAGCATCGCCGCCAGATCGTCGAGCGTCTTGCTCGAGTCCGGACTTACGGTCGCAGTGCCGGACTCGAAGTTCAGCCCGCTGAACTGAAACGTGCGGGGCAGCGACATCGTGCCGTCGCCCAAGTCATGGGCCATATCGGCCTCCGGGCTATTCGCTTCGACATCGAGCGTCTTGCCGCCGGGCAATGTGACCTGAGCCATCGCCGGCGCCTCCCCGCCGGGGGGCGTCTCCGCCTTGGGCACGGCGGACACCTCGGGCTCGGGCATGGCTGGCGCCTCCGGAGCACGCGGCATCCCCACGGTTGGCATGACGGTGGGCATCGCGGGTTGGGGCGCCATGATGCCCACGTGCGGCATTTGGGCGTGTTTGGGCGAGAACAGGCCCCAGACGGCGAGGCCCCCGATGAGCAGAAGCAGGGGGATGATGGCCCCCCACGGAGTGTGCCGCTTCGGCGCGACCACCACCGGACGCTCCGCCACCCGAGGTGCTCGCTCCGCGGCTGCGGCGCGCACGGGCGCGGCCGCGCTGCTGACGTGCGGCTCGTCCACGCCCGCAGCGGTGCCGCCAATTTCCGAGAGACTCCCGACGCCCAGCGCGCCGGCGAGGCCCGGCGGCGTGTTCGGGTCGTCCAGGATGGCCTTCTTGTGGCTGAAGAGCTGCGCTGCCAGGCCGCTCGGGTTCATCCGTTTCGAGATGATCTCTTTGCCGAGAAGGCCGGCCACCATCGGCAGTGCGAGCGTCAGGAGCCGCGATGCGGAGGCGCCCGTCGTGCCACTGCTCTTTGCGAGAGCATCGCTCACGGCTCCGCCTCGCTCCCCGAAGACTTTGCTCATCAGCCCCGCCCCCGAGCTGCCGCGCTCCATGATGATACCAAAGAGCCGCTCGGCTCCCCCGGGTGCCGCGGCGGAATGGGCGAGGCCCGCGAACACGGTCGGGACGGCACCGAGCAGCGCCTTGCGCGCCGCCTCGGGTGTTTCGCCGGAGCTATCCGCCGCTTTGGCGATGACGTCGGGCGTCATCATCGCTTTCGTCGTCTCGATCAGATCAGCCGTCATGGGACGCACCTCCGCGTTGACGACGAGCGAGCAACGTGCCGCGCAGCGCATGCGGCAAGGTCTCGTCCGTGTCGCGGCCCGAGCGGACCGCGGCGCGTGGCATGCACGCACCTGGCGGTTACGACGCCAACGCAAGAAAGGAGCACTGCCATGAGAACCGTGGTCGGTCTGTTCGAAAGCGGAAACAGCGCACGTCGCGCGATGGAGGACCTCGCGGACTTGGGATTCCCGCCGCAGGCCATCAGCGTGGTGACCAACGCCGCCGCGAGGTCAGTGATCGAGAGCGACTCGCGGTCGCCCCTGCGCTCGATGAGCCTGAGCGACGTGGGAACGGTCGCTGCCTCCGGGCCCTTGGCGGAGGCCGCCGGAACACCGAACGAGCCGCTCGCGCTGGCGGGACTGCTCCAGCGCATCGGGTTTTCCCGAGAGCTGGCCGGCCACTACGCGATGGGCGTCGAGCGCGGGCAGACCCTCGAGTCGATAACCGTGGACGACGCGGACGTGGATCGCGTGGCCGCGTTGATGAAGAAGAACGCGGCCGGGTCTCCCGGCGCCGACGAGGCGAAGATCGAGCGCGAAACCTTCGAGGAGAACGGGGGCCTCAAGAAGGAGACCGGAGGCGCTGCCGCAAGCGCCGGCATCGCGGCGAGCGTTCGAGCCGTCGGCCGGGCGGTCGCGTCGAAGATCGCGCCGGAGCGAATCGCGGAAAGGCGCGGCGAGGATCACGTCTTCGCGGAAGAGCAGCGCACCATCCCCGTTTATCGGGAGGAGCTGAGCGTAGGAAAGCGCGAAGTCGAGCGCGGCGCCGTACGCGTCACGACCCACGTGCTCGAGAGGCCTTACGCCGAGCAAGTCCTCCTGCGCGAAGAGCACGTGGACGTGGAGCGCCGGCCGGCCGGTCGCCTCGTGCGCCAAGAGGAGTCGGAGTTCAAAGACAGCGAGATCGAGATGCGCGAATTCGGCGAGGAAGCCGTGGGGGCGAAGCAAACGCGTCTCGTCGAGGAGGTCGTCATTCGAAGGCACGTCGCCGACCGGACGGCGACGGTGGGGGACACCCTGCGCTCGACCGAGGTCGACGTCCGCTCGTTCGACGCTTCCCGGTACCGCCGCCACTTCGAAGAGCGAAGGCTGGGCGGCGCGAAGTTCGAGGAGCACGCGCGAGCCTACCGGCTGGGGGAAGAGCTGCGACGGCCGGGCTCTTCCGCGCGCTGGGAGGACGTCGAGCCGGACGCGCGGGCCCGCTGGGAGGCCGAGCGCGCGGGTACGTGGGACGAGTTCAAGGACTCGATCCGGTACGCATGGTCGCAAGACGAGAGCCGGTGAGAGCTCTCGTGGCAGAGCTGTGCCGAGCGGCACTAGCGCCTTCGGCACGCCCCGGTCGCTTGGAGCGCCTGGGCCGCGGCCGTTTGCGCGGCCGGTGGGGCGTCCTTCGCCAGCAGGGGCGCCAAGCGAGCGCGCAAGTCGGGAAGCTCGAGCGCGGCGAGGCCGTCGAGGGCTCCGAGCGCGACCTGCTGCTGTTCCTCGGTAGTATCGGGGACCGCGAGCGCGCGGGAGAGATCGGTCAGGCGGTCGGCCGAGCCCACGTCGCAGACCCCTCCGAGCGCGCGCGCCGCCGCGGCTCGTACTTCGACATCTTCGTCTCGGTCGTCGAGGCGTTCTCGAATCGCATCGCGGTAGGCTGCCGCGCGGTGAAGGCCTAACGCCGCGAGGGCCGGCCCGCGCACACCCACCGATCCGTCGTGCAGAGCCGCGCCCAGCGCATCGTCGGTGTCGCTGGATGCCGACGCTTTGCCCAAGACGGCAACCGCCTGCGCCCGTACGAACGACCAACCGTCCCCCGACAGCGCCGACTTCGCAACGGCGATCGCACCCGACCAGGGCGAAGCCGCGAGCGACTGGAGCGCGGCCTCCCGCACGCGCGGGGCCGGATCGTGCACCGCGGCGATCAGCGCCGCTCGCGCCTGCGGGATCCCCGCGCCTGCCTCCGCCGCACGGGCACGCACGGGCCAGTCGGGGTCGTGCGCGATCGCTTCGCCAACCCGCGTTGCCGCGACGCCGTCTCCTGCACGGGCGAGCTCCTCGAGCGGTCCGAGAAGGAGGAACCGCACGCGCATGGGGGCGGACCCGTGCAAGAGCTGGGCGACGATCGCGTCGCTCTGGGCGGGCGACTCGCCAACCCGCCGTCCCGCCGCACGCATCATCTCGAGCTTTGCGGTCGCGCTCCGCTGCGCGTCGTCCAAGAGCGCGGCCAGCTTCCCCGGCGGGGCCCCCTCGAGGGCCGCCGAGAACGCCCTGCGAAGGACCGCGCGGGTGTCCTGCGCCGCGTCGGGGGTGGCCCCCATGGCATCGGCGATCGGCGCAAGGGCCTCCTCGGGCGCAATGGCGGCCAGCGTCGGCGCGACGCAGGCGCGCATCGACGGCGATTCCCGCAGGCTCTTGGCCAGGGCCGGCGCGGCACCTTTGCATCGCTCGAGCTTCTCGCGGGCCTTGCGCGGCGCCTCCCCCTTTCTCTCGCACAGCCCGCGCGCGAGCAGCGGAGCCGCTTGCTCGCATTGCCCGTGCGCCGCGGCAACGTCGATCGCCCGCGCCTTTCCAGGCTCGTCGAGCTCGTCGAAGACCGCCTCCACGGCGGGCAGAGCTCCGTCGCCGGCTCGCTCGAGCACTTGCGCTGCCACGATCCCTCGGTCGGTGCCGAGACTCTTCGCCACTTCGCCCAGTGTCGCGCCGGGGGCATCGAGCTCGCTGTACGCGACCAGCTCGGCGACGCCGACGTCCGGATGCGCTTGGCCTCGAGCGAACGCGGTGTCGAGGACCAGCGCGACGCACGACGTATCGATCGGCTTCGGAAACGTGATCTCGTAGCTCTCTCCGGGTTTTCGCCACGCGTCCTCGGGCATGGTCACCTCGAAGGTCTGCGTGTCGGTCACGAGATAGAACGTTTGCGGAGCGGCTCCGCTCGCTGGCACAGCGTCGGGCGGCGCGACGACGACCTTCATCCTGGCGATCGGCACGTCGTTCGGCGCCGCCATGACGACGAACTCGCCTTGACCCGCGCCGGGTCTCTTCTCGCTCCACGCCGTGTTCGGGTCGCCGTCCGTGAGCTCCGCGCCGCGGGAACCAGGCACGCTCGAGCCACGAGCCACGAGCAGTTTCGCCAGCGCCCCCTCGGCCCCCTGGCCCTTGTCGGTCGCGACGAGCTTCTCGGCATCGCGTTGCTGAGCAGAGGTGAGCCGCTGGACCGTCGCCGGTCGGAGGTCGAGCGACGCGGGGTACAGCGCCAGGGGGTCGAGGAGGGTCACGGACTGGCCGCAAAGGCTCAGGTCCTCCCGGATGTCTCCCACGATGATGAAGCTCGTCGCGCCGTTGGCTACGATCTGCAATGCTTTGCCCGTGCGCTCCCCGGGATCGCCGTCCAACAGCCCGGTGAGTCCCGCGAAGATCGGTCGCGCCCGTCCCGCGGCGAGGATCGCCTCCCACGCGACTCCGGCCCCGGCGTCCCTGCCGGGTACGCGCACATGCACGACGTGTCTCCCGCGCCCGATGGCGATCGGCTCGACGGCGACGTCGGCGTCTGCGGGAAGCCTGGCGCGGTCGAGCGTGATCGGCACCCGGATTCCATTGGCGTCGGCGGCGGGCACGCCGAGATCGACCTTCACGTCGAGGGCGGCCAACCCCCCCCCAGCCGGGGCCGTGCCATGGTTGTCGGCGAGCGCGCGCGGACCGATGAACACGGTCGCGGCGACGAGCACCAGCGAATTGCGGAGCATCCGGCTCCCGACGATACCTTACTTTTTTTGCCCCTCCGGGCGAGTACGTGCGACCACGGCTGGGTGATGCGTCGCGGCCCTGCCTTTGCCCTCGTCGGCGGCGCCTGTCTCCTTGTCGCCTCCACTCTCGTCGAGCGCCCCGCGGTGCATGCGGGAACCGCGATTCCCGCGGGGTTCGCCGAGCCCCCCCTCCCTCCGCTCGCTCGCATCGCACGCGCGGAAGCGGCTCCCGAAGAACGGGCACCGTCGACGCCACTTCCCGTAGCTGGGCTCGACCTCGCGCATATCGCGCTCGGCGACGGGGTTCCGACCGCCACCGCCCGGGCGGGAAGGGCGCAGCTCACGCTCGAGGCCGACTTGCAGCAAACGGCTGCGGCGCTGATGCGAGGCCGCCACTTGCCCGAGGCGGCGGTGGTGCTCATGAACGTCGCGAGCGGGCGCCTACTCGTTTACGCGAGCCACGTCGAAGGCGGACCCGACCGCGATCTGTGCGTCGAGGCGACGGCGCCGTCGGCGAGCGTGTTCAAAATCGTGACCGCGGCCGCGTTGATCGAGGACGCGCACCTCGGACCCGACACCCGACAGTGCTACCTCGGCGGCGAACAGCGGATCGGCGCCCTCGACCTCGTCGACGACCCGCAGCGCGACAAGTGGTGCACGACGCTCGCCGGCGCAATGGGCCGCAGCATCAACGCTGTCTTCGCGCGCCTGGCGAAGGAGCACCTGACCCCCGAGCAGCTCGATGCCATGGCTCGGCGGTTCGGCTACGGGCAATCGCTCCCGTTCGACGTGCCGGTGCAGCCGAGCGCGATCCACGTCCCGAACGATCCGCTGGAATTCGCGCGGACCGCGGCAGGCTTCTGGAACTCCACGTTGTCTCCAATCGGTGCGGCCGAAATCAGCGCCATCGTCGCACGCGGCGGCGAGAGCATCCGCCCGCGCATCGTCGACAAGATCGTGGACGGCTCCGGAGCCGTGGTCTGGGCCGCTCCCGATACCCCCTCGTCGAGCCGCGCTATCGCCAGCGACGCGGCCGAGAAGATTGCGACCATGATGCGGCACACGGTCAGCGACGGAACCAGTTGGCGCGCTTTCCATGACCCCCGCGGGGGCGCGTTCCTTCCCGGGGTCACCGTGGCCGGCAAGACGGGAACGCTCACCGACGGCCAATCGCACCGCTATTACACATGGTTCACGGGCTTCGCGCCGAGCCAGCCGGAACCCGGAATCGAGCAGGTGGCGGTCGCCGTGCTCGTCGTGAACGGGCCGACCTGGCAGATCAAGGCGAACGCCCTCGCTCGCGACGTGCTTCGCGCCTACTTCGCGTCGCGGGGCCTGAAGGGTATCACCCGGCCGTCGTACGGCGGGCGGCGCGCGGGGGGGTTCGACCGCCGCACGCGCCGCAGGTAGGCTGGCGGAAACGCTCCCGGGTACGGGCGCGTCGTTCTCGAGCTTACTTGCCACGGTGCCGGGCCGGCGTCGCCCGCGCGGAACCGAGGAGAAAATGGTCGATGGCTGGACTGGGCGCCCGAGCGGCTCAACTCCTACGATACGGCGGACGTCGGGTCGCTCCGGACCGCTGGCTCGCCCACTGGCCCTACGTGGCGGTCACCCTCGTCTATGCGGCGTCGAGGCTCGTCTACCGCTTCGGGCTTCGTGTTCCATTCGACTACTCCCCGGTTTACACGTTCGTTCAGTACCTGGACCCTTGGTTCGTCGAACACGACTTCTGGCGAAGCCTGCTCTACCTCCATCAGCAGGCGCCCTTGCAGAACCTGCTGACTGGCGGATGCATACGCGTTTTCGGAACGCCCGCGGCGTTCGTGGTTTTGGACTCGATCTACGTCGCCCTCGGCCTGGCGACGATTCTGGGGATGCTCCACTCGATGCTGCGACTCGGCGCTGCGCGCGCGATCGCCGCGGTGTTCACGGCCATCTATGCCGCCTCTCCCGTGACCGTATTTTATCAGAGCTGGCTATTTTATCACGCGCCCGTCGTCGCATTGCTCACGCTCTCGCTCGTTGCCCTACTTCGGTATTATCGCATCGGGGCATTCGGCGCGGGTCTGCTTTTTTACGGCCTGTTCGCTACTGCTTCTCTTTTTTACGCCATGCTCAATCCACTGTTGCTGGTGGCGGTGACTCTCGTGTTGCTGGTGCGTCCCCCCAGCTCGGATCCGCGATGCAAGTCGCCGCGGGCGCGGATGCTCCTCGCGCTCTGCATTCCACTCTGCGTGCTCGGACTCGACAAGGCAAAGACGCAGGTTCTGGTCGGGCACAGCCAGGGTGGCGAGCTTCTGTGGGTGAACCTCGCCGTCAAGACGTTCTACGAGATGCGACCCACCGACCGAGACGAGCTCGTGGGCCGGGGCCTCATTCCCATCGTTCCTCAGCCCGCGTTTCTCTCGATCGCGCCTTCGACGTACGGGGCTCTCCAGATTCCACATCGTTCGACTGGAATTCCACTTCTCGACATGGAATCCACGCCCGATGGCGAGGTGAACCCTCACTCCCTCGAGATCGTTCTCATCGCCGAAAAATACTACAAAGAAGAAGCGATTGCTCTCCTGCGCCTTGCTTCGGACGCGTATTGGCGGTCCGTTCTGCGGGCGCTCACCCGCGACTACTTCTCGTCACCGCTCGATTACGACCCGACGATCGCCAGCGCGAATCGCGATCAGCTGAGAGTGCTCGACAGAAAGGTCGAAGCCCTCCTCCTGGCCGACCGCGACGGCACGCAACGGCTGCTCTGGATCGCCCTGCCAGCGATCCTGCTTTACGGGATCTACCGCGTGCTCGGCGCCCGGGCATGGCTGGAGAGCGAGCGCTCGACGGTCGCAGCGATCTCGTGCCTGCTCGTCGTCATCACGTACGTGACCCTCGTCACCACGTTCGTCTCCGACGGAGATTTCAGCCGTTATCGATTCAACGTGGATCCGTTCTACGTCATCTTGTTCGGGCTCATGACGACCGACCTCGTCCGAGTCGTCGCCGGCCGGTGGCGGCGGCAGCGCGACGGCAGCCAGCCTCGCGCGCCCTGACCGGTGTAGGCTGGTCCTGCGCGGTGGCCGCGCGCGGGAGAACGTCCGATGCCCCTTCATGCTGGTTCTGCTGTGTGGATCGATCATCACGAGGCTCGCGTGTTCCGCGTGAGCACCGGAAACTCCGAGGAAGACGTCGTCAAGGCGCCAGGGCAGCACATTCATCGCCATCCGAAGGGGGCTGCCGAGGCGCACCATCACCCCGCGGACGCGCGTCATTTCTTCGCCGAGGTCGCGAAGGCGATCGAAAGTGCCGAGCAGATCCTGATCATGGGACCTTCGACCGCGAAGCTGCAGTTCTTGCGGTACCTCCACGAGCACGCCCCGGCGATCGAGAAGCGCGTGGTGGGGATCGAGACCGCGGATCATCCGACTGACCGCCAGCTGGTCGCGCACATCAAGCACCACTTCGGGATCGCCGACCGCGTCGTGTGATGGACGCGCGCGAGGGCCGCCCCTTTCACTCGCTTCGCACGTCCTCTAGCAGAACGAAGAGCGCTCCGTCTTCCCGGGCCAATCGGTGAACCCCGTCCGCGTTCGCCCGATCGCAGAGAAGCGCAGCGAGCGCCCAGGCGGTCGGCTCGTCCGTTGCAAACACGGGGGTGGCGATCTCCCACAGACCGCGTTCCGCGAGCGCGTCCGTGAGCGCCGCGGATGCCTTGCGAACGACCTCGGCCGCGTTCGGATTTCCCCACCCCCAGGCCCAGGTACGCGGCCCGCGCGCAAACGTACCCACCAACGTCGCCCGCGCCACGCCCACAGCGCGCCCCCCGACCAGCCACCGGAAGGTCGAGGCTTCGACGTCGAGCTCGACGCCATCGGGCGCAAAGCGCGAGCGCAGGGCATCGTTCTTTTGGCGCATCCGCGCGACGAGGCCATCGCGCGCGCGGTCGAAGTCGAGGCTCGGCGTGCGCACGAGCCCGGGTAGCCAGCCAAACCCGTCCGGCAGACGAACGAACGTTCCACCGCCCACGTCGTCGAGGTCGACGCCTTCGATGGCGCAGAGCGCCTCCGTCGCTTTGGCGAGCGTAGGCAGGAGATCGCGCGTCGAGTCACTGTGGAACGCGGCATCGACCTGCTCTTCGTCACCGATGATCTCTTCGACGTCGATCCCTGCGACCATGGGCTCGCCCCCGGGAGCGCGGACAACCTGCACGAGAGCGCGGCCCCATTGGTCAGCGACGAGCTCGTCGCGCAAGAGGTGCCCGATGTCGTGCAGAATCTCGCCGCGCAATCGGCCCGCATCGGCGGCATCCATGAAACGTTCAGACGAAGAAGTCCGGAATGAGCTCGGCACCCGGCACAGTCTGGTACCCGTCGAACTCGGTCACGCCCACCGAGCGCAGCAAGTCCTCGTCGATGAAATAGTTGCCGGTGCACGCGCGGCTCGGGCGCGTGAGAATCGCGTGCGCGGCATCGGCCATGATGTCCGGCCTGCGGCTGCCACGGACCACGCTGTCGCCGCCGAGCAAATTCTGCACGGCGGCCGTGTCGATGACCGTTCGCGGCCATAGAGCGTTCACTGCGATGCCCGCGCTGCGAAACTCGCCGGCCATCCCGAGGACGAGGAGGCTCATGCCGAACTTGGCCGTGGTGTACGCGACGTGCGGCGCGAACCACTGCTCGCGCAGGTCGAGGGGGGGAGCGATGTTCAAGATGTGCGGATTCGCAGCCTTCATGAGGTGCGGGATGCACGCTTGAGAGCACGCGAAAGTGCCTCGCGTGTTGACCTGATGCATGAGGTCGAAGCGCTTCAACGGTGTGTCGAGTGTGCCTGTCAGACTGAGCGCGCTCGCGTTGTTCACGAGCACGTCGATGCCCCCGAACGTCGCCGCCGCTTCGGCGACCGCGGCACGGATCTGTTCTTCGACGCGCACGTCGACCGGACAAGCGAGAGCCCGCCCGCCCGCGTTCTCAATTTCCTCGGCCGCCGTGTGGATCGTACCGGGCAGCTTGGGGTGCGGCGCGGCCGTCTTCGCCGCGACCACGACGTTCGCCCCGTCGCGCGCGGCACGCAGGGCGATCGCTTTGCCGATGCCACGGCTGGCACCGGTGATGAAGATCGTTTTGCCCCGGAGTGTCACGCCGCGCGACGCCGCTCGTAATGCAGGATGTCGCGGAGCGCGTCAGCGAACGCCCGGACGAAGGCGTGGTTCGAGTCCCCGTTGCTTCGCTTGCGGCGAGAGCGCTGCTCAGAGCCCTGCATGCCCGCCGGCCGCGATCCGCTCATCTTCGCCATGTTCGTCATGTTTGTCCGCTCCGGGAACAAATGGAACAAGCAAAATTCTAGCGCTTGATCGGCGCGCTCACCCGTCACAGATGCGCCGCACCCGACGCTGTTTGCCCGTCGAGCCCGTAGCCCAGCCATCCTGCCACGCCCGCGCGGGCCAGTCACGCGTCGTCGCAACGAAAGGGGTCGCACCCGCGCACCTTCACCCGGAAATCGCGGACGCCGGGCGGCGGGAGCCCGCGGCACGACGCTTGAAAAGCTGTCACCCAGCACCTCGCGGGGCGCGTCGCGCGCCACCTCCATTGACCCGATCCTCGCACGACCGCGCGACGCCCCCGCGGGCGCTCTTCTCTCCGCAAGTCTGCGCAAGCTTGGTCGACCGCTTCGCCGCGGCTCACCGGATCTTTCGTCGCGGGGCGCGCGCCAAGGCGCCTCTACGACGCGTCCCTCCAACAGCCAGCGAGCTCCGACAGTGCCGACTCGGCGTGGGTGAGGCCGTCGGCGACAGAATCGAAGCGACGCGAGAGGCGCATGTCGGGCGTGAGCTTCCACGCACCGCGCGTTTTCTTGATGAGCGACATGATCTTCTCCGGGTCGAGGGGCGTGTCGTCGCGGAGGTGGAAGATCACCGATTGCTCGCTCGCCTCGCAACCGAGCGCGCGAAGGCGCCTCAACTCGGTCTTGAGCGACATGAGCTTGACGAGTCGTCGCGCTTCCTCGGGAGGCGCACCGAAGCGGTCCTCCATCTCGGCGGCGATGTCCGATACGTGCCCTTCGTCGACGGCGCTCGCCAGCCGCTTGTAGAGCGACAGCCGAACGCCGACGTCGCCGACGTAGTCGTCGGGCAAGAGGGCCTCGACGTCGAAGCTGAGCTCCGGGTCGACCTCGTGCGAGACCTCTTCGCCCCCGAGCTCCTGCACGGCCTCGTCGAGCATACGACAGAACATGTCCAGGCCCACGCTGGCGACGTTGCCGGATTGCTCGGCGCCGAGCAGATCGCCCGCCCCGCGCAGCTCGAGATCGAGCGAAGCGATCTGGAAACCGCTACCGAGCTCCGTGTGTCGCTCGAGGGCCTCGATTCGCGAGCGCGACTCGTCGGTCATCGCGTTCTCCGGGGGAACGACGAGGTAGCAATACGCACGCTCTTTCCCACGCCCGACGCGGCCGCGGAGCTGGTAAAGTTGCGCCAAACCGAAGAGGTCCGCGCGGTCGATGATCATCGTGTTCGCTCGCGGAATATCGAGGCCGCTCTCGATGATCGCCGTCGACGCGAGGACATCGTAGCGCCCGTCGACGAAGTCGAGCATCGTCTCCTCGAGTGAGGCCTCCCCCATCTGCCCGTGCGCGACGGCAACGCGCGCGGTGGGAACGAGCTCCTGAACGCGCTGCGCCTTTTCGTACAGCTTCTCGATCCGGTTGTAGACGTAGAAGCATTGCCCGCCCCGCGCGAGCTCGCGCTCGACCGCTTCGCGCACGACTTGCTCGTCCCAGTGAGTGACGATTGTGCGTACGGCCCGGCGGTCGACGGGAGGCGTCGTGATGAGCGATAGGTCTCGAAGCCCGCTGACGGCCATCTGCAACGTGCGGGGGATCGGCGTCGCCGTCAGCGTGAGGACATCGACCTGCGCGCGCAGTTGCTTGATGCGCTCTTTGTGCGTGACGCCGAAGCGCTGCTCCTCGTCGACGACGAGCAGCCCGAGGTCCTTGAAGTGCACGTCTTTCGAGAGCAGGCGATGCGTTCCGACGACGACGTCCACCTTACCCTCCCTCAGGCCGAGGATCGTCTCCTCCTGCTCCTTCCTCGTTTGGAAGCGCGACAGCGCTCGGATGGCGATCGGGTATCCCGCCATTCTGGCTTCGAAGGTGCGAAAGTGCTGCGACGCGAGCACGGTCGTGGGGCAGAGGAGCGCCACCTGCTTGCCGCTCATCGCAGCGCGAAACGCGGCGCGCAGCGCGACTTCCGTCTTGCCGAAGCCGACGTCACCGCACACGAGCCGATCCATGGGGCGCGGCGACTCGAGGTCTTTGTTCACTTCGTCGATCGCGCGCGCCTGATCGACCGTCTCGTCGAACGGGAACGTGGCCTCGAAGGCACGGTAGTCGTCGTCGGCCGGCGCGATGGCCGCACCGCGCGCCGCCCGGCGTTCGGCGTAGAGCCGCAACAGCTCGTCGGCCATCTTGCGCACTTCGCGAGCGACGCGTGCCTTCGTCCGCGCGAACGTGCCGCCGCCCAGGCGGTCCAGCTTCGGCTGCGCGTTTTCTCCGCCGGCGTATTTCTCGAGTTGGTTGAGGCGCCAGACCGGCAAGTACAGCTTGTCGCCGCCCGCGTATTCGACGGCGATGAGGTCGACGGTCAGGCCGGAGACTTTCTTGTGCACGAGTCCTTGGTACTTGCCAATGCCGTGCTCGACGTGCACCACGTAGTCGCCCGGGGCGAGGCTCCGCAGGTCCTCGAGGAAGGCGCGCGCCGTGTCGACGGTGCGGGCTCGCTCGCGCCTGCGGTGCACGCGCGCGCCGAAGATCTCCTCCTCCGTGACGAGCACGATTCCGTCGGCCGGTAGAACGACGCCTCGCGCGAGCGGGCCGACGACGACTTGCACTTGATCGGCCGGCTGATCGAGCCACCTCGGATCGAACGCGCCCAAGCGCGCCTTGCATCGGACTCCTTGATGTCCGAGCAGCGTGACGAGCCGCTCGGCCTGGGTCTGGGCGCGTGCGGCGAGAAATATCGCGAGGCCATGCTCGCGCCAGTGCACGATGCGCCGTACGAGCGGGGCCAGGCCGGCGTTCTTTCCTTTGGATGACCTCGCGGTCCTGACCGCGCGGGCCAGATCTTCGTTGTCGCGTGACGCCAGATCCAGCGGCTCTAGCGCGCTCTCGAATGTGCCGAGGCCTCCTTCCGCCGCGCCGGTCACCGCCGTCCGATGAAGAGCAACGATCGTCCGCGAGGCGAGATTCCTCGCCACGTCCTCCTCGTCCACATAGTACGTGGCAGGCGAGAACGACGGACCGGCCCCCGCCTTGTGGGCCGCGTCCTGCTCGGCGCGAGCCAGCTCGTCGCGCACGGCGCGCGTGATCGACGGAGGATCGTCGAGCACCACGACCGCGCCCTCTGGAAGGTAAGCGAGCAGTGGATCGAGCTCGTCGTAGTACGCCGGAAGAAACGCCTCGGCCCCGAAGAACGCGCGCCCGCCCGCGACGTCTTCGACGAGCGCGCGCGTCTTGGTCGTCGGCCAGTCGATCGACTCCGCCAGGTGGGTGACCCGCTCGCGCGCGTGCGCGGCCGTGGCTGCGTCGAGAATCGCCTCGCGCACCGGCGGCAGCCAGAGTTGCTTCAGCTCGGGCGCGCCCTTCTTCGTCGTCTGGTCGACCGAGTCGAAGGGCTTCATCGAGAGCACCATCTCCCCGTAGAGCTCGACGCGCACGGGCGAGTCGCTCGACGGCGGCCAAATGTCGAGCAGCGCACCTCGCACGGCGAAGCTGCCCCGGTCTTCGACCACGGGCACCCGCAGATATCCCGCCTCGCTCAGCGAACGTACGAGCGCCTCCCGGTCGATCTCCTGCTCGGCGAGGATGCGGTCCGCTCGCCGCTGGAGCGCCTTGCGCGGAACGACTTTGCGCACGAGCGCTGCGGCCGGCAGGGCCACCAGGCTCCACGCTAGCTCGTGGGCAAGATGAAACAGCGTCGCCATTCGGCTCATCGCAGCGGCGCGGTCGGGGCTGACGTCGGCGTAGGGCGATGACTCGTTTGCCGCGAACAGGAGCACGTCGCCTTCGCCGGTGTCCTCGGTCTCGTCGTCCAATGCGCCCCGCGTGAAGAAGCCGGCGTCTTGCGCGGCCCGGCGCGCCGCGTCCGAGTCGCTCGTGACGAAGACGACCCGATGGCCCGCGCGGACGAGCGCAGCGGCGACGGCTGGCCCGGCGCTGCCCCTGACCCCCGCGACGTCGATGCGGCGCGTCGACGGCCGAGTCGCGAGGAGAGACTTCGCCCGAGCAACCACGTCGCGCACCCGAACGGCGACGACCCCCTCAGGCGGGAGGAGCGACCCGAGCGGCTCGACCTCTTCGGCGGGCGCCGGAGACGCGAGCTCGTCGGCCGTCAGACCCGTCCGCTCGGCGAGCGTGGACGTCATCAAGGGGGGACTCGGCATCGACCGCGCTTTCTACCCACCCCAGCCGCTCAGCCTGCATTCATGCCGGGGGCTTTTGCCGTAGATAGCGCACGGTCATCACTTCGAACTCCCCCCCGTCGGGCAACGGGACGAACGAGCGAAACACGCGCACGTCGTCGTCGGTCCTTTCGGTCACCTCGCGCCACCGCATTTGCGATCCGTCGGGGCGCGTCATCTCGCCGACGAAGGCCATCGTCCGCGTCGCCTCGTCCCATCTGCCTTGCATGATGACCAGCCCCCGGCGCAGCGGGTCGACCCAGGTGCCCACGTACCGGCCGTGAATCGAGTCCCAGCCGCAGATTCCGTGCCCCTCGAAGCCGCTCGTTTCGTTCTTGAAATCGCTGACGAGCCAAGGCCCGCACATGCGGTTGACCATCGTCCCCTCGCTGGTCTGAACCGAGGCGCCACGCTCGGGGCGCACCTCGACCTCGGCTCGCCAGAGGCCGGCGTCCGCGGCGAGGACCTCGACCTCCGGGCTCGCTTGCATGAGCGCGAGTATCGCATCGAAGGGGCGTCTATGGGGAGTAGTTGGCCGCGTCGTGGCTCCCCAGCACCCGGAGCGCCGCGGGAACGACCACCAGCGCTGCCGCGAGGCCCGCGAGCACCCCGAGCGTACCGACGATCCCGAGATCGCGCAGCCCGTCGAACCGGCACCCCACCAGGGCCAGGAATCCGCCGGCCGTGGTGAGAGCGGTGGCGGCAACGAGCGACCCTTGGGAGGCGAGCGCGTCGCGAATCGTTCGCCCGCGCGCCGCGAAGAGCAGAAACATCGACTCGTCGATCGTCACGCCGAAGAGCACCGGAAGCACCAGCGCGTCGTACACGTGCCAGCGGATCGCGAGAACGCGCATCGCTACGCCGACCGCGGCCATCTCACAACCAAGCGTCGCCAGCGCCACGATCGCTTGGCGGGCGCTCCTGAGCGCGACGCGCATCGCGAGCGCGACGACGCCGAGCGCGACCCCGCCCACGACAAGGAGGTCACGCGACAGCACGTCGCGCAGCGCCCGATCGATGGCCCCGAACCCGGTGATGGCGGAGGATGGGTCGGCGCCGTGAATCGCCACCCGGGCGCGCTCGTCCGCGGCGGGGTCATTGGTGGGCCTCACGTAGGTCGCGACCAGCCATTCGCCGCCGTCGCGCGCGAGGTGACGGGCGGCGAGCCAGGAGAGGGCAGCCTCGGCCGGAGAATCCGCGGCCCGCGCCGTCGAGGGGTGGGCGAAGGCGTCGAGCGCGCCGGCGCAGGCGTCGAGGTCGAAGCCGGAATCGCGTAACGCCGATTCGAGCGCGGCGCGGCGCGAAGGCAGGTCGAGCGCGTCGCGGACCGACAGACGCGCCCGCTGGGTTGGCATGGAGGGGGCGAAGGTCGCGAGAGCGTCGAAGCCGTCGATCGTCCGGTCGCGCGCCAGGGGCTCCAGCGCTTCGGCGACGCGATCGGCTCTCTGCCGTGCCCCGTCCTCGGAGCGGTCCACGCTCAGTACGATCCATTGCCCCGGCTCCCCCCCGAAAAGCGCGTACACATGCTCTTGAGCGACCAGCGGCGCGAGGGCGCGAGGCCGGATTGCGACCATCGCCGGAGCCGGCTGCGGCCACCCCATCAGCGTGATCGCGGCGATGGGCGATGCACACACGCCCAGCGCCCACAGCGCGCGCCGCCGGGTCGCGGTCACCCATGCGAGTGCGTCGATCCAGCGCGCCGGACGGAGCGGCGGCGGCTCTGCGCGCTCGAGCCACGCTCCTATCTCCGGCGTCACGAGCAAGATCGCGACCGCGGTCAGCACCTCCCCTGCGGCACACAGGAGTCCGAGCTGCCTTATCGCGCGCAGCCCGCCGAACGCGAGGGACGCAAACGCGACCCCCGCGACGCCCGCCGCCGTGAGCGTGGGCTGCCAGGTGACCGCGCGCGCGCGCCTGGCGGCTTCACCAGGCGGGAAGCCCGCGCGGCGCGCCTCGAGGAGCGCTGCGTACACGTGGACGCCGGTGTCGACGCCGACTCCGACGACGACGGCTGCGAACCCGATGGCCACGGCGCTCAACCCCGCCGGAAGCAGCGCAGCGATGCCCGTCGTCCAGAGTGTGCCCAGAACCAGCGGCGGCAAGACCGCGACGAGCGCGCGCACGCGACGGAACGTGAATACGAACGCGAGCGAAGCGAAGACCAGGGAAAGCGAGCCGCTGACCGCAAGGTCGCGCCGGAGCATCCGCTCGGTTGCCCACGCAATCGCGTGCCCCCCCGCCAGCTCCGTCGTGACGCCACGGATACCGCCGCGCGCGACGGCCAGGTCCGCGCGTTCGACGTCCTCGACGAGCCCCTGGGCCTCCGCCGAAACGAACGCGCTGCCGCGCGGCTCCGCGACGATGAGGCGCGCGCGCCCGCCGTCCGCCACGAACGGGCCGCCGGCCCGTGCCGGAACGCCCGCTGCCAGCTCGGCGCGCGACTCCCAGGGTATCTCCGAGAGCCGTAGCGGATCGCGAGCAAGCCACGCTTCCACCTCGGCGTCCACTGCCGGGGAGAGGAGCATGGCCCGCGTCTCGGCGAGGCGTGCCCGCATCCCCTCCGGGGTCACCGCGCTTGCAAGCCGAGCCCGCGCTTGCGGCCCCGCGTACGCCCATGCGAGCGTCGGGTCCGGGGACTTCGGCGGGCCTGGCGCGCGATCGATCACGCGCGCGACGGACGGCGCATCGCGGAGCGACGTCGCGATCATGTCGGCCGCCGCTTGCACGTCGTCGGCCCGTTGCCCCCGGACGAGCACGATCGCCGGATCGCGCACGCCGAAGGCCCGCGTCCAGCGCACGAGCGTCGCGGCGTCTCCCGATTCGGGAAGCATCGTCGACAAATCCCCCGAGAGGCGAAGCTTGTCCGCCGTCAACCAGGCGGATGCGATCGTCGCGACGATTAGAGCGAAGCGCAGCACGCGCGCACGAGTGGGGGCGAGGGTCATTTTCTATCCCGAGCTAGAGCTGCCCGCTCGAGTCCGTCGCTTTGGCGACCCCCACGTCGTCCGCGGCCTTGTGCAGCGCCAAGCGAATGCGCGTCACGCGTCGCCGGCTTATCGCAGTCACCTCGGCGGTCGCCCCTCGGGCGAGATCGACTTTGTCGCCGGCCCTCGGCAGCCGCCCCAACAGCTCCACGACGAACGCTCCGACCTGCTCGCCGAGCTCGTTGTCGGGCACCTGAACGCCGATGGCGCGAACCTCCTCCATGGCAGCGCGTCCATCGACCTCCCACACGCCTTCGGCGTCAGGAACTTTGACGACCCGCTGGGGCTCCTCGTCGAACTCGTCACGGATCTCGCCGACGATCTCTTCGAGCAGGTCTTCCATCGTCACAATGCCGCTCGTTCCGCCGTACTCGTCGACGACGACGGCGATCGGGACCTGTTTGCGCTGCATCTCGCGCAGTACGTCGACGCCGCTCTGCACCTCGGGGACGAACAGAATGTCGCGGCGAAGCGGCGAGAGCTCAGAGAGGGTGTCGCCGCCCGGATGGAGGAGAAAGTCCTTCGCGTAGAGGTAGCCGGCGACGTCGTCGAGCGAGCGGCCGTTGGTCAATACGACGCGCGAGAACTGGTGCGTGCGCACGAAGTCGTGGGCGTCCCGGCCGCTCGTCTGAAGCGGAAGCGATACGACGTCGACGCGCGGAACCATCGAATGGCGGGCGGCGCGCTGGGAGAAGCGCATCACGCGCTCGAAGAGCTCGGCAGTCGATCGGCCGTGCGGCGAGCGCACGGCGCTCGCGGCAAGGATGGCCAGGATCTCGTCCTGGCTGAAACGGCCCTCGACGCTGGCCACGTCCGGCGACATTCCCATCGCGCGCAGCACGAGGCCCGACGTGCGCTCCAGCAGCCACAAGAGCGGCAGGAACGCGACGTAGATGAAGCGAAGCGGTATCGCGGCCGCCAGTGCCGTCGCTTCCGTACGCTGGATCGCGATGAGCTTCGGGACGAGCTCGCCGAAGAGGACGTGGCCGAACGTGAGGAGCACGAAGGCGAAGACGTCCAGCGCGACGTGCGCCGCCCTCGAGGCTGGCGCATCGGTGAAGGCGGCGTGGGCCCGATCGAGCAAGGCCGCGAGCGACGGCTCGCCGATCCATCCGAGCCCCAGGCTGGCCAGCGTGATCCCGAACTGCGTCACCGACAAGTAACGGTCAAGCCGGCCGACGATCGACTCCGCCAGGATCGCCCTTTTGTCCCCTCGGCGCGCCTTGGCTCGCAGCTGCGTCGCCCGGACCTTGACGACCGCGAACTCGGCGGCGACGAAGAATCCATTGAGAACGATACAGATCGCGGCGACAAGAAGTCCCCACACGGGGAGGCATACGTATCATGGCCACAGGTAACGCGGGACCATGACCGACCACGACGTCCTCGTCTTCTTGCTCGCTCTCGCCGCGCTGCTCGCTTCGGCGCGGCTTCTCGGGGAGCTTGCGCGCGCCCTGAAAATGCCCCTCGTGGTCGGCGAGATGGCGGCCGGCATCCTTCTCGGCCCCAGCGTGCTCGGGCGCGTTTCGCCCAGGGCGCAGGGCTGGCTCTTCCCGGCCGGCAGGCCCGAGTCGATGGTCGGCGGGTACACCACGATCGCCGTCATCCTCCTCTTGGTCGTCGTAGGCCTCGAAGTCGACCTCGGTGTGCTGCGTCGTCGCGGTCGAAGCGCCCTCGCGACCGGGGTGCTCGGCGTTGCGCTCCCGATGGCCAGCGGGGTCGCGCTGGGCCTCTTGCTGCCCCAGTCGGATCTCCTCGACCCCTCGCGGCGAACGATTGTCGCGCTGCTGCTCGGCGTCGCCCTGAGCATTTCGGCGCTTCCCGTGATCGCCAAGACGCTGCTCGACCTTGGCCTTTTCAAGTCGGACGTCGGCCTGCTCGTGATGGCCGCCGCGATGATCGACGATCTGGTCGGATGGCTGGCGCTCTCGCTTCTCCTCGGGCCTGTGCGCGGCTCGGCGGTCGACCTGGCGTCGTTCGCGCGTACGGTGGTTCTGGGCGCCATGTTCGCGGCGGCCTCGTTGATCGTCGGCCGGCGCTTCATCGACGGTGTTCTCCGGCGGCTGGCGCGGGACGGAACCGCCGCACCTGGACGGGTTCTGTCGCTCGTCATCGTGCTCGCCCTCCTGGGCGCGACCGCAACGCACGCGATCGGCCTGCACGCCGTCTTCGGAGGGTTCGTCGTCGGGCTCACCTTGGGGCGCTCGGCGCGCGTCAACGCACGCACGCGAACAGCCATCGAGGATTTCGTGACCAACGTCTTTGCACCGGTCTTCTTCGCGTCGATCGGGCTTCGCGTCGATTTCCTGGGTGCGTTCGACGCGCGCTTGTGCATCCTCGTTTTCGTCGTGGCGACGGTGCCGAAGCTCGTGGGTTGCACGCTGGGCTCACGAATCGGGGGCGGTCCCGCCGGAGGTCGCTTCGGGTGGCGCGAAGCCGCCGCCGTCGGATTCGGAATGAACGCGCGGGGCGCGATGGGGATCATTTTCGCCGCGATCGCGCGCGATTCGGGCCTGCTGAAAGACGAAATGTTCGTCGCGCTCGTCGTAATGGCCCTGGGCACCTCGCTTCTGAGTGGACCGGCGATGAAGTGGCTTTTGTATCGCGAAGAGCCGGAAGAAGACGTGGTGACCCTCCTGCGGCGTGGAGCCTTCATCAGCGAGCTCCATGCAAGCACGCCGAGCGAGTCGATCGGCGAGCTCGTTCGAGCGCTCGGGTCCCTGCTCACGGGTCGCAAGCGGCTGGCGCGGGATGCGGTGCTGGAGCGAGAGCTCGTGGCGGCGACTGGGCTCGGCGACGAGGTCGCAATCCCCCACGCGGCGGTCGAGGGGCTGGAGCGGCCTCTGCTCGCACTGGGCCGCGCCCCGCGCGGGATCGACTTCGATGCCCATGACGGTCTGCCGGCGCGCTTCGTTTTTCTCTTGCTCATCCCGCCCAACGCGTACGACGAAGAGGTCCGGATTCTGGCCTCGATCGCGCGATCGACCTATGACGCGCGCGCACGCGAAGAGTTGGCCTCCGCTAGCGGGCTCGACGAAGTGACCCGCGTGCTTGCGCAAAGCGCCAAGCGAACGCGCGACTCGATGCGCCCGAAGAGGCGAGCGGCGGGAGAGACCTGAATCGTCTTCTCGCATTCGCGCCGCATTATTGTTTCTCTCCTGTTTCCGCCCCGCGAAGATTTCGTGCGTTGTCATTTTCCAGCTTGTCGTTAGATACCGTAATGCTATTGTCGCCTCACGGAGGAGCGTGCGTGGTTTGGGGGAGTCGCGTGCACGGGGAGAACATGGCACAGATCGGTGCGTACGAGGTTCTCAGGCTCCTCGGACGTGGGGAAATGGCGAGTGTCTACGAGTGCCGCCACGCAAAGCTCGGCCGCTCCGCTGCCATCAAGGTGCTGCATCCGCATCTCGCGCGAGACCGCGCGGCTGCTGCGCGCTTCTTGCGTGAAGGCCAGGCATTGGCGCGCGTCGAGCACCCGAACGTCGTAGAAGTGTTCGACGTCGGCGAGCACCACCGCGTGCCCTATCTCGTCATGTCGCTCGTGGACGGCGACGATCTTGAAGAGCATTTTCGGCAATACCATCCCATGTCCGTCGCGGGCATCGCCGATTGCGTTCTGCCTGTCATCGGCGCGGTGGCCGCGGCGTACGACGCGGGGGTGCTCTACCGAGATGTGAAGCCGAGCAACATTCGGATGGCGTGGGATCATCGCGGTGCCCCTGTGCCCAAGGTGCTCGATTTCGGCATCTCGAAGCTGACGGGCGATGAGCGCGGCCAGAAGGTGGCCGACGTTCAAGATTTGCTCGGCACTGCGAGCTACATGGCGCCCGAGCAGCTCCGGTCGGCGAAGGAGGCCGGCGCCCGGGGCGATGTGTACGCCCTCGGGGTGATTCTGTATCAGGCGGCGACGGGCACGCGACCCTTTCACGGCGACAACGCGTACGGGTTGATGCACGCGATCCTGACGGCCCGTGTCTCACCACCCAGCGACTTCCGACCTGACCTTCCGCCCTCGTTCGATGAGCTCGTCTTGCGCGCGATGCAGCGAGACTCATCCGAGCGATTCGATTCGGCGCGCACCCTGGGTTGCGCGCTCGCGCAGTTCTCTTCCGATCCGGCTGCGTGGCGGGCGGAGCTCATGCTTCGCTCGGGCGAGCGATTGGCGGTCGCAAGGTCGGCGAGGTCGCAAAGCAGTCAAGCGCCCAAGCGTTCGTGGCGCTGACGGCGAGCGGCCACGAACGCTTGCTCCGTGCTCTGCGCTGGCGCACGATGCGCGCCGCATGCGGTCCAAGCACGCCCTCCTCGCCTCTCTCGCGCTCCCTCTCGCCGTGACCAGCGCACGGGCCGTGATGGCCTTCGGCGGCAGCGCGCGCGAGCTCGAACGGCAAGGGACGTTCGCCATCACCAACAACGCGGGATTCGGGTTCAACCAACAGGTCAACAGCCCCCCGAGCACTTCGTTCACGCTGCGTCCCGCGCTCGATTATTTCGTCATCCCGAACCTGTCGGTCGGAGGTGCGGTCGAGTTCGTTTCGAATGCACCTTCACGCGCGCCGACGATCACGTCGTTCAGCCTCGCACCCGAGGTCGGCTATGAGCTCGCGCTCTCGGACACGTGGTCATTCTGGCCGCAAGCCGCGCTGTCGATTTCGTTTCCCAACCCGGGTGACCCGTACGCGGTCTTGAAAATTTTTGCGCCTTTTCTCGTGCACCCCGCCCAGCATTTCTTCTTCGGCATTGGGCCCGGCTTCGAGCAGGGCCTCACATCGAACCCCTCGACGTCCATCGTCGGGAAGTTTCTCATCGGCGGCTACTTCGATCACTGACGGGCTGTGACGCTTTTGCGCGCGTGTGACAACCGTGCCCCTTGAAAGGCGGCATCCGTAGCTCGAGCGAGCGGCGGCGAGCTCCCCTCCGGATCGGGCACGTTGGGTGCAGCGAAGTGGGCCGACCCGCAGCGGTTGGGAGGCCACATAGCCACACGCATGACTGCAGCCGCCACGCAGCAGCAGCACGAAGACGAGGTGACCGCTGCCGCGGCCGCGCTCCACGTCCCGCCACTCGATCACGGGGCCATAGGCAACGGGCGCGTGCTCGCCCTGGTGTCGCCGACGAGCGCAATCGAATGGTTGTGCCTCCCGCGGTTCGATTCTCCGTCGGTCTTCGCGAGACTGATCGACGCACACCGTGGCGGCACCTTCCGGCTGCTCTACGGCGAGCACGAGGTGCGCGGACACCTGCGCTACGTGGCGAACACCAACGTGCTGACGACTCGCTTCGAAGTGGACGACAGCGTGTGGGAGGTGGTCGACTATGCGCCGCGAATCCCGGAGGGGCTGGGTGTGCGCGTCCCGCTCGAAATCGTTCGCATCGTGCGACCGGTCTCCGGGCACCCCAAGCTACGAGTCGACTTCGATCCGCGTCCCGACTACGGGCGCGCCCCGGTCGAGATGCGCGAAACGACGCATGGCATCGAAGTGCTCGGCGGCGCGGCGCCTCTGCAGTTGTGCACGAACCTGCCCGTACCCTACGTGCTCGCGCGGCGCGAGTTCGTTCTCACCAGACCCATCTACTTCGTCTTGACTTATGGGCGCCGCGAAGGCCCGCCGACGCTCGCCACGGCGTTCCACGAGCTCGAGCTGACGATCGCTGGCTGGCGCGCATGGGCCAAGACGTGCTCGCTGCCGAACTTCGCGGCGCCGCAGGTACTTCGCTCGGCGCTCTGCCTCAAGCTTCACGCGTATCACGACACCGGCGCCATCATCGCTGCAACGACCACGAGCATCCCGGAGGCGATGGGTACGCCCCGCGCGTGGGATTACCGATTCTGCTGGTTGCGCGACGCCGCATTCGTCGTCGAAGCCCTCAGGCGTCTCGGGCACCTGAACGAAGGCGAGCAATTCCTCAATTTCTTGCGCGACGTCGCAGAGGGCGGACCCCTGCAGCCGCTCTACGGCATCGACGGCGGGCGCGACTTGGAGGAGGAGCGTCTCACGCACCTGGCGGGGTTCGGGAACTGCGGGTGGGTCAGGATCGGCAACGCCGCGTGTGAGCAGCGACAGAACGATCTCATGGGGGAGCTCATGCTCTGCCTCGAGACGCTGCTGACCGATCCGCGGATCGTCGACGAGGATTCCGGGCGCTTCACCCCGCTTCTGCAGCGCCTCGTCGAAGAGGCAATCGAGGCGGCCCCCACCCTCGACACGAGTATCTGGGAATTTCGCAGCCTCCGAGGCATCTACACGTTCTCGCGTGCCATGTGCTGGGTGGCCATCGATCGCGGCGCGAGCCTCGCGCGCCGCATGGGGCGCCTCGACCTCGCGGCAAAGTGGGAGCCCATCGCCGAACGCGAGCGCGCCGAGGTGCTCGCGCGCGGCTATTCGAACCGGCTGGGCTTCTTCACGCAGCAGCTCGACGGCCAGTACCCCGACGCTTCCCTGCTGCTCCTGCCGACGATCGGAATCATCGACGCGCGCGACCCGCGCTTCGGATCGACCGTCGATGCCTACGAGCAGCGCCTCGTGACAAAGGGCCTGATGCGCCGCTATGCGAGCGTCGACGACTTCGGCGAGACACACAGCGCGTTCACCATCTGCTCGTTCTGGTGGGCGGAAGCGCTCGCGCTGACGGGCCGGATCGATCGCGCGGTCGAAGTGTTCGAGGGCATCACGCGACACGCAAACCCGGTCGGGCTGTTCAGCGAAGACATCGATCCGGCCACCGGCGCTCTGCTCGGCAATTTTCCGCAGGCCTATACGCACGTCGGGCTGATTCACGCGGCGATGACCATCGGCGAGCTTCTCGAGGCCCGCGACGGCAGAGCCCGCGCTTGGACGTGACATGGCGCGACTGATACTCGTCTCGAACCGCCTGCCCGTCACCGTGCACCTCGCGAACGGCGAGCTCTCGATCGTCCGCAGCACCGGGGGCTTGGCCACCGGCCTGCGGGTGCCGCACGAGCGTACGGGGGGAACGTGGATCGGCTGGCCGGGCGACGTGTCGTGCTTGAGCGGCGACCAGCAGCGCACGCTCGCCACCCACCTCGCCGAGCTGCGCTGCGCGCCCGTGCAATTGAGCGCTGCGGAGGTCGCCAGCTACTACGACGGCTTCTCGAACGCCGTGCTCTGGCCGCTCTTTCACTACCTCTTGGACCGGATTCCGCCGTCGTCGCAGGAGTGGGACGCCTACCGCGCGGTCAACGAGAAGTTCGCCGACGCCGCGGCGCGCGCGTGGCGCCCGGGCGACCTCGTGTGGGTGCACGACTACCAGCTCGTGCTGGTGCCTCAGATGTTGCGCGCCCGGATTCCGAGCGCCACGATCGGTTTCTTTCTCCATATTCCCTTTCCGGTCTCCGAGGTGGTGCGCACCCTGCCGTGGCGAGGTCAGGTGCTCGAAGGAATGCTGGGCGCAGACCTCGTCGGTTTTCACACGTTCACGTATCGCAAGCACTTCGCGTCCTCGGTGCTTCGCATCCTCGGAATCCCGTCGAAGGGCGACTGCGTCCACATCGACGGACGTCAGATTCGTCTCGGCGTCTTCCCCATAGGCGTCGACGCACGCACATTCGGCGAGCTAGCCGAGGATCCCGACGTGGAGCGCGAAACAGCGGCCATCCGCGCAGAGGCGCGCGGTGAAAAGATCCTCCTCGGCATCGATCGTCTGGACTACACGAAGGGTATTCGGCCGCGGATGCTCGCGTTCGAACGGCTTCTCGAGCGCGAGCCGCAATGGCGCGGAAAAGTTCGCCTGGTTCAGATCGCCGTGCCGTCGCGTGACCGGGTGCCGAGCTATCAGGAGTTTCGCCGCCAAGTCGACGAGCTGGTCGGGCGCATCAACGGCGCGTTCTCCACGGTGGATTGGGTCCCCATCCACTACGTGCATCGGGCGCTCGACGAGAGGCAGGTCGTGGCGCTGTATCGCGCCGCGGACGTCATGCTGGTGACACCGCTGCGCGACGGAATGAACCTGGTGGCCAAGGAATTCGTGACGTGTCGGACCGACGAGAGCGCCGTGCTCGTGCTGAGCGAGTTCGCCGGCGCCGCGGCGGAGATGGGCGAGGCCGTGCAGGTGAACCCCTACGACGTCGAGTCGATGGCCCAGGCGTACGCCGACGCGCTGACGATGCCCGAGGAAGAGAAGCGCGTGCGAATGCGATCGCTGCGGCAGCGGATCGCCGCGCGCGACGTGCACCAGTGGGCGCAGAGCTTTCTCGACACACTGGGCGGCGTTCGCGCGGGCGCGGAAGAGCCCCAGGTCGCGCTGACTTCGCGCGAGGATCTCGAGGGGCTCGCCGCACGCCTGCGGAGCGCCGAGCGCCTCCTGCTCCTCCTCGACTACGATGGCACGCTGGTCCCGTTCGCACGCGCACCGGACCTCGCCGCGCCCGACCGCGAGCTTCGAGAGCTACTCCGCTCGCTCGCCGCAAGGCCGGGCGCGCGGGTTCACGTCGTGAGCGGTCGCAGTCGCGAAACGCTCGAGCGCTGGCTAGGCGATCTGCCGATCGGCCTGCACGCCGAGCACGGACTCTGGTCACGCGCGCTACCGCGTGAGCCGTGGACGATGATGGATGTCGTCGCCACGTGGCAGGCTGGGGCACGTCGCATCCTCGACGAAGTGACGGCGACGACTCCCGGGGCTCTCGTTGAGACGAAGACCGCGAGCCTCGCCTGGCACTGGCGCATGGCCGAGCCCGAGCTTGGGGCGGAGCGCGCGCAGGAGCTCGTGCGCCGACTGGACGCGCAGCTCGGAGACGAGCCGGTCGAAGTGCTTCGAGGCGACAAGGTCATCGAGGTACGACCGCGCGGCGTGCACAAAGGTCGTGTGGTCGAGCGCGTCTTGGCGGCCCTGCAGCGGCCGCTTCCGACGATGGCGGCGATGGGCGACGACGTGACCGACGATGACACGTTCCGCGCGCTGCCGGCGGAGGCGATCACGATAAGCGTCGGCTTTCGCCCGAGCGCGGCTCGGTTCCGCGTGGCGACCCCTCGGGCGGCGAGGGCTCTTCTGAAGGGCGTGGCAGACCGATGAGGTCTCCGCTTCGTCGGAGTGCCGAGCGCCGACCGGATGGAACGGAGCCATCGGATTGGCTCGGGGGGGTCAGCGCGCCGTTTTCGTGGCCCTCGCGGGCGATGGCCTAGAACTGCGCCAAGAAGCGCGGATCGTTCTCGAACAAGAGCCGGATGTCGGGGATGCCGTAACGCACCATCGCCACGCGCTCGACGCCCATTCCGAACGCGAAGCCCGTCCACTTCTCGGGGTCGATGCCGCAGCTCTCGAAGACCACCGGATGGATCATTCCACTGCCGAGAATCTCGATCCACCCGGTGCGTTTGCAGACGCTGCAACCGGCGCGTACCCCATCTGCGCGCTTGCAGAACGGACAGCCCACGTCGACCTCGGCCCCCGGCTCGACGAAGGGGAAGTAACTCGGACGCAACCGAATCGGCGTGCCCGCCCCGAAGAAGCGATCGGCGAACTCGGCGAGCACGCCCTTCAGGTGGGCGACCGTGACGCGTTCATCGACCAAGAAGCACTCGACCTGATGGAACATGGGAGAGTGCGTGGCATCGTCGTCTCGCCGGTACACGACGCCCGGTGCGATGAACGCCATCGGTGGCGGCAGAGTGCTCATCGCGCGAATCTGGACGTTGCTCGTGTGCGTCCTGAGGAGGCGGCCGCTCGTCGTCCAGAAACTGTCCTGCATGTCGGTCGCCGGATGATCCGCCGGGAAGCCGAGCTTGGTGAAGTTGTTCTCCTCGGTCTCGAGCTCGGGCCCGTCGTGCACGGCGAAGCCCAAGCTCGCGAGGACGTCGACGATCTCGTCGCGAACCATTGAAATGGGGTGTGCATGCCCGAGAGGGCCGGGCTCCCGCCCGGGCAACGTCAGATCGAACGGTGCCGCGTTGAGCTCCGCCTCCCGCTTGCTGCGCGTCATCGCGCGCAGGCGCTCGTCGAACGCGCTCTCCACGTCCACTTTGAGCGCGTTGACGAGCGAGCCGATGGTCTTGCGGGCATCTGCCGAGACGGATCCCATCTGCCGGAGGATCGCGGTAAGCTCCCCCTTCTTGCCGAGGATCTTGGCGTTTTCGTCGCGCAGCGCCTGTTCGGTGGGTGCTTGCTCGAATCGCGCTGGAAAGGCGGCGCGAAGCGCCGATAGCGCGAGCTCGATCGACGACTGAGTCGAGGTGTCGGACATGGCTTTCGTACAGCGACCCGATAGCATAACCGCCCGAGAACGGAGCACCCACGTCATGTCGGACCACGCGCGCGCAGCACGGACCCTCGGGGCCTGCATCCTAGGGCTGGTCTTTGCCGCGTGCGTTCCGAAAGACAAGTACGACGCCGCGCTCGCCGACGAACAGTCGGTTCACGCGCAGCTCACCGCCAGCCTCGAGCAGGCCAAGGCACGAGACGCGGAGATCGCCAACTTGCGGCAAGAGCTCGTCGACGCCCAGTCGCAAGTCCAGGATCGCGACCAGAAGCTCAGCGACTTGTCGACCGCCGACCACAACCTTCAGGCCCAGCTCGATGAAGGGACTGCGATCAACGCCAAGCTTCGCGGCGAGCTCGAGCGCTTGGGCCAGAACGTCGACGGGATGCTTCAGGAGAAGGGAACGCTCTCGAAGGCTCTCGAGGACGCCAAGGCGCGCCTGGACGAGCTACGCAAGGCGCAGGCTGCGGCGGAAGCGAGGGCCCAGCTCTTCCAGCAATTCGTGCAGAAGCTCAAGAAGATGATCGATGCAGGACAGCTCAAAGTGGCGACGCGGGCGGGGAGGCTCGTCATCCAACTTCCGAACGACGTCCTCTTCGACTCCGGGCAGACCGCGATCAAACCGGCAGGCAAAGAAGCGCTCGGTCAGCTCGCAAAGGTGCTCGTCACGGTGCGCGGGCGAGCGTTTCAGGTCGGCGGCCACACCGACAACGTCCCCATTCAAACGGCTCGCTTCCCCTCCAACTGGGAGCTGTCGACGGCGCGCGCGGTCGAGGTGGTGAAGCTTCTCATCGCCCAAAGTGAAGACCCGCACGCGCTTTCGGCGGCGGGCTACGGCGAGTTCGATCCGGTCGCCGCGAACGACTCCCCGGAAGGACGGGCAAAAAACCGGCGCATCGAGCTGACACTCCAGCCCAACCTCGACGAGCTCGTCGCCGCTCCGGCGCTCCGGTAGCTCGCGAAGCGAGCGGAAGCAAAAGGGGGCAGAGGGACGCTGCGCTACGCGACCGTGGTCTTGACGATTTCCGTGAACGCCTTTGCGTCACTCACGGCGAGATCGGCAAGGATCTTGCGGTCGAGGCCCACATTGGCCTGCTTGAGCGAATGCATCAAGCGCGAGTAGGTCGTGCCGTTCTGGCGCGCACCGGCGTTGATGCGCGCTATCCATAGGCGGCGAAAATCACGCTTCCGGAGCTTGCGGTGCGCGTAGGCGTAGACCCACGCCTTCATCACGACTTCTTTAGCGTAGGCGAAGAGACGCGATCGCGCGCTGTGATAGCCCTTGGCGAGCTTCAGGATGCGGTTACGGCGGCGGCGAGCCTTGAATCCTCGTTTGGCGCGGGGCATGGTGGCGGCGTTTCCTCAACCGTAGGGGAGCATGCGCTTGACATGCTTCTGCATGGTCGAGTCGACCATGTCGTTCTTGCGCAGGCGACGCAGTCGCTTCCGCGACTTCTCCTGCATCCCGTGGTTGCCGCCACCCTTGGGCCGGCGAACGCGACCCTTACCGGTCACGCGGAAGCGCTTCGCCGCAGCTTTTCTGGTTTTCATCTTCGGCATGACGGGCCGCGCAAAATGACGGGAACTGTGCCGCTTGTCAAGGGACTTGGCTTTCTCGCCGCGCGAGCCCCCGACTCCGCCCCCACGCTCGGAGGGGCGGAGCCGAGACGGCATGGGACAAGGCTGCGCTAGGGATGGGCGAAATCGAACAGGTCGAACAAGTCCCCGATCGCCGGCGAGTTCGTCGGCGCGTACGGATTCGGCCCATTCTGAACCGGGTTCGGCAGGTTGTCGCGGCTGCGCTTGGAGACCGGTCGCAACCCCCAGTTTCGCTCGATGAACTTGAGGATCGAGACGTGGTCGGCGTACTCGTGCGAGACGCGGCCGCCATTGGCGTGCGGCGAAACGACGAGGGTCGGAATGCGCGTGCCGTCGCCGAAGAAGTCGACCGCTTGCACATAGCCCGAGTCCCAGTAGCCCCCGCCTTCGTCGAACGTCACGAAGATTGCGGTGTCCTTCCACAGGTCTGGTTGGCCGTGCACGAGGTCGACGACCTTCTTCACGAAGCCCTCGAAGAGGTTGATCTTCGACGACGCCGGGTGTCCATCGAGCCACCCGCTCGGCTTGACGAACGACACGGCCGGAAGTTGGCCTTTGGCGATGCCGCCGTAGAGGTCGATCGTATCCTTGAGGTGGGCGGTACGCGCCGCCGCGTTCGTCATGATCGACGTGCTGTATTGAAAGAAGTTGCAGATATTGCAGTATTGATTGTTTGCGGTGTCGTAGAGGTTCGGATCGGTCAGGTACGTATTGAACTGATCACCGAAGTACGCGAACGAAATGTCCTTCGCTCGCAGCTGATCGGCGATCGTCGGAACCGTCGACGGGGGAATGGTGAAGGCGTTGGCGGGGTTGGTCAGATCGACCGGCGTGCCGTCGCCGAGATAGCCCGGATTGTAATTGTTCAGAAGGTAGTAGTGCCCCGGGTCGCAGCGGGGGTCGACCTGGTACGGGAGCGACGACAGGTAGCTCAGCACGGAGCTTACGCCCGGCTGGTCCGAGTCGGAGCAGTTGCTGTAAGTGCCGCCGCCGAGCGGAGCCAGGCCGCCGTCGGCGGTGGTCGTGGAGGAGCCGTAGCCGTCGTCCGTGTAGTAATTGTTCGTGCCTTCCTGCGGATCGGGATTCTCGATCTGAGCGGCGGGGGGCACCGTCGCGGTGCCGTTGCCATCGCTGTAATAAGCAGCATCGCCAGTGCCGAGCATGATGTGGTTTGCGCCCGTCCCGCCCTCCACGGCCTGGTGAAAGTTGTCGCTCATCGCGTATGTGTCGGCGAGGGACTTGAAGTACGGGACATCGCCCTCGAGAACGTTGTAGAAGCCCATCGCCGTCGACCCTTCGCGCGTCGAGAGATCGTTGAAATTCGCCGGCTGGGGCTTGGTATTGCTGCCGGCGCCGACCGTCGTCTCCACCCAAGGGAAGAGGTCCGACAGGCAGCCGGACGGATTCGTTGCGGTCGAGTATTCGCCGCTGCAGTCGAGCTGTTGCCACATCTGGTAGAAGCGGTGGACGGGGCTCGCCGCGTACGCGTCGTAAGGAACGCCGGGCGTCAGCTGGAAAGGACCGGGGGGCAGGTCCGTGGCGCCCTGGATGCGCGGGTCGGGGATGCCGCTGCCCGACACGCCCGTGCCGCCGGTAGTAAGAAGCGTGTACCAGGCTGGATCGGGGGCGCCGTTCGGGAGGTCCGGCAAGCCGTTTTCGACCGACTCGGCGGTCGTGAGATCGGCGATGTAGGCGGCTTTCGGGCCGCCCAGTCCGGGAGCGGGAAGCTTCGTGTACGGCGTCTTTCCGCCCGGCGCGACCTGATAGGTCGTCGGCAACGGCGCCGAGAGAGGCGGAGTCGCCAGCGCGGGGTTGGCGTCGACGGCCGTGTATTGCAGCGCGCGGTTGAAGTTCGGGCCCGGGGTCCCGTCTTCGTTGACGATCCCCTTCGACAGAAGATTGTCGACCGTTTGACCCGCTTTGGGTTTGTACGTTGCAAAGAGGTGATCGAACGTGCGGTTCTCGCCGATGATCACAATCACGTGCTTGATGGGCGACGCCGTCTTGCTGTCCGCGCCACCTGCGTAGGTGGTACCCGGCCGGAGCTCGCTCTGGCCGGCAGTCACCGGTTCCGAAGTCGATCCACCGCTATTGCCGCTGCACCCGGCAAGGGCGCCGGTCACCGCAAGTAACCAGAGGCTGGTCTGTTGCCGCATGGGGACATCTCCTTTTCTCGCTCGTCTCGAGCGGTGGGATGTGTCTACGCATGCCAACCGTGAAGCCGGTGTCGAGATCGTGAAGCTTTGGTTCGGTCACCCGGTGTCTTCGCATCCGTAACCAGTTCGTCGGAGGAGTGCTACATCCAGGCTGAATCATGACCCAGGCGTACGATCGCCTTCGAACGCTCTATGCGCAAACGCCGGTCGTCCTCGCACCCATGGAGGACGTGACCGACGCGGTGTTCCGGCGCCTCAGTCGCAAGCACGGTGCGACGATCGCGCTGACCGAGTTCGTCAACGTCGAAGGGCTGCTCCGCGGCTGCCGCAATGCACGCCGCAAGATCGAGCTATCGCCCGACGACTCGCTGACCGCGATTCAGATCTACGGCGCCGACCCTGCCCGTCTGGCCGAAGCGGCGCGGTTTGCAGAGGCCGCCGGACCACTGTTCATCGACATCAACTGCGGCTGCTGGGTGCCCAAGATCGCAGGCCGCGGCGCCGGTGCCGGCTGGCTGCGCGACCCCAACGCGATGGTCGCGATGGCGCGCCTCGTCGTTTCGAGCGTTGCGTTGCCTGTGACGGTCAAGACGCGCATCGGTCTCGGCCCCGAGTCGCACATGCCGATCGTCGACCTCGTGCGACGCTTGGAAGACGCGGGGGTCGCGGCGATCACGATCCACTGCCGCACGGCGCAGATGGGCCACTCGGGCGCGGCGGACTGGTCGTGGGCAGCCCGGGCGCGCGAGGCGGTCGGAGTCCCGGTTCTCGTCAACGGCGACGTTCGAAGCGCGGAGGACGCGCGGCGCGCCATCGATCAGACGGGCTGCGCCGGCGTCATGATAGGGCGCCGCGCGATCGAGCATCCTTGGATCTTTCGTGAAGCGCGGGCGCTCCTCGAACGAGGGGAGCGTCTCGAGCCACCGACGGCGGAGGAGCGCATCGCCCTCTGCCGCGAGCACCTCGTGGCCAACGTCGCGTTTCGTGGGGAGCCGTTCGGCGTGCATTGCACGCGGCGGCACCTGGCCGGTTACCTGAAGGGTTTGCCCGGCGCGGCCGCGCTTCGCCAAGAGCTCAACCGATGCGATTCGCTCGAGGGCTGCCTTTCAATCCTGGACGGGGCGCGGTCGCGAGCCGCGGCGTGACCCGTGACGGTCGTGTCGCGTTCGGGTGTAGAGTGGCGGGCCGATGATGCGCCGCCTCCCCTCGACGTTCACCAAGCTGGAGCTGGTCCGCCGGCACGCTTTCCTCGCCGCTCTTGTCGTCGCCGGCTGCTCGCGCACCCCCACGGAGCCCGCCGGGGCGTCGACCGCGGCCCCCTCGGCGACCGAGACCGCGGCGAGCTCGATCGCGACCCCTTCGCCGGCCCCCGCCCCCAGGCGCGACCTTCCTCTCTTGTGGAACGACCCGCCCGGCTTCGTGCGCCACGCCCCGAAGAGCCCAGCTCGTGCCGCCGAGTACACCATTCCGCACGCCGGCGGGGACACCGACGACGCAGAGTGCGTCGTCCTGACCTTCGGCCCCAACCAGGGCGGGAACGTGGAAGATAACGCCAAGCGCTGGGTGGACCAATTCCAGCCTGCGGCGCCCAACCCGCGGCGGACGACCATCGACACCAACGGCATGCGCGCGACGTTCGTCGAAGTCAGCGGGACGTTTTCGGGAAACATGATGCCAAACGCGCAGGGGGTGGTCACACCGACGAGCAAACCGGGGTGGCGCCTCATCGGCGCCATCCTCGAAGCGCCGAGCGGACTGTGGTTCTTCAAGATGACAGGGCCAGACCTGACGGTGAGGTCCGGCGCGCGCCAGTTCGAAGACATGGTCCGGTCTGCGCGGCCACGTTAGAGCAGCGGCGAAACCAGGCGCGCCGCGCCTTCCTTCATGCGCAGCGTCCACGCGCGCTGATTCCACGCCGTCAGCTCCACGCGCCGGCTGTCTGCTGCCTCTGCATAAAACGCGTCGCGAAGGGTCGTCGCCGTCGTCGCGTCGTGCACGAGGGCGTGCACCTCGAAGTTGAGCCGGAAGCTCCGCAAGTCCATGTTCGCGCTGCCGACGAGCGCGACTTTGCCGTCGGCAATGAGCGTCTTGGCGTGGACGATCCCCGGCAGATACTCGCGCACGTCGACGCCCGCGGCGAGCAGCTGTGAGTAAAAGCTCCGCCCCGCGTGAAAGGTGACGCGATGGTTGGACCGGCCGGGCAAGAGCAGCTTCAGGTCGACGCCGCGCATCGCCGCGAACTCCATCGCGACCAACAGCGACTCGGTCGGGACGAAGTACGGCGTGGTGACGAGCACCTCGCGCTCGGCGCCGACGATGGCGCCGAAGAAGAGACGGTGGATCGCCTCGGTACGCGTGTCTGGGCCGCTCGGAACGATGGCAACCGTCGCGTCGCCGCGTGCGGTCGCGTTCTTCGGGAAATACGAACTCGGATCGATCGGTTCGTTCGTCGCGAAAGCCCAGTCTTGGAAGAACACGCGCTGGAGCTCGGCGGCCGCAGGACCCTCGATACGCACGTGCAGGTCGCGCCATCCGCCCACGCCTCGCATCTGGCCGCGGTATTCATCGCCGATGTTGAAGCCCCCGGTGAACGCGGTGTGGCCGTCCACGACGACGATCTTTCGGTGGTTACGCAGGTTCACCGATTGA
>Ga0265318_10000299_pt1 | contig 40341 bp, 39 predicted proteins | sample 4821metaG_FD_192431 | JGI IMG/M metagenome (GOLD analysis project Ga0265318, IMG submission 192431) | Rhizosphere microbial communities from Carex aquatilis grown in University of Washington, Seatle, WA, United States - 4-8-21 metaG | ecosystem: Host-associated > Plants > Roots > Rhizosphere >... | reverse complement strand
GACCGGGCGCTGCAGGGCGAGCTGGACGGGTTCACGGAGGTGCTGGAGGCCGAAGACCGGCGCCTCGCCCTGGCCGGCTGAATGACCGCCCGCGAAGCGCTGTCCGTGGCCGAGCGACGGCTCGCCGCGGCGGGGGTCGACACGCCGCGCGTCGACGCTGAGCTGCTCGTCGCGCACGCGCTCGGCGTGAGCCGCACGGGCGTCTACGCCGACCCGGAGGCCGAGGTCGAAGGGCTCGAGCCCCTGCTCGCCCGGCGGGAGCGGCGCGAGCCGCTCGCCTACATCCTCGGCGAATGGGGCTTCCGCCGGTTGACGCTGAAGACGGACGCCCGCGCACTCGTCCCGCGCCCGGAGACGGAGACCGTCGTCGAGCGCGCGCTGGCACTGCTCGCGGGCAGCACCGCCCCGCGGGTGCTCGACGTCGGCGTCGGCTCGGGGGCGATCGCGCTCGCGCTCAAGGACGAACGGCCGGATGCCGACGTGACCGGCGTGGACGTGTCAGCTGACGCCCTCGCGCTCGCACGCGAGAACGCCGGGCGGCTCGGCCTCGAGGTCGAGCTGGACGAGGGCGACGTCGAGACGGCGGCGCTGGGCTGGGATCTCGTGGTCTCGAATCCGCCGTACGTCGAGTCGCTCGCCGGCCTCCAGCCGGAGCTCGCCCACGAGCCGGAGCAGGCGCTGGTCGGCTCCGGCTTCCACGAGCGCCTCGCCCGTGTCGCGCAGACGCGGTTCCTCGTGCTCGAGGTCGGGGAGGGGCAGGCCCGGGACGTTGCCGCCATACTCGAGGCGGTGGGCTACCGCGACGTTCGCATCACGCAGGATCTGGCCGGACGCGAACGCGTCGTCGAGGGCATGCGGTGAGCGCCGCCGCAGTGCAGGCTGCGGTCGACGCGATCCTCGCCGGGCAGCCGGTGATCCTGCCGACCGACACGGTGTACGGGCTGTGCGCGTCGCCGCACCACTCGGAGCCGACGGAGCGCCTGTACGCGCTGAAGGGCCGCGACCCGCTGCAGCCTTCCGCGCTGCTCGCCGCCGACCTCGACGTGCTGCTCGAGTGCCTGCCGGAGCTGCGGGGGCGCGACGAGGCGATCGCGCGGGCGCTCTTTCCCGGCCCGTTCACGCTCATCCTCCCCAACCCGGCCCGGCGTTACCGCTGGTTGACCGGCGCCAACCCTGACGTGATCGGCGCGCGGGTGGCCGAGCTCACCGGCCCCGGCGCGCAGGTCCTCGCCGAGGTCGGCGCGGTGGTCGCGACGAGCGCGAACGCGCCGGGCGGCCCCGATCCGGCGCGGCTCGAAGACGTCCCGGCCGAGCTGCGGGGCGGCGTGGCCGCCGCTCTCGACGGCGGCGAGCTGCCGGGAACGCCCTCGACGGTGATCGACTTCACCGGCCCGGAGCCCCGGGTCGTACGGGAAGGCCCGGCCTCCGGCGCCGACGCAATCGACCGGGCCCGCAGCGCGCTCGCGTAGCATCCCCTCGTGCCCGCCGCCCAGGAGACCTTCCGGCATCTGATCTCGGCAGGACTCGCCGACGTCGATCCCGACGTCGCGCGGCTGCTCGGCAGGGAGCTCGAGCGCCAGCGCAGCCAGATCGAGCTGATCGCCTCCGAGAACTTCACGTGGCCGTCCGTCCTCGAGGCCGTCGGCTCCGTGCCGACGAACAAGTACGCCGAGGGCTACCCGGGTAAGCGGTACTACGGCGGCTGCGAGGTCGTGGACGAGATCGAGCAGCTGGCGATCGACCGCGCCAAGGAGCTGTTCGGCGCGGAGCACGCGAACGTGCAGCCGCACGCGGGGGCGCAGACGAACATGGCGGTCTACATGGCCGTCCTGCAGCCGGGCGACACGATCCTCGGCCTGCGGCTCGACCACGGCGGCCATCTCACGCATGGGCTGAAGGTGAACTTCAGCGGCCGGCTCTACACGATCGCGGGCTACGGGGTCTCGCGCGAGACGATGATGGTCGACTACGACGAGGTGCTGCAGCAGGCGAAGGAGGCGCGGCCGAAGCTGATCGTCTGCGGTGGCTCCGCCTATCCACGCACCGTCGAGACGGACAAGTTCCGGGCGATCGCAGACGAGGTCGGGGCGATGCTGCTCTGCGACATGGCGCACTTCGCCGGGCTCGTCGCCGCCGGCCTGCAGCCCAATCCGGTCGAGCATTGCGACTTCGTCACTTCGACGACGCACAAGACGCTCGCGGGCCCGCGCGCGGGCTTCATTCTCTGCCGCGAGCAGTACGCACAGGCTGTCGACCGCGCCGTCTTCCCCGGCATGCAGGGCGGCCCGCTCGAGCACACGATCGCCGCGAAGGCGACGTGCTTCAAGATCGCGATGAGCGGGGCGTTCCAGGAGTACCAGGGGCAGATCCGGCGCAACGCTGACGCGCTCGCCGAGACGCTGCAGGAAGGCGGCCTCGAGCTCCTGACGGGCGGCACCGACACGCACCTGATGCTGATCGATCTGCGCAACTCCGAATGGACCGGGAAGGACGCGGAGGAGCGGCTGCACGAGGTGCACATCACCGTCAACCGCAACACCGTGCCCTTCGACGAGCGGCCGCCGACCGTGGCCTCCGGCGTGCGCATCGGCACGCCGGCGATGACGATGCGCGGCTTCGACGAGGACGACTTCCGCGAGACGGCCCGGATCATCTGCGACGCGCTGACCGACGCGCCCGATCTCGACGCGTTGCGGGCGCGCGTCGACGCGCTGTGCGCCCGGCGCCCGCTCTATCCGGGCTTCCGCGGCTACACGAGCTACGTCACGTGACGCGCCGGCTCACGGTCGTCTCGCACCCGCTCGTCCAGCACAAGCTGAGCTACCTGCGCGACCGGGACACGCCGACGGTGCACTTCCGCAAGATCGTCAACGAGGTGACGCTGCTGCTCACCTACGAGGCGACGCAGGACTTCGCCACCGAGCCGCACGAGATCGAGACGCCGCTCGAGCCGATGACGGCGCAGCGCCTCCGCGGCAAGAAGGTCGCGGTCTGCCCGGTGCTCCGCGCCGGCGTCGGCATGCTCGACGGCGTGCTCTCGCTCGTCTCGAGCGCACGGGTCGGCTTCATCGGCATGTACCGCGACGAGGAGACGCTCGAGCCGGTGCAGTACTACGCGAAGCTGCCGTCCGACCTGCAAGAGCGGGACGCGATCGTGCTCGACCCGATGCTCGCCACCGGCCACTCGAGCGTGGCCGCGATCGAGGCCGTCAAGGAGGCGGGCGCCCAGTCGGTGACGCTCGTCTGCATCGTCGCGGCGCCCGAGGGCATCGAGACCGTCCACGGGAAGCATCCGGACGTCCACATCGTCTGCGCGGCGGTCGACCGCGGCCTGAACGAGCGCGGATACATCGTGCCCGGCCTCGGCGACGCAGGCGATCGCCTCTACGGCACGAAGTAGATTGAGGTGATGAGCGTCGTCGCCATCGTGCGAGACGGCGGGGTCATCCACCACAGCGTCCTCCACGTCCTGGACGACCACCTGCAGGTCGTGTGGGGCGCCCTCGTCGCTCTGGTCGTCGTCGTGCTGCTGACGCCCGCGGTCGGCGGGATGGCGCGGATGCTCGGCGCCGTCGACGTTCCCGGCGGCAGGCGGCTGAACCGCAGCCCGGTCCCGCGCCTCGGCGGGCTCGCGCTCTTCCTCGGCATCTTCGTGCCGGCGCTCGCGTTCCTGCACCTCGGGCGGGAGACGCGCGGCCTGCTGCTCGGCGCGGCCGTCGCGGTGACGGTCGGCGCGATCGACGACTTCCGCGGCCTGCGCTGGTTCGAGAAGCTCGGCGGGCAGCTGGTCGCGGCCGCGATCCCGACCGGCTTCGGGATCTGGGTCGACCGCTTCACGCTCCCGTTCGTCGGCATCCACGCGCTGCCCGGCTGGCTGGGCGTGCCGCTGACGATCCTCTGGATCGTCGCGATCATGAACATGGTCAACTTCCTCGACGGGATGGACGGCCTCGCGGCCGGGGTCGCGGCGATCGCCGGTGTCACCTTCGCGGTGATCGCGCTCTCGCTCGAGAAGCCGGATGCGGCCGTCATGTCGGCGATCGTCTTCGGGGCCTGCCTCGGCTTCCTGCGTCACAACTTCTATCCGGCGCGGATCTTCATGGGCGACTCGGGTGCGCTCCTGCTCGGCTTCGTCCTCGCCGTCGTGGCCGTGCAGGGCGTGCTGAAGACGGCGGCAACCGTCGCCCTGTTCTTCCCGCTGCTCGTGCTCGCCGTCCCGATCGTCGACACCACCTTCGTCGTCGTTCGGCGGCTCAAGCACGGCGAGCACGTGTTCGAGGGCGACCAGGCGCACCTCCATCACCGCTTCCTGCGGCGCGGCTTCTCGCAGCCGCGCGCGGCGCTGACGATCTGGGCGTGGTGCCTCTCGCTGGCCGCCGCCGCCCTCGCCACGCGCTTCCTGCCGGTGCACCCGCACGGCGACTGGCGGGTCTGGCCGCTGGTCGGCGCGACGGCGATCGGCCTCGTCGCGGTCGGCATCTCGATCTACGTCGTCTACGTGCTCGAGATCGTCAAGGTCGCGAACCCGTACCACCGGCGGCGCGAGGAGGAGCTCCGGAAGAGCGCCTGACGCGCGCACGAACTCGCGCGGAAATCGCATCTTCACGCCGCCTCCATGTGTCACAAAGCGCATGGGCGACTCTGGTATTCTCGCCCGCGCATGCAGGCCGCCTCTCGCTCGTCCTTTCAGCCCGCCGAGGCGGGCGCGATCCTGGCCGGCACCCTCGGTGCCTGCGCCGCGGGCGGCGGCCTCGTCGGCTGGGCGGCCGGCAACGCCGGCTACGGCGTGCTGGGCGGCGTCTGCGTGGGACTGCCCGCCGGCGTGTACGCCGTCTACAGCCGCTTCAAGGGCTACTTCTCGTGATGGCCGGCGTGTTCTCTACCCCGCGGCCTGTCCCGGGCCGGCGTGCACCCTTGCTCGCGGGCGCAGGCGTGATCGCCGTCGGCCTTCCCGTCTTCCTCGTCGGCGGCTTCTCGATCGAGGGCTGGGCGCTCGCCGCCGTGCTGTGGGCTGCCGGCGAGGCGCTCGGCCTCTGGCTCGCAAAGCTTCCGATCGGCGCTGACAATCTCCGGGCTTCGGGCGTCGCCGGCATTGCGATGGCGTTCCGCGGTATCGGCGCGATGATCGTGCTGCTCGCGGTGACCGTGGCCGACAAGCCCGTCGGCGTCTCGGCCGTCGTGCTCTACGCGCTCACCTATACGCTCTCACTAGGCATCTCGCTCGTCGAGTATTTCGGAGGCCCGCAGCAATGAAGCGCCTGATCCTCCTGCTCGGCACGCTCGCCCTGGTCGCGGCTCCCTCTGCCGGGGCGGAAACCTTCAATCCCGCCGACGAGTTCACGCTCAAGCAGTGGGTCTCGATCCACATCGGCCCGCTCGACATGTCGATCAACAAGGCGGTCGTCTACCTCGCGCTCAGCGCGCTCGTGACGATCTTTCTCGGGATCTTCCTCATGCGCAGCCGGCTCGCACTGCTGCCCAGCAAACGGCAGACCGTCGGCGAGGCCGTCTACGAGCTCGCGCAGAGCCAGATTGCGGAGCAAGGGCTGCCCGCGAAGGCGATCGGCACCTGGTTCCCGTACGTCGCGTCCCTCTTCCTCTTCATCTGGACGATGAACGTCCTCGGCTTCATCCCGCTGCCGCTGACGGGGCAGAAGTGGCACGGCGTGCCCACGTGGGGCATCTACGCGGTCACTTCCCAGCTCTCGGTGACACTCGTCCTCGCGCTCTTCAGCGTCGTCTTCACGCACATCGAGGGCTTTCGCTGGAACGGAATCCGCTACTTCAAGAGCTTCGTGCCGGCGGGCGTGCCGAAGCCGATGGTGCCGTTCATGGCGGTGCTAGAGACCATCTCGCACGTCTTCCGGGTGGTGAGCTTGAGCGTCCGGCTCTACGCGAACATGCTCGCCGGGCACATGCTGATCCTCGTCTCGATCGGCCTGATCTTCATTCTCAACGGCATCACCTTCTACATCGAGGTCCCGATTTCGTTCCCGATCGGGATCATCTTCTACGTGTTCGAGCTCGTCATCGTCGTCACCATCCAGGCGTTTATCTTCGCTGCGTTGACTGCCATCTACATCGGCTCGGCGATCGAGCCGGCGCACTGACACTAAGGAGGAGGTCCGTGCTTCATCTACTCATTGCATCGGGAGACGTGGTCAAAGCCGGCAAAGCGCTCGGCTTCGGCCTCGGCATGGGACTCGGGTCGCTCGGCGCCGGGATCGGAATCGGCACCGTGTTCGCGTCGATGATCCAGTCGGTCGCCCGCCAGCCTGAGCTGCGCGGCGAGCTGCAGGGGATCATGTGGCTCGGCTTCGCGCTCACCGAGGCCGTTGTGTTCTACGGCCTGGTCGGCGGGTTCCTCGGCTTCGTGCTCGTTTCCGGCTGATGCTCGCAGCCAGCAGTCCGCTCACGAAGATCATTCCGGGTCTGATGATCTGGACGATCGTCTTCTTCGTGATCGTCTTCTTCGCGTTGAAGCACTACGCATTCGGGCCGATTCAGCGTCTCATCGACGAGCGGCGCGAGCAGATCCGCCGCTCGATCGAGGAGGCGGACGCCGCGCGCGACGAGTCGCGGAACCTGCTCGAGGAGCACCGCCGCCTGATCGGCGAGGCGCGCGGCGAGGCGGAGCAGATCCTCGCCGAGGCCAGGCGCACGCGCGAGTCGATGGAGCTGCGCATGCGCGAAGAGACCGAGCAGGAGCGGCATCGCCGGCTCGAAGAGACGAAGAAGGAGATCGCCGCCGAGACCCAGCGGGCGCTCCAGCAGATCCGCACGGAGGTCGCAAGCCTGACCCTCGAGGCTGCCTCCGTCGTCGTCGGCCGCGCTCTCGACACCGACCGCGACCGCGAGCTGATCGAGGACGCGCTCGGCGGACTCGACTTCTCCCGCCTGGAAAAGGCCGTCTAGTTGGCGATCGCGCACCGCATCTACGCCGAGGCGCTGTTCGAGGCGGCCAAGGATTCCGGCCGGCTCGCCCAGGTGCACGAGGCGCTGGCCGACTTCGCCGCGGCCGTCGAGCGGACGCCCGAGCTGCGCGCGGTGCTGCGCAACCCGCAGCTCGAGTCGTCGGTGAAGGCGCGCATCCTCGCCGACCTCGCAGGCGACGACGAGCCGCTCGTCAAGAACTTCCTCCTGCTCACGGCCGAGAAAGGCCGCGCGGGCGAGATCGAGGAGATCGCAGACGAGTTCGAGCGTCTGATGGCGCGCGAGGAGAAGCGCCTGACGGTCGAGCTGACGACGGCGCGCGAGCTGTCGGAGGACGAGGCGCAGGCGATCGTCGCGCAGATCGAGAAGGCGGCCGGCCGCAAGGTCGAGGCAACACGGAGCGTCGACCCGGAGCTCGTCGGCGGCATCGTCCTCCAGGCGGGCTCGTATCGCGTGGACGCGAGCGTGCGCGGGAGATTGGAACGACTTCGACAGGAACTCGTGAGGAGCTAGGAGACCAACTTGAAGCTGCGCCCTGAAGAGATCACGTCGATCCTGCGCCAGCGGATCGAGCATTACGACGTCGCGACCGACCTCGCGGAGGTCGGCACCGTCCTCCAGGTCGGCGACGGAATTGCCCGCATCTACGGGCTCGAGAACGCGGTTGCGATGGAGATGCTCGAGCTCGAGCACGGCGTCGTCGGCCTCGCGTTCAACCTCGAGGAGGACGACGTCGGCGCCGCGCTCTTCGGCGAGTGGGAGCTCGTCATGGAGGGCCAGCCGGTGCGCCGCACCGGGCGTGTCGCCGACGTTCCCGTCGGCGAGGCGCTGCTGGGCCGCGTCGTCGACCCGCTCGGGAACCCGCTCGACGGGCGCGGCCCGATCGAGGCGACCGAGCGCCGGCCGCTCGAGTTCAAGGCTCCGGGCGTGATCGCCCGGCAGCCGGTGAAGGAGGCGCTCGCCACCGGGATCAAGGCGATCGACTCGATGACGAACGTCGGCCGTGGCCAGCGCGAGCTGATCATCGGCGACCGTTCGACCGGCAAGACGGCGATCCTGATCGACACGATCCTGAACCAGCGCGACACGGACGTGCACTGCATCTACGTCGCCATCGGCCAGAAGGCGTCCACCGTGGTTCAGGTGTACGAACGGCTGCGCGACGCGGGCGCGATGGAGTACACGACGATCGTGACCGCGGCCGCGAACGAGGCGGCGCCGATCAAGTGGATGGCGCCGTTCGCGGGTTGCGCGATGGGCGAGTACTTCCTGTTCAACGGCAAGCACGCGCTCGTCATGTACGACGACCTCTCGAAGCACGCGGACGCGTACCGGCAGCTCTCGCTGCTGCTGCGCCGCCCGCCGGGTCGCGAGGCGTTCCCCGGCGACGTCTTCTACCTGCACTCGCGGCTGCTCGAGCGCGCGTGCAAGCTGAACGACGAGAACGGCGGCGGCTCGCTCACGGCGCTGCCCGTGATCGAGACGCAGGCCGGCGACATCGCCGCCTACATCCCGACGAACGTGATCTCGATCACGGACGGCCAGATCTTCCTCAACGCGGAGCTGTTCTACTCGGGCGTTCGCCCGGCCGTGAACGTCGGCACCTCGGTGTCGCGCGTCGGCGGCGCCGCTCAGACCAAGGCGATGCGGAAGGTCGCGGGCCGCCTGCGCCTCGACCTGGCGCAGTACCGCGAGCTGGAGGCGTTCGCACAGTTCGGCTCGGAGCTCGACAGCGCGACGCAGCAGGCGCTGACGCGCGGCGAGAAGATGGTGGCGTCGCTGAACCAGCCGCAGTACCAGCCGTGGCCGACCGAAGAGCAGGTGGTCGCGCTCTACGCGGGCGTCAACGGCCACCTCGACGACATCCCGACGCCGCAGGTGCAGCAGTTCCAGGACGAGCTGCGCGAGCACATGCGGACCGAGGGCTCGATCTACAAGCAGATCCGTGAGACGGGCGAGCTGTCCGACGACGTCGTGCAGATGCTCGAAGCGGAGCTCGAGAAGTTCAAGAAGTCCTTCAACATCCGGGACGAGGGCTCACTGGCTTAGTGGCGTCGCTCCAGGACATCCGCCGGCGGATCAGCTCCGTCCGGAACACGCGCAAGATCACGAAGGCGCTCGAGCTCGTCGCAGGCGCACGGCTGCGGCGTGCGCAGACGCGGATCGAGGAGATGCGGCCGTACGCGGACCGGATGCAGGAGCTGATGGTGGGCACGTCGCGGGCCGCGGCGTCGTTCCGCAACCTCGCGCTCATGCAGCGGCGCGACGTCAGCCGTGTCGCCGTGCTCGTGGTGACCGGCGATCGCGGCCTGGCGGGGCCGTTCAACGGGCAGGTGCTGCGCGGTGCCTTCGAGCTCGAGCGGACGGAGCGTGGGGAGGGCCACGAGATCGCGTGGCTCGTCGCCGGCCGCAAGGGCGCGTCGACGCTCCGCTTCCGCCGCTACGAGCTTGCGGCCAACTGGGCCGGTTTCGCCGACAAGCCGACGTACGCCGACGCGCAGGCGATCGCGCACAAGCTCGCCGAGCTGTACGCGGCCGAGGAGGTCGACCGCGTCGTGCTCGTCTACAACCGGTACGTGTCCCCGCTCGTCCAGCGGGTGACGACGACCGATCTGCTGCCGATTCCGGAGCACGTGCTCGGAGCCGGCGAGCGCGAGGAGGACGAGGCGAAGACGAAAGCCGTGCGCGGCGACTTCATCTACGAGCCCGAGCCGGAGGAGATCCTCCTGCGGCTGCTGCCCGTGTACCTGGAGACCGAGATCTATCGCGCACTGCTGGAGTCCGCCGCGTCGTTCCTCGCGTCGCAGATGACGGCGATGCGCAACGCGTCGAAGAACGCGGGCGAGCTGATCGACAGCCTGACCCTCGCCATGAACCGTGCGCGCCAGGCGGAGATCACGCAGGAAATCCTCGAAGTCGTCGCGGGAGCAGACGCACTTAGCGGGTAGTTCGCAACATCCGCAACCAGGTTGCGGAACGCAACCTGGTTGCAGCCGTAAGACGTCCTAACTCTCGCTCGCGCCCCGCGTCTATACCAACCGTGGGAGCTGTCCTGACTGCCGAGTGTGAGCGTGCCCGTGCCTGGGTTTCGCTCGAGCTCGACAGTGAGCTGTCAGAGGTCGAGGAGGCGCTGCTGCGCGCGCACGTCGGGCGTTGCACTGCATGCGCCGAATTCGAGCGTGACGTGGACGGGCTGACGCAGGAGATCCGGACGACGTGGCCGCAACGGCCGGTCGTCCCGCGCGCGCCGCTGCATCGCCGCAGAGCTGCGACGCGCGCGCTCCAGCTCGGCGCCGCCGCCGCCGTGGTCGCAGTTGCGGCCGGCTTCGGCAGCCTGGCCGGCTCCCTCACTCCTCATTCCGTGCCGCCGGCGCACGGCGGCGCCGGCCGCACGGTTGCGCTCTAGCGGGACCGGCCATTCGGCTAGACTCGGCCCGCTTTGGCAGGCGCTTCTGAGTGCCGTGCCCGTGACCGTCCACGCTCCAGGAGACTCATGGCCGACCAGACGAAGAACGGCAGCAACACCGGCAAGATCGTCGAGATCAGGGGCGTCGTCCTCGACGCCGTGTTCCCGGGCAAGCTGCCCGAGATCAACCATGCGCTGAGCATCCAGGCGCCTGCCCCCGACGGCAAGGGGACGGTCGAGCTGATCGCGGAGGTGCAGCAGCATCTCGGCGACGACCGGGTGCGCGCGGTGGCGATGGACACGACCGACGGCCTCGCCCGCGGGACCGACGTCGTCGATACCGGCGGTCCGATCACGGTTCCCGTCGGCGACCAGACGCTCGGCCGCGTGTGGAATGTGATCGGCGATCCGGTCGACGGCAAGCCTGCGGCGAGCGGCGAGCGCTGGCCGATCCACCGCGATCCGCCGGCGTTCACCGAGCTGTCGCCGAAGCTGGAGATGTTCGAGACCGGGATCAAGGTGATCGACCTGATCGCGCCGTATGTGCGCGGCGGCAAGGTCGGCCTGTTCGGCGGCGCCGGAGTCGGCAAGACGATCCTGATTCAGGAGCTGATCCACAACGTCGCGCGCGAGCACGGCGGCGTCTCCGTCTTCACGGGCGTCGGCGAGCGCACGCGCGAGGGCAACGACCTGATCCTCGAGATGACCGAGTCGGAGGTGATCGACAAGGTCGCGCTCGTCTACGGCCAGATGAACGAGCCGCCGGGCGCGCGCCTGCGCGTCGGCCTCTCGGGGCTGACGATGGCGGAGTACTTCCGCGACCAGGGCCAGGACGTGCTCCTCTTCATCGACAACATCTTCCGCTTCGTGCAGGCGGGGTCGGAGGTGTCGGCGCTGCTCGGCCGTATGCCGAGTGCGGTCGGCTACCAGCCGACGCTCGCCACCGAGATGGGTCAGCTGCAGGAGCGCATCACGTCGACTCGCACGGGCTCGGTCACGTCGGTGCAGGCGATCTACGTGCCGGCCGACGACCTCACGGATCCGGCGCCGGCGAACACGTTCGCGCACCTCGACTCGACGACCGTGCTCTCGCGGGCGATCGTGGAGAAGGGGATCTACCCGGCGGTCGACCCGCTCGACTCGACGTCGCGCGCGCTCCAGCCCGGCATCGTCTCGGACGACCACTACCGGTGCGCCACGCGTGTGCAGGAAGTGCTCCAGCGCTACCGCGACCTGCAGGACATCATCGCGATCCTCGGCATCGACGAGCTCTCGGACGAGGACAAGCTCGTCGTGCAGCGGGCCCGCAAGATCGAGCGCTATCTGTCGCAGCCGAACTTCGTCGCCGAGCAGTTCACCGGCACGCCGGGCGAGTACGTGAAGCTGGAGGACACGATCCGCGGCTTCACCGAGATCCTCGACGGCGTGCACGACGACCTGCCCGAGCAGGCGTTCTACATGGTCGGCGCGATCGAGCAGGCGGTCGAGCGGGGCAAGCAGCTGCAGCAGACCGCGGCCGCGTAGAGGATGGCCGACCACCCGCTGTTCTCCGTCTCCGTCGTCACGCCCGAGGGCGCGGCGTTCGAGGGCGAGGCCGAGATGCTGATCGTGCCCGGCGCCGCCGGCGAGATCGGCGTCCTGGCGCGGCACGCGCCGCTCGTGGCGATGTTGAAGGCAGGGTCGACGCGCGTCCACCTCGGCGACGGCAACGTGCAGGAGTTCGCAACAGGCCCCGGCTTCTTCCAGGTGCTGGAGGATCGCGCGATCGCTCTCGTCGACGACGCCGTCGGCGCCGGCGAGATCGACGACGACCGCGCGCGGCGCCAGCTCGAAGAGGCGCAGGCCGAGCTGGAGAAGCTCGACCAGGGCGACTCCACCGCCGACCGCTGGCAGCTCGAGCAACGCATCCGCCACGCGGAGAATCAGCTCCGCGTTTCTGGCCATCAGGGCTAACGCCCTTCGGCCAGGGTGATGTTGTGCTCCGCAGAGCGCCCGGCGGCGGAGCCGCCGGGCTGTTATCTGACGAGAGGCGATGGGTCCTGCGAGCGCGGCCGGTGGTGGCTTGCGCCATCCCCGTCCGCGTGATGTCGGCCTCCGCCTAACGCCTGCGGCGTTAGCCTCCGGCCCTTTGGCTTGGGGCGGGCGGGCGTTTACGACCGCAACCTGGTCTAAACCAGGTTGCGGTTTTCGGCGCCGTCGCAGCCGTTCGCCCCAGAAAGTCCAGCGCGCTTCCACCATCGGTCGCTCGCGTCAGCAAAGAGCGACGGCTTGGCCGCCGCGCGCTCTGCGGAGCAGAACATCCCCCAGCGGAAGTGCGTAGCACTTACGCTGGGGGATATGCCGCTCGCGCTGATCTTCGATCTCGACGGCACGCTCATCGACACCGTCTACGCGCATGTCTTCGCCTGGCAGCGCGCTCTCGACGAGGCCGGCATGCCGATCGACGGCTGGCGGATCCACCGGCGCATCGGCATGAGCGGCGGCCTGTTCGCGCGCGCAGTCGCCCGTGAGATCGGCCGCGACCTCACGTTTGCCGAGACGGACGCGATGGAGCGGCGGCACGCGGAGCTCTTCCTGGAGCTGATGCCGGTGCGGCGACCGCTGCCCGGCGCAGTCGAGCTGCTCGCCGAGCTGCGCGGGCGCGGCATCGTGCACGGGATCGCGACCTCGGGCCGGCGTCCGGTGATCGACGCGTCGCTCGAGGCGCTCGGCGTGGGCGAGGAGACGGTCGTGATCGAGCGCGGCGACGTCGCCCGGGCCAAGCCGGAGCCGGACCTCTTCCTCGCCTGCCAGGAGGCGCTCGGCGTCGCTCCGGGCGACTGCTACGTCGTCGGCGACGCCGTCTGGGACCTGCTCGCCGCGAGACGCGCCCGCATGCTCAGCATCGGGCTCCTCAGCGGCGGCTACGGAACGGACGAGCTGCTCGCCGCAGGCGCGTACCGCGTGTACCAGGATCCCGCCGAGCTGCGCAGCTCGCTGGACGAGCTCGGTTTCTAGCGGCTCGGCGGTTCAACGGCTGCGACCAGGTCGCGACTACGTCGCGACCTGGTCGCCTGCCGTAGACAGATGCGCCGGCAAGTACAGACGCTCGACGTATTCGGCCACCATGCGGTTCGTGCTGAACTGCGTGCCGAGCTCCGCGATCGAGTGGCGCATCATCTCGATCCAGCGAGTCGGGAGATCGTGCTCGTTCCGCTCGTAGTACGCCGGCACCACCTGCTGCTCGAGCACCGTGAAGAGCGCCTCTGCGTCGGCGGCGTCCTGCTCCTCCTCGGTCGCCCGGACGTCGTGGTCGCCGATCGCGAACCCGACCGCCGGCGTGTACGCCTCCGCCCACCAGCCGTCGAGGATCGAGCAGTTCAGCACGCCGTTGAGCGCCGCCTTCATCCCGGACGTGCCCGAAGCCTCCATCGGCCGGCGCGGCGTGTTGAGCCAGAGGTCGACGCCCTGGACGAGCCGGCGGGCGAGCATCATCTCGTAGTCCTCGAGGAAGACGACACGGCCGGCGGCCGCCGGCTCGCGGGCGAAGTCGACGACCCGCCGGATCACCTCCTTGCCGCCCTCGTCGGCGGGGTGGGCCTTGCCCGCCACGAGGATCTGGAGCGGCCGGTCGGGGTCGCTCAGCAGACGCGCGAGCCGCTCGGGCTGGCTCAGCAGCAGTGCGGCGCGCTTGTACGTCGCGAACCGGCGGGCGAAGCCGATCGTCAGCACGTCGGGATCCAGAGCGCGGGCGCCGCGCGTGCGGGAGATGAACTCGAGCATCCGCAGCTTCGCGGCGTGGTGGGCCGACCAGATCACGTCGTCGGCGAGCTCCAGCGCGCGGTCGAACTCCGGCGCGGTGTAGCCGAGCAGCTCCTCGAGCTCGTCGGAGATCCACGAACGGCCGTGCACGCCGTTCGTGATCGAGCCGATCGGCACCTCGTCGACGGGGAGGCCGGGCCAGAGGGCGTGCCACAGCTCGCGGGACACGGCGCCGTGCAGCTCGGAGACGCCGTTCGCGTAGGCCGACGTGCGCAGCGCGAACGGCGTGAGCCCGAAGACGGCGTCGTCGGGCTCGACCTTCCCGAGCTCGGCGAACTCGGGCCAGGGGAGGCCGCAGCGCTCCACGAGCGCGCCGACGTTCTGCCGCACGAGCTCGGGGTCGAAGACCTCGTTCCCGGCGGGCACGGGCGTGTGCGTCGTGAAGACGCTGGACCTCCGCAGCACCTCGAGCGCCTGCGCGTGGTCGACGCCGCTCTCCTGCACGAGCTCGCGCAGCCGCTCGAGCTGGAGGAACGCCGAGTGGCCCTCGTTCATGTGGAAGACCGTCGGCGCGAGGCCGAGGCGGCGCAGCACGCGCACGCCGCCCAGGCCGAGCACGAGCTCCTGGCGCAGCCGGTTCCTGCGGTCGCCGCCGTAGAGCGTGTCGGTGACATCGCGGGCCCAGTCGGGGTTGCCCTCGATCTTCGTGTCGAGGAGGTAGAGCGAGACGCGCCCGACCTGCGCATGCCACACGCCGATTCGGATGGGCACGAGCTGGCCGGCGTCGTCTGCGAGCTCGACCACCGGCGCCATCGGCACGAGCGTGATCGGCAGCCGGCTCGCGTCGTTGCGCGGAAAGCGCTCGATCTGCCGGTCGTCCACGTCGAGCCGCTGGCGGAAGTACCCGCGACGGTAGAACAGGCCGACGCCGACCAGCGGGACGCCGAGCTCGGAAGCCGCCTTCAGGTGGTCGCCGGCGAGGATGCCGAGACCGCCGGAATAGACCGGCAGGCTTTCGTCGAGCCCGAACTCGGCCGAGAAGTACGCGACGAGGAAGTCGTCCGGCAGCCCGCGCTCGTCCCACCACGTCCGGCGACCCCGCACGATCGAGAGCCGCTCCTCCACGCGCCCGATGCGAACCGCGTACTCGGGCGTCAGGGCGCTGCGGAGGTCGTCGTCGGTGAGCTCGGACAGGAGCGCGGTCGGGTTGTGTCCGAGCTCCGCGAAGCGCGCGGGCGCGAGCTCGGCGAAGAGCGCGCGGGCGCCCGGAACCCAGCTGAAGGAGAAGTTGCTCGCGATGTCGGAAAGCGCCGCCCGCAGCGACGGCCCGTCGTGAATCTCTGCCATCAGGCCCCTGACCCTAGCGACTGGCGCCGCTGCTAGCCTGCGGGTACCCGGAGAGCTTTGACAGGCAGCTTGGCGACCGGGTTAACAAACGCCTAAAGAGCCGAGAGCGTGCGCCGCTCCCGGATGTCTTGGGCCCGTTGGTCGGGAGCGAATCGATGCCGGACACGCGCGAAAAACTCGAAGCCGTCCTCCGCGAGCGGATCGCCGTGCTCGACGGCTCGTGGGGCGTGCTCATCCAGAGCGAGGTGCGCGGCGAGGACGCCTACCGCGGCGAGCGCTTCCGCGACCACCCGCGCGACGTCGCCGGCGATCCCGACCTGCTCAACCTCACGCGCCCCGAGGTCGTCGCGCGTATCCACGACGACTACTTCGCCGCCGGCGCCGACATCGCGACGACGAACACGTTCACCGCGACGACGATCGGCCAGGCCGACTACGGCCTCGAGGACGCGGTCTGGGAGATGAACGTCGAAGGCGCGCGTCTTGCCCGTCGCGCGGCCGACGAGTGGACCGCGCGCACGCCGGAGAAGCCGCGCTTCGTCGCCGGCTCGGTCGGCCCGCTCAACGTCACCCTGTCGCTCTCACCGCGTGTCGACGACGCGGCGTACCGCGCAGTCACGTTCGACCAGGTGCGCGACGTGTACGCGGAGCAGATGCGCGCGCTGCGCGAGGGCGGTGTGGACTTCTTCCTGATCGAGACGGTGTTCGACTCGTTGAACGCGAAGGCTGCGATCGTGGCCGCGCTGGAAGCGGTGCCGGAGATTCCGCTCTGGCTCTCGTTCACGGCGGTGGACCGGAGCGGCCGCAACCTCTCGGGGCAGACGGTGGAGGCGTTCTGGCTCTCGGTCCAGCACGCCCGGCCGCTGCTCGTCGGCGTCAACTGCGCGCTCGGGGCGACCGAGATGAGGCCGTTCGTCGAGGATCTCTCGCACGTCGCAACGACGTGGGTGTCGTGCTATCCGAACGCGGGGCTGCCGAACGAGTTCGGCACGCACGACGAGCAGCCGTCCGACACGAGCCGCTACCTCGGCGCGTTCGCCCGCGACGGGCTCGTGAACGTCGTCGGCGGGTGCTGCGGCACCACGCCGGAGCACGTGCGCGCGATCGCCGCGGCGGTGGAGGGCGTGGCGCCGCGGCGCCTGCCGCAGCCGAGACGCGCCACGAGCTTCAGCGGCCTCGAGCCGTTCGTGATCACGGAGGACACGAACTTCGTCCTGGTCGGCGAGCGCACGAATGTCACCGGCTCCGCGCGTTTCCGCCGCCTGATCGAGGCGGGCGACTTCCAGCAGGCAGTCGACGTCGCGCTCGAGCAGGTGCGCGGCGGGGCGAACCTGCTCGACGTCAACATGGACGCCGACCTGCTCGAGGGCGAGCAGGCGATGACCACGTTCCTCAACCTGGTCGCCACCGAACCGGACGTCGCGCGGCTGCCGATCATGGTCGACAGCTCGCGCTGGACCGTGCTCGAGGCGGGCCTGAAGTGCCTCCAGGGGAAGGGCATCGTCAACTCGCTCAGCCTCAAGGAAGGCGAGGAGGCGTTCCTCGAGCAGGCCCGCATCGTGCGCCGCTACGGCGCCGGCGTGGTCGTGATGGCGTTCGACGAGAAGGGACAGGCCGACACGGTCGAGCGGAAGGTCTCGATCTGCGAGCGGGCCTACCGCCTGCTCGTGGAGCAGGTCGGCTTCCCGCCCGAGGACATCGTCTTCGACCCGAACGTGCTGGCGGTCGCGACGGGGATCGAGGAGCACAACGAGTTCGCGAAGGCGTTCATCGAGGCGCTGCCGCTGATCAAGCAGCGCTGTCCCGGCGCGAAGACGAGCGGCGGCATCTCGAACCTCAGCTTCTCCTTCCGCGGCAACGACGCGGTGCGGGAGGCGATGCATTCCGCGTTCCTCTACCACGCGATCTCCGCCGGCCTCGACATGGGCATCGTCAACGCGGGCCAGCTCGTGGTGTACGAGGACATCGTGCCGGAGCTGCTCGAGCGGGTCGAGGACGTGATCTTCAACCGCCGCGAGGACGCAACCGAGCGGCTCGTCGAGTACGCGGAGACCGTGCGCGGCGGCGGCGTGCAGCGCGAGCGCGACCTCTCGTGGCGCGAGGCGCCGGTCGAGGAGCGGCTCTCGTATGCGCTCGTGCATGGGATCGTCGACTTCATCGAGGAGGACGCGGAGGAGGCGCGCCGCGCGCTGGCGCGTCCGCTCGACGTGATCGAGGGCCCGCTGATGGAGGGCATGAAGATCGTCGGCGACCTCTTCGGCGCCGGGAAGATGTTCCTGCCGCAGGTCGTGAAGAGCGCACGCGCGATGAAGCGTGCCGTCGCGTATCTCGAGCCGTTCATGGAAGACGAGAAGAACGCCGGCGGGCCCGCGCGCGTGCAGGGCAAGGTCGTGCTCGCGACCGTCAAGGGCGACGTGCACGACATCGGCAAGAACATCGTCGGCGTCGTGCTCGGCTGCAACAACTACGAGGTCGTCGACCTCGGCGTGATGGTGCCCGGCGACAAGGTTCTCGACACGGCGCTGGCAGAGGGAGCCGACGTCGTCGGCCTCTCCGGCCTGATCACGCCCTCGCTCGACCAGATGGTGGACGTGGCGCGCGAGATGTCGCGCCGCGGGCTGACGCTGCCGCTGCTCATCGGCGGCGCCACGACCTCGAAGCAGCACACCGCAGTGAAGATCGCGCCCGAGTACGAGCAGCCGGTTGTGCACGTGCTCGACGCCTCCCGCGTCGTCGGCGTCGTCGCCGACCTGCTCGAGCCGGAGCGGCGCGAGCGGCTGGACCGCGAGAACCGCGAGCTCCAGGAACGGCTCCGTGCGCAGCACGCGGAGCGCGGGCGCAAGCCGCTGCTCGGGCTCGAGGAGGCGCGGCGGAACAGGCACGCGGTCACGTTCGGAGAGCTGGCGGAGCCCGCGTTCACGGGCTCCCGTGCCGTCGAGGCGCCGCTGGAGACGCTGCGGGAGTACATCGACTGGCAGTTCTTCTTCCATGCCTGGGAGCTCAAGGGCGCCTTCCCGGCCATCCTCGAGCAGCCCGTCGCGCGCGAGCTCTACGACGACGCGCAGCGGCTGCTCGACCGGATCGTCGCCGAGCGCCTGCTCGTCGCCCGCGGCAGCCACGGCTTCTGGCCGGCGTGGTCGGAGGGCGACGACGTCGTCGTCGCCGGCGACGACGGCGACACGCGCTTCTGCTTCCTCCGCCAGCAGTCCGCGTACGGCGACTCGCGGCCGAACCGGTGCCTCGCGGACTACGTCGCGCCGGCCGGCGACCACATCGGCGCGTTCGCCGTCACCGCCGGCATCGGGGTGGACGAGCTCGCGGCGCGCTTCGAGGCCGAGCACGACGACTACGACGCGATCATGACGAAGGCGCTCGCCGACCGGCTCGCCGAGGCATTCGCCGAATACCTGCACGAGGTCTCGCGGCGCGCGTGGTACGAGTCGGGGGCGAAGCTGCGGCCGGCGCATCTGATCGAGGAGCGCTTCCGCGGCATCCGCCCGGCGTTCGGCTACCCCGCGTGCCCGGATCACAGCGAGAAGCAGAAGCTGTTCGAGCTGCTCGGCGCCGAAAGAGCGGGCATCACGCTCACCGAGTCGTTCGCCATGGTGCCCGCGGCAAGCGTCAGCGGCATCTACCTCGGCCATCCCGAGGCGCGCTACTTCTCCGTCGGGCGGGTCGGGCGCGACCAGGTCGAGGACTACGCCGGACGGAAGGGCGTGCCGGTCGCGGAGGCCGAGCGGTGGCTGCGGCCGAACCTCGCGTACGAGCCCGAGCCCGACCGGGCGCGGATCGAGGCCTAGCCGCCCGCACGCTTCGCTATTGTGGGTCGCGGCGCCCGGGAGGGCGTCGCCCTTTCCCGTATGCGGACGACGCTGAAGAGAGGGGTGGGTCGTGCTGCGACCGTCAACGGCAACGGTCGCGCCGTCCTCCCGCCCGGGGCCCTGGAGCCAATACGCCGCTACCGGCAGCCGGAGCGGCCGCGGCCCTCGACCGGCCGGCTGGTCGGGAAGGTGTTCGGCTGGATCGCGCTCGCGCTGCTCGTCGTCGGCTCCGGACTCGCCGGCGGGCTCTACCTCTACGGCCACGAGACGCTGAACGCGATCGCGCCGCATTCGCAGGGCGTGATCGCGTCGACGAAGCTGCTCACGAAGGTGCCGCCGCCGTCGCAGCCGGCCACCGCGCTGCTGATCGGCTACGACGCGCGCGCGGGCGTCGACGGGTTCGGCGCGTCCGGCTCGCGCTCGGACACGGTGATGCTCATCCGCGCCGACCCGCAGCTGAACACGCTGTCGATGCTGTCCTTCCCGCGCGACCTCGTCGTCCCGATCTACTGCCAGGACCCGAACGTCGTGTCCACGCATGACCGGATCAACTCCGCCTGGACCTGCGGCGGCCCGAGCGGCACGCTCAACACGGTGCAGAAGCTCACCGGGATCCCGATCAACTACATCATCACGGTCGACTTCCACGGCTTCAAGCTGCTCGTGAACAAGCTGCACGGCATCTATCTCAACGTCGATCACCGCTACTACATCGCGCCGCACACCGGCACCGCGACGATCGACCTCGAACCGGGCTACCAGAAGCTCGACGGGCAGCAGGCGCTCGACTTCGTCCGCTTCCGCCACACCGACTCCGACGTGTACCGGAACGCCCGCCAGCAGCTGTTCGTCGAAGCGTTGAAGGACCGGCTCGCAAGCGGCTTCTCGGTCTTCTCCGTCCCGAAGCTGATCGGAGCGGTCAAGGGCAGCATCGAGATCGGGCAGGGCGGCTGCTCACGGTGCGCGCCGAGCCTGTCCGAGATCGAGTCGTACGCCGGCCTCGCCTTCAACCTCCCGTCAGGTCATCTCTTCCGAAACGAGATCCAGAACCTCCAGCCGTACGGGGCGTTCGCCGCCGAGCTCGTCGCGGCGCCGTCCGACGTGCAGACGGCGGTGACGCAGTTCGAGCATCCGGACGTGACGCTCGCGCAGCGCTCGAACGACGCGGCCCTCGGCGTCAAGGCGAAGGCGCCGAAGCAGCCGGCGCTGCAGCCGGCCGAGATCACGACGCTCGTACTCAACGGGACGACCATCCCCGGTCTCGCGCGCGACACGTCCTACAAGGTCGCGGTCGCGGGCTACCACGCCGTGCAGCTGCCGGCGACGTCGACGCTGAGCGCAGACGCGCCGAGCCAGAACTACTACTCGACGTACGTCTACTACGACGCGGTGCAGCCGAACGCGCGCCAGGCGGGCGACGAGCTGAAGGCGACCTTCGGGGCGCACACGCTCGTCGCACCGCTACCGCCCGAGCTCTCGGGGTACGCGCAGCAGGCCGGCAACCCGCTCACGGTCGTCGTCGTCGGCACGAGCTTCAACGGCGAGCTCGAGAACCCGGAGGCCCATGTCGTCGCGGTCGCGCCGCACGTGGCGCCTACGGTGCGCAACGACCCCGGCGCGACGCTCACGTCGCTCCAGGACGTGCGGAGCAAGGTGCCGTTCCCGATCATGGTTCCGCACGTGATCGAGAACTCTTCGCGGCTCTCGTCGCTCGAGCCGGTCCGCGTCTTCAAGCCGGCTCCGTACAGGCACGAGCTGGCCCTGACGTTCGTCACCGGGGCGGGCAACGTCTACTGGGACATCATCGAGACCAACTGGACGAGCGCCCCGATCCTGCGCCGCCCGACCGACCAGGTCACCCGCGAAGGCCGCCATTTCAGCCTGTACACGACCGGCGGCCACATCCACATGGTCACGCTCCGACTGGGCAATAGAAGCTACTGGGTGGTCAACACCCTGCAGGACGAGCTGTCGAACGAGACGATGATCGCCATAGCCAAGGGCCTCGAGCCTCTTGGGCAGTAGTCTAGGGCCATGGCGAAGATCGCAATGTTCGGGGCCGGCTACGTCGGCCTGGTGACCGGTGCGTCGTTCGCCGACCTCGGCCACGACGTCGTGATTCGGGACGTCCTGCCGGAACGGATCGAGCGCTTGCGCAACGGCGAGGTGCCGATCTACGAGCCGGGACTCGACGCCGTGCTCGAGCGGAACAAGGACCGGCTGCACTTCACGCTCGACGTGAACGAGGCGGTCGAAGGCTCGGAGTTTCTCTACGTCGCCGTCGGCACGCCGCCGACGCACTCGGGTGACGCCGACCTCGCAGCGGTGTGGGCCGTCGTCGACGAGTTGCCGGAGGACATCGCCGGCCGCCCGGTCGTCGTGATGAAGAGCACCGTTCCGGTCGGAACGGGCGAGCGGGTGCGCGCCCGCCTCGACGAGCGCGGCCTGACGTCGGTCGGGTACGTCTCGAACCCCGAGTTCCTCGCTGAGGGCACCGCCCTCGCCGACTTCACGACCCCCGACCGGATCGTCGTCGGCGCGTTCGAGCCGGAGGACGCCGAACGGGTCGTCGAGCTGCACCGCGGGATCGAGACCGAGATCCTGCGAACGGACGTGCCCTCTGCCGAGCTGGTGAAGCTCGCGGCGAACGCGTTCCTCTCTACGCGCATCAGCTTCATCAACGAGATCGCCAACGTGTGCGAGCTTGTCGGCGCGGACGTCGTCGACGTTGCGCGCGGCGTCGGCCTCGACCACCGGCTTGGGCCGCACTTCCTGCGCGCCGGGCTCGGCTTCGGCGGCTCGTGCTTCCCGAAGGACGTCACCGCGCTGAAGCAGCTCGCGGGCAACTCCGGCTATCCCTTCCTGCTCCTGCAGGCTGTGTGGGAGGTGAACGAGCTGCAGAAGCGCCGCGTGATCGGCAAGCTCCAGAAGCATCTCGGCACGCTGCGCGGCAAGACCGTGGCGCTGCTCGGGCTCGCGTTCAAGCCGAACACCGACGACATGCGCGAGGCGCCCAGCCGCGTGATCGCGTATCGCCTGCTCGCCGAGGGGGCGGAGGTCCGCGCGTGGGATCCGGTCGCCCGTCCCGACGACCTCCAGGGCGTCGAGCTGTGCGACTCCGTGCTCGACGCCGTGCGCAACGCCGACGCGGCCGTGATCGTGACCGAGTGGCCGGAGCTGCGAACGCTTGCCTCGCCGGAGGTACGCGAGGCGATGGCGCGCCCGGTGATCGTCGACGGCCGCAACCTGCTCGACCCGGAGGCGGCGCACGCCGCCGGCTTCGTGTACGAAGGCGTCGGCCGGCCCCGTCACGCCTCGCCGGCCGAGCCGCCCGCCGTCCGCGAGCTCGGCGCGGCAGAGCTGCGCCGCTGATGGAGGCTCTGCTCCTCGCGGGCGGCAAGGCGGAGCGGCTGGGCGAGGCGGCGCAGGGCCTTCCGAAGCCGCTCGTGCCGGTGGCCGGGTTTCCGCTCGCCGAGTACACGGTGGGGCGGCTCGTCGACGCAGGCGTGACCCGCATCGTCGTCGCCTGCCGGGCGGGGCAGGAGGAGGCCTTCGTCGTCGCGCTCTCCGGCTTCGGCGCCGAGATCGCGCCGGTCGGCGAGCCCGAGCCGCTCGGCCGCGGCGGCGGCCTGCGTCTCGCCGCCTCGCAGCGGCGCGAGGACGGGACCGTGCTCGCGCTGAACGGGGACGAGCTCCTCGACGTCGACTTCCGGGCCCTCGTCGACGCGCACGAAGGCTCCGGCGTGGCCGCGACGATCGTCGTCGCGCAGGTGTACTCACCGTTCGGGGTCGTCGACCTGCAGGAGGACGACTCGATCACCGGCTTCAAGGAGGCGCCGAAGCTGCATCACTGGGTGAACTCCGGCGTCTATGCGCTGGGCGAGGCGGCGCTCGAGCGGCTGCCGGAGCGGGGCGACCACGAGCAGAGCACGTTTCCGGAGCTGGCCGCCGAGGGGAAGCTGCGCGGGCACCGGCACGACGGCGTCTGGCTGACCGTGAACACCCCGAAAGACCTTCGCCGCGCCGAGGAGTTCATGCACGAGCATCCCGAGTGGCGCCCGCGCCGGCGGGTCGCATGAGCGGGATCGACGCCTGGCGGTTCGACCCGCGCCGGGTCCAGAAGCCCTGGGGCTGGGAGCTGATCTGGGCCGAGGCCGAGGAGTACGTGGGCAAGATCCTCTTCGTCCGCACCGGCCAGTCGCTCAGCCTCCAGTACCACCGTGTGAAGGACGAGAGCTGGTACGTCGAGAGCGGCCGGGCCGTCCTCGAGCTGGGAGCGGTGGGCGCGGACGAGCTGACGAAGCGCGAGATCGGCGCCGGAGACTGCTTCCGCTACCGCCCCGGCACGGTGCACCGCGTCACGGCGCTCGAGGACCTGACCGTGCTCGAGGTCTCGACGCCGCAGCTCGACGACGTCGTCCGGCTCGAGGACGCGTACGGTCGCGCCGGCACGAGCGCACCCTGACATAAATGTGTTAAGGTTGGCCCGTGGACGGTCTGAAAGTCGGGGAGGCGGCGGCGCATACGGCGTGGTCGCCGCGGATGCTCCGCTATCTGGAGCACCTCGGCCTCGTCGTCCCGTCCCGCACCACCGCCGGCTACCGGCTGTATGCGCTGCGTGAGCTGAACCAGCTGCGGGCGCTCGCCGACCTCCGCCGGCGGTTCGGCCTCGAGATCTCCGATCTCGTCTTTGCCGCGCGGCTCCGCCGGGAGCCCGACCTGCGCAGGGCCGTCGACGGCTGGCTCGCCGGCGCCGACGACCTCGCCTGGGTCGAATGGGAGCAGCGCAAGCACGAGCGGCTCCTCGCCGCCTGACTCGAAAGGACACGATGACATCGACGAAACGCTACGACGTGAAGGACCTCGCCCTCGCCGGGGAGGGAAAACGGCGGATCGAGTGGGCCGACCGGCAGATGCCGGTGCTCGCCGCGATCCGCGCACGGTTCGAGCAGGAGCAGCCGCTGAGCGGCTACCGGATCTCGGCGTGCCTGCACGTCACGACCGAGACCGCAAACCTCATGCGCACACTGAAGGCCGGCGGCGCGGACGTCGTGCTGTGCGCGTCGAATCCGCTCTCCACGCAGGACGACGTCGCCGCGGCGCTCGTCGAGGAGTTCGACATCTCGGTCTTCGCCATCAAGGGCGAGGATCACGACACGTACTACTCGCACATCGAGGCGGCCGTCGACCACAAGCCGCACCTGACGATGGACGACGGCGCCGACGTGATCGGCGTCCTCCATTCGGCGCGGCGCGAGCAGCTCGGCGACATCATCGCCGGCACGGAGGAGACGACCACCGGTGTGATCCGGCTGAAGGCGCTCGAGGCCGAGGGGAAGCTCGGCTTTCCGATCATCGCCGTCAACGACGCGCTGACGAAGCACCTGTTCGACAATCGCTACGGCACCGGCCAGTCGACGATCGACGGCATCATCCGCGCGACGAACGTCCTACTCGCCGGGAAGAAGTTCGTGATCGCCGGCTACGGCTGGGTCGGACGCGGCGTCGCGTCGCGTGCACGCGGCCTGGGTGCGCAGGTGATCGTGACGGAGGTCGACCCGATGCCGGCGCTCGAGGCCTCGATGGACGGCTTCGACGTGATGCCGATGGAGGAAGCGGCGAAGGTCGGCGACCTCTTCTGCACGGCCACCGGCGACAAGCACGTGATCACCGGGCCGCACATGGAGCTGATGAAGGACGGCGCGATCCTCTCGAACACGGGCCACTTCAACGTCGAGATCGACATCCCGGCGCTGCACGAGCTCGCCGTCGAGCGGCGGGCGGCGCGCGAGTTCGTCGAGGAGTTCACGATGGCCGACGGCCGGCGCATCTACCTCATCGCCGAGGGGCGGCTCGTCAACCTGTCCGCGGCCGAGGGCCATCCGGCGCTCGTCATGGACATGTCCTTCGCCAACCAGGCGCTCGGGGTCGAGTACGCGGTGCAGCATGCGGCCGAGCTCGACCGCAAGGTGTATCCGGTGCCCGACGTGATCGACCGCGAGATCGCCCGGCTCAAGCTCGCGACGATGGGCGTGGAGATCGACACGCTCACGGAGGAGCAGGCGAAGTACCTGGCCTCGTGGGACGAGGGGACCTAGAACCCTGGCAGATCGCGCGGCTCGAGGAGGACGGCCCGCGGGTCGTCCTCCTCGACCAGCGCCGGCTGCCCGACGAGGAGGTCGAGCTCGAGTGCCGTTCCGCCGCCGAGGTGGCGGAGGCGATCCGGGCGATGGTCGTGCGCGGGGCGCCGGCAATCGGCGTCGCGGCTGCGTACGGGCTGGCGCTCGCGGCCCTGCGCGGCGAGGATCTCGACGCTGCGGAGGCCGTGCTGGCGGCTGCGCGCCCGACGGCGGTCAACCTCTCCTGGGCGCTCGCCCAGATGCGCTTCGACCCGTCGCCCGAGCGGGCGCGGGCGTTGCATCAGAATGAAGTCGAGCGCTGCCGCAGGATGTCCACGCATGCCGCGGAGCTGTTCGGCCCCCGTACTCGCGCGCTCACGCACTGCAACGCGGGCGGGCTCGCGACCGGCGGCTACGGCTCCGCGGTCGGCGCGCTCCGGGCCGCGTGGGAGCGCGGCCTGCTCGAGCGCGTCTTCGTCGACGAGACCCGCCCGCTGCTGCAGGGCGCGCGTCTGACGGCGTGGGAGCTCGAGGCCGCGGGGATCCCGTTCGCGGTGATCGCCGACTCCGCGGCGGCGTCGCTGATGGCGCGGGGCGAAGTCGATCTCGTCGTCACGGGCGCCGACCGGATCGCCGCCAACGGTGACACGGCGAACAAGATCGGCACGTATTCGCTCGCCGTGCTCGCCGCACATCACGATCTTCCGCTCTATGTGGTCGCGCCGACCTCGACGGTCGATCTCGCAACGCCGGCCGGCGCGGGGATCCCGATCGAGGAGCGCGACCCGGCCGAGGTGACGAGCCGGTTCCCGGCGCGGAATCCGGCCTTCGACGTGACGCCGGGCGAGCTCGTCGCCGCGATCGTCACCGAGGACGGCGTCCACCGCGCGCCGTACGCAGAGTCTCTCGCATGAAGGCGATCGTGCTCGCAGCGGGGTACGCGACGCGCCTCTATCCGCTCACGCGGACCGTCGCGAAGCCGCTGCTGCAGGTGGGCGGCCGGCCGATGCTCGACTACATCCTCGACCGGATCGGCGGCGTTCCGGACGTGGACGCGGTGCATGTCGTCACGAACCGCAAGTTCGCCGATTCGTTCCGGGCCTGGGCCGAGACGCGGGAGCCCGGCGTGCCGCTCGAGATCCACGACGACGGCACGACGAGCGAGGATGACCGGCTCGGCGCGATCGGCGACGTCCGCTTCGTGCTCGACGCTGCCGGGGTCGACGGCGACGACCTGCTCGTGATCGCAGGCGACAACCTGTTCGACTTCGACCTCGCCGACTACGTCGGCTGGTGGCGCGGCAAGGGTGAGGCGAGCGCGGTCGCGCTGCACGACGTCGGCGACCTCGAGCTCGTCCGCAGGTACGGGGTCGTCGCGCTGGCGCAGGACGGGCGCATCGAGTCGTTCGAGGAGAAGCCGGAACGGCCGCGCTCGACGCTCGCGGCCACGGCCGCGTATCTCTACCACCGTCGACACGTGCCGCTCGTCCGCCGGTACCTTGACGAGGGGAACTCGCCCGACCAGCCGGGCCGCTTCATCGCCTGGCTGTGTCCGCGGGCGCCGGTCTACGGCTACACGTTCGCGGGCGACTGGCGCGACATCGGCGACGAGGACCAGCTGCTGGAGGCGGACAACCGGCTACGGGCGCTCGCCGGCCTCTCGGAGCGAGACCGGTACTTTCCCGGCTAGAGTCCCGCGGGTGACGGGTGTCGACGTGCGTGCGGGCGAGGTGCGCTGGGATCTCTCCGACCTCGCGCCGGGCGCCGACGAGGCCCGCGCGCAATGGACAGAGCTCGTCGCGCACGCCGTGGATCTCGCGTCGCGCTATCGGGGCCGCATTGCCTCGCTCGGTCCCGCCGAGCTGCGCGCGCTCCTCGACGAGTCGGACGAGCTCGAGCAGGAGTTCTCGCGCCTTGCGACGTACACGCACCTGCGCCTGGGCATGGACGCGGCCGACGCCGAGGCGAACGACCTCGCCACCGTTTCGCGCGACCGCGGCGCGGAGATCGAGAACGCGCTCGTCTTCGTGGGGCTCGAGTGGATCGCGCTGGACGACGAGCCCGCAGAGGCGCTGCTCGCCGCGCCCGAGCTGGCGCCGTACGCGCACAAGCTGCGCGTCGAGCGCGAGGAGAAGCCGTACGTGCTCAGCGAGCCGGAGGAGCAGGCGCTGAACGCGCGGCGGTCGACCGTCTCCGCCTGGCAGTCGCTCCACGACCGCCAGGTCGCGACGCTCGAGATCCCGTTCGACGCCGGCGAGGGCGTGCAGCCGCACACCGTCGCCACGCTGCTCTCGTATCTCTACCGCTCCGACCGCGAGCTCCGGCTCGCCGCCCAGGCGGCGCTGCTCGACGGGCTCGTGCCCCGCACGGACGTGCTCGCCGCCTGCTACGACGCGCTCGTCAGCGACCGGCTCGCGCTCGACCGGCTGCGCGGCTTCGCCGACCCGATGCAGCCCACCAACATGGACAACGAGCTCGACGGCGAGACGGTCGAGGCGATGATGACCGCGACCGAGGAGAACTACGAGATCGGCCGGCGGTGGTTCCGGGCGAAGGCCGGGCTGCTCGGCCTCGATCGCCTCGCGCTCGCCGACCAGTACGCGCCGCTCGGCGAGGCGCGCGCGTTCTCGTGGCCCGAGGCCGTGGAGGTCGTCGACACCGCGTTCGGGGGGTTCTCGCCGCGGCTCTCGGAGATCTTCCGCGCCTGTCTCGAGGCCGGGCACGTCGACGCACCGCCGCGGGCCGGGAAATCGGCCGGCGCCTACTGCACCGCGATCTCGACGCGCATCCTGCCGTACGTCCTGGTTAACTTCACCGAACGGCTGCGCGACGTTACGACGCTCGCGCACGAGTTCGGCCACGCGACGCACAACGTCCTCGCGCTCGAGCAGCAGGTGTGGCGCTCGCATCGCACCGGCATCCCGATGGCCGAGGTGCCGTCGACCTTTGCGCAGTCGCTCGCCGACGACTACCTGCTCGAGGCGGAGACGGACGCGCAGACGCTCGCGGCGCTCGCGTCCGACCGGCTGGAGAACTCCTTCGGGGCGATCTTCCGGCAGACGGTGCTCGCGCGCTTCGAGCAGCGCGCGTACGCGCTCCGCGCGGAAGGCCGTGCGCTGACGGCGGAGCGTCTCTCGGAGGTGTGGCAGGAGGAGCAGCTGCGCTACTACGGCGACTCGGTGGAGCTGCCGGCCAACTACCGGGTCGGCTGGTCGTACATCCCGCACTTCATCCATGTTCGCTTCTACACGTATGCGTACGCGTTCGCGCAGCTCGTCGCGCTGCTCCTCTACGGGCGCTATCGCGAGGATCCCGAGGCGTTCGCACCGCTCTACCTCGAGTTCCTCGGCCGGGGCGGATCGGCCTCGCCGGCCGAGCTGCTCGAGCCGTTTGGCCTCGACCTCCACTCGACGGACACGTGGCGGGCGGCGTTCGCGCAGCTCGACGCGCTGCGCGAGACCGCTGAATCTCTTTCGGCGGCGGCGAGGGGCTAACGCCTATGACTGCGACCAGGTCGCGACTTCGTCGCGACCTGGTCGCTGCCGTTGCAATGTGTCGCAAGAGCGTCGCAACTTCCCGGCGCGACGCCTCGCGCGCGCATTCCCGCGCTAGCGTCGGCGCATGCTCGACCTGCTCCTGCCGCAGCGGTGCCTCGTCTGCGGCGCGGGCGGCGGCCAGCTCTGCGCGGCCTGCCGCGCGCGGCTGCCGCTGCTCGAGCCGCCGCTGTGCGCGCGCTGCGGTGCGCCGACCGCGTGGCCCGTCACGTGCTGCCGCGAGTGCGCCGGCCGCCGGCTCGCGTTCGCGACCGCGCGCGCTGCCGTCGCGTACGACGACGGCGTGCGTCGCCTCGTCGCCGGCTGGAAGGAGCGCGGGCTGCGGCGGCTCGCCGAGACGGCGGCGGAGGTCGTCCACGCGCAACTCCCTCGCCCCGGCGCCGGCGTCGTCACGTTCGTGCCGGCGGACGAGCGCCGGCGTCTGCACCGCGGCCACCATCCGGCCGAGCGGCTGGCCCGCGCGCTCGCCGCCGCCTGGGAGCTGCCGTGTGAGCCACTGCTCGTGCGTGCCCGCGCCGCACCCCGCCAGCGGGGCCTGCCACTGGCCGCACGGCGGCGCAACGTCGCCGGCGCCTTCCACGCCGTGACGCCGGTGCGCGGCGACGTCCTGCTCGTCGACGACGTCTACACGACCGGCGCAACCGTTGCTGCAGGCGCATCCGCCCTACGTGCGGGCGGTGCCCGCCGCGTCGACGCGGTGACATTTGCACGCGCCGTCCGCACGCCGTGGGTAGGCTTTAGGCGAGGCCCGAAGTGGCCGATCTGAGGAGGCAGGATGCAGCTCAACGTCAAGGGCAAGAACCTCGAGGTGAGCGACTCGATCCGGAGCTACGCGGAGCGCAAGCTGGGGAAGCTCGACCGCCAGCTGCGAAGGAGCGTTGCCGAGGTCGAAGTCGAGCTGGCGGTCGAGCGCAACCCGTCGATCGCCGAGAACCAGGTCGCGGAAGCCACCGTGCGGCTCAAGGGCCACACGCTTCGCGCCCGCGAAGCCTCGACCGACATGAAGGCCTCGATCGACGAGCTGGTCGAGAACCTCGTCCGCCAGATCCGGGACGAGCGCGAGAAGAAGCGCTCCCGCCGCAAGGACGTGGACAAGCAGGCCCTCAACGGCGACGGCGAGCCGCCCGTCGATCTGCCCGAGGTGTAGTTGCCTCTCTTCCGGCGACGTGAGTCGCTGCACGAGCGGTTGGCCCGCGAGGGCGGGCTCGACACACCGGCCGAGGCGGACGTCGATCCACATCCGGCGGGGCCGGAGACCGGTGTGCACGGCCTGCAGCGCCCCCGCGACTGGGAGGTGACCCTCACCGTCGACGCGCCCGACGTCGCGGGCGACGCCGTCCGGTTCGTCACCCTCCCGGACGGCAGCGTGCTCGTCGAGGACGGCCCCGACACCGACCTGGACGCGCTCGCGTCCGCCGTCGAGCAGGAGCTGCGCCCGCCGTACCGCGCACGGGCTGCCAGGCAGAATGGGCCACTCTGGGCCGTGCAGGCGAAGCGGATCGAGGTGATCGAGATCCCCGACGGCCCCGAGGGGGACGAGATCGACCTCACCCGCACGGACGACGGAACGACGTACGCCGTCGACGACGCGCAGCAGTTCGGCTCGGTGCCCGTGCTCGAGGAGCGGGGCGCCCGCGAGGGGGCGGAGTTCACCGTTCACGCGGAGCGGCTCGACGGCGACCTGTGGGAGATCCGGGCCTCGGCCCTCTGAGGGCCGCCCGGTACCCTTACCTTCATGTCCCAGCAGCTCGGCTCCTTCGAGAAGGTCCTTCGCGTCGGCGAGGGACGACGGCTCAAGCGGATCGCCGAGCAGGCGGCCTACGTCGGCACGTTCGAGGAGGCGTACGAGAAGCTCTCCGACGCCGAGCTCGCCGCGAAGACGATCGACTTCCGGCAGCGGCTCGAGAACGGCGAGCACCTCGACGACATCCTCTTCGAGGCCTTCGCGGCGGTGCGCGAGGCGTTCAAGCGCACGATCGGCGTCCGCCTCTTCGACGTGCAGCTGATGGGCGGCATCGTCCTGCACGAGGGCGACATCGCCGAGATGAAGACCGGCGAAGGCAAGACGTTCGTCGCGGTGCAGGCCCTCTACCTGAACGGCCTCGCCGGGCGCGGCGCGCATCTCGTCACGACCAACGACTACCTCGCCGGGCGCGACCGCGACTGGACGCTGCCCGTCTACGAGCTGCTCGGCATGCGCACGGGCGTGATCGAGAACATGATGCCGTTCCAGCCGCGCCGCGAGGCGTACGAGGCCGATGTCACGTTCGGGACGAATTCCGAGTTCGGATTCGACTACCTGCGCGACAACATGTCGGTGTCGCTCGACGGCGTCGTGCAGCGCGGTCACGCCTACGCGATCGTGGACGAGGTCGACTCGATCCTCGTCGACGAGGCGCGCACGCCGTTGATCATCTCCGGTGAGCCGGAGACGGCCGCGCAGCTCTACTACGACTTCGCGCGTGTCGTCCCGAACCTGATCCCCTACGAGGCGAACCCCGGCGACCCGAAGGGCGCGGCCGAGGCGGCGGGCGCCGACTACGAGTTCGACGAGAAGCACAAGACCGTCGCGCCGACCGAGCAGGGAGTGGAGAAGGTCGAGCGCGCGCTGCGGATCGAGAACCTCTACGACCCGCGCAACTCGCAGATCGTCAACCACCTCGTGCAGGCGCTCAAGGCGCAGTCGCTCTACCACCGCGACATCGACTACGTGATCCAGGACAGCGAGGTCAAGATCGTCGACGAGTTCACCGGCCGCGTGATGGAAGGCCGCCGCTGGAGCGAGGGCCTGCATCAGGCGGTGGAGGCGAAAGAGGGCGTCCGCATCCAGGAGGAGCACCAGACGCTCGCGACGATCACCCTCCAGAACTACTTCCGCCTCTACGAGAAGCTCGGCGGCATGACCGGCACGGCGAAGACGGAGGAGAAGGAGTTCGTCGAGATCTACAACCTCAACGTCGTCGAGATCCCGACGAACGTCGCCGTCGCGCGCCTCGACCTGCAGGACAAGGTCTTCAAGTCGAAGGAAGGCAAGTTCCAGGCGGTGGCGCGCGACATCAAGGAGCGCTACGACAAGGGACAGCCGGTGCTCGTCGGCACGATCGCCGTCGAGACCTCCGAGTACCTCTCGCAGCTGCTGACCCGCCAGGGCGTGCCGCACAACGTCCTCAACGCGAAGGAGCACGCGCGCGAGGCGGAGATCGTCAAGGACGCCGGCCAGCAGGGCGCCGTCACGATCGCGACGAACATGGCAGGCCGCGGCGTCGACATCAAGCTCGGCGAGGGCGTGACCGAGCGCGGCGGCCTGTACGTGCTCGGCACCGAGCGGCACGAGTCGCGCCGCATCGACAACCAGCTCCGCGGCCGCTCGGGCCGCCAGGGCGACCCGGGGGAGACGCGCTTCTACCTGTCGGGCGAGGACGACCTCGTGCGCCTGTTCGCCGGCGACCGGATCAAGGGGATCATGGAGCGCTTCAAGATCCCGGACGACCAGCCGATGGAGGCGAAGATCCTCAGCCGGCAGATCGAGGGCGCGCAGAAGAAGGTCGAAGAGCAGAACTTCGTCATGCGCAAGAACGTCCTCAAGTACGACGACGTGATGAACCGCCACCGCGGACGGATCTACGAGCAGCGGAACCAGGTGCTCGAGGGCCAGGACATGTCGGAGCAGGTGAAGCTGTGGATCGACGAGATCGTCGAGGACACCGTCCACCAGTTCACGCAGGAGGAGTACCCGGAGGAGTGGGATCTCGAGGCGCTGACGAACGCGATGGCCGCGCTCTACCAGACCGAGATCACCGCCGCGGAGCTCCATGAGGACCTCGGCGAGATCACGCGCGAGTCGCTGGTCGAGGAGTTCCAGTCGGACGCGCGCGACGAGTACGAGGCGAAGGAGGAGGAATTCGGCTCGGAGCTGATGCGCGAGCTCGAGCGGTTCATCATCCTCCAGGTCGTCGACGTCCGCTGGCGCGAGCACCTCGAGAACATGGACTACCTGCGCGAGGGCGTGCACCTGCGCTCGATGGCGCAGAAGGACCCGCTCGTCGAGTACACCGCCGAGGGCGAGCGCATGTTCACGACGCTCGGCGGCGCGATCCGCGCCGAGGTCGTGCTGCACATCTTCCACGCCGAGCTGGCCGGGCCGGAGGAGGGCGCCGCGCAGCAGCAGCAACAGCTCGCGCCGTCGCCCAGCGGCGGCAACGGGAACCTCCGCTACGAGCATCAGACGTCGGCCGGCGCCGAGGTGATCGCGGCCGCCGGAGGGCAGACGATGGCGGTTGCGCCGACCGCGGTGCAGACCGTGCACGTGTCGGCCAACGAGAAGCTCGGCCGCAACGACCCGTGCTGGTGCGGGAGCGGCAAGAAGTTCAAGAAGTGCCACGGAGCGTAATGACCGAGGAACGCGAACTCTCACTGCAGGAGCAACTCGAGGAGATCGGGGCCCAGCTGGACTGGGTCCGTGGTTACCTTTGACCCCGCGTCGCTGACGACGCGGATCGCCGAGCTCGAGCACGAGCTCGGACAGCCCGGCTTCTGGGACGAGCCCGACCACGCAGCCGCGGTCTCCTCGGAGCATGCGCGCCTGGCGAAGCGACTCGACCGCTACGACCGGCTGACGCGTGAGTACGACGACGCACGCGAGCTGCTCGAGATGGACGAGAGCCTCGCCGACGAGGTCGGAGCGTCGATCGTCCCCTTGCGCAGCGAGCTCGAGCGCCTGCAGGAGGACGCGCTCTTCAGCGGCGAGTACGACAGCGGCGACGCGGTGGTCACGATCCAGTCCGACGCGGGCGGCACCGACGCGCAGGACTGGGCGGAGATCCTGTTGCGCATGTACCTGCGCTGGGCGGAAGGCCGCGGCTTCAAGACGGAGATGCTCGACATCAGCCCGGGCGAGGAGTACGGGATCAAGTCCGCGACGTTCACCGTCAAGGGCGAGAACGCGTACGGGATCCTCAAGGCCGAGCGCGGCAAGCACCGGCTCGTACGCCTGTCGCCGTTCGACTCCGCGCACCGGCGCCACACGAGCTTCGCGCAGATCATCGTCGCGCCGCTGCTCGCGGACGAAGGTGCGGTCGAGATCGGCGACGACGACCTGCGCATCGACACGTTCCGCTCGTCGGGCGCCGGCGGCCAGCACGTGAACAAGACCGACTCCGCCGTGCGCATCACGCACCTGCCGTCGAACATCGTCGTCTCCGTGCAGAACGAGCGCAGCCAGTCCGCGAACAAGGACACTGCGATGAAGATCCTCCGCTCGCGTCTCGCCGAGAAGGCGGAGGAGGAGCGCGAGGCCGAGCTCGCGCGTGAGCGCGGCGGTGTCAACATGGGTTTTGGCGGCAACGCCGTCCGCAGCTACGTCCTCCATCCGTACCAGCTCGTCAAGGACCACCGAACCGACTACGAGATGGGGAACACCCAGGCCGTCCTCGACGGCGAGCTGGACGGCTTCATCCGCGCATACCTCCTGCAAGCGGCAGGAAACGGAGGGTAGGACGCCGAAGCGTCCGCTAGACTTGGGCACTCCCGTCGTTTCGGCGCGGGCACCTGGCCTGCGGACGCCCTTGGATACCCGGCACAGGACGTGACAGACCTTCAGACAGATTTCCAGCCCGCGGTCGAGGACCCGCATCTGGATGCCGTGCCGTTAGCCCCGGTGTCGGGGGCCGGCGCGATGATCGTCTTCGAGGGCGTGACGAAGAGCTACGAGCCGTCCGTCGCCGCCCTCGACGACGTCAGCTTCGTGATCGAGAAGGGCGAGTTCGTCTTCATCGTCGGCGCGTCCGGCTCGGGCAAGTCGACGCTCGTCAAGCTGCTGCTGAAGGAGATCGAGCCGACGCAGGGGCGGATCCTCGTCGGCGGGCGCGACCTGGGGCGGCTGAAGGGCGGCAAGGTGCCGCTGCTGCGCCGCAACGTCGGCTGCGTCTTCCAGGACTTCAAGCTGCTGCCGAGCCGCAGCGCGGCGGACAACGTCGCTTACGCGCTCAAGGTGCAGGGCGAGAGCCGCGCCTCGATCCGCCGCAAGGTGCCCGAGGTGATGAACATGGTCGGGCTCGCACACAAGATGAACAACCACCCCGACGAGCTGTCGGGCGGCGAGCAGCAGCGCGTCTCGATCGCGCGCGCCGTCGTCAACCACCCGCCGCTGCTCGTCTGCGACGAGCCGACCGGCAACCTCGACCCCGACACGTCGATCGGGATCATGCAGCTCCTGTACCGGATCAACCGCGCCGGCACGACGATTCTGATGGTGACGCACGACCGCGAGATGGTCGACAAGATGCGCAAGCGCGTGATCGCGCTCGAAGACGGCCGGCTCGCGCGCGACGAGCGCCGCGGGGGGTATGCGTCGGAATGAGCCGCGTGCGCCTGCTCTTCTCGGAAGCGTGGTCGTCGATCCGGATGAACATCTCGACGACGTTCGCCGCGACGATGACGGTGCTGATCGGCATGTTCCTGCTCGGCCTGTTCATCGCGCTCGGCACGTGGGTGCTCTCGTGGAGCGACCACGTGAAGAAGGAGCTCCAGGTGAAGGTCTACTTCGCGACCAGCGCGACCCAGGCGCAGGAGTACGTCGTCGGCCAGAAGCTTCGGCATCTGAACAACGTGAAGACGGTCGTGTTCGTCTCCAAGGCGGCGGCGCAGAAGAAGATGAAGGCGGAGATGCCGCAGCTCTACAAGACGCCGCTGCCGTCGAACCCGCTGCCGGACTCGTGGGTGGTCACGCCGACCAAGGGCGACTTCACGCCGTCGCTCGGCAAGCTGATCTCGCAGGCTCACTACACGGGCGTCGACGACGTGCGCTGGGGGAGCGCGACGGCGAAACGCGTGCTGACGATCGCGGAGGTGATCTGGATCGCCTTCCTCGTCGCGGTCGTCCTGCTCGTGACAGCGTCGACGCTGTTGATCGCGAACACGATCCGGCTCTCGATCTTCGCACGACGGCGCGAGATCGAGGTGATGAAGCTCGTCGGCGCGACGAACTGGTTCATCCGCGGGCCGTTCATGCTCGAAGGGCTGCTCTGCGGCCTCGGCGGCTCGATCCTCGCCGTGATCCTGCTCGTGATCGGCAAGCAGGTCGCGCTGCCGTCGATCCTGCCCCACATCGGCGGCGGATCCGACGTGCACGCACTCCCGTTCCAGCTCAACGCCCTCGCCCTGCTCGGGGCGGGGCTCCTGCTGGGCGCCGCCGGTTCCGGCTTGACGCTCCGCCGTTTCCTGCAGGTGTAGCGGGGCGAAGGTCTACGGCGGCGACCAGGTCGCGACCTGGTCGCGACCTGGTCGCAGTCGTTGCAACGCCACGCAAGGGCGGACGTCGCCCGGTACCGGTGCGCCGAACGACCGCAACCTGGTTGCAGCTCTAGACCACGGGTTCTATGCTCGCCGGGACGTATGCGGCGTCCTTTCGTTCTGCTGGCAGCTGGGATCGTGCTTGCCGGGCCGTTTGCGCTCGGATACGGGCTTGCGCGGCAGCCCCGGAAGGCGGCGCCGCCGCAAATCCCGACCGTCGTCGACCGGGTACGCGAGGCGCTCGCCGCGCGCTACTACCGCTCTGTCCCCACCCGCGTACTCGAGCTCGACTCGGTCGGGGCGATGATCTCGGCGCTCGGCGACCCGTACACCGCCTATCTCGCGCCCACGGACTACCGGCTCATACGCCAGGAGACCGCCGCGAGCTACTCCGGCATCGGCGTGAGCGTCCTGCCCTCGCGCGGAGGTCTCGTCGTGGCGGCGCTACGGCCGGGGCCTGCCATGACGTCGGGCGTGCGCGTCGGGGACACGATCGTCAGGATCGGCGGTGCGCCGGCCGCGCGCCTCGGTGCCGCGGAAGCCCTGTCCCGGATCCTCGGGCCGCGCGGAACGCAGGTGCGCCTGAAGCTCCGGCGCGACAACCGCTTGCTCGACGTGACCGTCCGCCGTGCGTTCGTGCGTTCTCCCACCGTGCAGGGACGGGTGCTGTCCTACGCAGGCCGGCGCTGGGGAGAGTTGCGGCTGAGCGCGTTCCGGGCCGGCACGGCCGGTGTGCTCCGCCGCGAGCTCGGCCGGCTCGAGCGGCGCGGGGTGCGCGGATTCGTGCTCGACCTGCGCGAGAACCCGGGCGGCCTGCTCGACCAGGCGGTCGCCGTCTCGTCGCTCTTCCTCGACCGCGGCGTCATCGTCTCGCTCTCTGGCGCGCACACCCCGCTGCACACGTACCGGGCCGGCGCGCGGGCCGCGACCAGGCTGCCGCTCGTCGTGCTCGTCAACCGCTACAGCGCCAGCTCCGCCGAGGTCGTCGCCGCCGCGCTGCGCGACCACGGGCGGGCGACGATCGTCGGCGAGCGGACCTACGGAAAGGCGGCCGTCCAGTCGCTCGACCCGCTCCCCAACGGCGCCGCGCTCGAGCTGACCGTCGCCCACTACTACACGCCGTCCGGGGATGACATCTCCGGCACCGGGATCGAGCCGCAGGTCTACGCCGCCGACGACCCGAGCACGGCCGCGGACGAAGCGCTCGGTACCGCCCTCCGCGTGCTCGCCCAGCCGACGAGCTAGCCACGGCGCTCGTTACCGTGGGCCCATGGCCCACGGACGCAACCAGCGGCAGAAGCGGCCGAGCCGGAGCGAGCGGCACCGCGCCCGCCACCCGCAGCGGAAGCCGATCTCGGAGCTGACCGTCCGCCTGCCGGCGCGCAGGACGGAGCCGGAGACGGTGATCGCGCACCTCGGCCCGACGAACTCGGGCAAGACCCACGACGCCCTCCGCTTCCTCGTCGAGACCGGCCGCGGCATCTACGCCGCACCGCTGCGCATGCTCGCGCAGGAGGCGCACCGGCGGCTGTCCGCAGAGCTGGGCGAGGGCCGCGTCGGCCTCGTCACCGGCGAGGAGCGGGTGTATCCGGAGGCGCCGATCGTCTGCTGCACGGCGGAGATGGCGCCACTGCACGGCGAGACGCTCGTGCTCGACGAGGTGCAGTGGGCCGAGGACGAGGAGCGCGGGTCGGCGTGGACGCGGCTGATGCTCGGCGGCGAGTACCGGCACATCCTCCTGCTCGGCGCGGTGGAGGCGCTGCCGCTCGTCCGGCACGCGTTCCCTGACGCCGAGGTGCGCTTCTTCGAGCGCAAGGCGCCGCTCGACTGGCTCGGCCGGCGCGGCATCGCCGGGCTCGGCCCCGCCACCGTCGTCGTCGCCTTCAGCCGCCGCGCCGTGATCGGCCTCGCGGGCGAGCTGAACCAGTTCCACCCGGGCCGCGTCGCCTGCCTGTACGGCGCGATGCCGCTCGCCTCGCGCCGCGAGGAGATCGACCGGTTCATCAGCGGCGCGGTCGAGGTCTGCGTCGCGACGGACGTGCTCGGCCACGGCGTCAACCTGCCCTGCGAGACGCTCCTGTTCGCCGAGACGGAGAAGTTCGACGGCAAGGAGCGCCGCGACCTCGAGCCGTGGGAGCTGGCGCAGATCGCCGGCCGCGCCGGCCGCTTCGGCTTCCACGAGCGCGGCCACGTCGGCGTGCTCACCGGCGTCCCGTGGGCGGATCCCGACCCGGAGCTCGTGCGCAGCGCGCTGACGCCGCACGTTGAGCTGCCCGGCGGGCACTGGGGCTACCGGATCGTCGAGACCGGGCGCCTGCGTCCGCAGCTCGCCGACCTGAACGTGACGCGCGTCGACGAGGTGGAGCCGGCGCTGATGGCGTGGCGGCAGGCGGCGCTCCGCTACTGGAGCGTCGACGGGTGGCTCACGGTCGAGTCGATCCAGCCGCTGCTCGCCCGCCTCGACGCCGTCCGGGACGCGCTCCATCACAGCGGCCGCCGGCTCGAGCTCGCGGACGTGTGGAAGCTGATGCAGGCGCCGATCGACGAGGACGGGCTGCCGCTGCTCGGCACGCTCGCGAGCGCGCTCGCCGGCGACACGCCGCAGCGGACGGTGATCGGCTGGCTGCTCGACCCGCACCGGCTCGCCGGGGCGGGCCTGACCGAGGCGGAGCAGGCGGCGCGGGAGGCCTCGATCCTGCGCTGGTTCGCGCTCCAGTACCCGGGCGTGGCGGGGGTGACGATCGAGAAGGCGGCCGCGCTGGAGGAGGCGGCCGCTGCGAAGGTGGTGCGGGAGCTCCGGGCGGAGATCAACGACCCGACGATCGGCCGCTGCCGCGCCTGCGGTGCCCGCACGGCGCCCTGGGCGGCCCTCTGCGACCGCTGCTTCATGGCGCGCGGCTACCGGGCCCGCCGTTAGGGGAAACCCGCAGCGGCCCTAGGTGCGGGCGCCGATGCAGCCCCGCGGGCGTCCGGGGCAGGCTTCGCTCGTGGCTCAAGCAGGCGATTTCACCACCAAGCACGAGGAGTTCCGGGCGTGGACGGACGAGCTTCGCGCAGCGGCCAGGCTGCTTCCCGGCCTCGACAGCGCCTCCCGGCTCGCGGTCGTCGCCGACCTCGTCGCCTTCCTGCAGGAGCGGGTCGAGCCGCACACGCACGTCGACGAGCAGGTGCTCTATCCGCAGGCGGCCACGCGGGGCGGCTCGCCGCTCGCGGCCGCCGCGATGGCGTACGACCATCTGGCGATCCGCTCCTGGATCGCGAAGCTGGCCGAGGCGGACGACGAGGACGTGGCGACGCTCCAGGAGCTCCTCTACGGGCTGGACGCGCTGATTCGTGTCCACCTCTGGAAAGAGGACGAGCTGTTCGTGAAACCGCTGTCGTCTTCGAGCTGGCCCGCCTCGGGTGCCTAGCACCAAGCGTCTCCGTGTCATCCCCCGGCCGTGGGAACGGCGTGTACCCCATCCGGCGCATCTATCAGCGGGAAAGTCGTGATGACGGCTTCGGACGGCGATCGCGAGGATGGGTCTATGCCGCACGATTCCGTAGACCGCGTGCTCGACTGGCGCGAGGAGCTGATGCGGGTCGCTCCGAATCTGAACGAGCTGCCGGGCGCCGCGCGGCGCGCCGTCCTCGAGGCCGTCGGGTCGTTCATCCGCGAAGACGCAGACGACCTGAACGCGACGCTGCTCCGCTCGGTGCAGCGCGCCCTGGCCGACGCGGCCTAGCTCCCCCGGGCGCGCCCTACACTTGCCCGATGGCGAAGGCCAAGGGCGAGAAGCTGATCGCGGACAACCGCCGCGCACGGCACGACTACAACCTGCTCGACCGCTACGAGGCGGGCGTCGTGCTGACCGGCACCGAGGTGAAGTCGCTGCGCGAGGGCAAGGCCTCGCTCCAGCAGGCGTTCGCCGACGTGCGCGAGGGCGAGGCGTGGCTGCTGGGCGTCCACATCGCCGAGTACGGCCAGGGGAACCGCGCCAACCACGACCCCGACCGCCCGCGGAAGCTGCTGCTGCACCGGCGCGAGATCGAGCGGCTGTACGGGCAGGTGCGCGAGAAGGGCTTCACCGTCGTCCCGACCCGCCTCTACTTCAAGGACGGCCGGGTCAAGGTCGAGATCGCGCTCGCCC
>Ga0265318_10000298_pt1 | contig 40475 bp, 58 predicted proteins | sample 4821metaG_FD_192431 | JGI IMG/M metagenome (GOLD analysis project Ga0265318, IMG submission 192431) | Rhizosphere microbial communities from Carex aquatilis grown in University of Washington, Seatle, WA, United States - 4-8-21 metaG | ecosystem: Host-associated > Plants > Roots > Rhizosphere >... | reverse complement strand
GCTATGATTATACCGTCATACTCTTTCATCACTGTTTGCCAGTCTATCAAGTAAATGTAAGGTTTTCTTACATATCCGGTCAGATTGTCCATGTATTCCATCGGGAACTTCTTATTGAAGTCCTCCGGATCATTGGATGCATATTTCAGGCTAAAAGCTTCAAGTTCTTCTGCGTTCTTGAGATGAAGGATCTTAGCCTTCTTCTTCAGGATCACATGATACCGATGCTCAAGACATTCAGGTCTAAACTCTTCTCCTTCACACCAAGAGTACCAGTTCTGATCTTCAGGATAGTCCTCTACGCTGATCCAGAATCCATGTGGCTTCTGAAAGATAGGAATCCGAGCCCAGTGCATATCGTGGAAATCTTGTCTAAGTTTCTTCAAAGGCTGAGCAGAATAGTGGTAAAGCTTAGTTGGAAGCATGCATCTCATCCCAGTATGATAATGGTTGGAAAAGAGAGAACACTTCATCGGCTAAATCTTCGCCTTTCTCCCAAATCGTCGCTATTGCCTTGTTAAACGAGTTTTGTAGCTCATGGCTATCTTTACCCTCCCCATGTATCAATCGTTGAGTCTTGGGGGTTTTAACGAAGCCGATCCAAAGTTTTCGTCTATCATCCCACACAGTTGGAACTCTAAGGTAAAGATTTTGGCCTCCATCTACGTGGAAGCATAGTTCCATGTAGGAACTAGAAACAGGAGCAGGTTTAGTCATAGGATAATCCGTACTGGTTTGTTCACTGGTTTATATCTCTCATTAACATGACTCGCATTTACAAGGTGAATGCCATTTGGATGTACGGAATTACCGTACGCCTCATGGATATGACCTGTCACATGCAATTTTAGGTGAGGGATCATAGTCAGCATCCACATCCATAGCAATAGACTTCCAACAGAAGGGCCAACGGTTCCATCTGGATTCTTCACCCAGTCATAGTTTCCAAAGGAAGGGGAATGGGTGATAAGAATGTTAGTGTCCGTAGGAATCAACATCCACTTCTCAGACAACTCTTTCTCGGTATCGTAAGTGAAAGCTTTGCAATGTGGATTCATCCCAGGAAAAGTTCGAGTCCAGGGTGACCCCCAAATCTTGACTCCTTGGAACTCTGTGCCTGAGTCGCATAGATACTCTAGGTCAGACTTCTCTAAAGTCTTAAGGAACTTTTCATTGTTCTTCTCAAGGTAGTTATCATGATTCCCAGCGATAAATATCTTCTTTGTGTAGGCTTGATTGTTAAGCCATACGAAAAAATCATCGTGCTGGTATTCAGTGTCCCTAGCTGTTAGATCTCCAGCTACAATCAATAGGTCTCCCCCATCCATTTTGGGGAGGAATCCATGCAAATCACTTACGCAGTCCACTATCATATAGCCCTCTATTTAGCGTGAACTATATCACCATGTATGTTTCTAAAGCAAAGTTTATTTATTCTCCTCTTAAAAAAACGTTGTAAAGTAAATATTTTAGTTGATAAAACAAGGCTATGAAACAGGAACTAGAAGAAAAGCTATTTAACGACTTCCCTTTACTTTACGACAGTAAGGCCGATATTCGGTCTTCTGCGATGGGTTTTGGATTTGAATGTGGCGACGGATGGTATGAACTAATCCGTGAGCTGAGCGAAAAGCTTTACCCTCTAGTTCAGGCAATAACACCCGATGAATATGGTAGCAGTTGTTCTGCTTCTCAAGTGAAAGAGAAGTATGGAACCCTTAGATTTTACATGCATTGCTCTACAGATGAGATGGAAGAGCTGATCTATGAGTACGAAGATCGTAGCTCTAGGACATGTGAGTATTGCGGTAAACCAGGTTCCATAGACCATTCAAAACATTGGCTAACTACAACTTGTGAAGAGCATAGGCGTAAATGAGTTTATCCCAAGATGATGCTTTCCGACTTCTGGGCAACCAGGAGTGGAGGCTATCAAACCTATATAAGATCAAAGACAAAGAGGGGAACGTAGTAGATTTTGCCCCCAATTGGGCACAGAAAACTTTACTTCGTCCTCACAACTTGAACATCGTCTTGAAAGCACGACAGCTTGGAATCACCACTTTCCATGCTCTCCTGTTTCTAGACTACTGCTTGTTCCAGCCCAACACGAATGCAGCTATTGTAGCTGATAATAAAGACATTGCAAGAGAAATCTTCGTAGATAAGGTAAAGTTTGCTTATGACAATCTGCCACAGTTCGTTAGAGACATGTGCCACGCATATCGGGACAACGTTCACGAGATGCGTTTTGCCAACGGTTCCGTATTCAGAGTCGCCACCAGTTTGCGCGGTGGAACTCTCCAACTACTTCACATCACCGAGTTTGCGAAGGTCTGTCAGGAGAATCCTACCAAGGCTAACGAGATTATTTCAGGAGCACTCAACGCGGTGCAAGCTGGACAATTCGTATGCATTGAGTCCACAGCAAGGGGAAGGGAAGGTCATTTCTTTAACCTATGTAAGTCCGCTCAGGCGATGGAAGATGCAAAGCTTAGTTTAGGTACTTTAGATTGGAAGCTTTGGTTCTTTCCTTGGTGGCAACATCCAGATTATGTCTTAGATTCAAAAAATGTCTTGATAAGTAAAGACATGTCAGACTATTTTGAGGTATTAGAAAGTAAAGACATTATTTTAACTTCTGAGCAAAAAGCATGGTATGTAAAGAAAATGCTGACACAAGGTGAGTACATGAAGAGGGAATACCCCTCAACTCCCGAGGAAGCCTTTGAAACGGCTAACGAGGGGTACTACTTTGCTAAGATGATCTCTATAGCCAGACAGGAAAGAAGAATATGTCACCTACCATACGATGAAAATGCAAAGACCTACACTGCTTGGGATATTGGGATCGGGGATTCATGTGCCATCTGGGTCTTTCAACTAGTCGGAAAAGAGGTTCACTGCATTGACTACTATGAAAACAGTGATGAAGCTCTAGCACATTACGTTAAGTGGTTAAAAAGTAAGCCGTACATCTTCGAAAAGCACTTTTTACCACATGATGCAGCTTCAAGAGAGAAAGGATCAGGCAAGTCTTTTGCGGACATAGCCAGGGGATTAGGTCTTAAAATAGACATACTTCCTCGTGATACCAACGAAATGTTCGGTATTGAATGTCTCCGCAGTATGCTTCCGAGATTCTTTTTTGACCAGAGTAAATGCGAACGCGGTGTGAAAGCCGTAGAAAGCTTCAGGAAGGAATGGAATGAGAAACTGGGATGTTACCGAGAGAAGAGCTACCACGACTGGGCCTCTCACGGATCTAAGGCTCTCATCTACTGCGCTGAAGCAGTGCAAAGAACGGGATCAAGTGCGGGTATGTCTGCTGAAGAGTGGGCACGCATGAGAAAAGAGTGGCTCTAAAAAAATTTTGACCTGAGTGTCAAGTAAATATTTGAGATCAAATGTCAGGATATGTAGCGACAGGTACTAACAATGAGAAGGTGTTTCAGTTCACCCAATTCTTCTACGATGCGTATCGCACGTGGGGAGTGTACTACGCTGCTGCCTATAGAGATTTACGAGCATATGCCGGAGATAACTGGACTAATCTAGAGAAGACCAAGTTAGAGAGACAAAATAGAATGATCTTGGAACTAAACAAGATCAGACGCGTTGTAAACCTCTATTCTGGCTACGAAAGAGAAAACCGAACTGCCACAGTTTGCGCCCCTGTTGAGGGATCAGACGTTCAAACAGCAGACCAGTTCTCCGACATACTGTACTACGTGTATGAGAAGGCTAACGCCGACTACATAATCTCCGAAGCCTTTGAGCATAGTCTTAAGACCGGTTTATCAATAATCGGACTCTACATGGACTATTCAAGGGACAAAGTGAATGGCGACATCAAAATGTATTGGAAGCCATTCAACGCGCTGATGCTTGATCCCTATTTCACGAAGCGGGATCTCAGTGATTGTGACCAGGCTTCAACCAGGGACTTGCTCTCTAAAGAGCAGATCAAATCTATGCTTCCGTGGGTAGATCCGACTGTCATTGATAATCTACCCACTGGGATACGCGACAACAAGTATCAGTACTTGGGAATCTATCGTCAATACAACTCAACCTACATTGCAAAGAACCTTTGCACCTACGATCAGTACTGGAAACGAATCAACAAGGTTCAAAGATACCTTGTGGACATGGAAACAGGCGTTTCTGAGGAGTGGGATGGAGATAAGGCCGCAGAGAGGGCTCTACGCATTCAACTCAAGGAAGAGGCTGCTAGACGTGCTGAGCAGGGTCTTGGCCCTAGACTACAGCTTATAGCCTCTCACAAGCGATCTGTAGAGCTAAACATCATCGTATCGGGTCAACTTTTGTACACTGGCCCCGACCCAACGGGCCTTGATAATTACCCCTTTATTCCAGTGTTATTATATCACGAACCGTTAATTGATACTTTTGAATTAAAGATACAAGGAATAGTAAGGTCTATTAGAGATGCGCAACGACAATATAATAGAAGGCATTCTCAAATAATAGATTTGATGGAATCAATTATTAACACCGGTTACATCACTAAGAACGGTGCCGTACTAGATCCAAACATGCTGATGCAGGCCGGTCAGGGTAAACAAATCGTGGTCAACGAGGGATATGACGTTAATGCTGACATTAGGGAGATTAGTCCTCCTAACATCCCACCTGGCTATCTGCAATATCAGGATATCATTGATAAAAACATCATGGAGATCCCTGGTGCTTCTGACGAGCTGCTTGGTCTTTCTAGCGTTGGCGACAGCCAGGTGTCAGGGAAGCTCGCAGAAGTTAGAGCCTCAAACGGCCTCAAAGGCAACAGAGGGATCTTTGACAATCTTGAGCAGTCACGAAAGTATCTTGGGAAACTAGTCATAGAGTGCATCCAGAAGAACTATTCCGTAGGAAAGATCCAAAGAATCATCAACGAAGAACCGACCGAAGAGTTCATGTCCGGTCAGTTTGAAGAATATGACTGCGCTATCAAACAAGCAGTCAAGACCACAACTCAAAGAGAAGCTTATTACTATCAACTCCTTCAACTCGTGGCTCTCGGAGCTCCGATTCCATGGCCTGACATCCTAGAAGTGGCTCCTTTACAAGGAAGCACCAAGTTGCATGAGGTTATGCGTCAACAAGCAGAATCAGCTCAACAAGCTGCCGCCGCCGAACAAGAAGCTGTGCAAATGCAGAAGTTGCTTGATATGGCCGCTGTTAACCAGTCCACAGCTCTGGCTGAAGAGCGTAGGGCACGAGTACTTGCGGATATTGGATTGGCTAAAGAAAGGGAGTCTGAGGTTACTCAGAACCATGCTAAAGCGTTCCTAGATAACGCCAAAACGATAGCGCAGATAGAAGATATACCTCGTAAGCGATTAGTTGAGGTACTAAAGCTCGCAGCCGATATTCGGATGCAAGAGAAGCAACAGGCAGAAGCTGAGTTGCAGAAGGACATGAAACGGGCACAAGCCCTTAAACAATAGGAAAACATATGGCAAAAGGTACGTCTACATCTAACAAGATGATGCCCCGTATGGAAACTTATGGTGGTCAGAATAACCCAGGTTATCAGCCTCCACAAGGATCTGCCGGAGCAAGTGCTTTTGGTGAATACAGCACCAAGCAAAATCCAATGAGTGTTCCGAAGAAAGGTTCCGCAATCGGGCCTGGATACGGTAACTCAGATCGCATGAAAGCAATGAGTGCGAAGGAAGAAGAAGCAAGGAAGGAATCTCTCAGAGGCCAACCATGCTAATTACCTCACCCAAACACCAGATGGACGAACATGTAAGAGTACGGGAAGGGATAACCGACCAGTTCAATCACATGCTAGAAAAGATCCTGAATGAGAACAAACATCGGGATAAGTATTGGGTATTGGGTAAGGCAAAGATTGAGAAGAAGAAAGGCAAAGACATCGTTCGTCCGTTTCTACAGGCGTGCGCTGAGAAGCCTGGAATCATCAAAGAGTCCTTCGTCTATGAAGTGGACAATAGAAGAGGGGTAAAGACTCTGCTCTGGATCATGCATCCAGGGGACATGTTAAGTTTTCCCACACTTGGGAAGTCCATCCGTGTAACCGGCGGAAATACGGGTTCAACAATCCTCCTACCGAGGTAACGGTAGAAAAAAGGGAGTTATATGAGTAACGAAGAACAAGAAGACCAAGCCGCTGTCTCCGAGCAAGCCGAGGTCTCCCAACAGGATGCAACACAGGACGAACCAAAGATGGTTCCCCTAGCTGCTCTACAGGCAGAACGTCGGAAGCGCCAAGAATTTGAGACTCGCACGAAAGTGTACGAGGATCTTCTAGCGAAGAAAAATGTTCCTACTGAAGAAGAGGAAGAAGAAGACCCAGAAGCTTTGCTTACTAAGTCTTCCTTCCGAGAAGAGAAAGCCCTCACGAAGAGGGAGATTCTTGAGCAGGTCTACCAAGACATGAATCCTGAGGCAGTTCAAAAGATAAACACGTATTTAAAACCAATTTTGGACAAGAAGCCTTGGCTAGCAGCGACGTTAGATAACGCCGTAAACCGCTTGGCCCGTGCCAACGAAATCGTTGATGACTACTTACACTTAGTGGCTGAAAAGCCAAAGACTAAGGCGGCAGTAGCAGATGCTCAACGGATAGTAGATAACGCTAATAAGCCCAGATCACCGGTGGAAGTCGGTAAGTCTGCGCAGCCTAGCGGTACTGAATATCTGAAGAGTATACAGGGGAAGAAAGAGTTTAGGGAATATCGTCAGAAGGTGCTCCGAGGCGAGGCATAAAAAAATTTTGCCGCTCTTGTCAAAACATTTTTTGACTAGGAGATAAAAATGGCCGCAGGAACCACAACGACAGTACAAGTAGACCCAGAAGTCAACTTGTTCTTCGACAACATACTCCTTGACCGTCATCAGCCATACTATGTTTATGGCTATTTCGCTCAGGAGAGACGTATTCCTCAGAAGAACAGCAAGAACGCTATCTTCCGAAGATTCGACAACTTAGCAGACGCTTTAACACCTCTCACAGAGGGTGTTACTCCCAATGCTGAACAAGTTACTAAATTTGACATCACCGCGACTGTTTCTCAGTACGGTAAAGTCGTTGAGCTTAGTGACGATGTAATCATCACTGTACAAGATCAGACAGCGAACGAAGTTGCTGACATGCTCGCACAGAACATGGCATCCACTTACGACAAAATCGTTCGTAACATGCTTGTTGCTACAAGTGCTCAAATTGACTGCCTTAACGGGGTAAACGGCAATGCGATCACTGAAGTAACAACTACTGACCTTGAACTCGCAGTAGACTTTGTCACTGAGAACAACGGTAAAAAATTATCACCCAACCAAGAAGGTACTAATGCCTTCGGAACTGCTCCAGTTTGGGCGGCTTATTGGATGATTATTTCCACCGATCTTAGAACTGACTTCAAGCAACTCTCTAACTTCTTGGCAACAGCTGACTACCCACGTCAACAGTCTGTACTTGAAGCTGAGCTCGGAGCTTGCGACGAAGTTCGCCTTGTAATGACTTCAGAAGCTTACAAGAATTCTGCTGTATCCCCACCTGTTTACTCAAACATGCTGTTCGCGGCTAACGCTTACGGACGAATCATGATTGATGACCAGTCAATGGAGATGATCATCAAGCCTTTGGGAGCTGGACAAGATCCATTGAACCAAAGACAGACAATGGGTTGGAAGGGCCGTCTTGGCTCAGTCATCCTTGATGACAGCTGGTGTGTAAACTTAAGAAGTACAAAAGGTTAAGGAGGAAAACATGACTGCACCAATTGGAAACAGTTCTAACGTCTTTTCTGGAACAGTCCAGCTAGGACAAGTTACGAACACATACGGTGGATACTTACAATCCGCTGGAGCTGCCTACAATCTTATATTGCCATGGCAGGCCGACAAACTTGAGTGGTACAACTACACAAAGTTTGGCACAGACGCAAACAACCTTCAGGGTGTTTGGTTTAGAGACATGCCCGCAGGGGACGCTCTTATCATAAGCCGAGGTACTACCGATCTTTCTTCCGTGTTGGAAACAACAAACGGGGTAACGATTGCTAATACAGCCGGTGGATTTACTGACGAACATCGCACAATTTCAGGGATCACAACAGCGACTCCTGGCGTTGTAACTGTCACTGTAGCTCACGGGCTATCTGACGGCGACAGAGTCATCATCACTAAGCTTTCCGGAAACATCGGACAAGAGCTAAACAACAACACTTATGTCGTAGACGTTTTATCGGCTACTACCTTCGCGTTGTATGACATCTATGGAATCCCAGTGACAGTAGTAAGCACATACAGTGCCTCAGGTGGTCAAATCACCATTACTGGCCCATCTTTGGGAATCGTAGACGCTCCTGTTACCTACAGACTTCTGTTAGGTACTTCAGTGATGGGAGCAGATAACGACGTTATCTACTTCGTAGCAAGTAAGTTCAACGCTTATTACAACCTAGGCGATGTAGCTTAAAACCAATAGGGTGGGGACGTTTTGTCCCTACCCACTTTTACAAGAGGAATTATGAGCAAGAGAACTCAGAAAGACAGAGATGCAGAAGTAATTGAACAAGCAATGCTTCAAGGAAGAGAACTGCCAGGCAGAGAGAAAGCTGAGGCGTTTGACTTTGATACGTTCAAGTTCGAAAAGATTGAAGACTTTGAAGTCTACAATGCACACGTTCGTAAGCATAACAGATTATGTTTACACGAAAGAAACAAGATGAAAGTAAAGATTCCAGATGAATCTTACTACAAGAAATTCAAGACCAAATTCCACAGATTCCAACAGCACGAGAACGTACTGAAGGTTCGTGTAAGAAACAAAGACATTGATTGGACAGGCCAACTCAAGTCAGGTGGAACATACATGCTTCCATTGCCAGTGATTAACTTCTTAAACGGATTGGCTACACCCGATTTCGCTGAAGTAAAAACAGAGCATGGAAACGTAGTCCATACAGAGACAAAACAAGTGGGTGAGACACCAAGATTCTCATGTAACGTACTTGAATACGCATAGGAATAGATTATGACAACAGGGCCAGTTTTACCGCAATCCGGTACAAGTGTCATTCAGATCATAAGAAACGTTACGGGTAGGGTTGATAAAAACGACCCTGCCTTCACTGACGCTATCATGTTTGATTATCTGAATGCCTTCGTCCAGCAAGAGCATCCTCAAGAAGTGAGGATATTCCAGAACGAAACTTGGTGGGATTTTGCTATCGGGCCGGATACGGTAGATCCTTTGCCTGTTGATCTTGATGAGTTAGGTTTTAGCACAATCAATGCTCCTGCCTATGTTGCCTATACTACTGGAGCAACAACCTCCTTTCCTCTCTTCTGGTATCTAAGCCCAAAAGAGTTCTATGCGAGATGGCCTTGGGAGCAGGTCTTCACTCCTCAGATGCCAACCTATGTGTTGTATTACAACAACGAGCTGACATTTCGTGGGCCACCAGATCAGGTATATAACATCCGAATCTCAGCCTACAAGATTGACTACTCCTTCTCTGGAGGAACCAACACGAATTCGGGGTCAATACTTGCCAACGTTCCAGTAGCTTATCTCACTAGGTATTTCGCCTATGGAGCGGCATTAGACATCTTGAGCGACTACGGCGAGATGGACAAGTACCAAGAGGTTTTCCAGGTATACAGACGATACAGAGGGCAAGTATTGGCAAGGACTTGGAACCAGTATGAATCACAAAGAACAGCCCCAGACTTTTAGGAGAAACTATGACTTTCAATGCTGCAATTCCCTTAAATAGTGACTCACCGTCAATATTTCCAACGCAGTCTCAAACCAACTATGCGAGATTGCAAACGATCATAGGGGCTGATCACCAATTTAACCTCTCGGCTGCGGCTGATGATGGATACCATAACGTGGTTCATCTAACGCAACAAGCTCCATCTGGAGTCTTGGCTGCTACAGGACGTGTGTATGCCAAGTCAGCCAGTGGAGCAGTGAATCTGTTCTACATGGATGATGCTGGTCTAGAGTATCAAATTACCCCTATAGCTCCTGCTCCTACTAAAGTCACCGGATCGGTTGCTCTAGCGGGAAGTGCTACATCGGGAACGATCTATACGATCCCGAATAACAGCCAGGGAACGATCTTCGTCAACTACATAAGCCCATCCGGAAACTTCTACCGATACTACCTCTTCTACAAATCCGGTACCACTTTCGTAGACACCAACTTGATTAAGGAAAGCCCTAACTCAAGTAGACCTAATATCTCCATAAGCGGCTCAAACATAAGAGTAGTTAACGGCAATAGCAGTGCTAGAACAGTTGGTTATTACATCATGGTGGAATCAATATAATGAGCTATCAATCCTTTTTGATATCAAACTACTCAACAGGATTCGACAGAGAGCTTCAACCTTGGCTTTTGCCAAATGATGCATTCGTTGATCTTCTGGATGGTTTTGTCTATAGAGGAGTGACCACTAAGAGAGATGGTTACTCTGGGTTTGCCAATGGACTAAAGTCCACATACACAGAGAGCCGAATGGTTCATCAGCTTGCCAACGTTGCCCCTGCAACTGGGGCGATTGATGGAGTAAATAGAACATACACTTGGACTCTAACTGCTCCCGTCGCACGAGGAAGAGTCGTTGTAACTGGCAATAACCCAGCTCAAGTGCTAACAGATGATGGGGTTGGAGGATTTACAGGTGCTGGAACAGGAACTATCAACTACACAACCGGAGCCGTATCAGTCACTTTTACTCTTGCTCCTGCTGTTGCTTCTACCGTTCTTCTGACCTACAGCTACCATCCAGGTTTTCCAGTCATGGGAGTAATGAGCTTCTATCCAACGAATAACGTCAGAGAGCTGATCGTTGCAGATACTAGATTTGTGAACCGATATAACCCAGCTACAGACAGATTAGATGACATCCCAGCTGGAACATATAATGGTGGAGCTACAGACTTTTGGTCATGGGTAAACTACGCTACACCCGCTAGTGTTCCAAGACTTCTATTTGCCAATGGAGTCGTAGGGGATGTAATCCAGCAATACGATGGAACTACCATCGCTGCCTATACAAAAGTATGGGCAGGTGGAACCCTCAATGCCAGACAGATTTTTAACGTAAGAGACCGATTGGTGCTCTTCCAAACCATCGAAGCCGGTGTTTTGTTCCCTAGAAGAATTCGCATCTCCGGAACCGGTATTAACTCAGATACCTTTGACAATACAGCTACAGGAGCTGGGTTCATTGACATTCCAGATAATACTTGGTTTTTCGGAGCTGCTTTTAACCGAGATGACGTTCTATTCTACACAGAAGCTGCTACATGGATTCTGAAGTACACAGGTAATGATGTAACTCCTTTCACTCTAGAGAAGATAGATGGAAGCCGTGGCTCTGCCGCAGCCTTCTCCGTAATCTCTTACCTCAACAGAACTTTAGCCGCGAGCCCAAGAGGACTGATCATATCTGATGGCTATCAAGTTGATAGGATGGACAACAACATTCCAGACTTCGCCTTCAATAGCATTCGTTCAGATCAATTCCTTAGATGCTTCTCTGGTTTCTTGGATGAAGATAGAGATGTTTACATGATCTATCCCTCAGAAGGAACTATTAGACCTCCATTGTTAACGAATGGAGAGTCAGATCGTATTCTCGTCATTAACTTTGAAGAGGACAATTATGCAGTCTATCGCATACCACTTTCTTGCATGGGCAATTTCCAAATTTCATTCATTATACTATGGTCGGATCTCACGGCTGCTAATGGATTTCCTTCTTGGGATGCCTTAGCGGAGAAGTATGGGAACTGGAATGCTTTCCCCTTCAACAAGGGATCGCCGATTTCCATAGGCGGTGGACATAAGGGAGAGATCTGGAGACTAAACGATACACAGACCGAAGACAATCCTCAGAAAATCCGAGCCATGACTGTCATAGATTCTGACACGCTAAGAGTCACTACTGACTGGAACAACTACGAGATCGGAGACAACATCGTTTTCGAAGGCGTAAATGGCATGATTCAGGCAAATCACAAGCAAGGGGCCATAAAGGCCATACAAACGGCTTGGAACGTTTTTGATGTAGACATACCAACCCTTGGCTTTAGTGCGTACACAAGCGGCGGTATCGCGTCGAAAACAATCCCGTTTGAAGCGTTAAGCAAAAAGTTGAATCCTTTCGTGGATATGGACAAGAAAGTCAGATGTGGATGGATCTACTTCTATGTCAGCGTTACTGACACCCTCTTAACCGATGAGAATGACGTAGCCGTTCCGGCTCTTCTAGATATAGACGTGATTACGAATGATTCTGATGTTAATAGCGTCCCAACTTTCCAATACCAGATAGACTGCTCAAACTTAGCTTCTGAGATAGGATCTAAGAAATGGGTGAAGATTTGGATTAACCAGACATCTCGTTTCTTGCAGTTCCGTATGAGAAACAACCAAGCAGGGGCTAAGATTCAAGTTCACGCTATGATGCCAGGATTCCAACCATTAGGGAGACTTGTATGAGTTTTAATCTTCCAGTCTATAAGAACTTTGGATCAGAGATTAAAGAACTGTCTCCTACTCTTTCTAATCAATTGTCACAGATGTATACAGACATAGTTAACGCTCTATCACAGGGGATTAAAAAAGATGTGGTAAGTGGAGCTGATCCATCTGCAAACGACCAGAGGAATTCGTTCTTCTCAATTGGGGACATTACGGTTAGAACAGATACAGATCAAGCATGGATAATGACAAGCAGGACTACACCAAATATTGTTGTGTGGACTTTGATAACTTAGATAACAAAGGTAGGATTATATGGCAGATTGGACAGGTGGAGCAAAAGGAGCACTCGGTGGAGCTTCCACTGGCGCAACCATTGGTTCTGTAATCCCTGGTGTAGGTACAGCAATTGGAGCAGGAGTTGGTGGACTTATCGGGGGAGTAGCAGGTCTTTTCGGTAGCAAGAAGAAAAAGAAGAAGAAGGTCTCTTCTCTAGACAAAAGACAACAACAGTTGAATGAACAACAACATGACTCTATCCTTGGGAAAGGGCCACTTGCTGATCTTTACAACTACAATCCAGAAGAAGCCAACGCGGTGTTTGACAAGAACATTGCCAATCCGGCTTACCGTAACTTCCAAGAGAAACTTGCTCCTGAGATCACCGGACAATTCCGAAGCAATGGACTGCAAAACAGTTCCTATGCTGGAGACGCTTTGGCTAAAACAGCTAGAGACATCCAAGAGAACCTAAACGGTAAGAGAGCTGAATATCTCTATGGAGAACAGAACAACGCTAGAAATGCTAAGCGATCAGCAGTTGAAAACCTTCAGAACCGACAAACATTTGCCTATGATAAATCAGCTGGAACTGGTGGAGGATTTGACATCAACTCAGTCTTGAAATCCATCACTCCTGAGATGACTGAACAACTAGCCAATTACTTCAAATAGGAGAAGAAAATGCCACAAGTTCAAGTTGTAGATACTACAGAGAATCAGCCAGAACCAACTGGAGTGGAAGAGTTCTTCTCTAAATTAGGAAAGAGTTTCAAAGATAAGAACGACCAAGTAGAGATTGGTAAGATCATAGACGATTATAAAGCCAATCGTGAGGATGCCAATGCTTGGGAAGATCTACAGTTGAATCTTGAGAAGAGCAACGTTTCTCCTTCTAAGAGACTACAAACTCAAGAGTCTTTGAATCAAATGAGAAAGACTATCACTGAAAGAGACAAGGCTTTGAATGCTAAGGTAAACAAAGGAATCTTGACTCAAGAAGAGAAGGTTAGACAGAAAGACAACTTGATTAAGGATGGTTGGCCTGAAGAAATTGCCGACTTCTATTTGGACTCTAAGCCAGGCGTTCAACAAATCCTAGCTAGAGAACACAAAGAGCTTAAGGAAAGAAAGATTCGTGCACCATTAGTTACAATCCCTGAAGGAACTCCTGAATCCTCTCCTGCACCTAGCGCAGTAACAGTACCCGATGCTTCGGCTCCTACAGGAGAAAGACCTGTATTCGTAGATGATCCTATCACTCCTCAAGAGAAGAAAGACGCTAAAGCGAAAACTCCTGTTCCTGAGAAAGATTGGCCAGAACCTGAACTGCCTAAATTGCTGAACTACGATCAAAGAGTTGCTTGGGAGAATGAGAACCAAAAAGAGAATAGTAAGGCTATCAAAGAGACTACTGACTCTAAGAAGATTCTGACTAATAACAACAACAGAATTAAGACGATGACAGAGATCAACGATGGGAAATATCTCCCTGATGGTCTTGGTCGCTTGATTACTATTGACCCGAATACAGGGGATATCAGACCTACTGCTGCCTTGACTAAGCAACAGAATCCTCAGACAGCTCTCTATGTAAAGAACCTTAACCAGTACTTAGAAGGTATCAAAGCTCAGTTAGGTTCCGTGATATCTGACTTTGATATTAGAACGTTCAAATCTCAATTACCTTCATTGTTAAATGATGAACAAGGAAGAAGACTGATTCTAAAACAGATGGAATATACCAACGAATTAGAATCTGTATACAACAACACATTAAACGAGGCTCTCAAACATTATGGCCGTGATGCAAACTATATTCAGATTTCTAAAGTCGTTGGTGAAAAAGTCGAAGCCAAAGAGCAAGAGTTAATAGGTAAGATCAACAACTTGGTTAAAGCTTCTGATTACATCAACATCAAAGCAGAGAACCCAGATAAGTTTAGAGGAATGACTTTGATGCAAACTCCAAAAGGAGATTTCAGAGCAGTTCCAAATGATAGAGTTGAGTCGTTGAAAGAGAAAAAATGGAGAGACTTCTAATGAGCCTACCAGCACAAAACCTACCCATTGAAGAAGAAGACGAAGGTATTGACATGGCTGCATACAGTCAGCAGAGACAAGCTGCTGATGAAGCCGAGCAATATGAGGGCACCATTGATATGGCTGAATACTCCAAGTCTAAAGAAGCTGAAGAGGCAACTTGGTGGGATTCTCTTAAAGAGGCTGGAGTGCAATCTGCTGCTGGATTAGGACAAGCATTTACATGGCCACTAGACGTTCTAAAGATCGCTATGGTAGGAGAAGGTCTCACTGATATTGATGAACTAGAAGATGCCTTTGCCAAGGCTGGAAAACCATTCGACAGAAACAAGTACATCCAGACTGTGATGCAGCAAGGAGAATTCATCCCTACTCAAGAACTTTTAGAGAGAAAGATAGATGAGAACTTCGGGACAAACATTGCTGAACCAAAAACAAAGACTGGAAAGTTCTTCAATAAACTTTTCTTTCTAGCTGGTTTAACCAGAGGAAAGGGATGGGGGAAGGCTGCAAAAGCTGGAATAGCCGGAGCAACTACAACGGCAGCCCTTAGAGAAGCTGGTGCTCCTGAGTTTGTATCTGAATTAGCTGGAGATGTGACTGGAGGTCTAGCCACTCTAGAGAAATCAGCTAGAACTTTTACAGCTGAGCAGAAGAGAATCATAGATGTAGCGGAGAAACATGGACTACCATTGATGGAGTTCATGATAGAAGATACTTCTGGATCTAGTGCTAAGATTTCTAAATCCCGTAAGGCAGCATTTGAAAAAGACCTAGGAATGACCACTGATGAAGCCATTAAAAAGATCGTTGAAGGAAAGATTCCTGTAAGCAAGATGCGTGGCCAAGGTAAAGACTTAGAAGTCTTAGAGGATGAGGCTTATGAGGTAGCTACAAAGTTAGCTAAAGAGCACAAAACTCCTATAGATACCAGCGAGATAATCTCAGACATTGATAGAGAGATTGCCCGTATCAAATCCCTAGCTCCCTCTCCAAGTACTGCTCAAGAAGCGTCTATTAGAATCTTAGAAGAAGAGAAGAGAAAGCTATCCGCTCCTGCTAAAAAGGGTAAGCAGATTTTAGATGCACAAGGAAATCCTATTGAATCAACTTCTTCTGCTAAAGGAAAATCTGCAAGTGCTGAACAACTGATACAACAGACTAAGAACTACAATTCAAACGTAAAAGGAATCTACAAGAAAGCAGAATACAGTGGCGTTGAAGATGAAGTGAAGAATACGTATGCCTTTCTGAACGACAGAGTCCGTAATACCATTGAGAAACAAGGAGGCAAAGAACTAGTAGAAGCGCATAAAGCAGCGAATACAATCTTTGCTCAGAATGCCTCTCTTGCTAGAACGGAAGGATTGATCGCTAAGGCATTCCCTAATGGGGAGTTCAGTGCTAAGAAACTCAACCAAGTGTTGAACAACAAAACTAGTAGAGCTCAACTTACCAAAGACATTGGAGAAGATGGAGTAAAAGAGCTTCGTCAAATCGCCGAATACGGGGAGAGAGCTCAGAAAGCTACCACTCAATACGCCAACTCTGCCAAGCATAAGTTCAAGGTAGGTGAATGGGGCCCATTAGCTGGATTTGTTCTAGCTAAAGTTCCTGGGGTAGGAGTAGCAGCTTTAGCCGCTAAGCCTATGTTTGATTACTTCAGAGGTTGGGCGTTAACTCGTCCAGTAGCTCGTAAGACTTATGCTAACATTCTAAAGAATGCCGCCAACGGTTCATTCTCTAATATGGGTAAAGACTTCGCAACTCTAGAAAGCGAAATCATAGATGAATACGGAAGCCTTGATGACTTCTGGAAACAAGGCATTAATGATCTTCAGATGTATAGACCTGGCGAAGAGGACGAAGATTAGATCTTCATTCCCAATTGTCTCTTAATCCAAAACCAAGCTTGGAATAGAAGAGCCATTCCAGATACCCATGCTAATGCGCTCAAAATATAAGCCATATCTTTACCCCTACATATCATTGTATATATATTTTTAGTATCCCACTATATCATTCTTCATAGGGAAAAGTCAAATTCAAAGAATTTCTATATACTTTTGACACCTCCCGTGGTAGTGTAAAGAAAAATCTTTAAACCACAGGAGTGAGGTTATGGCCCTATCTAGAGCAGCAAGACAATACCTGGGTGTTAGGGCTATCCTTCCACCTGATTTACAAACAGCCACAAGGAACCCAACGTCAAGCGATAAAGCTTATGTGAAGGGTACTCTTTGGCTAAACACAGCTACCCCAGGAGCCTTTATGTGGCCTGGATCTGGAAGCTGGATTTCTCTCGGGACAAGTTCTTCTGGAGACATCACAACCCTTACAGGTAACTCGGGCGGCGCGCTCTCTCCTACTTTGGGTAACATTAACATCCTAGGTGCTGGAGCTTTGGCTTTCGCAGGTTCAGGATCTACTCTCACAGGATCAATCACTCCAGGTACAGCCCTCGTAGCAACGATTGCTGGTAACTCAGGTGGAGCTCGTAGCCCAACAGCTGGAGCCATGTCAATCATAGGTTCAGGTGCGGTAGCAGTAGCCGGTTCAGGTTCTACACTGACAATCTCAGTGACTGCCGGAACAGCTTTGATAGCTACTCTCACAGGTGGATCAGGCGGCGCGCTTTCCCCAACCTCTGGTAACTTCAACCTTCTTGGTACAGCTAGCCAGATCACATCAACAGGTGCAGGAAGCACGATCACATTCAGCTTGCCTTCAGCGGTTATAGCCCCAGGATCAGTCGCAGCCACAACAACTCTTACAGCTACTCTCGGTGCGATCACAGCAACGAACGGTAACTTCGTAGGATCAACAGCCGGAAGTGGACTCTTGTTCAACTCACCAGCTGCTTCAGGTGTTGCTGCTTCTCCAGTAGTTGTAAACGGACGATCAGGTCAAGCGACATTCACGACTGTAAGTATTGCCGCTGCTGCTGATCTCACATTGACGATCACAAACTCAGCGATCACAGGTGCAACAACTCAAGTTATCTACTCTATGAGTGGAGCAACTACAGGGGCTGCCTTGTCAATCAAGAGCGTTACAAACACTGCGGGATCTTCTGCAATCGTTGTAACAAACGGAACAGGTGCAACTACTTCAACTGCCGATATCGTAATGAACTTTATCGTCATAAACTAAGGAGAGCAACATGTCAGCAAAGAAAGTTTACTTTGATACGTTGCGCTCTTTAGCGTTCGGTGGCATCTCAGGTGCATATGCAGCCTTAGGCACTCCGTTTACTCAAGAAGCACGAATCATCTGTTTCACCAACAAGACACAGGGAGACATGATCCTCAGCACGGATAACACTAATGCTGCGGGTCAAATCTTCTTACCAGCAGGGTCATTTAAGTTGTATGACCTTACAGCGAACTTAGTACCTGGAAAAGACGATAACTTCGTCATTGCTAAGGGGACGCAGTTCTATGTTAAGCAAGTAACTGCACCAGTAAGCGGAGCTGTGTACATTGAAGACGTTTACGCTTAAGGACAGATCAGAAGTTGATATCAGAGTCGCTCAGGAGATAAAGAATCACCAGGACTTAATGTATCAGACTAGCCAGCAGGTTCAGGCTCTTTCTAAGGGATTGGATGCGCTTGTCATGAGACATGGAGAGGTGATTGCCAAAGCCGACAGTGATAGAAAACAAGTGTTGATCTCTTTTGAGAATCTTCACCAAGAAGTCCTAAAGAAGCTAGACCAATTCTTCCAAAGGATAGGCGATCTAGAGTCTAAATGTCTTGAACTACAGAGCCATCTTGACTTCCGATTGGATGAATTCCAAGAACACTTCCTTACCAAAGAGGATCACGTCAAAGCTACGTATCCACACTTTGCAAAGTTAGCAGTTCTACAGGAGGAAGTGGGTTCTAACTATGACTTCTTCCAGAAAGCCGTAAGCGATCTAAAGGCTCATGCAGCTGATCAGTTGGAAGGTGTTAGAAAAGACATCCCTTCAGTAGAGGAATTCAAGCCTCTAAAGAAAGAGATGGAAGATCACTTTCAAGCGTTCAAGATTGACTTCATAGGTTTAGTAAAGGAGATAGCTCTTCTCAAGAAAGCAGTAGGCTACGATCAGAAGAAGTTTGAAAACGTATATACATTGATTGAAAGATTGAAAGAGAGGGTTCAATGAGTCAGGAAGGAATTATAGATGTCATCGGTACCCATCCGGAGATCCCAACACTTTTCATCGCCAACGTCGGGTTCGCAATCCCTATTGCTAACACCCTAGAGCTTCTAGGTGCCGTTGTCACAGCCGGAACCAATCCTTTTAGGTCTATTGGGTCTGGAAATACTATCACCTACCAAGTTCAACTAGCTCAAGCATTCGCAACAACTAGTTCTACACGTGCTGGTATCGCATCGTTCTACACTGGAGACTTTGATGTAGATGCAAACGGATTTGTGACCCTAGATGCTACAGCTGGCGACACCAACATGCAAGTGGATGCTTTCACGGCTCCTGGAACAAACCCAGTTACTCCTTTAGCTAGCGTAATCACAGTCACAGGCGGTCAAGTTGCAGCTGGAACCACAGCAAACGTAATCCGCACTAACTCACTCGCGGCAAACACTTATACAATACAAATACAAAGAAGCTCAAACCAAGCAGCCTCTACAATTGGTGCAAACGGAGTCTCTCACTTTGACTCAGCCGGATTTGCAGTAGACGCAAACGGATTCGTAACACTCAACTCTTCAGGTCTTGGAGTTCTATCGGTATCAGGAACAGCCAACCGAATAACCTCTACAGGTGGACAAAACCCACAAATAGATATTTCAGCCTCATACGTTGGACAAAGCTCTATCACTACCCTAGGAACAATCACTACAGGCGTATGGAACGGAACTGCGATTGATCTAGCCTTATACGTCACCGGAAACCTAGCAGTTTCTCACTTGAACTCTGGAACCTCAGCCTCTGCTTCTACATTCTGGCGAGGGGATGGGACTTGGGCAACACCTGCTGGAACTGGAGTAACTTCAGTCACAGGAACTCTAAACCGAATCACTTCAACTGGCGGAACAACTCCTCAGATAGACATCTCGGCTTCTTATGTCGGTCAATCATCCATTACTACTCTTGGCACAATAACTACCGGAGTTTGGAACGGAACAGCCATTGACTTGGCTCTCTACGTTACAGGCAACTTGGCGGTCTCTCATCTTAATAGTGGAACTTCTGCTTCAGCCTCAACTTTCTGGAGAGGAGACGGCACATGGGCTACCCCAGCCGGTACGGGCGTGACATCAGTAACAGGAACTGCCAATAGGATCACTTCTAGCGGGGGTACAACGCCTCAAATTGACATAGCCGCTACCTATGTAGGTCAGACCTCCATAACAACGCTAGGAACGATTGCAACGGGTGTATGGCAAGGTACAGCAGTAGGGCCAACATTTGGCGGTACAGGTCAAACTAGCTATGCTACTGGCGATATCTTGTATGCCTCTGCATCAAACACTCTTTCAAAGCTTGCCGCTACGACCAACGGATTCGTCTTAACTCTAGCTGCGGGTATTCCTTCATGGGCTGCTGCTGCATCTTCTGGGATTACCACAATCAACGGAGATACTGGGTCGGTCACAGGCTCAACTGTGACTTTCACAGCTACTGGCATGAGTCTAACGTCAACATTCAGTGGAACAGCAACCACTATGACTCTATTGGCCACAGACGGAAACAATAATACTGTTTACGGAACTGGAGCAGGAAGAGTTGCAGCAACAGGTCAATTCAACCAAAGCTTTGGACAGAACTCACTTAAAGCTTTAACCAGTGGAACAAAAAACTGCGGGATTGGATACCAATTTTGTACAGCCGTAACCACAGGTGGAAACAACGCAGGAGTAGGTCACGGATGCTATCAAAGTTTGATCACAGGCAGCTACAACTGCGGGGTAGGTGATCAGACAGGGGTTAACTACACAGGTTCAGAGTCAAGCAACATTGACATAAACTCCGTAGGTACAACAGGTCAGTCCAACGTTCTAACAATCGGTAACGGAACAGGAACAGGAAACCAGCAAGTCAATAAGGCTGTCATCTGCGGTATAAACGGAAAAACTTCGGCTGCCGGAGTAGCTGTCTTAGTGAACGGATCAGATGTGTTGGGAACTACAACATCCTCTAAGAGATTCAAAGACAATATAGTAGACATGGGAGATACGTCTTCTCTCATTCATAAGCTTAGACCAGTAACCTTCCAGTTCAAGAAGTCCGACAGCGTTTCAGATGAAGAAACCAAGATGACTCAATACGGTCTGATCGCAGAAGAGGTAGATGATATATTCCCAGAGCTTGTTCAATACGATAAGAAAGGAATGGCACAAACAGTCCGTTATCTCTGGCTGATTCCGATGTTATTGAATGAAGTTAAAAAGCTTAAAAACGAAATAGAAGAACTTAAAGTGAAGGTAAATAATGGGTAACTTCAATCCAAAGCTTCCGACAAAACATGTAGGAACTAACAAGTACATCACGTTCTTCGTGACTCGGAATCGTATCCCTACTCTAGCCGACTATCGTCAGCCGGAGACCGGAACCCTCTATAGCATCGGTACTGTCTGGGCTGTCAGTAAAGACCCCACAACAGGTACAGAAGGCGATCTTTACATGCTCTCCAAGATCGTATCCAACCAAGGCTATTGGACTCTTATTAGCAGTGGTCAAGGAAACCTTGACTCCATAATGGTTGACACCTTTACAGCTCCAGGAACAAACCCTGTCGTAGCAACATCAGGAGGTCTAATCACCGTTACCGGTGGTCAGATCGCTAACGCAGGTCTAGCTAATGTCATCAGAACAGACTCGCTTGCAGCGAATACTTTCACTATTGAGATTCAACAAGCAGGCAGCGATTCTGTCGCAAATGCTACCAAGAACGGTGTTTCTCATTACAACTCTGCCCACTTCGTACTTGGAGCGAATGCCTTTGTTAGCTCGCAGATTGCTACAACTTCTCAAATCGGTATTGTCACTTTAGCCACACAGGCACAATCTGAATACAACACTTACGGAACTACTCAAGTTCTTCAGTCAGGCAATATAGCCTTCATGATGGCAAAACCTGCGCCTATAGGATCTACAACACCAAATACAGGATCTTTTACATCTCTGGTATCTAATGCCACACAGGTCTTTAGCGCAGCAGTTGGAGTCTTCCCAGTCTTAAACGTCACAGCTTTGAGCAACGTCTTCAACGTTGGAAATACAACCATTAGATCGCATATGACTGCAACAGTTCCTGCAAGCATAGGAGCTGGATTCGCCAACAACCATGATATGCTCATCCAAATAACCGACGGAACGGAAATAAACGCTACTAGCTTCACAGCGATCATGGATAACGTGACTCCAGGAGCTGCCGCTAGCCATATGCAGATCAATGTCTTTAGCACGATAGCGGTAACCGGACTCAGCATTTATCCTACTCGCATAGAGCTAGGCGCAACCACTTCACGATACCGCGTAGGCCCAGGAGGTGTTGACTTTATGTCAGGCACCGGAGACCCGAATGGAGGCGTAACAGCCGCAAAAGGTTCTTATTATGCTAGATTAGACGGCTCGTCTACCTCCACCCGTGCCTATATCAACACCGATGGAGCTACTGCGTGGACAGCAGTAACGACTGCGACCTAACCTCGCATTCCTCAAAGATACGTCTAGCCTCCAAGATACCAGCCACTTTCCCTTGTAGATAATACCATGTGTATGCGTCTAGGGAACACCGCAGATCGTCTTTATAACCGTCTGTCTGAATGATTTCTTTATGTGTCTTGTTTATGAATTGCTCTTTGTCTACCTCTACGCAATAGGCCGCAGAGAAGAATAGACAGAGGAATACGAACAGGAATCTTTTAAGCATAGTAATCTCCTTTAAGGAGGCACTATATCAAGTCAAAGTTTTTTTGACTACTTACTTTTTTTCCCTAGGGACGGATACTTAGCGTGAACTTTAGCCTTAATGCCTGCTGGATTAGGAGCGTTATGGGCATATGCAAGTGCTGCTTTAGCTCTCTTCTCAGTATTGATCGGATATGACCCTTTAGGTGCACCACCAGCTGTACCTGCGAAATCTTTGCTCGCCACTTTCTTGTACTTTCCCACATTAGAACCCCCAGCACTTTCATGAGCTTTCTTTACTTCTTTTGCTGGCTCTTCTTTTCCCTTTGCTATCACTACTTTTTTCATCTTGTCCTCTTAAATTTACAATCCACGCATCGGTCAAGATGATAGGATCTACTTTTACTTGGTAATGAGTCGGCTCTCTGTAGACCAACTCTACTTCTTTTTGGGGCTTTTGCTCTTGCTCGCTTTGCTGTAAGCTATCGCGGCCGCTTGCTTTACGGGCTTCCCGCTTCGGACTTCTGTTGCTATATTCTCGCTGATAACTGCTTTGGACTTTCCCGTCTTTAAGGGCATAATTACTCCATTTGTTTTTCATAGGTTTCCACTCTTAAGACACTTCAATCGGAAGAATTTAGAGTACTGCGGAAACTCTTCAAGAAACGTTCTCAAGTAGTAGGGAGCCAGGTTATTGTCTACACTCTCGTGCTTATTGCAGGTGATCATCTTCTCTCGGACTTCATAAGAAGTGAGTCTTCTACGTCCTAGTGAACTCAGAATCTTCTCTTTGAAGGTCTGATATACTTCCGGATTCTGTTGATGAAACTCTCTGAATTCATGCCAAAGATCACCGTCTTTCTGGAATGAAACCGTAGGAGGAAAGAAGCTATATTCGCCTGTGAACTCGTCGTAAAACATAGAGTGATCTATGGTTTAGGAACCACACTCACTGGGACGCTTACGCTAGTGCTAGGAGTGTTAGTTGCTGTTTCGTCTACTACATCTGAGGCCGTACCTTCGGTATGAACCATTGTAATAGAATAGGTGCAGCCAGTTAGGCTAAGGAGTGATAGGATTGCCCCAATCAGGACTTTGTTTCTTACCATGAATTTTCTCCATCATTGCTTGTCTATGTTTAAACATCTTAAGCAGGGCAATACACAGTGTATCTCCCATTGCTAAGTCAGCAAGAACATGGGCGGCTTCGCCTAATCCCAAGCCTCTTGCAATTAACCAGTCGCATAATTCAATACTTTCATCTAAGTCTAGAATCACGCTATTTTCCTCTTGCTCTTCCAAGCATTAAACTTATCTATTAGCGACTTCTCTTCAAGAAATTTATTGACACATTGGGCACGATTCCACCCAAAATGTTTCATAACCACTTCCATGTATTCCATTACAAGAAAGCGATCTTCTTTATCAAAGAGTTCTAGTAGTTTCTGTAGCTGGGATTCTTCTTCTTCAGGGGTATGGCTGATCTCCATAGGAATATCATCAGGAACGACTATATCGTGCTCTGAAGCCTTGATCTCACCTTCGACGTACCCAATGCCTATGACATCACTAAATAGCTGCCTAGCGAGCCTAGAAAGGGCTCTAGCGAAGCACATGTCTTTAGGACACTTCTCCCATCCACCGCCTGGTTTCACAAGCTTGGCTTTTTGGGCATCAGCAACAGTGAAAGATGCTTCTTCAGACTCACCTGAATCCGCTCTCTTTCCAATAAGAGTACAGGAAGTATCGGAGATCTCTTTAATCTTAATCTCGTGACCCGCCTTTCTAATGAGGGCACTCATCATTCTCGCGGAGATTTCCGCTTTACCGTTTATGATGTTTATCCCACCATTGAGAGCTTGCATAGGAGGAATCCCAAGCTCTCTTGCAGAAAGCATAATCATCATCACACCTGCTTTCTCTCCGATACCTCTGTACATTTTGCTTGAGACGGCTTGTTCAGCCATGGTGTGATACACCATCATCTCATGTTCATTTGGAATGCTTAGGGAGGTCTGAACCCTCACCGCTGGTAAATTTTGGCTCATCTGTAGTTCCTATATATTGGGTTGTTTTGTAGCTCTCTAGCCCAAGCATCTTGATCTTTCTTCTCAAAGTCCCTGATGTCGTCCCCATAATCGCCGCGCACTTGTCTTTGGCTTCCAAGCGATTTTCCCCTTAGGATATCTGCGCTTTTGACAGGTAAAACGTTTTGCTTCCACTTGTCTAAACGTGCCTGCATGACGGGTGTTAGGTCGTTGAACGGATCTTTTCCCATGTCTTAATCCTTTTGGTAAAAGTGTTGCCACACTCGGAAGATGGAGAAAAAAAAACTATCGTCTACCGGATACTCGTGTATCCTCGCTTCCTTGCCTGTCTTGAGTAGATGTAAAAATTGGATCTTCTTAATATCGTGACCAGCTTTTTTAGCTAGGTAGGCATAGGCACAACCTTGTGCTGGCCATGTCTTAGAGGGCTGACTGGATGTCTTTAAGTCAACGATTACAAGCCCGTCAGGGGTATTGAGGATGAGGTCTACTTGTCCAGTGATCTTCAGCTCATCGCACCAGAAACGCTTTTCCATCATTAGAACTTCATGGCCTTTTGCCCACCAAAGTTTGAAAGATTCAACGTATGGACGTGTCTCATCATCAACGCCGAGCTCGCCAAGTCCTTGAATTATCCCTTCACAGATCTTGTGAACTTTAGTCCCTCTGTCAGCGGCGTGCGCCACTATTTCAGCATCAAGCTTCTCAAGCCCCGAGAAGGGGTAGAGAACACTTGTCACTCTTGTATAATTTTCCCTAGTATTTTTCTCAGTCACGGTGTAAAGTTTGTTTGAATTGGTTTAAAAATAGGGTGATCTATGCTTGATTCCTGTTGACGTTTAGCAGCTGAAAAGCTACATATCAGTCCACTGGCCAAAGCAGCTATAAAGGCGATTGAAAGTAAAGTGACAAGGAGGACTCTAATATCTATCCCTTGGCAAATTTCTTTCCAAACTTCCTTCATATATGCACCCGCATGTAAATGTTTATTTTAACCCAACACTAGTTTATTTGCTTGGGAAAGACAAGTTATTTTTTGAATTTTTAGGTGATTTTTATGACAATAGTTGTTAGTGCTCGTATTGATGCAGATGCTTGGCGCATCGGGGAAGTTGTTATAGACCATTATGGCTTAATGGTTTCTTGCGACATTTGCATCTACAAGAATGAAAAACTTTGGATCAGAATGCCTGAATTTTGGCTAGGTAATCAGTCTAAAGTTAGAAAGACTTGGTGGAAAGATCAGGCTCTATCAGATGAGATGCAAGTATTTATTTTAAAGAAAGTATTTGACATGATAGAGTTGGATGTACCGAGAGCTATAGCAGAAAAGAAAGCATATAGAGTTGCTATTAACAAGAAAAAAGAATTGACAAAACAGGAAAATAAACTTACTTTGAACGAAAAAAGCTCCGAGGAATAAACCTCGGAGTTTTAGGATTTATTTCCACCTACCGCCTAGATTCCTTCCAAGAATCGAACGATGATAGACTAGGACACGTCAGAATGTCTGATATCATACGGGGGTAGTGGAAATAAGTCCATAGCAAAGTTTCTTTGGAGACACATGGATTTATACGCTATTACCTCACAAGAAGTCCTGGAAAGGATTTCTCGTCATTGCCCCGAGTCTCTTTCGGTGTACCTTCAGTGCATCAATAGAGCAAATCAAGAGGGGACTGTCTTCTTTACGAAGTCACTTGTAGAAGTTGACATGTCGGAAGGCTGGACAAAGTTCAAGAATCAAATCAAGAAACTAGCCCTTGAGAACCTGCTTGAATGGCACCCATTCAACGGGGGCATCTCGGTGACACTGGCGGCTCTAGATGAAAATGAGTAAGCCAGGACTATGCTGTGACGATTGTTTCTGTATGATCGCTAAGAGAAGCACAACGGCTGCTAAGCTGTGGCTTGATCTATGCGAGATTCAAAACACTTGTCATTGCTTTGGTCTAGCTATCCTTGATAATCCCTATCTCCAACTCTTGGAGAATTATGGGTTCATAACCACGACCGACACCGCGCACCTAATTGTTGTTAAAGTGCATGGAAAAGAGGATGACGTTCTCGGGTCATTCTTTTGTGGAGGTCTCTGTGGTCAGTAATGATTTAAAGATCTGTAGTAAATGCAACTGCGCCAAAATCTCACACATGGACTTTTACATGTGCCAAGGAAAATGGCGCAGTGAGTGCAAGGCTTGTACCATCCGCAAGAACGTACGCTACCAAAAGCGAACTAAAGCTTGGATGCATCGTTTTGTTGATAACGACGAGCAACGCTCCTACATGGTTGATTACTACGCCAAAAACAAAGAGAAATTTGCGGAATACCGCCGCAAGTTCAAGGAAAAATACCCTGACTACTACAAAGAGTACTCACGGAAAAGAAAAAATGCTCGGTAGTTACAACGCCGCCGAGCATTTAAAAACACAAGTAAAAAAGGTTAACTTATGAATATCCCTATTCTAGCTAATAAAGCTTTACCCGTCAACATTCTTTCTCATGGAGGTGCACTATGAATCGCGATTTCAAAGGCATCTGGATTCCAAGAGAGATATGGCTTTCAAAACTTTCCTGTATAGAGAAGTGCGTTTGGGCTGAGATTCATTCTCTGTTTGATCGCGACCGAGGAGGTTGTTATGCCTCAAATGAATATCTTTGTGAATTCTTTGGACTTAAAGATCGTAGGCTACGTGAGATCATCTACAAATTGCGTGACCTTGGATGGATTCAGGAAGTTTCCTTTGACGGAAGGAATAGAGTAATAAAGGCCGTTGTCCCTCCTGAAGATTTCAAACCTGAAGTGCGTGCCAAGCAGACTGGCGGAAAAGTGCCACCCTGCGTGGCGGAAAAGTGCCAGGCAGACAGGCAGGAAACTGCCAACCCCTCCTTATATATAGAGCAAAGTGTAGGTACTAGTTTAGAAACTCCTCCTATACCTCCTAAAAAAGAAGACGCAGCTAAAGCTGCTGAGATTGAGTTAAAAGATTCTTCAAAGCCTAAACGTGAGAAGAATGACTTCTCTCCCAAGGCTAGAGAGATCGCAAACTTGATGATCAACTCTCTAAGCCGAACCAAGCCTAACTACGTTCCTCCTAAGAATTTATCAGCCATGCTCACGGAAGTAGATTTCGCTCTTCGGCTGGACAAGAGAGATCCTGAGCTTTTCATGGATGTTTTCAACTGGGCTCTTGCCGATTCCTTCTGGGCAGACAAGATGTTCAAGCCAAATCCAGCTAAGTACTTAAGAGAGAAGTTTGATCAGCTTGAGATGAAGATGCTCGCTAAACCCGAGCAACCCAAGAAAGAACGTAAGTTCGCCGCTAGCTCCGATGACAAAGCCGCTCTTGAATGCATGGAAGAAATGAACAAGAGGGCCCTATGACTACCCTTCAACAAGAGCTGGGGAAGTTCAAAGAAGCGTTCATCAAAAAGGAAGATTGTTATGTGCACTTTTACTTCAGTCAAAAGGGATACGAGCCCATTGATCCCCCAGCTCGGGCCAATGAGTTTTGCTGCCCTTTTTGTGGTAGCGAAGAGTTTGGGTTGTACACTTTGGAGAAGGGATTAAAGGCATGGCTCTGTTTACGCGTTTGCGAGGGCTCCAAGCAACGATCTCCATCATCAGAGGGTATTGTCCCCCAAATACCAAAACGTGCGCTAGAATGGGCCTTATTCTGCGAATTAAACGATATCGGGGATCTGAAGCATGATGTCAGGTTTGAGAAAATCGAACAGTCTGCCGCTAAAGTTGATTATCTACTCAAGTTTGCTACTAAACCAGTGGGAATCATCCTTATGCAGGGTACCAAAGGAAATGGAAAGACTTATGCCAGTCTGGGCGTTTGTGAATACTTCACTCGCAAACATTCGTCGGCAAAGTTCACGACCCAAAAACAAATGCAATACGACTGGTTGAATACTTTCAAAACCGAGAGGCCAAGCAACTACATTCAGTCGGTTACAGAATGTAACCTACTCGTGATAGATGATTTTGGCACGGGAGATATTCCCCCAGGATTCATGAGCTTCTTTATGGAGCTTATTGACAAGCGCACTCAATGGAGTGACAGAGGAACTATCATCACAACCAATTTGAGTGATGAGCACTTCTCTAAGTATTGCGGAGAAGCTTTGAATGACCGAATTAGTACAGGTCAAAAGATAGGATTTGTAGATAAATCTAGAAGGAAACCAACAATTATATAAACAGGAGAAACTATGTCCAATATCAAATTTGTATCACATGAAGAATTCCCAGAAGATCAATACACCAAAGAGATGGTTTACCTTCTCGTTGACGATCGCTATCGCGTTGCATACGTGAGAAAGTCGGCAAAGAATGGCGGCCAGTTTTGGGGTGTACCTAGCGTTTCGGTCACGAAAGACGGATGCAAGGTTTACTATGAAGGCTTCCTACAAGATAGTTCTTTCTTAGAGAAAGACATTAAGAAGTTCTTGGATGACCGTTCATGGGAAAAGGGTAAGTCGGTGCACAAAGCATCAGTGGTAGGGGATGAAGAAATACCATTTTAAGGGGGATTTATGCTTAATGAACACGCAGTCACTTACACGGAAAAACTCTGTGTTAAGGATCTGGAATACATAGTTAAGAAAGCAAACAGACTCGGCCGTAATGGTAGGGAAGTTGTTCGTGTGTACCAGCAAGAAGATGGTGACGGTACACACGTTTACTTTGAGGTAACGGGAATGCCACATGAGAAAGTACCAGAGGGTGAATGAAAATCATCATCCCTGGTATTCCAGTTCCTCAAGCTCGCATGAAACACTCAAATAGGAGAGGTTTTGTAACCACTTATGACCCAAAAGCAAAGGAAAAGAGTCTCATTCGTCACGTTCTTGAGGCTTTTCGGACTAGCAATGATATCGCTTTTCCGAGAATCAGTTTTTTGTTTCACATGCCTATTCCGAATAGCATTCCCAAGAAACACAAAGAACTATACGAATCGGGAAGACTAAAACACGATAAGAAACCGGATGTAGACAATCTAATTAAACTTTACTTAGATTGTTTGGATGGGATAGTAATTCAAGGGGATCAAAAGGTATCTCTTGGCCCCTGTCTTAAAGTTTACCATCCCGAGCCTAAAACCATTATCTGGATTCACGAGACTACGCATAAGCTAAATCCCTGGGAGCTGGATTCTGCATTTCTAGACGTTTTAGAACCCTCCATACCGTGCTTTTCTGCACAAGATTACCCTTACGGTTCCGAAAGCCTCTGGTTTCAAGTTCGGACGCTATTTCACCGTAACTTGAGCCACGATGATGCATTTCCACCATTAGGTTCACTTGGCTCTGCTCATCTTCTTCTGGAATCAGAAGGTAGGGTTTTTTGAAGGAATGACATCTTTCTCTCTCTAGTTGCAATTTAGATTCGTCGGTTTTATAGCCGTACCAAGTTGTCCCAACTTTTTGCATCTGAGCTTGCTTGCTTTTGAGCCCAGCTTTTGTGTTGTTGCTTATAGTATCTCTAGCCATCTCGCCCATCATAGCGTAGATGTGAATGAAATTCTTATCAACTTTGGGTTGTCCTAGAGAGTGAAGAATGACCTTTTTATTAGTCACTTGCTCCTCGTAGATCTTCACTATCTCTGTTCCGGTTCTAGCTAATCGCGTTAGGCAAAATACTACTAGATTATCCCCAGGTTTTAGGAATTCAAATAGAGATTGAAGAACTGGTCTTTTATCCATTTTCAAGCGCGTGGAGGTTGGAGGCTCATTAAACTCTATGATCTCATCACCTTCTTTCTTTATGCCTTTGATATACTCTCGGCACATGAATAATTGACTCTCGTCAAGCTGTAAATTAGTAGAAACTCGGCTAAATATTACGTATCTCATATCATTTCTCCTTAGGCTTTCTAGTCATTGAACGGGCTTTCTTTAGCTCGCCTTGTTTCAATTTCTCTATGATGGCTTCATGGTTGAAATCATCTGGAAGCATCTCTAAAACTTGTTCTGTCTGCGTTTGATATTGTTTCATAAGCCTTCGCAGATCCCATATGATCGTATTTGCTCTCTCTGCATGATCTTCTTTCATGATGCCAATCTCTAAAGCTCGCACTTGCAAGTTTTGTAGAGTCATCAAAGTTAACATGCCGCTTGTTAGGAATACCGCGTAATCTTCAAGCGTCTTTAAGTTCTTCTCGTCTACAAACGTATGATCCATGATTGTTTCTTAGCTCCTTAAGCTCTTTGATGTATAATCTTGATGGTGTAGTTTTACCATTCTCCCATCGGTTTACAGTCACAACAGTTGTGCCCAATAGCTGTGCAAACTTCTCTTGCGAAACGCATAGCTTGTGTCTAATCTCTTGAATCTCTTCAGGTGTCATATTTCCTCGTTTAACTTTTTAAACAGCTCTGAGGCCCTCTTGCGCCTGTATTCATGATCTATTTCGGGGTATTCTCCCTCACGGTTGTAGGTAAGCATTAGTTCTTTCATTGACCAATCGCAAACCTCTACCTCTCCATGGTCATAAACCATACACGCTATTTCATCCTCGTCTTTAGGATTCATAGCGTATATGTAACATGCCCATGAAGATAGCGGATCAATAAACTTTACTTCGCAATAACAGTTCATTGAATCCGCTTTCTCACCCCAGTTTTTAAGCAAGATCTCTTTAACTTGGGGATTTAACACGGTTTTTCTCCTCAAGCGTGCATAATTTGCCGTGAAAGTCCTTCATTTCCTTGTTTATGTCCTCTCTCCAACCTCTTACCTCGGTCTCAAAAGATTTCATATCGGAGCGCAACCAAGAAATCAGGGCTACATTAGCCCCAATGATTGCGGTAGCTGTTCCTATCCCTGTCATAATTACTGTGATATCCATGATTATTCTCCTTTCTCTACGTTCATTTGAATTGCTTCACCATTTAGGCATATACTATCAATCTTAGCGAATAGGCCAGTTTCTGCATTGAATGCAAATAAGCAATCATGGCAGCATCTGATCTCTTCAACTATCTTGGCCAACTCTTCAAAGTCGCATGTATCTATGAATCGGCAAATAGCCTTCATCTCTTCGGATCTATTCTTTGTCATTAGTTCTGATACGCTCATTTATTCCCCCTCGCAACATTCGTTGCATTCGTTATCTTCGTTGATCTGACAATCTTCGCTAAAGCCTTCATGCCCACAATTGGGGCAGCTATGCCACATCTCAAGCTTGTTATCATTCAACATAGCTACTTGAAACTCGCTGTTGGTTAGGAACACATTGCCGCTATTACGATTCATCATCGGTACAACTTCTTCATCGTAGAAGTTATCAGGTAGTCCTTGCTTATCCCATGCGGTCAATAGCTCTACTAGCATCCATCTCTCACGTGATCCAAAATCCGCTAGGTTCGTTGTGGTTGTTTCTTGTGTCTTCATTTACTTTCTCCTTGTTGGCGTTGTATGTACAGAACTATATCACTCTTTAAGGATTAACCGCAACACAAAAGAACTTTGCTTTCACTTTTCTAGCATTTCTCATAGAGGATTAAAATAAAGACTTGACACCAAAATAGGGTCGGATTCATTATGCGGTTATAATCAGTCTTGAACATAGCCACCCGCCGGCTCTAGGCGGCCTAGTATCTTAAGTTAGCTAGGTAACTAAACAAAGAAAGAGTAGCCCACTATGGCAGGTTTCCCAAGCATAAAGAAAGGTAACAGACGAGGCGAGAAAGCTAAACAGCCTAGGCCAGGGGTACCACTTGATAAAAATACAATGCTTGATCTCATCGCTAAAGAACATGGTAACCTAGCTAGAGTAGCCGATATCATGGGTACTACTAGAGGTTGCATAAGACGTAGATGCGATGCAGATAAGGATCTTCAAGAAGCTCTAAAGGATGCTAGAGAACGTCAACTAGATCAACTAGAGCAGTCATGCTTTGATAGAGCAATGGAATCAAACGATACAACCCTTCAGCTCTTCTTGCTTAAGACACAAGGTAAGAGCAGAGGTTATGACCAGGATGAAGCTAAGAATGCAGCTAAGGACATAGCAACAGCAGCCTTTGACTTCATCATCTCCAAGCAGCCTAAGGCATAGGCTATCATCTACTCACTCGGTAATCACTAACATAAACAAGCTTTACTTAGGTAACTGCATGAACATGTGGGAACGAAGGTATGGAACCAGCCAAGGAAAGCATAGAAAAGAGGGTGGGGGTATGACCTTAATCAGTACCGGTACCTTATATATCTATATCTCCACGTATGTTTCATTGAGACCTCACTTTCTCAACTAAGTAAACTATTTACACCTTTTCCTTACTATTTCCTAATAGATCCTACCAAAAAAATTACTACCTATAATTACTCAAAAAATGTATAGTAAGTCTAGGAAACAATGCGTTCCCAGTGCACAGTCACGTCAAAAAAAATTTACCCAGATTTTTAAGGTTACCTTACTCACCCTAACTTTAGTTAGGCAATTCGGGGGTTTAAGTTAGCCCTTTGTCTATGAGACGAGTTAGGTAACCTTAATCTTTTTCCACTTCTCTTTGCTAAGGATTCCTATTTTAACACCTATAGTCATGTTATCAGGCTTGATGATGAGTTCGGGTTCTGTGAATACGTTATGTCTTGAATAGGTAGAATAGATTCCCTTAAGTCCATGGCCTAGGATTACCATTGCATGATTCAGAGATTCGTCTTCTACACTTATCACGCATTCTCTAGGTAATTCCATGGAAAGAGTAATCTTCTTATCACAGTGTATATAGCACGAAACGGTGATGACCTTTCTCTTTGCATAGTGCTTTATTACATGCTCAGCAAAACAAGCTACATCTGGTTCCATATTAAGCTCCCTTCTTAAGATCTTGTATTGACTTGCATATCGCTGCTAAGGCAAGCGGTAGGCTAAAATCATCATTGAATGGATCTGGGATAGGCTCACCTGGATTATTGGCTTTGAAGTCCTTGATTAGCTTCTTATTGAGCTTGACGCTTCTCTTATGATGTTCCTTGAACGTCTTTTCTAATTCTGCAATTTCGTACATGATTTTTCCTGTATAGGCGTATTGAGTGACACTTTCTTCTTGTCTGTAAAATAATTACTTTATAAAAGGGGTAATGGGATGTAAAGATTTATTTTGAGGGCTAGAGGTGGATGAAGAAGACTGTGATGATTGCGATTGGGATCGTGATGACTACTATGATGAAGATGAAGAGCCAGACGAGGACGAGGGATGTCCCTGTGGATATTATTGTATGGATTGCTTAGGCATGTCTTGGCGAGACTTTATGTAGGGATTTGTGTATCTCTTTAACTTTTCTCTTTTGCTAAAAATCCCTGAAAGCTAGTATAAAAAAATCTTTACTACGGAGAACGAGATGCCCACCTACAAATGGAAGATTGACTGCCGAGACTTGGAGAGAAAGTATATCAATGGTTCAAAGATTTGGGCTAAGTATTTCCGCGAGCAGATGATAGAACGAAGTAAGTATTACGAAGGTTTTAATGTTGGAAAGGAGAAAACAATGTTTCAAGAAGAACTACAAGATCTAGAGGTTGTTTATAAAACAGCACTTAAGAACTATGCCAAGGAAGTGGAAGAGACTCTCCCGAGCTTACTCTACTACATGGATAAGTTCCTGACGGTGCACAAACAAAACGAGGTAGTGCGTGAGAAGTTGGATGCGTTACTGCAAAAAACTGGTAGAGAACCACAGGAAGAGAGTGATGGGGGAGACGATGAGTGAAGAATTGAAACAAGCACCGGCTGTAGAAGCTCCAGTGCAAAAACCTAAACAGTATCTGCTCATGGCAGATGAGATGACCATGTCTATCCTAGGAAAGCTATGGCCATCATTATTGTTCGTTCAGGTAGAAGGGATGGCTATGCAGGGAAATGACAATCATATGCTCCTGGTCAGTCCTATAAACAAACCTGTTCCAGTGACTCAGGCAGTTCCTGGAGTATCAGTAGAAGAGCAGAGGGTAGACTAATGAGCACGGTAAAAGAGTTCTTCCATGAGTACATTCCTGATGATGCAGAACTTGAAGAGTTCTCTCGTTGGGCTTTCGGTGAGTACTACCGCGAGCTTGATCAGGCACTGAATGTCATGGAGACCTGGAATCACCTGCACTCTGATAAGCTACAGCTTAAAGAGTCTGGAGTCCTAGGCGAAGATCTACCGGCGATGGTTAAAGTATGGCGTGATACGCTTGCTTAGCTCATCTGGTAGAGCGGTTGTTTTGTACTCAACAGGTGGTGGGTTCGAGTCCTACAGCAAGCAATGAGTGGCCCGTAAGGGATGAGATATGCGATACAACCCGCGCACTCTTTTGAGGGGATGGCTGAGTGGCTGAAAGCAGCAGTGTAGTGGTGGACGCAACCCGTTACCGATCGCATTGTAGTAGAAATACCGTGGGTTCGAATCCCACTTCCCTCGTTTGGGTTATTAGTGCAGTGGTAGTCACGCATCCCTGTCACGGATGAAGCGATGGTTCAATTCCATCATAGCCCGTATGGCTGGTTCGTCTAAGGTAGGACGCTTAGGACTCCAAGTGCTAAGAAATGGTGACTCGAACTCATCACCGGCCGCAATATAAACATGCTGTAATTTTGGAGCATAAGATGGTGTACTACAAGGGTGAACCGAAAGAATCGGTTGGAATGTTGTTGCTAAAATTGGCACTTAGGTTTAAAGTAGCTTTACTTTGTTGCTTAGTGGTGTTTGCAACATGGTGTATGTTCTTCAAGATGATCAGTCCAGGCTATGTCGGTGTGGTGATTGACATGCTCGGAGACTCTAAGGGCGTAGAGTCGAAAGAGCTGCATGTGGGAATGCACTGGATTGCTCCGTGGAAGACTGTTTATCAGTTTCCCATCTTTGAGCAGAACGATACATGGGAAGGTGAACGTGAAGGATTCAGCTTTCAGACATCTGAGGGGATGGCTGTACATGCTGATATCGGAATCACGTACCACCTTAGACCTGATGCTATCCCGAAGATATTCCAGAAATATCGTCGTGGGATGGATGAGATCACCCATGTATTCATAAGAAACTACATACGGGACGCAATCAACAAAAGTGCATCTAAAACATGCATTGAAGATCTGTATTCCGGAAAAGAATGCTTTTTTAAGGACGTGGAAGAACACGTGCGAGCTGATTTCGAACAAATCGGTATCGTACTCTCACGTATTTATCTCATTGGAAGGTTTCACTTTCCCACAAACGTCATTGCAGCTCTCAATGCTAAGATTGAAGCCATGCAAAGGGCTCAACAGCGCGAAAACGAGCTGCGTGAGGCCGAAGCAGAGGCGAAGAAACAGATTGCCAAGGCCGAAGGTCAGGCAAAATGTGCCATTCTTCAAGCCGAATCAGAGGCCAAAGCCAATCTTGTACTCGCAAAATCAGTCACTCTAGAACTTATTCAATGGCAAAGCGTCCAGAAATGGGACGGTAAGCTTCCTCATGTCACTTCCGGAGCAATTCCTTTCTTTGAGGTCAAATGAGAATGTTTATTGCTTTATTGTTAGGAATATTTATTTATTTATTATACCAACATGGGCCCGAAGTATGTCAATACAACCCATATCGGATTTATAAGGAAATAAAATGTCTGAAAGAAAGAGTAGACAGACTAGAAGACAGATGAGCAAGAAGGATTTGAGGCGTAAAAAGCCTCATCCGGAAGATGGGCACTGGGAAGGGAAATACTGGTGCGATTGTAAGACTAGAAACCGTAGAAAATGGCTGGCTAGACATGGGAAGAGTGCTGACGATACAGATTGAGATCACGGATAAAGAGGCAGCAGCCTGGATATGGGAAAGCCATATGGGAGACTACTCCGAACATGGCGTATATGTACAGGCAATCCATGAGGGGCCAATCCCCGAGGAGAAAGAAGATGAAGATGATTGATAACGTCCCCGTGTGGGGCGAACCGTTGCCTGAAGCAGTGCAACAAATGAAGGCGGTAATGAATTATGTTAAAAAACCTGAATATGTGGCTCTTATGGCTGACCACCACATCGGATACAGCGTGCCTGTTGGCGGTGTGGTTGCTTACGATAGAGCTATCAACGTCAATGGTGTGGGTTTTGATATCGCTTGCGGGAACAAAGCTGTGCTTCTTGATGTGGATGCTAGTGCAGTCAAAGGAAATATTTATAGGACAATGAATGAGATCCAGAAGCACATAAGCTTCGGGATGGGGAGAAGGAACAGTGAGAAAGTTGATCATGAATTGTTTGATGAACCTCTCTGGGTAGAATTGGACATCCTCAAAGGGCTCAAAGATAAAGCACGCGATCAGCTGGGTACTGTTGGGGGTGGTAATCACTACGTGGATATCTTCGTGGACGAGCTTAATCGTGTTTGGGTTGGTGTGCATTTTGGTAGTAGAGGTCTCGGTCATTCTATTGCGACGCACTATGTAAAAGCAGGAGGAGGAAAAGATGGAGTACATGCCGAGCCGGTCATATTTGATGAGTCTTCAGACCTTGGACAGCAATATCTTGCATGTATGGAACTTGCTGGTCGCTACGCTTATGCAGGGCGAGATTGGGTATGTGAAAGGGTGGCCAGAATACTACGAGCAAATGTTGTTGAACAAATCCATAATCACCATAACTTTGCTTGGAGAGAAAACCATTTCGGTAAAGATCTTTGGGTGGTTCGCAAGGGAGCAACTCCGGCCTTTCCAGGTCAAAAAGGCTTTGTTGGGGGATCTATGGGAGATATATCTGTCATCCTCGAAGGAGTCCAAGAGCCTGAATCGCAAGCTGCGTTGTATTCTACCATCCATGGAGCGGGCCGTGCTATGGGAAGAACTCAAGCAAAAGGAAAGACATGCAGAAAGACTGGTAGACAACTTACCGAAGGACTCGTCAAACGCCCTGATCACGACCAGTGGATGCGTACCGCTGCCGTTGAGCTTCGCGGGGGTGGACTTGACGAATCACCCTATGCATACAAGCGAATAGAACAGGTTCTAGACGCTCATAAGGCTACAGTCAACATTCTACACACCTTAACCCCGATAGGCGTTTGTATGGCAGATGAACGCGAATTTGACCCATATAAGGACTAGCATGGGCCTAGAGAAAGCGATTGAATCCAAGAAGGAGCATAGAAAGCCTTACCGTGGATCAAAGTCTTTTGATAGGTCATGTAGGAATAACAAAAGGTGTCCGTATTGCAAAGGCAATAGGACACACAATACAACCAAGAAACTGGTAGCGTTAGAGGATAAAAATGAGCTTTGAAACTTACCCATCGTTTGAACCCGCACCATTCACTGTTCTTGAGAGTGCGAAACTTGTCTATGTGGGCAAGATAGTTGCTCTAGAACCAATCCCTACAGCTGACTTCATTGTCTCAGCGACAGTAGTTTGCGGAGCAGGTGGAAAGTGGAAAGGCATCGTCAAGAAAGATCAGTTTGAGATAGGCAGCCTATGTGATGTCTACCTACCAGATTCTCTAATTCCTCCCAATGAAGGGATGAAATTCATGGAAGCGAGCGGTTGGCGAGTCAAGATGCGTAGATTCAAAGCAGCACCAAGTGAGGTGCTCATCATGCCGATTCCTGAACCGTACCGAGAAGGTCGCGAGGTTGGAGATGACATGACTCTATTCTTCGGAGTCACCAAGTATCACAAGCCTGTTCCGGCTCATCTTCAAGGAAACGCTAAGGGATACTTCCCAGAATTCATCCCAAAGACCGACGAGCTCAACTACCAGAGATATCCCGAGCTGGTTGACGCTTTGGTTGACAAAGCATGGTACATGACAGAGAAAGCCGATGGCTCCTCAACGACTGCATATCGTTGGAAAGGAGAATTCGGCATTTGCTCTAGGAACCTGGAATTGGTCAGAAATCCTGACAATGGCTACTGGAAAGTCGCTGAAAAGTACAAGCTTGAAGAGAACTTGCCTGAGGGAGTTGCTATTCAATGGGAGACATGTGGCCCTGGAATCCAGAGTAATCCAATGGGACTGAAGGACATTGATGGCTTCATGTTCTCGGCATACAACATCTTCAACAAGAGATATTTCACCTTTACTGAACTCAGAGAGCTCAGCATTCAGCTGAAATTCCCAATGGTGAGAGTCATAGAGTGGGGACACCGTTTCATACGAGATGGACTTGAGCTCCGAGGAGAAGGTGTGTACTCCAATGGTAAGCAGAGAGAGGGTGTAGTCATAAGATCTCAAGAGAATCTTGAAGGACATAAGCCAATTAGCTTTAAAGTAATTAACCTAGGATTTGAGAAGTGATGGAATACACTCAAGATAAGTATTTAGAACATTCAAAGAAAATATCTTTGATGAGAGAATTCTTTCAGTTAAACGATATTAATCCACCTGAAGCAATTGGATTATGTATGCACTTTGCAGCTCTTTTTACTCATATGAATCTAGAAAAAAAACAAGTACTTAAAATGTTTGAAATGATTTTTGAATCAGTTTTAAAGGGGGAGAAATGAGCGGAGAATGTGATAATTGTGGAGAGCACTGCACAGATTGCAGATGCAACAAAAGAGTGTCAACCCCTATGCTAAACTACTTTCAAATGATTCCAGGGATGACAGAAGAAGTGAAGGTTTGGGCACAGATGTTCTTTAACGACGGTTCCGTGACTCAAGGAAAGTACATACCCAGAACCATATTCGACGAAAGAGAGTATATAGAAGCATTAGCAAGAGATTTCCTAGAGGATACGTGCAGGAAAGAGGGAGTACTCTTTATCTGGGGAGCGGGAAGAGTGTACGCTAAAAAGGCTGAACTACTTCTTGCGAGAAGAGGCAGCTTTAAGGGGCGTGAGACTCTTAGGCTTCGTAACCTTTGATTGTTTCGCACCTTCTACGAAAGAGACCATAGGGCCTGATTTCTTAGCAGGTTTAGCTGAAATTCTGATAGACTTTTCGTATTCGCCTTTGGCCATAATAGCATCCTTATGAATTGACTTGTTTTTCTTTACTTTTCGCAGTAGTATGAATTTATGTAAAGTCTTTATTTAGGAATGTTCATGCCTCAAACTCCAGGAAGTGGGCCAAATCCACAAGATCCAGCTAGCCCGTTATATGATTTCATTGATGAGCAGCCGCCATCTCCATATCCGAACAATCCTGATACCTCACTATCTCACTTCACATACCGTCAGAAGGTTCCAGAAGCGATTACAGCAACGCTTCCTATCGTCGTGACTTTAACAGCTCATGGCTTTGAAAACGGCCAAGCAGTTAGAACAACCCAATTCATCTATATGCCCCTCGCACTTGCTACAGGGATGCAACAGCTTAACAACCGTCTGTTCTACGTACAGCAAGCAACCGCAGACACATTTCAGCTTTACGACGCTAATGGACTCCCTATTGACGGTAGGAGCTATAACGCCTACATATCTGGGGGTCAATTTACCCTTGCAGGCAACACACCGCTGATCGTGAATCCGTCTGAATTCCCTCCGCCTGGCATTCCTGAGTTTCCACCAGTCTAGGCTGAAGAGTAAAAGACCTAACAGCACTAATGTTCCAAATACAGCCACTCGCACAGTCCCATCCGTAATACCAACTTGTTGTTTGATTCATCAATCTACAGCTCCATTGATAGGGAGCTATGATTATACCGTCATACTCTTTCATCACTGTTTGCCAGTCTATCAAGTAAATGTAAGGTTTTCTTACATATCCGGTCAGATTGTCCATGTATTCCATCGGGAACTTCTTATTGAAGTCCTCCTGATCATTGGA
>Ga0265318_10000297_pt1 | contig 40515 bp, 40 predicted proteins | sample 4821metaG_FD_192431 | JGI IMG/M metagenome (GOLD analysis project Ga0265318, IMG submission 192431) | Rhizosphere microbial communities from Carex aquatilis grown in University of Washington, Seatle, WA, United States - 4-8-21 metaG | ecosystem: Host-associated > Plants > Roots > Rhizosphere >... | reverse complement strand
CGAAATTTGCGAAGCAAATTTCGGGTGGGGGAACGGTGCGAGGCTCGGCCCCCACCCGAAAAATCCTTCGGATTTTTCGACCTCCCCACAAGGGGGAGGTTAAATTATCTTCCCCGGATTGAGGATGTTCTTCGGATCGAGCGCGTGCTTGAGCGTGCGCATCACTTCGATCTCCGCGGCGCTCTTGTAGCGCAGCAGCTCCTCGCGCTTCATCACGCCGATGCCGTGCTCGGCGCTCATCGAGCCGCCGAAGCGGTAGACCGTATCGTGCACGATGCGCGCGACGTCGGCGCGGTGCTGCGTGTCCGGGACGTTGAAATTGAAATGCAGATTGCCGTCGCCGACATGGCCGAACGTCACGGGCCGCGCCTGCGGCACCGCCGCCAGCACCGCCGCCGTCGCTTCCTCGATGAAGGCCGGGATCGCCGCGACAGGCACCGACACGTCGTGCTTGAGCGACGGGCCTTCCAGCTTCTGCGCTTCCGAAAGGCTGTCGCGCAGGCGCCAGAGCGCGGCGCGTTGCGTTTCGGTCTGCGCGATCACCGCTTCGGCGTCGCCGAGCGCGTCCTCGAACGGCGGGCCTTCGACCAGCGCGTACCACGGCGCGGGCGCGCGCAACGGATCGACCGAGTCGGTATGCTTGAGCACCAGATCGATGCCGACACGCGGGATCAGCTCGAAGGCGGTGAGGAGCCCGCCCGTCACCGCCTGCAGATGTGCGAGCAGGGCGATGGCCGCGTCGGGGTCGGCTAGAGGGATCAGCGCCGTCGTCGCCTGACGGGGCCGCGGATGGAGCTTCAGCGCCGCGGCGGTGATGACGCCCAGCGTGCCTTCGGCGCCGATGAAGAGCTGCTTGAGGTCGTAGCCCGTATTGTCCTTGCGCAAGGTGCGCAGCAGGTCGAGCACGCGTCCGTCTGCGAGCACGACTTCGAGCCCGAGCACCAGATCGCGCGCCATGCCGTAGCGCAGCACGTTCACGCCGCCGGCGTTGGTCGACAGGTTGCCGCCGATGGTGCAGGAGCCCTCGGCCGCGAGGCTCAGCGGGAACAGCAAATTCGCTTCTTCCGCCGCAGTCTGAACGTTGTAGAGCACGACGCCCGCCTCGGCGACGACATGCGCGCCGTCCTTGTCGAGCGCGCGGATGCGGTTCAGGCGCCTGGTGCTGAGCAGCACTTCGCCGTCGAACGGGATCTGGCCGCCGACGAGGCCGGTGTTGCCGCCTTGCGGGACGATCGCGGTGCCGGTCTCGTTGCAGATCGCGAGCACGCGCGAGACTTCTTCCGTGGTCGCGGGCATCACGAGCAGCGGCGTGCGCCCGTGATAGGCGCCGCGCCATTCCTCGAGCAGCGGCGCGATGCGGCGCGGGTCCTCGCTGAAGCCTTTCGGCCCGACCGCCTGTTTGAGGCGCGAGAGCGCGTCTTCGCTCATGGGCGTGGCGCCGCGGCGCGCCGCAGCCTGTCGTTGATCGCCTCGCCGATGCCGTGCTCGGGGACCGGCGCCACCGCGATGCGCTTTGGCCCAGAAGCGTCGAGCTTGCGCAGCATCGCGAAAAGATTGGCCGCCGCCTCTTTCAGATCGCCCGCGGGACTCAGATTCAGCGCGCCCGGCACAGCCCCGAAAGCAAGCCACGCCTCGCCGGGCTCGGGCTCGCGCACGTCCAGGCGAAGCGATGCGCGCGGCGCGTAGTGACTTTCGAGCTGGCCGGGCGCAGTGATCGCAGCATTCGACGGCGTGCCGAGCGGGCCGGCGGTCCTCTCGATCTCTTCGCGCGCCACCGCTCCCGGACGCAGCAGCACGGGCGTGCCGTGCGCGAAACCGATCACGGTGGATTCGATGCCGAGCCGCGACGGGCCGCCGTCGAGGATCAGGTCGGCCGCGTCTCCCAGCTCCTCCGCGACATGCGCCGCCGTCGTGGGGCTGACGCGGCCCGACGCGTTGGCGCTGGGCGCGGCGATGGGCCTGCCCGTCTCTACGATCAACTGCCGCGCCAGCACATGCGACGGCGCGCGCAGCGCCACGGTGTCCAGTCCCGCGCTCACCAGAAGCGACAGCGCGCTGTCGGCGCGGCGCGGCAGCACCAGCGTCAGCGCGCCGGGCCAGAACGCATCGGCAAGCGTGCGCGCTTGCGGAGAGAATTCCGCGAACGCCTCGGCTTGCGCGCGGTGCTGTACGTGCACGATCAGCGGATTGAAGCGCGGCCGGCGCTTGGCGGCGAAGATGCCGGCCACCGCTTCGCCGTTCGTCGCGTCGGCACCGAGGCCATAGACGGTCTCGGTCGGAAACGCGACCAGCCCGCCGCGCCGCAGGATCGCGGCGGCGGCAGAGACTGCCGCGTCATCGGCCTTGCGCAGGTTGGAGAGGGTCACGCTCATTCCAGCTCCATTGTCATCCCCGGCGAGCATCGCCGACAGGCGATGCGAGGGAAGGGGACCCAGGCGCTTCGTATCTAACGGTATCCGCAATTCTATTCCAGCGCAGCGCGTGCTTCACCGCCTGGGTCCCCTTCCCCTTGCGCAGCTGACGCTGCGCTCGGCCGGGGATGACAGGTGGTGCTATTTCGTCGCCGTCAGGTCGATCTTGATGGTTACCTGATACGCCACCGGCGCGGGCTTGGAGAAGTCGCCGCCTTGGCCGACGCCGAAATCCATGCGCGAAACCTGCGTGGCGCCCGTCATATGCGCGCTGTTTCCCGCGATGATGAGCGCGAAGGGCAAGGTCACCGGCTTGGTGACGCCGCGGATGGTGAGCTTCCCCTGCGCGACGTAGTCGTTGCCGCTCTTATGGGCGATGCTCGCCGTCTGGAAGCGCGCGGTCGCGAACTGTGCGGCCTGGAAGCCCTGCGCGCCCTTGACGCCCTCGTCGGTCTCCGCATCGTCCGAGGTTTCGCTGGCCACGTCGATGGTCACGTCGGCGGAAGAATGGGCGAGGTCGTTCGGGTCGAAGTCGATGTTCGCCTTCCACGATCTGAACGTCGCGTTGTAGGGCTGGCCGGACCAGCTCACCGTGAAGCCGAGCCTGCTTTTGGCGGCGTCGACGTTCCAATGCGCGGCCGCGGCGGGCTGGGCGGCGAGCACGGCCAGGAGTGCGAGCGCGTATCTCATGTGGACCCCGGCAGCATCTGCTTCATCACGTCGTCGCGGCGGATGAACTGGTGATAGAGCGCGCCCGCCACATGCAGCGGTATGAGCACGATCGCCGACCAGGCGAGCGCGGTGTGGATGTCCTCCCACTGCTCGTGGGCCGCGACCCTGGCGTGCACGTCGAGCCCGTTGAAGAAGGGCAGGTTCGGCCAGTCGAACAGGAAGAAGTAGGGCGTCGCGATGCCGAGCCGCGAGGCCGAGGCCATGATCCAGCCCGACAGCGGGATCGCGACGATCAGCACATAGAGGATGAACTGCGTCGCGCGCGCCAGGAATTTGAGGCTCCTGTTCATCGTCGCAGGCAGCGGCGGCACGGGATTGACCAGCCGCCACAACACGCGCAGCACGCTTAAGCACAACACCGTGAGCCCGATCGATTTGTGGATCTGGGCGAGCCGGAAGAAGTTGGGATCCGAGTGCGGCAGGTCGTTGAAATAGAGGCCTAAGCAGATATTGACGATGATGAAAAGGGCGATCACCCAATGGAAGAACATCGCGACGCTGCCGTAATGCGTCGCGGAATTTCGCAATCCCATGCTTCAACCCTTCTTGTGCTGGAACATCGCCTCGATGGTGAGCTTGACCTCGTCGCCGACGATGCCTTCCCACACCATGCCGGTGATGCCGAAATCGGTGCGCTTGACCGTGGCCGTGGCCCGGAAACCGATGTCGTCCGCGTCCAGGAACGGATCGGCGGTGACGCCGCCGAAGGTCACGTCGAGGGTCACGGGCTTGGTCACGCCGTGCAGGGTGAGGTCGCCGGTGATCGTGCCGGTGCTGGGCCCGGTGCGGGTGATCGAGGTCGATTTGAAGGTCGCGGTGGGGAACGCGCTCGCGTTGAATACGCCGGTACCCATCAACTCGCCGACCAGCTCATGGCTTGGCAGGTCGATGCTCGTCATGTCGATGGTGATGTTGACCGAGCTCTTCTCCGGTGCGCCCGAATTGAAGCTCAGCGAGCCCGACAGCTTGTCGAAGCGGCCGTAATAGTCGGTGATGCCCAGGTGTGGGATCGCGAACAGCACCTGGCTGTGACGCGTCTCCAGCGAATAGGAGCCCGTCGGCGCGAGCTTGGGATCGTTCGATCCCGCGAGCGCGGGTCCTGTGAGCGCCAGAAGCGCGAACGCGGCAACGACTTTACGCATGACACCTCCGATATGGGCATGGAGCCAGGCAAGCCTAGCCCAATCGCGGCGGAAATACCGCCCCGTCACGACGAAATTGTGGCCGCTTGACGCATGGGATGCGCATTTACATAGTCACCTCATCGCTATTTCCGAGAGGCCCAGAGGTGAGTGACGCGGAAGCCCGGACACGGCCGGGCCGCAATCTCGACTATCCGTTCGAGTCCCGGCCCGAACTCGGCCAGTGCATCGAGGTCGTGCCGGGCGTCCACTGGGTGCGCATGCGCCTTCCCATGCAGCTCAACCACATCAATCTGTGGGTGTTGGAGGACGGCGACGGCTGGACGGTGGTCGACAGCGGCATCCGCAATTCCGAGACCGTGGAAGCATGGGAGAAGCTCTTCGCGGGGCCGATGGGCGGCCGCCCGGTCAGGCGCGTGATCGTCACCCATCTCCATCCCGACCACATCGGGCTGGCGGGCTGGCTCACGCGCAAATTCGACGTCGAGCTGTGGATCACGCGCACCGAGTTCCTGCTCTGCCGCAACCTCGTCGCCGACACCGGCCACGAGGCGCCGCGCGAGGGCGTGCGCTTCTACCGCGCCGCGGGGTTCACCGAGGAGCTGCTCGAGAACTACCGCGCGCGTTTCGGCGGCTTCGGTCACGGCGTCTACAAGCTGCCCAATTCCTTCCGCCGCATCCGCGAGGGCGATGAGATTGCGATCGGCGGGCGCACCTGGCGCGTCGTCGTCGGCAACGGCCATTCACCCGAGCACGCCTGCCTGTGGTGTCCCGAGGCGAACGTGATCATCTCCGGCGACCAGATCCTGCCGCGCATCTCCTCCAACGTCTCGGTGCATCCGACCGAGCCCGAGGCCAATCCGCTGCAGGACTGGCTCGACAGCTGCGCGCGGCTGAAATCGATCCTGCCCGCGGATGTGCTGGTGCTGCCGGCGCATAACGAGCCGTTCCGCGGCGCGCCGCGGCGCCTTCAGGAACTGATCGACGACCACGAAGAGAACATGGAGAAGCTGGTCGCGCTCTGCGCCGAACCCAAACGCGCGGTCGACGTGTTCCCGGCGCTGTTCCGCTCGCGCATCACCACCGGCGTCTACGGCATGGCGACGGGCGAGAGCATCGCGCATCTGAATTGTCTGCGATTCCGGGGCCGCATGGAACGCACGCCGGACGGCGAAACGGTGGATTGGTATCGCTCGCTTCAACCGTAAACGGCGCGAACCACCGTCTGAAACAGCTCCTGCGGATTGTTCGTGCTCCCCTGAGCGCCCTTCTGGAGAGCCTCAGCTCTGTGTTCGGGAGCGCTGGAGCCCGCGTAGATGAAGAACGGCGTCGTGATGCCGCGGCTGCGCACCGCGTCGAGCAGCACATAACCTTCACGCGGTCCCTCCGCACGGCCCATGTCCGATATGATCGCCGAGAAGGCCGTGCGGCTCAGAATGTCCAAAGCCTCATTCGTCGACAGCGCGAGCGTGCACGAGATGCCCACGGCTTCGAATGCCTTGCGCTCGTAGGCGTTGTTCGGCGGCCTGTCGTCCACCCATAGGATCGACGGCGATGCGGGGCGAAGGGGTTGCGCAATGGACACTTTGGCTTCTTGAGCGACATTGTGCGCCCGCGCGGCGATCTTGCGGATGTTGTCGAGATCGATCGGAGGCCCATCGCCGGCTCCTCCCGATTGGCGCGCCGATGCCGCTGCAAGCGAGGCGACGACGGTCACGAAGTTGCTTTCGTCCTTGTAGTCGCTGGGTCCGTAGAGCTTGTTGGCATGCTGACTGACCAGCCAGGCGAACACGGCCAGAACCAGGACCGGAAACACGACAAGGAAATAAACGAGCGGCGTCCGGTCCGCCGCCTGCAGGCTTCCCGGAAAAGCCGTGACCAACGCCGCGAACCCGTATACCAGCACGATGAACAGCGCGATGATGCCGAGCGGGTTGCGCGACAGGCCCGTGGCCGTCTTCCCAAATGCTTCAACCGGATTGTCCATCGGCGTGGCCCCGAAAATTCCGCCCTCTCGCTGGAGTGCGGTAAAACTATCATAGATTGATTGAGGGGCGAAGGCGCCGGCCGGTTCTCTTAGAGATTTAACTTCCCTATCGATCTACTTAAGATATTGTCGCGGCCCGTGGTGTGCCGCCGTCCGCGCCCGCCATCGCCTTGAGCCCCAAACGGAGACACGCCATGGCACAGCCGCTTTCCTTCCTCTTCCAGGTCGCGAGCACGTCCAAGGAGCACCTTCAGGCGCTGCAGAAGGCGTTCACGCCGACCGCGGATTCGCCGAACATCCTGCACTACGCCTGGGCCGTTCCGCTGTCGTCGCCGCCTTCCCAGCCGGGCTGGGTGCTGCTGAGCACGGTCTATGACGAGAATTTCGAGTCCTATCTCGCCGATCTCGTCAACGCCAATCCGGGGCTGTTCAATTCGGCGGTGAAGCACATCGTCGGCATGCAGAACATGACGCTGCCGCAGGACCTTTCGCAGTTCACCGCCTTCATCCTCGCGCACGACCTGACGAACGGCGGGCAGGTGCCGGGCTTCTTCGAAGCCTATGACGCGACCGTCGTCCAGATCTCAGCCGCGCTCGGCGACTGACATGACAGCCGCCAAGTCGCCTTGGCCGCTGGGGCAGATCCAGGGCTTCCTGCTGCGCGGCTACCGGCAGAGCTTCGTGCGCTATTTCGCGCTGTCGGTGAAGGACGCCGCGAAGGCGCGCGCCTTCATTGCCACGCTGGTGGACGGCGCGGACGCCGGCCACCAGATCGCCACCGCGGAGCCCTGGGCGATCAAGCCCGCGATCCTCCTCAACATCGGCTTCACGTTCCGCGGCCTCAGGAATCTGGGAGTGCCGCAGGCGAGCCTCGACAGCTTCAGCGATCCCAACAGCGTCGATATCAAATCCTTCGCCGTCGGAGCGGCGGCGCGCGCCGTCGCCGCGCCCAACGGCGTGGGCGACGTGGGCGCGAGCGCGCCGTCGAACTGGATCGTCAGCGACCAGACCTTCGACGTCCTTCTCATGCTCTTCGCGCACAACATGGAGGAGATGGAAGACACGTCGCATAAGCTGCGCGCGAAATTCGCGGGCGGCTTCGAGGACACGCCCGAGACGGAGTTCGACGGCCAGGCGCTCGAGGACGGGCAGATCTATTTCGGCTATCGCGACGGGATCGCGCAGCCGTCCATCAAAGGCTCGCCCTTCGCGCGCGAGCCGGACGGCGGCCAGACGCAGGTCGATCCCGGCGCGTTCCTGATGGGCGAGGCGGAGCCGGGCGGCTTCTATTCGACCATGGTGCTGCCCGCGCCGGACGTGCTCGCCCATTACGGCTGCTTTGCGAGCTTCCGCATCCTGCGCCAGGACGTGGACGGCTTCGACGCGCAGGCGGAGCAGCTCGCGCCCGCGATCGGCGCGCAATACGGCATCATCGATCCCGAGGTGCAGAAGGCCGCGGTCAAGGCGCTCATCTGCGGGCGCTGGCCGAACGGCACGCCGCTGATGACGGCGCCGATCGACGGCAACGCCATGCCCGCGCCGCTGCCGCCGCAGCTGGTCAACGATTTCATGTACGGCAGCGATGTCGGCCAGAAGTGCCCAATCGGCGCGCATATCCGCCGCGGCAATGCGCGCGACACCAATCCGGCGATCGTCAACGGCCAGCCGATCGCCAACCATCGCGTCCTGCGCCGGGCGATGCCCTATCAGGTCCCCTACAATCCGAAGGACCGCCACAGCGGCGAGCGCGGCCTCATCGGGCTTTTCCTCGGCACCTCGTTCCTCAAGCAGTTCGAGTTCATGATGGAGAACTGGATCAACTATCCCAACGGCTTCGCCACCGATCCCGGCGGCGCCGATCCGATGATGGGCACGAATTCGAAGCCCGCGGGCAAGGCCTATTTCGAGACGGTCCAGACGCCGCAGACCAAGGCGTTCAAGATGTCGATGGAGAATTTCGTCTTCACCAAGGGCAGCGCCTATTGCTTCTTCCCGGGAATTGACGGCATCCGCTGGATCGCCCAGAACGGCGCCTGACCGGCGCCGTCGCGGCCGCCGGGCGGAGGAAGCGCGATGTCCCTGAGCGGCAAGACCCTTTTCATCACCGGTGCGTCGCGCGGCATCGGGCTTGCGATCGCGTTGCGCGCGGCACGGGACGGCGCCAACGTCGCCATCGCCGCGAAGACGGCCGAGCCCAATCCCAAGCTTCCCGGCACGATCTATACGGCGGCCGAGGAGATCGAGAAGGCGGGCGGACACGCGCTGCCCATCGTCTGCGACATCCGCTTCGAGGAGCAGGTCGCGGACGCGGTCGCCAGGACCGTCGCGCGCTTCGGCGGCATCGACATCTGCGTCAACAATGCCAGCGCCATCTCGCTCACCGGCACGCTGCAGACCGACATGAAGCGCTACGACCTGATGAACGCGATCAACGCGCGCGGCACCTATCTGACCTCGCGCACCTGCATCCCGCATCTTGCGCGCGCCGCCAATCCGCACGTGCTGATGCTGTCGCCGCCGCTCGACATGAGCCCGAAATGGTTCCGCGGCCACACCGCCTATTCGATGGCGAAATACGGCATGAGCATGTGCGTGCTCGGAATGGCGGCCGAGTTCGCCGATGAGGGCATCGCCTTCAACGCGCTGTGGCCGCGCACCGGCATCGCCACCGCCGCGATCCGCAACGCGCTGGCGGGCGACGAAGGGATGAAGCATTGCCGCACCGCCGATATCCTGTCCGACGCGGCCTGTCTCATCTTCAACAAGCCCGCGCGCGGCTTCACCGGCAATTTCCTCATCGACGATACGTTCCTGGCGGAGAACGGCGTCACGGATTTCGACAAGTACCGCGTCGACCCGGCGAAGGATCTGATACCGGACTTCTTCGTGCCGGACTCGATGCCGCCGCCGGAGGGTGTGACGTTAGCCGCTATCGCCTAATTTTCGTCATGGCCGCCCTTGAGGCGGCCACCCAGCGCGCCCGCGTCCGCGGGCGCAAAGGAGTCTCTTCGCTCGCTGATGCTCGCTTGCTGGGTGGCCGGGTCAAGCCCGGCCATGACGATGTTTGTTAATCTGGTGCAGACGGCGCATTCGCCGCCACCCGCTTCTCATTCCGCACCGCCGCCGCCTGGCGCGTCACGGCGATCAGGATTCCCGCCTTGTCGATCGCGGTCTTGACGTCCTTCTGGATCGAGGGCAGCGCCTTCCAATAGTCGTCGCTCTTGATGTAGCAGCGCACGAACATCACCACGGCGTTCTCTTCCAGGGAGTCGACGCCCACCCAGGGCTCGGGCGTCTTGAGGACGTGCGCGTTCGCCTTCAGCGCGTCCATGATCGTGCGCTCCACCTTGTCGAGGTCGTTCATGAAGTCGATGGGCAGGGTGAAGTTGATGCGGCGCAGCGGCTCGCGCGTGTAGTTGGTGATGACGCCGCTCCACACCGACGAATTGGGCACGGAGACGTAGATGAGGTCGCGCGTCGTCAGCAGCGTGGTGAACAGGCCGATCTCGCGCACCGTGCCGCTGATGCCGGCGGCCTGGATGAACTGGCCGACGCGGAACGGGCGCAGCAGCAGAAGCATCACCCCCGCCGCGACGTTCGACAGCGTGCCCTGCAGTGCCAGTCCGATCGCGAGGCCTGCCGCTCCCAGGACCGCGATCAGGCTCGTCGTCTGCACGCCGAACTGGCCGAGCACGAGGATGACGGTGACGATCAGGATCGCATAGCGCACGAGCGAGGCGAGCAGCGGCTTCAGCGTCAGGTCGAGCGGCAGATGCGCGAGGCCGTGTGCGGTGAGGCGCTTGGCCCAGGTCGCGACGAGCCAGCCGACGACGAGGATCAGCGTGCCCGCGACGACGCTGAGCCCCTCATTGACGACGAGGATGTTGAGCGAGGTGAGCGCGTTCTGCGTCATCGTCGTAGATTTCATGAATTGGTTAACTCCGGCATCGTGTCGTGGCGCGGTCTATGGTTTGTGTGCAGAATGCGGGTTCGAGTTGGGGGACCTATGGATGTTTAAACGCGTGTGGCTGTGGGGGGTTGCGTCGTTCTTGGGCGCGGGCGGCGTGGCGCAGGCCGCTTCGATTCCCGACTGCGCGGGTCCCGTCGAGATCGACTCCGTGCGCATCCTGCGCGTCGAGCGCACGAACGACGTGCTCGTGCTGCGCGACGGGCGCGCGATCCACATGGAAGGCATCGTCCTGCCGCGCGGGGCTAAGGACCACGCGCCGTCCATGATCGCCGACCAGGCTTTCGATGCCCTGGGCAGGTTCGTCAAGGGCCGCGAGCTGACGGTGACGGCCGTCAACCCGAAGGAAGACCGCTACGACCGCGTGCGCGGCCAGATCTTCAATGGCGACAGCGCCGAGCCGTGGCTGCAGCGCGCGCTGCTGGCGCGCGGGCTGGCGCGCGTCGACATCGCGCCCGACCGCGGCGAATGCGCCGACGAGCTCTACGCCGCGGAGGCGCAGGCGCGCGCGTCGCATCTGGGCCTGTGGTCGGTGCCCGCCTATCAGGTGCGCACGCCCGAGGGCCTCGGCGGCGACACGGGCACGTTCCAGGTCGTGGAGGGGCAGGTGCTCAGCGCCGATGTGAAGGACGGCCGCGCCTATCTCGATTTCGGTCCCGACTACAAGACCGATTTCACGATCACCATCGCGCCCGCCGACATGGCGAATTTCCGCGACGCGGGCGTCGACCCGCGCGACTACCAGGGCAAGCGCATCCGCGTGCGCGGCTTCGTCCAGCAGCTCAACGGCCCGGAGATCGAGATCGCGGGGCCGAAGCAGGTGGAGATGGTGCAGTAGTCCTCAGAGCAGCTTGGTTTGCACGCTCAACGCGGGGCCCGCGCCGAATTGGCGCTTATCAAGCGTGCACAGCATAAGACCGTGGTCGGCAGCGACGGCGAGATGCAGGGCGTCTCCCGAGCGCAGCCCAAGGGTGTGCTGATCGGCAAATCTGGCTGCAATACGGAAATGCGTGCCCGACACTTGCAAGATATTCAGATTGTTGGTGCAAAGACTGGCGAAAAGCGCTGCCGCGGCGCCGCGCGCGGCAATATCGAGCTGTTTTTCGCGAAGCTTGATCGACAACGCCGCAGAATATTCGGTTATCACCCAGTCGGAAATCGCGAGATCACCAGCCGTCTTTCCGTGCAGCCATTGTTGAACCGCGCTGGTCTTTGCCTCGTTGGTCGTTGCGGCGACAAGGGCGGAGGTGTCGAGATAGAACGTCAATAGCGGTCCTCGTCTCTCATTTTGCGAATCAAAGCTCCGGCACTTTGGCGTTGCTTCGGCATCTTCGCCGTAACGGATTTCAGACGCGCCATATCGATCGGGACGGGGGCCTTCTCCGCTGCAACGAGTTTGGCCGCAGGCCTGCCTCGGCGCGTGATGCAGATCTGGTCTCCGGCCTCGGCCGAATCGACCAACTCGCTGAGTCGTGCCTTGGCGGCCGCGATGCTGATGTTCTTCACCGAAAAATCTCCTGACCATGTAGATGGTCATTTTAGGGCGCTCGGCGACGATTTAAAAGCCCTGACCGCACGTTCACAACCTTACCGAGATCGGGTATCGTTAACGCGGCGATGTCGAATCGTGGGGCGGTAAGATGTTCAAATCGTTGATGGATTGGCTGCGCCGTTGCTGGCGGAAGCTGCGGGGTTGGCACTGGCTGATCCAGCTCGCGGTCTTCGTGTTCGCGCTCTTCGTCTGTGTCTCGATCGGCTATTGGATCTCCGACGTCATCGCGTTCTGGGACGACGATCCCGATCGCGGCGCGACCGTCGTCGCGGGCGACGTCTTCGGCGACAAGGCCGACCGCATCGTCTATCTCGACGCCAAGACGCAGGGCGCGGACGGCCAGAACTGGACACCCTCGGATTCGCTCTGGTTCGACAACGTCACGCAGGGCTCGGATCTGCTGCCTTACGATTTCTTCCTCGTCGTCAAGCAGGCGAACGGCAAGCCGTTCCGCGACAACGAGAACATGAACAACCGTTACCGCTATCTGGCGCGCAAGCCCACCTACAACAATCCCGATGGGCTGCCGATCGGCATGGTGAAGGACAATTACCAGGGCCGCAATTTCATGGGCTTCAGCTGCTCGGCCTGCCACACCAACCAGATCAACTATGGCGGCACCGGCATCCGCATCGACGGCGCGCCGGCGATGGCGGACATGGACACGTTCCTGACCGATCTCGGCACCGCCTTGCGCCGCGCGCAGACGCCCGGTCCCGTCCACGACGCCTTCGTCAAGGACGTGCTCGCGCTCAAGCGCGACTACTCGAGCGCCGACGCGGTCGAGAACGACCTCGGCACCTATGCGATGCGGCTGACCGCCTATCGCGTCATCAACAAGAGCGACACCCATTACGGCTTCGCGCGGCTCGACGCGTTCGGGCGCATCTACAACCAGGTGCTCGAATACGTCGCCAACGTCCAGGACGTCGAGACGATCCTGGCCGAGCTCGTCCAGGAAGGCCGCATCAGCGAGGCCGACATCGACAAGGGCGGCGACAATTCCATCAAGGCGGTGCTCAAGGAGCTCGACAAGAAGAGCGTGCTGAACGGCGCCGACCGCGACAAGCTGATGGAGCGGCTGATCACGAATCTGAGCCTCAAGCAGGTGCTCTATTTCCGCAACAAGATGTTCAACGCGCCCAACGCGCCGGTGAGCTATCCCTTCCTGTGGGACATCCCGCAGCACGACTACGTGCAGTGGAACGGGATCGCCTCGAATGCGGGGCTCGGACCCATCGGGCGCAACACCGGCGAGGTCATCGGCGTCTTCGGCACGATGAACTGGTCGCGGTCCGATCATTGGACGCTGGCGGGCGTGTTCAGCGGGCAGGGGCTGCTCAATACAAATCCCATCGATTTCAGCTCGTCGGTCGACGTGCACAACCTCGCGCTCATCGAGGACAAGCTGAAGAGCCTGCACTCGCCCGTGTGGCCGCAGGACATCCTGCCCAAGCTCGATGCCGCCAAGGTCGCGCGCGGCGGCGTGGTGTTCGAGAAGTACTGCGCCGCCTGCCATGCCAACATCAACCGCACCGCGGACGACCGCCGCATCGTGGCGCATATGTCGGCGCAGAGCGATCTCGGCACGGATTCGCAGATGGCGGTGAACAGCGCGGCCTATGCGGGCTATAGCGGCATCCTGCGCAACACTTACATCACGATCGGCCCCGGCCCGATCCTGATCAACAAGCAGTCCCCGGTCGCGGCTCTTCTCACCAAGGCGACGACGGGCGTGGTCGCCACGCCCGACTCCGACAAATGGTGGGGCAGGCGCCTCGCCGAATGGATCTACGACGTCGTCTTCTCGCTGCGCAGCAACAACATCGAGGCATCGATGAAGAGCGGCAATTACGATCCCGACACCACGGCCGAGCCGCTGAACTCGATCATGGCGTATAAGGGCCGGGCGCTGAACGGCATCTGGGCGACGGCGCCCTACCTGCACAACGGATCGGTGCCGAACCTCTACAGCCTGCTGCTGCCGGCGGCACCGATGCCGGGCGATCCGGCCGGCACGAAGTACCGACCCAAGACGTTCATGATCGGCTCGCGCGAGTTCGATCCGGTCAATGTCGGCTTCAAGACCGACGGCTATGCCGGCTTTCAGTTCCTGACCGACAAGCTCGGCAATTCCAACGCCGGCCACGAATACGGCACGCACGACGCCAAGGACGAGGACGGCAAGCCCATCTTGGACAAGGACGGCAACGTGGCCTTCCCCGCGCTCACCGAGCAGCAGCGCTGGGACCTGGTGGAGTATCTGAAGAGCTTGTGAGCTACTCATCCTCCCCCGCTTTGCGGGGGAGGTGGCACGCGCGCAGCGCGTGACGGAGGGGGTGGCGCCTCCCCTCCACCGCTTCGCGGTCCCCCTCCCCCGCAAAGCGGGGGAGGATATTCGGGCGCAATTCAAACGAATTTGCGCCACTTTCCTCGAACAGCATCTCCCGCAAATGGGGGAGGCCGAACATGTTCCTTAGGGCTTTCATCGCAGCCTTGGCGTTGTCGTTTCTGACCGCGCCGTCCTTCGCTTCGACGCTGACGCATTTCCGCTCCGAGGCCGAGCTCGACGCCTATCTGAAGCACCTCCATGCGATCGTGCGGCCGCCGCCGCCCGCGCCGCCGCCGCCGGCCGCCGGCGGGTTCGAAGCCGTGGTGCAAACGGCCGCGCGCGCGCCGGCGCAGGACAAATCCTCCATCACCAACAACCAGGAAGCCAATGTCGACGAGGGCGACATCGTAAAGATGCACGGCGACACGATGGTCGTGCTCAGGCGCGGCCGGCTCTTCACCGTGTCGCTGGCCGGCGGACGGATGCGGCCCATCGACAGGATCGACGCCTATCCGCCGGGCGTGGACGCGAACGGCGACTGGTACGACGAGATGCTCGTCTCCGGCGACCTCATCGTCGTCATCGGCTACAGCTATGCGCGCGGCGGCACCGAGATCAACCGCTTCCACATCGGCCGCGACGGGCGCCTCTCCTTCGTCGACGCCCATCAGCTGCGCTCGAACGACTACTACTCGTCGCGCAACTACGCCTCGCGGCTCGTCGGCCACACGCTGATCCTCTACGCGCCGCGCTATATCGATTTCGGCACTCCGCGCGCGGCGCTGCCCGCCCTGCGCCGCTGGGTGCCGAACCGCGACGGCGGCTCTTTCGAGCGTATCGGCACGGCGCGCGAGGTCTATCTGCCGCCCGGCCTGCCCGACGAGCAGATCGACGCGATCCACACCATCGCCTCCTGCGACGTTGCGGCGCCCGAGCTGCGCTGCAAGGCGACAAGCGTTCTGGGTCCCGACGGGCGCACCTTCTATGTCTCCGAGCACGCGGTCTATGTGTGGCTCACGCCCTATTGGTACGAGCGCGGCGCGAACGGGCGCGCGCCGTCACTGCTCTACCGCCTGCCGCTCGACGGTTCGGCGCCGCAGGCCATCGGCGTGCGCGGCGCGCCCGTCGACCAGTTCTCGTTCCGCGAGGACGGCGCGCTCCTGCGCGTTCTCATCCGCTCCGAGACCTCGGGTGACGCGATGTGGTCGTCGACCAGGCAGGAAGGCGTGGTGGGCCTGTTGAACCTGCCGCTCTCCGCGTTCGGCGACGGCATGCGCGAGGCGGACCGGCGCGCCTATCGCACGCTGCCCAGCCCGCAAGGCGGGCGCGATTTCCACGACCGCTTCGTCGGCGACTACGTGCTCTATGGCGTCGGCAACGGCTGGGGCGCGCCGCAGGAAGGCGCCGAGACGCTGTATGCGGCGCCCGTGCGCGGCGGCGATGTGGCCGAGCTCGCGCTGGGCCATGGCGTCGACCGGATCGAGGTGATGGGAACCGGCGCGGTCGTGGTGGGCGGCGACGACAGGAACCTCTATTTCTCCGCTGTGCCGCTCAAGGACCGGCCGTCGCTCGGCGACCGCTATGTGCTCCAGGGTGCGGCGCAGTCCGAGACGCGCAGCCACGGCTTCTTCTTCAGTCCGGACGCGGGCGGGGATTCCGGCCTGCTCGGCCTTCCGATCGCGCGTCCGGGGCGGGCGGGCGCGCGGCAGCTCACCGAGAACGCGGCCGCGGTGATGTTCCTGCGCTATCAGGGCGGGCGCTTCCGCGGGCTGGGCGAGCTGGGCTCGCGGCCCGAGGATGCGGTGCCGGACGACTGCGCCGCCTCCTGCGTCGACTGGTACGGCAATGCGCGCCCGATCTTCCTGCGCGGCCGCATCCTGGCGCTGATGGGCTACGAGCTGGTGGAAGGCGCGATCGATACGGACGCGACCGCCATCCACGAACTCACGCGCGCGGACTTCACGCCGCGAGCGCGTTAGGAAGCAGCGACACCCTCATGCTTCGACAAGCTCAGCATGAGGGAATGAGGAAGTGCGCAAATTGCTCAGACCCTCACCCTGAGCCCGTCGAAGGGTGAGCTTGTCTAGGCACGCTCATAGTCGAGCATGACGAGGCCGTCTTTCGGCTCGGCGCGCGCGAGCTTGAAACGGCGCGCATGCGAGGCGCCGCCGAACAGCGCGGTGCCGCTTCCCAACGCGGTCGGAATGACCGCGAGCTCGACGCGGTCGATCAGATCGGCTTCCAGGAAACGCGCCGCGGTCTTGCCGCCGCCGAACAGCCAGACGTCGCCGCCCTTCATGCGGGGCTTGAGCAGCGCCAGCGCCTGCGCCGGCGCCCCGTTGCAGGCGGTCACGCCCTCAGGCAGCGGCTTTTCGAAGGGGCGAGAGGTCATCACCACGGTGGGCTGTGCCCAGTCCCACGGACCCAAGGTCAGCGCATGCTCGAAGCTCGCGCGGCCCGTCACGATGCCGCCGACGGTGGCGATGAAGGCGAGGAACTCGCTGCCGCCCTCGCTGCCCTCCAGCCAATCGATGCTGCCGTCCTCAGGCGCGATGAACCCGTCGAGACTGACGGCGACCTGGTAGCGGACGAGGGACATGGGGGTGTCCTGGGAGAGTCGCTTCCAGCACAGAATATCCTCCCCCGTTTTGCGGGGGAGGATAAAAAAAGGCCCGGCATCGCTGCCGGGCCTTTTGTTCATTGCAAGGTGCGAAGCCTACGCCGCCTTCTTCAGCAGCATGCCTTCGACGCGCTTGACGGCGGTGGGCTCGTCGGTCTTCTCGACGACGGCCACTTCGCGCGCCATGCGGGCGAGGGCCGCTTCATAGAGCTGGCGCTCGGAATAGGACTGCTCCGGCTGGCCCGAGGCGCGGTGCAGGTCGCGCACCACCTCGGCGATCGACACCAGGTCGCCCGAATTGATCTTCGCTTCGTATTCCTGCGCGCGGCGCGACCACATGGTGCGCTTGATGCGGGCGCGGCCCTTGAGCGTGTTCAGCGCCGTCGCCACCGTGTCGGGCGAGGAGAGCTTGCGCATGCCCACGGCCTTGGCCTTCATCGTCGGGACGCGAAGGGTCATCTTGTCCTTGTCGAAGGTGATGACGAAAAGCTCGAGCTTCGAGCCCGCGACTTCCTGCTCTTCGACCTTCAGGATCCTGCCGACGCCGTGGGTGGGGTACACCACATGGTCGTTCGCCTTGAACTCCAGCTTCCTGTTGGAGTTGGCGGGGACTTTCTTCTGTACTGCGAGGGGGGCCTTTGTTGCCGTCATATCCATTTTCCGTTCCGCGCGCCCAAATCCGCACCTGCCCGGGGGAGGGCCGCCGCATGGGTCGCACTCGTGTGGATGCTGCGCCGGCCGGACCGAGCGTCAATCCGGGTGGGGGAGCGCCTTTCGAACCAATTTAGATCGTCATTTATATAACATACGTTCCCGGCAAATGGAAGCAGCGAATCATCAAGTGGTTGAAAAGTCGGCGTTTATTTCAAATTGTATGAGAAAAAGTCAGGATATTTCGCCCATTTGCCCCAGGGCGCAGGGAGATTTCACAGGTCAATGCTGTATGAAGCAGGAATCTACGATCCGGTGCCGGGCTTGGAGCTGAAGTACTTGTCGAACTTGTTCTCCTCCCCCTCGAACTGCTTGCCGTCCGCCGGCGGGGTTCCCTTGACCGCGATGTTCGGCCATTTCTTGGCATATTCGGCGTTGAGGCCGAGCCAGCGCTCCAGCCCCGGCTCGGTATCGGCCTTGATGGCCTCGGCGGGGCATTCGGGCTCGCAGACGCCGCAATCGATGCACTCGTCGGGGTGGATGACGAGCATGTTCTCGCCTTCATAGAAGCAATCCACCGGGCAGACCTCGACGCAGTCCAGGTACTTGCACTTGATGCAGGCTTCGACGACGACGTAGGTCATGGACGGCTCCGGATGGCGCAAGTCACTTAGGACGGTCTTGGGGGCGGTGCAAGAGCCTGCAAGGTCGCGGATTTCCCACAAATCGGGACGTTATTGGACTATTTCGTAAAGCGCCTGCGCCTCGCTGGCGGACCCGCGCCGTATCCCGCAACCCAGCACGCGCACCACCACCACCTCGCGCCCGCGCGCCAGAGTGAGGACGTCGCCGATCTTCACCTCCAGCCCCGCCTTCCCGACGCGCGCGTCGTTGCGCCGGACGCGTCCGGACTGCGCGGCCGCCGCCGCCAGCGCGCGCGTCTTGTAGAACCGCGCATGCCACAGCCACTTGTCGATGCGAATGCGGTCGGTCATCGGCGCGAGAAGCGGGCCGCGAGTTCGGCCAGCGCCGTCGGAGATGGGGCGCGGCGCTCGGCGGTCTTGCGCAGGCGCACGGGCGCTCGGCGCCAGACGTTGCGCACGCCGGTGCCGGCGTCGGCGACTTCGAGGACGCGCCAGCCCAATGCCGCGAGGATCTCGCGCAGCTCGTCATTGCCGCAGCCGAGCAGCGAGACGAGCTTGGGCATGAGCACGTCGGCGGTGGCGCCGCTGGCCGCGCCCTTCTCGAGCTCGTCTTCCAGCCGCTCCAGCATGTCGAAGCGGATCGCGCGCTCGTCGACGACGCGGAAGCCGCAGGCGGCGAGGAAATCGCGGGCCACGCCGCCATCGATCTCGAACGAGGTGAGGCCGGCCTGCGGAGCTGCGGGGATATGCTCCATCTTCTCGCGCACGCCCCACAACAGGCCGAGCAGCGACGCGGCTTCGGGGCGCAGCAGCTTGGGCAGATAGATCGTGCGCTTGCCGATCCACACGCCGTAGGAGCCAAGCGCGCGGATGAGCGGGCCGAGCTTGTCGGGCAAGGAGACCGTTGCGCGGTCGAGCGAGCCGAAGCTTTCGCAGAGCTGATGCGCGATGCCGCGCGCGAAGGCGGGTAGCGCGCCCGGCGCGCCGGGCTTGGCGTCGGCGGCGGCGCGCAGCTTGTGGAGCGGTTCGAGGCGCGCGGCGATGCGCGTCCTGGTCCATTCGTTCAGGCGCTGCTGCGCGCTCTCGCGCAGATCGGCGCGCAGATGCTCGTCGGCGACGAACGAAACTTGTGGGATGAGCGGCACCGCACCCGCGACGAGCCGTGCGACGATGGCGCCGTCCCACCAGATGCGGCCGTGCTAGCTCAAGGAGAACGCCTTGTCGTCGGCTTCCGACAGGCGCCGCGCGCGGGAGACAAACTCGCCTTCCAGGCCGCGCAACGCTGCGGCGCGCAAGGTGCGGCCATGGATGCCTTCCGCGCGCGGATCGGGCGCGAAGCGGAAGCCGTCGAGCTTGCCGACCGCCTCGCCGCCGATGACGACGCCGCCGGAATCGTCGAGCACGAGGTCCATCGCGTCGTCGTCGCGCAGGTGTTTCATCAGGACCGAGGTGCGCCGGTCGATGAAGCGCTGGGTGAGCTGCTCATGCAGCGCATCGGAGAGGCGATCCTCCACCGCGCGCGTCACCTCCTGCCAGTGGCCCGCGTCGCGCAGCCAGCCGGGGCGGTGCGTCGCATAGGTCCAGGTGCGGATCTGCGCCAGGCGCCCGGACAGCGTGGCGACGTCGCCGTCGGTCACGTCGAGGCGCGCGATCTGGCGCGCGAACCAGTCGTCGGGCAAGACGCCGTCATCGCTCATCAGGAACAGGAAGATCGTGTGCACGAGCTTGGCGTGCTCGTCGTCGTTGAGCTTGCGGAAGTCCGGCAACTGGCAGACTTCCCATAAGCGCCGCACGCCCGCGCGCGCGCGCGCGAGCTCGCGCACGTCGTCCATGTGCGAGAGATGGCGCAGCGCCACGAGATCGCTCGCCGCCCGCGCCTTGACGAGGCCGCGCGCAGGCGGCGGCTCCTCCAGGCTCGCGAGCAAGCCGTCGAGCGAATGGAAGTCGAGCGCGGAATTGCGCCATTGCAGCACGCGCACCGGATCGTAGCGGTGGCCTTCCACCCGGCTGACGACCTCTTCGTCGAGCGGCTCGGCGTCGCCCGTCACGCCAAATGTACCGTCGTTCATGTGACGTCCCGCGCGGCCCGCGATCTGGCCGATCTCCTCCGGCCTGAGCGGACGCATGCCGACGCCGTCGAACTTGTCCAGCGCCGCGAACGCGACGTGGTCGACGTCCATGTTCAGGCCCATGCCGATCGCGTCCGTCGCGACCAGGAAATCGACGTCGCCGTTCTGGTAGAGCTCCACCTGCGCGTTGCGCGTGCGCGGGGACAGCGCGCCCAGCACCACCGCCGCGCCGCCGCGCTGGCGCCGGACCAGTTCCGCGATGCCGTAGACGTCCTCCGCCGAGAAGCCGACCACCGCCGAGCGCCTGGGCAGGCGCGTGAGCTTCTTCTGTCCCGTATAGGCGAGATCGGAGAAGCGCGCGCGGGAGATGAAATAGGTGCGCGGCACGAATTTCTGGATCGCGCCGCGCATCGTGTCGGCGCCCAGGAACACCGTCTCCTCCTCGCCGCGCGCGTGCAGCAGGCGGTCGGTGAAGACGTGGCCGCGCTCGGGATCGGCGCAAAGCTGGATCTCGTCGATGGCGAGGAACGCGGTGCCGAGATCGAGCGGCATCGCCTCCACGGTGCAGACGAAGTATTTCGCGTCCGGCGGAACGATCTTCTCTTCGCCGGTGATGAGCGCCGCGGCCTTCGCGCCCTTGAGGCGGGCGACCTTGTCATAGACCTCGCGCGCGAGCAGGCGCAGCGGCAGCCCGATCATGCCGGATTTGTGCGCCAGCATGCGCTCGATGGCGAAATGGGTCTTGCCGGTATTGGTCGGCCCAAGGACGGCGGTGACGCGCGAGGCGGTCGCGTTCGGCGATCTCATGCTCATGATCGTCCGAAGATGGGGCTTCCGCGGCGGCGCATCAACCGCCGTTTGAGGTCAGCGCGCGTAGTCGATGCCGGCGCGGGTCTCGCGGATGGCGCGCTCGGTCGCCTCGATGGCGTTGACGCGGTGGCCGCCCTTGTCCGGGATGGCCATCTCGAGCTCGGCCCTGGCCTGTTTGAGCGCGTCGAGCGCATTGTGCATATGCGGCTGGTCGGCGGTCGCCCGGCCGATGAGCACGCCGCTGGAAAGCGTCGCCGCCAGAGCCGCCGCGACCAAGCCTTTCGTGACGATACTGCGCATTGGAAATCTCCCCGATTGAGACGGCCGGAATGGACCGCCGCCGGAGATGTTAGCGCGCGGGTTGCAGCAGGCAAACGCGGGAAAAGGGGGGGGCGGGAACAACGAATGAACGAATCGCGTCCGAATCACTAACCGACTCAATATCGGGCTTTGTTCTCATACTACGGGCTGTTTGTCAAGGTAGCTTCGTCACCACATGTTGGGGGTAAGTCGAGCCATGGAGTCTCGCGGGGTTATCCACGGAATACTCCGTACTCGGATGAATTGTGACGGCTCCAAGACAACTTATGTGCTATATATTCCCAGGTCTTGAAAATAATCCTGTATCTGTTAAGTTGCATCGTATGAAAGAGACACCCAAAAATAGTTGTTCCGACCTTCGTTTCACGATGGCAGACCCCGAATTGAGCGAGCTCGAAGCGCTGGCGATCGAACAGATGGACGAATGTCTGCGAGCGGCTGAACAGGTCTATCGCGCCGGCCCCCGGAATTGGAAGCTCGTGGCTTCCACGCTGCGCGCCGCAGCCAAGCTCGCCTCCAACCTGGCTCGAATTGAACCCGCGCCCGGTGAGGTTCAATTCTCAGGGCGCGGTTCAATTCCGCAATAATATGCCAGGCAAGCGCGGCGCCCCTAAGGGAAACAAGAACCGGTTCGTGCACGGCTATTACTCGGCCCAGGCCAAAAGGGAGCGTGCGCTTCTAAGGGGGCTCAGAGCCAAACGGCGCGATATCGACGCCAGGCGCCGGGCGATCTTGCGCGCGGTGTTTGACCCGGAATCCGCTCTGGCGATACTGCCGGACAGCGGAGGATCGGATGACGGACAAGACGCCGAAGGATTGGGCGAAGCTCGCGGCCAAGGAGCTTAAGGACCGGCCGCTCGCGAGCCTCGATTGGGCCGCGCCCGAGGGCTTCGCGGTCAAGCCGCTCTATACGGCGTCCGATCTGGAAGGCATCGCGGCGGCGAACTCGCTCCCGGGCCTGGCGCCCTATCTGCGCGGCGTGCGCGCGACGATGTATGCGGGGCGGCCCTGGACGATCCGCCAGTACGCGGGCTTCTCGACGGCGGAGGAATCCAACGCCTTCTACCGCAAGAACCTCGCGAGCGGCCAGATGGGCCTGTCGGTGGCGTTCGACCTTGCCACCCATCGCGGCTACGACAGCGACCATCCGCGCGTCGCGGGCGACGTCGGCAAGGCAGGCGTCGCGATCGACAGCGTCGAGGATATGAAGATCCTCTTCGCCGGCATCCCGCTCGACAAGATGAGCGTGTCGATGACGATGAACGGCGCGGTGATCCCGGTGCTCGCGAGCTTCATCGTCGCGGGCGAGGAGCAGGGCGTCGCACCTTCGAGCCTGTCGGGCACCATCCAGAACGACATCCTCAAAGAGTTCATGGTGCGCAACACCTATATCTACCCGCCCGCGCCCTCGATGCGCATCGTCGCCGACATCATCGAATACACGGCGCAGAAGATGCCGAAGTTCAACTCGATCTCGATCAGCGGCTATCACATGCACGAGGCCGGCGCGACCGCGGTGCAGGAGCTGGCCTATACGCTGGCCGACGGCATCGAGTACGTGCGCGCAGCTCTGGCCAAGGGCCTCGACGTCGACGCGTTCGCGCCGCGCCTGTCGTTCTTCTTCGGCATCGGGATGAACTTCTTCATGGAGTCCGCGAAGCTGCGCGCCGCGCGGCTCCTATGGTCCAGGATCATGAGCGGGTTCGGGGCGAAGAACCCGGAATCGCTCATGCTGCGCACGCACTGCCAGACCTCGGGCGTGTCGCTGATGGAGCAGGACCCCTACAACAACATCGTGCGCACGGCGTATGAGGCGCTTGCCGCCGTGCTCGGCGGCACGCAGTCGCTGCATACCAATTCCTTCGACGAGGCGATCGCGTTGCCGACCGAGTTCTCGGCCCGCATCGCGCGCAACACCCAGCTCATCCTGCAGAACGAGACGCTGGTCACCAAGGTCGTCGATCCGCTCGGCGGCTCGTATTACGTCGAGGCGCTGACGCATGCGCTCGGCGTTCACGCGCAGACGATCATCGACGACGTCGAGGCGATGGGCGGCATGACGAAGGCGGTGGAGGCCGGCATCCCGAAGCTGCGCATCGAGGAGGCCGCGGCGCGCCGCCAGGCCCGCGTCGACAGGGGCGAGGACGTCATCGTCGGCGTCAACAAATTCCAGCCCGAGCATGCCGACAACGTCGAAGTCCGCGATATCGACAACGCGGCGGTGCGCGAGACGCAGATCGTGCGGCTGAAGGACGTGCGCGCCAGGCGCGACCCGAAGGCGTTCGCCGCCGCCATCGCGGCGCTGGAGAACGGTGCCGCGTCGGGCGAGGGCAATCTGCTCGCGCTCGCGGTCGAGGCGGCGCGCGCGCGCGCCACCGTCGGCGAGATCTCCGATGCCATGGAGAAGGCGTTCGGCCGTCACCGTGCCGAGATCCGCTCGATCAGCGGCGTCTATGGCGGCGCCTATGAGGGCGACAACGAGTTCGCTGCGATCCGCGGCGACGTCGAGGCGTTCGCGCGGGACGAGGGCCGCCGCCCGCGCATGCTCGTCGCCAAGATGGGCCAGGACGGCCACGACCGCGGCGCCAAGATCATCGCCACCGCCTTCGCCGATCTCGGCTTCGACGTCGACATCGGCGCGCTGTTCCAGACGCCGGACGAGGTGGCGCAGGACGCCATCGACGCCGACGTGCACGTCGTCGGCGTCTCGAGCCAGGCGGCCGGCCACAAGACGCTGGTGCCCGAGCTCGTCGCGGCGCTGAAGGCGCGTGACGCGTCGGACGTCCTGGTCGTCGTCGGCGGGGTGATCCCCGCGCAGGACTACGCGTTCCTGAAGAAGGCCGGCGTCGCCGCCATCTTCGGCCCCGGCACCAACATCCCCGAAGCCGCGCGCGAAGTGCTGAAGCTCATCCGTACACGGAAGATAACCGCGGCCGCGGAATAGCCGATGCGTATCGCCGACGCCTTGCGCGATCTATGGGAATTGTCGGGATACCGCCCGCAAAGCTTCTGGCGGGCAATGGCCGTTTCGTTCCTGTGGACGATTCTGCTGTATGTGTTCTTCGCATTGCTGAATCTCGTCATCGAGCTCGTCCGGTTTGCAGTCGGCCTCTCCGATCTGCGCGCCCTTTATCCGGACCCGAACTTCGGCGTGATCTGGTTTCTGCCGTTGCTGCCGCTTCTCTGGATCGCGGTGTCGCGCAACGTGAATATCGCTCTGTCTTTTCTTGGATTGGCGGCGCTGTGGGCGCTCGCCTTCCGGCCGAAGAGGTTCATGAACATGCCTCTGTCCGACGGCGAGCTTATCGAGCTCGCGGGCATGTATCTGTTTGTCTGGGCCGGGAACCAGTTTTCCTGTTATCGGGCGCGAAGAAGGGCGCAAAGCGATCCCGGTCCGTGATTTCGATGCCCCGACGGCACGCGCATCAAGCGCCGGCGGGGTCGAGGCTGCGCGCCGCGAACTGCCATCTTCGGCCCCGGCGCCAACATCCTCGAAGCCGCGCGCGAGGTGCTGAAGCTCATCTGTACACGGAAGAAAGTGGCGGCTTAGCGTCTGAGCTCGAATACCGTTCCATCGTCGGATTCGCCCACGAAATACGTGATGCCGTAGAGGTTGCCCGCACTGTCCGGGAACAGGCGCATCGGCTGGAACCCCGACGACGAGCAGAATACCTCGCCGCAGAACGTGTAGAGCAGATCGTAGTCGGGGCCGATCTGCAGCACGGTGCCGCCGGCCTGGGCCCCACCCCAGCTCGGCGCGGTGAAAATATTGCCCATGCTGTCCACCGTCACGCCGCCGAACGGAACCCAGCCGCTGACGGTGCAATCGGTGTTCGGGCAAAAGCTGTAGAGCACGGTTTCCTTGTGCGGCTTCCTCAGCACGTCGAGCTTGTAGGCGACGCCGCCATTGCCGCTGCCGCCGTGCCGAGTGGCCCCATAGAACGTCCCCGCCGCATCGACAAAAAGCGGCCCGAAGGGCGCCGAGCCGCCGACGCAGGACGTGCAGAAGCTGTGAATCACCTTCTCTTTCCAGGGCGAGCCGGGCGTGAGCTCGAACACGGTGCCGCCGCCGTTATCGCCTCCGCTGTTCGTCGTGCCGTAAAGGTTGCCCGCCGCGTCGGCGGTGAGCGGACCTTCCGGATCCGATCCGTCCCGGCAGTCCTTGGCCGCGCAGAAATTGTAGATCGTGGCCGACGTCCATTCTCCCTCCGCCGCCGGCGTCAGGGAAACCACCGAACCCTGGCCGTCATTGGTTTGGGGATACACCGTATAGAGCGCGGACGTGCCGTCATACGGGGCGCCGGACGCCGATCCGGCATAGGCAAACTTGAAATCCGGCGGTGTGTCCGTACAGCTGGACCCCGAGCAAAAATCGTGGAGGACCTTCAGCTTCCATTTCTTTCCGGCAGGCGAAAGCCGGAACACGGTGCCGCCGCTGCATTTTCCGCCGAACGAGGTCGTTCCGTACAGATTGCCCGCGACATCGATGATCAGGCCGCCCGAAGGCCCTTCACCGTCCGCGCAGTTCTTCTCGGCGCAAAAGGCCCACAGCCGCTTGTAGCGCCACTTGGTCTTCTTGGCGTTGGGCACCAGCTCGAACACGACGCCCAAGCCGACATCGCCTCCGCTCCAGGTTTCGCCGTAGAGATTGCCCGCCGCATCCGCAATCAAGTCGATCGGGTTCTCGCCGTCCGTGCAGCTTCCGCTGGCGCAGAACGTATGCAACGTCTCGAAGTCATAGGCGGATGCGGCGCCCCAGGGCAGAAGGACGGCCCCCAACGCGGCGACGCCGGCAGCCAGTTCACGCAGTCCACGGCGAATGTTCATCGATCGCTCCAAGCCGCCAGGCTACCCCGGCCTCAATCGCCTATGTTCTTCTTCAGGAACGTCTCCATCTCTTTCAGCACCCTGATGCGGGTGTCGGCGAGAAGCATGTAGTGCGAGTCGGAATCGAACTTGACGAATTCGACGGGCTTGCCTTTCTCCTGCAGAGCGTCGCGCATCTTTTCGCTCTGGTCGATGCGCACCGTCGTGTCGCCGGCGCCATGCATGAGCAGGATCGGGCATTTGACCTTGTCGGCGTTGTCGGCCGGTGATGCCGCGGCCAGCTTGGCGTGGTCGTCGTAGCGGTCTCCGATGTAGCGGGTCCAGGTCGAGATCATCCAGGAATCGTCGCCATAGTCGCTGGCGCGGCTCCTCAGGAACGCACCGAGGTCGCTCAATCCCGCGAAGCTGACCGCGCAGGCATAGAGGTCGGGCGTCGACACAGCACCCTCGAGCGCGGCATAGCCTCCATAGCTCGCGCCCACGATGCAGATGCGCTTGGGATCGGCGATGCCGTCTGCGACCAGCTTCTTCACGCCGTCGCTGAGATCGTCCTGCATCTTGAGGCCCCATTGGCCGTAGCCGGCCTGCTCGAACTTCTCGCCGTATCCGGTGGAACCGCGGAAATTCGGCTGCAGCACCGCATAGCCGCGATTGGCGAGGAACTGCGCCATCCAGTCGAAAACGAGGGCGTCGCGCGCGCTGGGGCCGCCATGCGGCATGATCACGGCAGGCAGGTTCTTCGCCGCCTTGCCCGGCGGCAGCGTGAGATAGGCGGGGATGTCGAGCCCGTCGCGCGCCTTGTAGGGCCAGGGCCTCATCTCGCCGAGATCGGCCTGCGTCAGCCCGGGATAGGTCTCGGCGAGCTTCGTCGCTTCGTGGGTCTTGCGGTCGACGAAGTAGTAGGTCTGCGGTTGGCGCGGTCCTTCGGCTGCGACGATGAGCTCGTCCTTCGCCAGATCCCACGACACCGCATGCACCGACAGTCCGGGGAAGGCCGCTTCCAGCCCGCGCTGCAGCGCCTGCATGGACGGATCGAAATACTGATACTCGGTCTTGTCGTCGGCATAGGCCACGCCGATGACGCGCATGGTCCAGGGATCGAAAAGGGTCTCGTCGACGTCGAAGCGCGGATTGGAATAGACGCCGCTTTCCTTGGCTGTGGCGATGTCGAGCCGCGCGACGCTCTGCGTCCCGCTATCGCTGCTCGTGCCCGTCTGCACGATGGCGGTGCCGTCCTCGCTCAGCCCGGCCACGCCGGCGCCGTGACCGCCGGTGGCTTCGTACTTTCCGATCTCCTTCCAATCGTCCTTGTCGGCGACCATCAGGTGGTCGACGAGCGGACGCTCGCTCTGGTCGACCCGCGCGACGGGATGGCCGTGCCCGTCCATGATCCAATCGACCGTGCCGCGGCGGCCGAAGGCGGCACGCTCCGCAGCCCCCGTGGTCACGTCGACGCGGTAGAGGTTGACTGCGTAGTCGTCCAAGCTCGGCACCGCCAGCGGCATGAAGACGTATTTGGGATCGTCGAGATCGTAGTCGGCGACGGTGGCGGCCCCATAGTTCAGATCGCGCCAGGTCGAATTCGAGAACATCAGCACCATGTTCTGGCCGCCGGCGTCGACCGAGATGAGCCGGTACCAGGCCTGCACCTTGATGTCGCCTCCGGCCTTGACGTTCATGTTGAGTGTTATCAGCAGCCGGTCGTTCTTCGCCCAGTGGATGTCCACGATCAGCGCCTTATCGTCGGAGATCACCTTGGGATCGGTGCCCGCGGGCGCGGTCAGGTCGTAGATGACGGCCGCCGGCCGTCCGTGCAGCGACTGGATGAGCGCGAAATGCTTGCCGTCGGGAGAGAGGACCGGCTCCGATCCCAGCGGCAGGCTGCCGAACGCCTCCGCCGGCGGATTGGCCCGCGCGGCCTGGCTGCCCAGCGCAAGCAGCACCGCCGCGCCGAACCCGATCCATGCCCGCGACATCGCCCCCCCACACACAACCCCGATGTGAATTTATCCGAGCCGGAAAACCAAGCCTAGGGCGGATATCCAAAAAAACGCGGCGTGGTCGCGTGCGGCGCATCGGCCGCGATGCCGAACGGATTGAGTACCGGGACGGGATTCGCCCTAACCGCGAAAGCCCGGCATGAGCGCTACGGGGTGAACTCGAACACCGTGCCGCCGTCTCCGAGCGGGTCCGTTGGGCTCTTTTCGGTGACGCCGAAGAGATTTCCCATGGCGTCCATCGTGACGCCGCCGTCGGGCGAATAGCCGTCCTTGCACTTCTTCGCGCTGCAGAAAACGTAGAGTGTCGACAGCTGATAGGAGCCTCCCCCTCCGGCCACGAGCTCGTAGACGGTCCCGCCTTTCTTTTTTCCCCCACCAAAAACGGTGGTGCCGTAGAGATTTCCGGATGCATCTATCGTGAGCTGGCCGGTTGGAACGGCGCCGTCGTCGCAACGCTTGCCGGTGACGCAAAAGGAATAGAGCAGTTGATAGGACGACGAGGTGCCGGCCGGAACAAGCTTGTACACGGCGCCGCCAAAATTGGCGCCGCCGGCTTGCACCACGCCGAAGAGATTGCCCGCGCCGTCGAACGTGACGCCGGCCGCCGGGAGTTGGCCGTCCGCGCAGTTCGGCTGGCTGCAGAAATTGTAAAGAACGGTCTCGCTGACCGCGCGGCCGCGCGCGGCGCCGGTCAGCTCGAACACGGTGCCGCCGCTGATGGCCGAGCCGCCTTCTTCGGTGGTACCGAAGATGTTGCCGTCCGCGTCCAATGTGAGATCGCCGAGCGGAACGGCACCATCCGGACAAGGGATCGCCGCGCAAAAGCTGTACACGACGCTTTGCGTCCAGCCGCCGTGACCGTCGGGGACCAGCTCGAAAACGGTGCCCTGTCCATGGCCGCCCCACGACGCGGTGCCGAACAGCGGCGACGTGCCGTCATAGGGCAGGCCGCTCGCCTTTCCTGCATAGGTCAGCGCGCTCGAAGGAAAGGCGCCGTCGGGGCAGCCCGATCCGGTGCCGCCCGGACAGAAATGATAGAGCACCTTGATCTTCCATTTCGTTTTGCCGCGATTGGGGATCAGTTCGTAGACCGTGCCGGTGTCATCGGAGTACCCGTTGGTCGTGCCGTACACATTGCCCGCGGCGTCGACGATCGGCTTTGTGGTGGGATACCGGCCGGTCGTGCAATCGCCGCCCGGGCAGAACGCGTAAAGCTGCATGAATTTGAGTTTCTGCCCCCTGGAAGGCACCATCGCATAGACCGATCCCTTTCGCTCGGGGCCGCCGTCGATCGCGACACCGTAGAACGTGCCCGACGGATCGCGCAGCAATCCCGCGAGCGGCGTCTCGCCGTCGCTGCAATCGGTGGCGCAAAACGAGTAGAGCGTCTTCAGCGTCGCGGCGCCGGCCGCGTCCCGGTCGGCGCCCAGACAAGCGGCCAAAACGGCCGCGACAAGCGCGTATCGAGCACCGGACATGGATTTCTCCATCCGTATAAGTTGAGCGTTTCGGGGCACACTATCATGGCGAGAGCGCCGTGCCCAGTGCGGGCCTCAGCTCTTCGGCGCCTGTCCGTCCACCTTCAGCGACGTCGCGACCGCGGCGACCACGCCGTATTGGGTGTCGGCCCACACGCGCAACGGCACCACATAGGAGCGGCCGGGGATCGCGCTCGGGAACGTCGCGACCCAGGCGTTGATCTTCGGGAAGCTCTCGTTCTCCTTGATGATCTTCGGCTTGAAGCCTGCGAGCTGGCGGTACTTCATCTCGCAGAGGAACCCTTTGCCGTGATAGAGGCCGTTGTCCATCTTGATCGTCGTGTCTTTGACTTTCGTGAGCTCGATGTTGTAGCGGCGCCGTCCGTCGAAGATGGGGGCCACGACGCCGCAAGGGTTGTCCGCGCTCGCGCCCACGCCGGTGGTGATGAGCACCACGCCGCTCAAGGGATCGACGATGTTCTTCTGCTGGTCGGGCTTCACCTCGTAGCCGTTGGATTGGAATTTCGGATTGGCGTACATGCGCGGTGGCGCGTCGCCTTCCCAGGTCAGCGACACTTCCTGCTTCTTGCCCGCATGGTTGGTGTCGAAGCTGTCGTAGAGCGCGGGCTTGAGCGTCTTGTCCGCGATCTTGCCGTTCGAGGTCGCCTGGATCTGCGCCTGCCAGAACGCGTTGACGATGCCGCCGGTCTCCAGGTTGGAGACGACGTGATAATCGTTACCGCGGATGGTCGCGTCCATGTCGACCTTGCCCAGCGTCACGCCGCCGGCATAGAGCGTCATGGCGAGGGTGATCTGCGAGGCGGGGCCTGTGGGCGCGTCCGCGCTCTGTCCGCCGGCGGCGAGCGCGGCCGAGGGCATGGCAAGGAGCACGAGCAGGGCGGAACGGAATTTCATTGGAAGCTCCGATGGAGGGGCTTTAAGCATAGTGGGCGCCAATCCGGCGATCCAGTATGGTGCCAATATGGCACCTGCGTCACACGATCATCCGTCCACGGTTAATGGTCTGGACGACCGCCGCGCGCTCGCCCGCGCGATCACGCTGGTTGAGTCCACACGCGCCGAAGATCGCGCGCGGGCGGAGGAACTGCTCGCGAGCGTCCTGCCCAGGACGGGCGGAGCGATGCGCATCGGCATCTCCGGCGCGCCGGGCGTCGGCAAATCGACCTTCATCGAGGCGTTCGGGCTGCACCTGACGGGCCTGGGCAAAAAGGTCGCCGTGTTCGCGATCGATCCGTCGTCGCGGCGCGGCGGCGGCTCGATCCTGGGCGACAAGACGCGCATGGAGAAGCTGTCACGCGATCCCAACGCCTATATCCGCCCGTCGCCCGCGGGGACGACCTTGGGCGGCGTGGCGCGCCGCACGCGCGAGTGCCTCCTGCTCGCCGAAGCCGCGGGCTTCGACGTGGTCATCGTGGAGACGGTGGGCGTCGGCCAGTCCGAGACCGCCGTCGCCGACATGACCGACCTGTTCGTGCTGCTCGCGAGCCCTGGAGGCGGAGACGACCTGCAGGGCATCAAGCGCGGCGTGATGGAACTCGCCGATCTCGTCCTCGTCACCAAGGCCGACGGCGACCTGCTGCCCGCCGCGCGCCGCGCGGTGGCGGACTATCATGGTGCGCTCCATCTGATGCGCCCGAAGCATCCGGGCCTCGCGCCGCAGGTGATGGCGGTTTCCTCTATCGAAGGCCATGGCATCGCGCAAAGCTGGGAAGAGATGTCGCGCATCCATGCCTTGCTTCCTCTCGACGCGCTGCGCGCCGGCCAGATGCGCCGCTGGTTCTGGAACGAGGTGCAGATGCTGATCGGCGATGCCGTCGCGGCCCAGGCGGCGACGCTGGAAGAAGACGTCGCGCGCGGTGCAGTGCTGCCGTACGCGGCGGCGAGGGAGTTGGTGGAGCGACTTATCCTCCCCCGTCCTTACGGGGGAGGGGCGAGCGCAGCGAGCGGAGGGGGAAGTCCCCATAGGCGTTAACTTAGAACAAATTCAGACGGGTTTGACCGAGCGGAGCGCCATGCTTCGAGGCCCGCCTTCGGCGGGCACCTCAGCATGACGCTACTGCTGCAGCAGGTACGTCACCCTGAGGCGCGAGCGCAGCGAGCCTCGAAGGGCGACGTGCCGCTTGTTGGCGCTCTAAGTTAGCGCCTATGGGGGAAGTCCCCCTCCGGCGCTTCGGTCCGTACGCTGTCGCTACGGACCCTCCCCCGTAAGGACGGGGGAGGATTAGTCAGACGGCCGCTTCTTCCCGGCCAGCACCATCTTCACCGTCTTCGCAGACCGGTCGACGCGCGTCTCGTCGCGTTTGGCCGACATGATCCAGTTCGAGTACTCCCGCCGGCAGGACGGCGTCAGCGCCTTGAACCTGGCAGCGGCCGCTGCATTCCCCTTGAGCGCGGCCTTCAAGGCCGCCGGGATCTCCGGCTCCTCGCCCTTGTCGCGCTCGAGCTTGATGGCGACCGTGGCGCCGTCGCCGGCTCCGGACGCCTTCTGCATCGCCTTGTTGAACATCAGGTGATGCGTGCCGTCGCCGTTCGGGAAGATCGAGGTGTGGAAGGTCTCAGCCCCCAAGCTCGCCTTCACCGAGACCCGGCCCTTGGTGCCGAATACCTTCTCCACGTCGAAGGGAAGGTCGACGAAGGACCAGGCTTTGTTCGGCCCCTTGGCCTGGACCTTGGCTTTGAAGGATTTCACGGTATCTCCCTGGAAAATTTGGGGCTATTCGGGACGGACGGCTTGACCCGGCCGGACCGGGCCCTTATGAGAGCGCTCCTTCGAATCCGCCACAAGAGATCGCCATGTCGCGCCGCTGTGAATTGACCGGAAAAGGCCTGCTGGTCGGGAACAATGTCAGCCACGCCAACAACAAGACCAAGCGTGTCTATCGCCCGAACCTACAAGTGGTGTCGCTCGCGAGCGAGGCGCTGGGCAATTCCTACAAGTTGAAGATCTCGATGAACGCGCTGCGCACCCTGGACCACCAGGGCGGCCTCGACCCGTTCCTGTTGAAGGCCAAGGACGGCGTCCTGTCGGACCGCGCGCTCAGGCTCAAGCGCGCCATCGCCAAGAAGCTCGCCAAGGCCGCCGCCTAACGGTTACCGCGCGATTTACTTCAAAACGTCATGCTTTCGGCATGGCGCCTGCATCTGTTTTGCCGTAATGTGTCGAAATGTGTCAGGTCGCGGGGTAACGCGGCCGGCGCGGAGTGGGGCAAATCGTGCGGGCGTTTGGATTTGGGGATCCCGCGGGCGGACGCGAAGTCGTCTCGACGCGGATGGCGGCAGGAAACCTCGAAGGTTCATCCTATCGGATGCGCGGCGCGGCCGATGCGTCGTGGCCGGCGCAGATGGCCTATGGCCGCCGCGAAGGATTCTGGAGCAGGCTCGGCGCCGTGTTCGGCGCGATGATGCGCCTGGTCTTGCCGGTGGCGACGCTGCTCATGTCGTTCGTCGCGGTCTATCTCTATCTCGACTCGCCCGTCCTGTTCCTGGGCCCTGACGCGAGCTGGCTCACGGTGGGACATCTGCTGCTGCCGTTCTGCTTCTTCAGCGTGCACCTGACCAACCGCCGCTATGGGCCGTCGACCGCTTTTGCGCAGGTCGTGCTGGCGCTGGCGGTCTGCGTCGCGTTCGTGATGTTCGCAGCGCCCAGGCTGACCGACTACGTCCCGTTCAAGATCGTGCCCGAGCTGCGCGTCGCGCTGGCCTTCGCCGGCGCGTTCCTGGGCGCGAGCTTCCTTTCCATCATCGTCTTCGACGGCGCGCGCGGCCCGCGCTGGTGGCTGGCGCCGCTGCTCGGCATGGTCTCGTCGGTGGTGTTCTTCGCGCTGATCTACTACCCCGCGGCCTATGCGGGGGTGGCGTCCTTCACCCATCAGATGCTCCTGCACATGGAGCTTCTCACCGGCATCGCCGTGTTGAGCCTGATCCCGTACTGGTCGCTGCGCCGCGTCGTGCGCCCGCTGCCGGGGTTCGGGGGATATTGATCAGCCGCAGCCCGGAAATTTCTGCGGAATGGGATCGGACGATTTGCCGCCGCGCTGGAACGCATCGTCCGGCGGATTCCAGTGGGGCGTAAGCCCTTTATCGATGTCGCCGCTGTCGAAATGCCGCCGCGCGCTCCGCATCGCGCGTTCGAATGCCGCAAGGTCCTGAGGCCGCAGGTCGTAGCTCAGGCAACTGCCGCCGTCGCGGATGGTGAGGCGGACTCCGGGACCCGCGCTTATCGTCATCCGCGAGGTGAACCAGTCATGCGGGTCGTCCGTGTCATTCATCGAGCCCACCACGTGCCAGCTTGACGATTGCCCCGTCTTCGCCGCTTCGAAGAGCTTCAACGCCTGATCCGTTTTTGCGGAATCAATCATGACTCTCGCCTCGTCGTCCGGCGTGTCGATTTCGATCCAGACGGTCCTGTCGGCGAGTATCGACGAGCCGTCCACGCCAACATAGTACTCATCCGAGCCGAAGGCCGCGTACCAGCGGTCTTCCCAGAGAACGGCAAAGACCGCCACGATGCCGGCCAGCACCAGGACGATCGCCCCCAGCACCTGGAAGATGCGCTTCCAAACAGACGTCATGACCGTTCCCCCACGGCGTCAGTATTCCGAACCGCCGGCGTCGCGTAAATAGTAATTTCCAAAGTCACCATGGCCGCCCTTGAGGCGGCCACCCAGCGCGCCCGCGTTTGGGGGCGCACATGACTCTTTTCGCTCGCTGCCGCTCGCTAGCTGGCCGGGTCAAGCCCGGCCATGGTGAACATGTCACCGCGCCGCGACGTGGGGGTGGCGCTCGTGGCGGACGCGGGCCAAGCGCGTGGGCGTGCCGCGGCGGCCGTGGTCTTTTTCTTCGGCGAACAGGCTGGTGAGCTGCTCGGTCATCGCGCCGCCGAGCTGCTCGGCGTCGACGATGGTCACGGCCTTGCGGTAGTAGCGCGTCACGTCGTGGCCGATGCCGATGGCGTTGAGCTCGACGTTCGATTTGTCCTCGATCTCCTCGATCACGTGGCGCAGGTGGCGCTCGAGATAGTTGCCGGCGTTGACCGAGAGCGTGGAATCGTCGACCGGCGCGCCGTCGCTGATCACCATGAGGATCTTGCGCTGCTCGGGGCGGTGGACGAGGCGGTTGTGCGCCCACATCAAGGCCTCGCCGTCGATGTTCTCTTTCAGCAGCCCTTCGCGCATCATCAGGCCGAGATTGCGCCGCGCGCGGCGCCAGGGCTCGTCGGCGGCCTTGTAGACGATGTGGCGCAGGTCGTTGAGGCGGCCGGGATGCGGCGGCTTGCCGTCGGCGATCCATTTCTCGCGCGACTGGCCGCCCTTCCAGGCGCGCGTCGTGAAGCCCAGGATCTCGGTCTTGACCGCGCAGCGCTCCAAGGTGCGCGCCAGGATGTCGGCGCACATGGCAGCCACCATGATCGGCCGCCCGCGCATCGAGCCCGAATTGTCGAGCAGAAGCGTCACCACCGTGTCACGGAAGGTCATGTCCTTCTCGCGCTTGAAGGACAGCGGATACATCGGATCGATGATGATGCGCGTCAGCCGCGAGGTGTCGAGCATGCCTTCTTCGAGATCGTATTCCCAGGTCCGGTTCTGCTGCGCCATGAGCAGGCGCTGCAGCTTGTTGGCGAGGCGCGAGACGACGCCCTGCATCGCCGCGAGTTGCTGGTCGAGGAAGGCGCGCAGCCGCGCCAGCTCCTCCGCGTCGCAGAGTTCCGCCGCCTCGATGGTCTCGTCGTATTGGGTGGTGTGGATCTTGTAGCCCCACTCGTCGGAATGGGCGAAAGGCAGCTCCGGGCGCCACGGCTTCATGGCGTCCTCGGGCTCGGTCGCGTCGCCCATCTCCTCGGTCTGCTCGGCGCGCATCTCCGCGTCGGCGTCCTGGGACTCGTCGCCCTCGGCTTCCTTGAGATCGGCCTCGGAGGTCTCGCCTTCCGCGTTGGCGTCTTCCTCGGCGTCGCCTTCCTGGTTCTCGGAAGAGTCGTCGGCGTCCTCGCCCGTGTCGTCGGCCTCGGAGTCGAGATCGGAATCGTCGCCGAAATTCAGGTCCTTCAGGATGGTGCGCGTGAGCTTGGCGAAGGCCCTCTGGTCGCGCAGCGTGTCGCCCAGCTTCTCCAGGTCCTTGCCCGCGCGGCTCTCGATCCAGTCGCGCCAGAGATCGACCGCGGTCTTGGCGCTCTCGGGCGGCGCCTGGCCGGTCAGCTTCTCGCGCACGATGAGGCCGAGCGCGTCGGCGATCGGCACGTCCGCGCGCACGCGCGCTTTCGCCAGGCCGCGCGCATTCAAACGCTGCTCGAGCCCCGCGGTCAGGTTGTCCGCCACGCCCTTCATCGCGAGAGAGCCGATCGCCTCGACGCGCGCCTGCTCGGCCGCCTCGAACATCGCCGCCCCTTCCGCCGATTGCGGGCGGTACTGGTCGTGCAGCTTGTCCTCGTGATAGGCGCGGCGCAGCGCATAGGCATCGCCCGCGCCGCGCACCACCGCGACCTCGTTGGGCGGCAGGTTGCGCGAGGGCAGGGGGAGCTTGGCCTTGAACCCCTTCAGCGTCGGCGGCTCGGCCGAGAAATTGACCTCCAGCTCCGGCTCGCCCGCGAGCGAGCGCACCGCGATGGCGACGGCGCGCTTGAACGGCTCGGCGGGGTTCTCGGGTTTCACGTTCTTAACCTCCCCCTTGTGGGGAGGTCGAAAAATGCGAAGCATTTTTCGGGTGGGGGCAAGGGTGCGTCACCGTTGCCCCCCACCCGACGTGCTCGCTTCGCTGCGCGCGTCGACCTCCCCACAAGGGGGAGGTTGGGAAGCCGCGTAAGCTCGTCCTCACGCCACCAGCACCTTGGCCGCGCTTTCGGGCAGCTCCTCGCCGAAGGCGCGCTGGTAGAACTCGGCGACGCTCGCACGCTCGAGCTCGTCGCATTTGTTCAGGAAGGTGAGGCGGAACGCGAAGCCGATATTGTCGTAGATCTCGGCGTTCTCCGCCCAGGTGATCACCGTGCGCGGGCTCATCACGGTCGAGAGATCCCCGTTCATGAAGGCGTTGCGCGTCATGTCGGCGACGCGGACCATGGCGGAAATCTGCTTCTTCTTCTCAGGCGACGAATAGGACGGCACCTTCGACAGCACGATGTCGACCTCGGCGTCGTGCGGCAGGTAGTTGAGCGTGGCGACGATGCTCCAGCGGTCCATCTGGCCCTGGTTGATCTGCTGCGTGCCGTGATAGAGGCCGGTCGTATCGCCGAGCCCGATCGTGTTCGTCGTCGAGAACAGGCGGAAGCCCGGGTGCGCGCGGATCACCTTGTTCTGGTCGAGCAGGGTGAGCTTGCCCTGGACCTCGAGCACGCGCTGGATCACGAACATCACGTCGGGGCGGCCGGCGTCGTACTCGTCGAACACCAGCGCCACGGGGCGCTGCAGCGCCCAGGGCAGCAACCCCTCGCGGAACTCGGTCACCTGCTGGCCGTCGCGCAGCACGATCGCGTCCTTGCCGATCAGGTCGATGCGGCTGATATGGCTGTCGAGGTTGATGCGGATGCAGGGCCAGTTGAGGCGCGAGGCGACCTGCTCGATATGCGTCGACTTGCCGGTGCCGTGATAGCCCTGGATCATGACGCGGCGGTTCTTCCAGAACCCGGCCAGGATCGCCAGCGTCGTCTCGCGGTCGAAGCGATAGGCGTCGTCGCGGTCGGGGACGTAGGAGTTCGGCTCCTTGAAGGCGGGCACCTTCATCTTCGCCTCGAAGCCGAACACCGTCTTCACGTCGATCTCGGTGTCGGGCTTGTAAGCGGGATCGAGGCCCTCGTGCTCAACGCTCATGATGTCTGGGTCCGGCTTAAAGTTCTTGGGCGGGGAAGCCGATGCTTAAGGCTAAGGGCGTTTCAGGCGCCGCTTAGGTCAGCCCCGAGGCGCGCAACACGCCATAGGCCTTGATAACCTGCTTCAGACGCTCCTCGGCGCCCCGGTCGCCGCCGTTGGCGTCGGGATGGAACCGCTTCACGAGTTCCTTATACCGCGCCTTGATCTCGTTCAAGGTGGCGGAAGGTTCCAGGTTGAGCGTGTCGAAGGCGGTGAGCTGCACCCGCGTCACCTGACGCTCGGGACGGTGCGGCTTTGGGGCCTCGTTGGGTTCACCGCCGAAATGCTCGTCGAAGCTGAAGCCGCCCGGCGGATTGTGCAGACGTGCCGCGCGTTTTCCGAGCGGCCAGGTGGGCCTATGGCCGGTTACCGCGTCGTTGCGGAAGCTTTCGATGTCGCGCTCGCTCATGCCCTTGAAGTAGTCCCAGGACTCGTTGTGCGCCCGGGCATGGGCGAGGCAAAGCCAGGTATATCTGGAAAGCTCGTCGCGGCTCTTGGGCACGCGGAAGGCACCTTCCTCCTTGCAGCCCGGCTGCGCGCAGGGACGCACATCGACCGCAGTCGCGATCGGTTCATCGCGCTTGATGCGGATGTTCTCGCGGAACTTGGAATTGACGCGCGCTTTCGCCATGTGCGGAATTATGGGGTCGAGGGGTGAAAAAACAAGAAAACGTATCGCTTGACAGGCGCCGAAATCGCGCCGATGGCTGGGCCATGACGATGGCCGACACGATCCGCGAGAAATTGACACAAAACTTCGCGCCGGTTTCGCTCGAAGTGACCGACGAGAGCGCGCGTCATGAGGGGCACGCCGGCAGCAGGCCGGGCGGCGAGACGCATTTCGCCGTGCGCATCGTGTCGAACGCATTCGAGGGCGTGAGCCGCGTCGAGCGCCAGCGCCGCGTCTATGCCGCGCTGGCCGAAGAGCTCAAGACGCGCGTGCACGCGCTGTCGCTGACCACGCTGACCCCGGCGGAGGTTTGGAACGAGCATTAGGGACGCCGCCGTCATCCTTCGAGGCCCGTCTTCGACGGGCACCTCAGGATGACGCTATGGGAAGGACAAGCCCAGCGTCCGCAGTAGCGTCATCCTGAGGTGCGAGCGCAGCGAGCCTCGAAGGATGGCGCGTCTACCCCGGCGGCACCGTGTCCGTGCTCGCGCTCGGCGCGGTCACGCGCAGGGCGGTGATCTGGTTCCTCTGCCTTCTCAGGATCTCGAACTTGAAGCCGAAGAAGGCGAAGCGCTGGCCGACCTCGGGGATCGTGCGCGCCTCGTGGATGACGAGGCCGGCGATGGTCGTCGCTTCCTCGTCGGGCAGGTTCCAGTCGAGCTCGCGGTTCAGCTCGCGCACCGGCACCTTGCCGTCGACCAGATAGGAGCCGTCGGCCTGCTTGCGCACGTCGGGGCGCTGGGCCGCCTCGAGTTCGTCGGGGATGTCGCCGAAGATCTCGTCGAAGATGTCCTCCACGGTCACCAAGCCCTGCAGCGCGCCGTACTCGTCGACGACGAGGGCGAAGCGCGCGCGCTTCGTGCGGAAGGCCTCGAGCTGCTCCTCCGCCGTCGTCGTGTCGGGCACGAACCAGGGCGGGGTGGCGAGGCCTGCCACGTCGATGCCGTCGAACGAGCCCTTGTTCTTGAGCGCCGCCTGCACGATCGCCTTGATGTGGACGACGCCCACGATGTTCTCGGGCTGCTCGCGCCACAAGGGCAGGCGCGAGTGGCCGGATTTCATCACCGCATCGAGCAGCTCGGCCGGGGCCAGATCGGCGTCGACGGTGGTGATGTTCTTCCTGTGGATCATCATGTCGCCCACGGTCAGCTCGCGCAGGTCGAGGATGCCGCCGATCATGTCGCGATGCTCGCGCTCGACGCCGCCCTCCTTGTGGTGCAGCTCGACGGTGCCGCGGATCTCCTCATGCGCCGGCAGCACCTCGTCGCCTTCCTGCGCCTGGCGCACGCCGAAGGCGCCGAGCACCTTCCAGACGAGATACTGCACGGCGCTGACGATGGGGCCGAGCACGGCGACCGCCTGCTTCACCGGCCACGCAACGGTGAGCGCGAAGCGGTCGGTGCGCGCGATGGCGAGCGTCTTGGGCAGCACCTCGCCGAAGACGAGGATCACGAAGGTCATGATGACCGTGGCGGCGGCGACGGCGCGCGGCCCCAGAGTGGTCTCGAGAATCCACGTCGCCAGCGACGAGGCCAGGATGTTGACGAAGGTGTTGCCGAGGAGAAGCGCCCCGATCAGCCGCTCGCGGTCGACGACCAGCAGGTTGATGTTGGCCGCGGCGCGGTCGCCGTCCTTCTCGAGCTGGTGCATCTTGCCGCGCGACACCGCGGTCAGCGCGGTCTCCGAGCCCGCGAAGAAAGCCGAAACGACGAGCAGGATGGCGATGGCGCCGATCCATAGGAATATCGATGACGGGTCCATGGGAATCCTCTGGGGCCGCCACTATAGCCGATGGTGGGCAGGCGGCGAATTGTATAGGCTTGGGCGCGCAAGAGGAGAGTTCATGCGAAATTCATTGTGGTTCGCCGCCGCGCTCGCGGCGCTGCTCGCCGGCGGCGCGCGTGCCGAGCCTTATTATCCGTTCAACGCGGTGGATTTCTCCGTGCCCGCCGACGAGCTCGACGCCGCGGCGGTCGGCGAGGCGGCGGTGCATTCGGGGTTCCTTCCCCTCTCGGAATCCGATCCCAGGATCGTCGCCGGCCGCAAGGCGCCCGATCCGGTCTACGAGATATGGGAGCTCAGCTCGCACAAGATCGCGACGATCACGATGACGCGGCTCAAGAAGACCGGCAGCTTCGTGGTGATGTTCGTCGCCAAGGACCCGGGCAAGCACAACGAGTCGATGACGGGCGAGGCGTGCAAGCGCTGGCTGAAATTCTCCGCCGGGATGCGCATGGAGTTCCTGCGCGCGCCGCACAAGTACAAGTTCCGTTTTCCGCAATGCACGCCGTAACAATCCTCCCCCGTCCTTACGGGGGAGGTGGCGCGCAACGCCGGAGGGGGACGTCCCCATAGGCGCTAACTTAGAGCGCCAACAAGCGGCACGTCGCCCTTCGAGGCTCGCTGCGCTCGCGCCTCAGGGTGACGTACCCACTGCAGCAGTAGC
>Ga0265318_10000296_pt1 | contig 40669 bp, 43 predicted proteins | sample 4821metaG_FD_192431 | JGI IMG/M metagenome (GOLD analysis project Ga0265318, IMG submission 192431) | Rhizosphere microbial communities from Carex aquatilis grown in University of Washington, Seatle, WA, United States - 4-8-21 metaG | ecosystem: Host-associated > Plants > Roots > Rhizosphere >... | reverse complement strand
CGCCGCCAAGCTCAACACGCGCCCCAGACAAACCCTCGACTTCACGACGCCGGCGGCTACCCTCAACGCAGCGTTGCGCTGAAGGCTTGAGAGCACCAAAGCTATGGACGCGACCGAGGACGCGGCAACGCGCAGCGTGATCGCAAGCCGGGGGCCCGGCGGACGTTGCCGGTCAGACCACCAGCTAGAGGGCTAGCCGCACTTGGTGGCGCCGGCTGCCGCGAACGCCTGCTTGGCCCGCTCGTCGTTCAAGTACTTCGTGAGGGTCGTCTTGAACTGGGCGAACTTGCCCTTGTCGTAGGCGACGATCGCGGAGCGGAGCTCGTTGATGTCGGCGACGACGGCGTTGAGCGCAGCGGTGCCGAGCGCGGGCCGCTTCGGGATCTTGGAGAGCACGCCGAACTCCTGGGTCTCGAGCGTGTTCGCCTTGTTCGCGAAGGTGTACAGCTGGGCCGCGGTGACGGGGCTGCCGAACTCTTTCTTGGCCTTCGCGAGCCAGACGACGCACACCTGGTTGGCCTGAGTGGCCCACGGGGAGGACGTCGAGGTGGCCGCGGGGGCGGCGCCGGCGGTGACGGCGCTTGCTGCGAGAACCGCAGGGATGAGGACGAGTGAGCGCATACGCAGTGAGTCGGCAGCCGAGACGGGTGGAGGGCACCCCCAAAAGGGTGAAGCCCTCCCTGGACGCGTAGCATCCGGCCCGTGACGCACGGCGACGCGCAGTCGGCGTTTGCGCAGGCGGCGGCCGAGGACGGGATCGTGCTCGGGAGCGGGTCGTTCGACTGGCTGTGCGAGCAGGGTCACGCCGGGCTCGAGCGCGTCGCCAAGGCCCGGCGCGATCCGGCGCTCGTGGCGCCGGTGACGGCTGCGTGCGAGCGGCTCGCGGCGATCTACGCGCGCCTCAACGGCGACGTCTCGGTCCTGTACGCGTCGCGCGAGAACCTGCTGCTCCCCGTGGCGCTCGTGCACGAGCCGACCGGAACCCTGGTCGAGGTGGACGAGTCGCCGCATTTCACCTCGTTCCGTCTGGCCGCCCTCGAGCTCTACGCCGCCGACACCGCGGTGGGGTTCGACCTCGACGAGTACAGGGAGCTGTGCCGGGCCTGGTGCTCGAGCACCGACGTCCTCGCCCGCGGCCTGCCCGCCAAGGGCTTCGGCTTCGGCGGCGTGCAGCGGCAACGGGCGTACCACGACGCCCTCCTCGATCTCGCCGCCCCGGCCATGGGTCTTCCCCCGGTCGTCCGGGTCGCGGCGGTGGACGGCGACGGGGCCACCGCCTATCGCCGGCAGCGCGCGGCGCTGCTCCGCCTGCTCATCTAGCGTCCGGTCCCCGGTAGCCGTCGACCACGGAGACGTTGACCGTCGAGCACCGTCCGCAGCGGACGCGCACTTTCTTCGTCATCTGCACCGGGTGCATCGCCACGGCGAGGACGTTGCCGCACGTGACACACACGTAGTCGTCCGGGCCGTTGCCGTGGAACACCGGCCGGTCGGGGTCCTCCTGGATCGCGGTTCCCCCGTCGGGAGGCACCTCGCCCTCGCGCACCTCTCGCATCGCGATCGTCGCCATCGCAGCTCAGATCTCGGCGAGCTTCCCGGCGAAGTTGCCGATCAGCGCGTCCAGCACGCCGACGACGACGCCCTCGCCCATCGACGCCGCCTTGCCCGTGATCTGCGCGTTCGTGTGGATCGTGCCGCCGCCGTCCGTGAGCGCGAACGTGACGGTGGCGTTCGCGTGCCCCTGGCCGCCGGCCTCCTTCGACTTGACGCTCATCACGACGCGATGGGCTGCGGCGTCCTGCTCGACGACGTCCACGGTCCCGGTGAAGGTCATCGACATCGCGCCCATCTTCACCTTGATCTCGGCCTTGACGGAATCCGGCCCGTTCGCGCCGAGCACGCTGCCTCCCTCGACGCACGGCACCACGCGCTCGAGGTCGAGGATCGCCGCGTAGCTCTCGTCGATCGGCTTCGCGGTGGAGAAGGGATGATCCAGCTCTACGGCCATGTTGCACTGCTCCTCGTTGAAGGGTGCACCTGGAAAGAGGAATATAGGCTTCGCGCAATGGCCATCCAGGCAGGTACGTACACGCTCGGGCCGGAGAACGCGACGCTCTCGGTCAGGACCGGACGCACGGGCGCCGCGGCCAAGGCCGGGCACGACCTGCTGATCGACGTCACCGCCTGGCAGGCGACGCTCGAGGTCGGAGACGACCCCGCGCAGACGAGCATCGCGCTCGACGCGGACGCCACCTCTCTGCACGTCCGCGAGGGCACCGGCGGGATGCAGTCGCTCGGCGACGACGACAAGGCCAACATCCAGGAGACGATCGACGAGGAGGTGCTCCGGCGGCAGGGCATCGCCTTCCGCTCGACGGCGGTGCGGAACGGCGCCGACGGCGGCCGGCTGAGCGTGGAAGGCGAGCTGACGCTGGTCGGCAAGACCTGCCCGATCGCCTTCGAGCTCACGCTGGGGGCCGACGGCGCGCTCAGCGCCAGCGCCGTGATCAAGCAGAGCGACTGGGGCATCTCGCCCTACTCGACGCTGTTCGGAGCCCTGAAGGTCGCCGACGCGGTCGAGGTCGCGATCGACGCCCGCCTGGGCTGATCAGTCGCGGTAGACGGCCTGTGCGTCGAGCCCGCCTTCGACGCCCGGCGGGAGGGCACCGGTGCCGTGCGCGTACAGGGCGAGATCCTCGATCGTCTTCACCTGGGTGGGGTCGCTTCCGTCCGCGCCGACCCATGCTCCGTTCACCCACGTGAGCGTGTCCGGTGCGGCTCCCAGCGCCATGCCCGCGAGCAGCTGCGCCTTGGCGCGGATCTTCTCTGCGGCACCGGCGATCGCCGCCGGCGCGCCCGCCGACGGGCTGCTGTTGTAGCCGTGGCCCACGCCGAACCGGTCGGTGTCCGCGGGAACGACCTTGACGTCGAGCGCGGGCACGCCGAGCTCGTCGGCGACGAGCTGGGCGTACTGGGCTTCCTTCCCGTCGGCCGCCTGGGTCAGGCTGAGCACCATCTTGCCGGTCGGGTGCACGCGCAGAAAGACTGCTCGGTACGCCTCGTTAGCCATCGCTGTTCTTCCTCCTGACTGGTGTGTCGCTCGAGTTGGCGAGGCGCCGGCGCTCATGGTGAGCGGTCAGCGCGTTGTGCTCTTCGAGGTCGCAGAACGCGGGCTGCGGTCCCCCCAGCGGGTTCGGCGGCATCGCCGGCCGCTCGCAGCCCGGGTAGATGCACTTCTTGACTGCGGGCTCACTCATCGGTCACCCACCCGGGGGTCGTGCGGCCGCGGCTCGGGCCGTGCCCGCTCGGCATACCGACCGAGCTGCCCGGGACCGGAATTGCGCTCGCCCACGGCTCCGGCTCGCCGGCACGGACCGCGTGCGGCGCCGCCGGGGGCGCGGTCGAACGCGCCCCGATCGCCTCGACGACCTCGCCGAGGGCCTGGAAGCTGTGGCCGCTCACGAGCGCGTCGCAGTGCGGCAGCGCGGCCACCATGCCGCCCGCCTGCACGGAGAACGAGCCCGCGCCGACCCGCGGGTTGACCCAGACGATCCGGTGCGCGAGGCGTGCGAGGCGCTCCATCTCGCGCCCGACGAGCTGCGGGTCGCCGCGCTCCCACCCGTCGGAGAGGATCACGATCACCGCGCCGCGTGCCATGCCGCGCCGGCCGTGCCGGTCGTTGAACTCCTTCAGCGCGTCGCCGATCCGGGTCCCGCTCGACCAGTCGGGGGCGGCGGCGGCGGCGCGCTGGATCGCGCGCTCCGGGCGGCGGGAGGCCAGCGCGCGGGTAATCCGCGTCAACCGGGTCGCGAACACGAACGCCTCGGCCTTCGGCCCGCTGCCCGCGGCGCACGTCAGGAACTGCAGGTAGGCGCGCGCGTACGGCTCCATCGAGCCGGAGATGTCGCAGAGCAGCACGAGCCTCCGGCGGGAGACGCGCCGGCGCCGGTTTGCGAGACGGATCGGCTCGCCTGCCGTGCGCAGGCTCGCACGCAGCGTCCGTCGCAGGTCGATGCGCTCCCCGTGGCGCGCCTTCTCGTAGCGCCGCGTGCGCCGCAGCGGTGTTGCGAGCTCCAGGCGCGACATCAGCCGGTAGAGCTGCGCGAGCTCGTGCGGCTCGAGCGCGTCGAAGCTCTTGCGCCGCAGCTGCTCCTCGTCGCTGGCCATCGCCAGCGGCACCTCGACCTCGGCGACGTCCTCGCTCTCGTCTCGCCCGCTGGGCGGCGAGGACGACACGCTCGCGCCGGGCTCGTGCTCGCTCGAATCGCGGTCCGCGGCCTTGTGCTCCGACCGCGGCCGGTCGTCCGGCGGCGCCGCGACGGTGTGCGCGTCCTCGGGCTCGAACTCCTCTTCCTGTTCTTGCCCGCCGAAGACGGAGAAGAAGACGCTGTCGAAGACGTCGACCTGCGACGGGTCCGACACGAACACCGCGCGGGTGGTCCAGTACAGCCGCCGGCGCGTGATCGGCCGGACGAGCGTGAGCGCGCGGGCGAGATCGGCCGTGCGCTCGGGGGTGATCGGCACGCCGCGGTCGTGCAGGCGCCGGCTCAACGCCGTCACGAGCGGCGGCAGGTCGAGGCCGATCGTCTCGACGCCGAAGTCAGTCACCGCTGCGCACGAGCTGGTCGAGGCCGGCCGCGCGGATCACCTCCTGGTCCTCGTCGTACTTCAGCACCGAGCCGAGCGTCAGGTCGACCGCGGCGGCGTCCAGGCTCTCGATCCCGAGCAGGTTCAGGGCAGCCAGCCAGTCGATCGCCTCGGCGATGCCCGGCGGCTTCTGCACGTCGCTCGCGCGCATGCGCGAGACGGCGTTCGCGACCTGTACCGCAAGCATCTCCGACGAGCCTTTCACCCGCCGGCGCACGATCTCAACCTCGCGCTGCGGCGTCGGATACTCGATCCGGTGGTAGAGGCAGCGGCGCTTGACGGCGTCGTGCAGGTCGCGTGTCCGGTTGGAGGTCAGCACGATCGCCGGCGGGTGCGTGGCCCGGATCGTGCCGATCTCGGGGATGGTCACGCTCGCATCCGCGAGCAGCTCGAGCAGGAACGCCTCGAAGTCGTCGTCGGCGCGGTCGATCTCGTCGATCAGCAGCACCGCGGGCCGCGGGCCCGGGTGCTCGAGCGCGCGGAGGAGCGGCCGGCGGATGAGGTAGTCCGGGCCGAACAGCTCCTCCTCACCGAGCGTGGAGCCGCTGGCCTCGGCCAGGCGGATGCTCAGCAGCTGGCGTGGGTAGTTCCACTCGTACAACGCCTCCGCCGCGTCGATCCCCTCGTAGCACTGCAGGCGGATCAGCGGCGTGTCCAGCACGGCGGCCAGCGAGATGGCGGCCTCGGTCTTGCCGACCCCCGCCTCGCCCTCGAGCAGCAACGGCTGCGGCAGGCGCAGGCTGAGGAAGATCGAGGTGGCCAGGCCCTCGTCGACGAGGTAGTCGACCTCGGCGAGACGGCGGGCGAGCGTCTCGACGTCGGGCACGAGCCGGCGCATCTCGCCGGCCGCCTCGCCTGTGACCTCCCGCGGGCTCATGCGCCGAGCGCGAGCCCGTGCTGCGCCCGGAACTTCGTCGCGCAGCCTTCGCAGCAGAAGTAGACCGTCTCGCCCTCGTGCTCGACCGACGGCGTTCCCGCGACGACGGCGACCGTCATCCCGCAGATCGGGTCGACCGCAAGCGGCGGCGCAGTGGAGCTGGGAGCCGGCGTCGCACCGAGGACCTCCGACGCGGCGGGGCGTTCGCCGCGCCGTACCGCCACGATCGTCGCGAGGATCGACAGCGCGATCTCGGCGGGAGTGCGCGCGCCGATGTCGATCCCGGCCGGCACGTCGATCAGCTCGAGCTGCTCGTCGGGAACGCCGTCGGCGCGCAGGTCGGCGAGCACGCCGGCGCCGCGCTTGCGGCTGGCGACGAGGCCGACGTACGGCACGCCGGTGTCGAGCGCGCGCCGCAGCGTGTGCAGCTCGTCCCGCCCGTGCGCGGCGACGATGAGCGCAAGGTCTCCGGGTGCCGGATCGGGCTGCCCTCCCTCCACTGCGACGAGCTCGAGCCCGAGCTCCGGGCCGAGCGACCGGACCGCGGCTGCGATCGGCGAGTCGCCGACGACGAGGACGCGCGGCGCGGGCAGCACCGGCTCGAGGAAGATCTCGATCTCGCCTCCCGACAGGCACGGGTTGTGGGCGGTCACCGCTCCGTCCTCGACGGGGACGTCCGAGCCGGTGCCGGGATCTTCGCCGATCGGGCCGTCCGGAACGATTCGCAAGAGCACCGCCTCCTCCGTGTCGATCGCCTTCAACGCGTACACGCGCACGCTCTGCTGTGCGCACACGCCGCCCACGAACCCTTCGATCGTTCCGTCGCCGAGCACGAGCGCGACGTCTCCCGCCTTGACGCTCGTCGGGCGCCGTGCGCGCACCACCGTCGCGGTCACGAACGGCGTGCCCGTCGCGGCGAGCTCCTGCGCCCGCCGCGACAAGGCGGCAGTCATCATTGTGGCGGCTCGGGACGCCCCTGCATCGCCGCCCAGACACGTGCCGGCGTGCACGGCATGTCGATCTGGTCGACGCCGTGCGTCTCGTACAGGGCGTCGATCACCGCGTTCACGATCGCCGGCGGCGATCCGCAGTTCGGCGACTCGCCGACGCCCTTGGCACCGAGCGGATGGTGCGGGCACGGCGTGACCGTCTCGCCGAGCTCGAAGTCCGGACATTCGAGCGCGGTCGGGATCAGGTAGTCCATGAACGACGAGTTGAGGCAGTTGCCCTCCTCGTCGAACGAGATGAGCTCCATCAGCGCGATGCCTACGCCCTCGGCGAGGCCGCCGTGGATCTGGCCGTCGACGATCATCGGGTTGATGCGCACGCCGCAGTCGTCGACCGCGATGAAGCGCCTGACCGTGACCTGCGCGGTATCGGGGTCGATGTCGACGACGGCGATGTAGGCGCCGTAGGGATACGTGAGGTTCGGCGGGTCGTAGATCACCTGCGCGTCGAGTCCGCCCTCCATCCCGGCCGGCATCGCGTCGCCGCTGTACGCACGCTCCGCGATCTCCTCGATCAGCGCGCCCTTCTCGGGGTCGCCCTTCACGTACCAGCGACCCTTTTCCCAGGCGAGATCCTCCGGCCTGGCCTCGAGCATCGTCGCCGCGATCAGGCGCGCCTTGTCGCGCACCTTGCGCGACACGACTGCAACGGCGGCGCCGGACACCGGCGTCGAGCGGCTGCCGTAGGTGCCGAGCCCGTACGGCGACTTGTCCGTGTCGCCGTGCCGCACCTCGACGTCCTCCGGCGGGATGCCGAGCTCCTCGGCGACGATCTGCGCGAACGTCGTCTCGTGGCCCTGCCCCTGCGTCTGCGCGCTGATGCTTACCACCGCCTTGCCCGACGGGTGCACCCGCAGGTCGGCGCCGTCGTTCATGGCCAGACCGAGGATGTCCATGTGCTTGCGCGGCCCCGCGCCGACGCCTTCCGTGAAGAAGGCCACGCCGATGCCCATCAGCTCGCCCTTCGCCCGCTTCTCCGCCTGCTCGCGGCGCAGGTCCTCGTAGCCGGCGATGTCCATCGCCACGCGCATCGTCTTCGCGTAGTCCCCGGAGTCGTACGTCCAGCCGGTGGTCGTCTCGTACGGAAACTGCTCGGGGGCGATGAAGCTGCGCATGCGCAGCTCGATCGGGTCGACGTGCATCTCCAGCGCGAGCGCGTCGACCATCCGCTCCACGAGGTACACGGCCTCGGTGATGCGGAACGAGCAGCGGTACGCGACACCGCCCGGCGCCTTGTTCGTGTACACGGCCTTGACCTGGACGTGGGATGCCTGCAGGTCGTACGAGCCGCACACGATGTGGAAGAACCCGGCCGGGAACTTCGTCGGCTGCGCGGTGCTGTCGAACGCTCCGTGGTCGGCGATCACCTCGACGCGGAGGCCGGTGATCTTGCCGTTCTTGGAGCACATCTCGGCGCGCATGATGTAGTCGCGTGCGAACCCGGTCGACATCAGGTTCTCGGAGCGGTTCTCGACCCACTTGACCGGGACGCCCGCGACGATCGAGCCGGCGATCGCGCACACGTAGCCCGGATACACCGGAACCTTGTTGCCGAACCCGCCGCCGATGTCCGAGCAGCGGATGCGGATCATGTGCTCGGCAAGCCCGGCGACGTGCGCGTACACCGTGCGGTGCGCGTGCGGCGCCTGGTTGCCGTTGTAGATGTCGAGCTGTCCGGTCTCGGGATTGAAGTCGGCGATCATGCCGCACGTCTCGAGCGGCGCCGGATGGCAGCGCGGATAGATGATGTCGCGCGTCACGACGTGGTCGGCCTCGGCGAACGCGCGGTCCGTCGCCTCCTTGTCGCCGGCCTCCCACGTCGGGCTCGCGAGGTTGTCCCGCTGCCCGGCCTTGTCGTCGCGGATCAGCGGCGCGTCAGGATCGAGCGCCTTGCGCGCGTTGACGATGGCCGGCAGCGGCTCGTACTCGACGTCGATCAGCTGGAGCGCGTCGTTCGCCGAGTACTCGTCGGTCGCGATCACGAATGCGACCTCCTGGCCCTGGAAGCGGACCTTGTCGCCCGCGAGCACGGCCTGCGTGTCGTAGGAGATCGTCGGCATCCAGGCCAGCCCGAGCGTCTCGAGGTCCTTGGCGGTGACCACCGCGGCGACGTTGGGGGCCGCGAGCGCCTTGGACGTGTCGATCGAGACGATGCGCGCGTGCGCGTACGGGCTGCGCAGGACGGCCCCGTAGACCATCCCCGGCAGCCGGATGTCGTCGAGGTACGTGCCCTGGCCGCGGATGAAGCGCGCGTCCTCCTTGCGCTTCAGCCGGCCGAAGCCGATCGGGCGCTCCGTCTGGGCACTGGGAAGGTTCTCGACCGTAGCCATGCTCAGACCTCCTGTTTCGCGGCGGCTTCGTACTCAGCGGCCCAGCGCACGGCGCTGACGATGTTCTTGTACCCGGTGCAACGGCAAATCGCTCCTGAGATGGCTGTACGGATCTCGTGCTCGGTCGGATCCGGGTTCTCGTCCAGCAGGGCACGGGACGTCATCAGCATCCCCGGCGTGCAGAAGCCGCACTGGAGCGCGTGCCGCTCGTGGAAGCCCATCTGCACCGGGTCCAGCTTGCCGTCGACCTCGAGTGACTCGACGGTGCGGATCTCGTGCCCCTCGCACATCACCGCGAGGGTCGTGCACGACTTGACCGGCTTGCCGTCCATCAGCACGACGCAGGCGCCGCAGTTGGACGTGTCGCAGCCCCAGTGCGTGCCGGTGAGGCCGGGCGTGTCGCGGATGAAGTGAACGAGCAGCAGGCGCGGCTCGATCTCGCGGGAGACCTGCTCGCCGTTGATCGTTATCGAGACGTGCATGTTCAGGCCTCCTGATGGATCGCGCGTGCCGTCGCACGCCGCAGGGCACGTTGCGTGAGCACGCCGGCGAGATGGCGCTTGTAGTCGACCGGCCCCCGGCCGTCCGCGCTCGGAGAGCAGTCCTCCGCCGCGATCTGACCGGCTTGCGCGAACAGCTCCTCCGACGGCGCCTTGCCGCGCAGCAGCTCCTCGGCGCGCGAGACGTGGATCGTCGTGAGCCCGACCGCGCTGAGCGCGACGCCGGCGTCGCCGATCCGGCTGCCTTCGAGCCAGACGGCGACCGACGCGGCCGCGATCGCCCAGTCGCCCGCGCGGCGCTCGACCTTCTCGTGCGCGCTGCCGCCGTACGGGCGCAACGGGATCCGCACCTCGGTGAGCAGCTCGCCGTCGCCGACGGCAGTCATGTAGGGCCCGACGTGGAAGTCCTCCATCCCGACGACCCGCTCGCCGCCGGCGCCGCGGATGACGACCTTCGCCTTGATCGCCGAGCAGACCGACGAGAGGTCCTCGGCCGCGTCCGCCTGGCAGAGCGAGCCGCCGATCGTCCCACGGTTGCGCACGACCGGGTCGGCGATCACCGTCTCGGCGTCGCGGAACAGCGGCGCATGGCTGAAGAGCAGCTCCGACTTCAGCAGGTCCACGTGCCGGGTCAGCGAGCCGATGCGGATCTCGCCGCCTTCCTCGCGGATGTAGGAGAGCTCGCTGAGGTCGTTGATGTCGATCAGGTGCTGCGGGTTCGCGAGCCGGAGCTTCATCATCGGCAGCAGGCTGTGCCCGCCCGCGATGACGCGCGCCTCCGAGCCGAGCCTCTGAAGCGAAGCGATCGCGCCGTCCACACTCGTCGCGCGCTCGTACTCGAATGACGCCGGGGTCTGCAAGATGGCTCCTTTCCTGTCAGGAAACGGCGGACAAGGCTGCACGAAACGAGAAGCCGGCCACTCTACCCCCGGCTTGGAAGCTTCTTGCGCGGCTTCCCGATGTCTTCCCGCTGCTCGTACTGCTCGGGCGCGTCGGTGCCGATCACCGGCGACCGGGGCAGCGACGGCGGCCGCGACTGGCGGAGCTCGGGGTAGAGCAGTCGCGCGGCGAGGCTGCCGCCCTCGACGTCCCTCAGCGGGAAGCCTGCCGGGTTGCCGGCCGCGATCGGCGCCTCGCGGCCGAGCCGCGCGAGCGTGAGCGTGCCGCGGGTGTAGACCTCGCCGATGCGCGGCGCGACGACCGTGGTGCTCTCCGGGAAGTTCCTGAACCCTGCTGCGGCGGCGCCCGCGTACATGCCGTCGACGAGACCGACGGCGTCCGTCAGGCCCGCCTTCTGCACGAGCAGGCCCTCGAGCAGGTCGACGCCTGCGTCGAGCTGCTCGTTGATCGTCGTGACGACGCTGTTGACCGGGCCGCTCTTTTCCACGATCTCGCCGACGTGGGAGATGACCACGTCCAGGCCGCCGGTGATCTTGCGCAACTGCACGATCACCGAGACGAGGTAGACGACGAGCGCGACGACGATCAAGACGACCGCGAGGGCGGTCACCGCGCCGGCCGCCATGAATCCGAGCACAGGTGTCATGGCTCCTCCCATCACGCGTCGTCGAGGATCACGTCGAGTGAGCCGCCGTAGTTCGCGACCACCGCGACCGTCTGGGTCACCTGCTCCTGCGTCGTCAACAGGAGCACGGCAGCGTCGAGGTCCTTCGACCCCGCGGCCGCGACCTTTGCGATCTCCTGCACGCTCGGGACGATGCTCCTGGCCGCGTTCAGCACCCCGCGGAGCAGGTAGACGACGACCGGGAGGACGACCACGAGCAGGACGGCGTCGCCGATCCACCAGAGGGTCATCGCGGCCTCCTCTCGGCGACGATCGCGGCCTTGCGGGCGATCCCCGGCATGGCGCCGAGGATGACGTCGAACTGCGCGTTGATCGCCTTGACGGCGCCCTCGAGCGGGCGCAGGTGCTGCGACTCGACGCCGTCCAACGCGGCGCCCAGGGTTGCGAGCCCCTCCGAGATCCTCGTCAGGCCCCTGCGCACCTCGATCAGCGCGACGGCCAGCACGAGCACGACGCCCGCAGCCAGCACGACGCTCAGCAGGGCCAGTGCGTGTGTGCTGCTCATGCCGCATCACCGAACCCGTCCGTCAGCGCGTTCATGTAGCCGTCCTGGACGACGGCCTCGTCGACGATCAGGCCGAGCACGGGCGCAGTCGCCTCGAGCTGCGGGATGTACGCCGTGTTCGCGGCGACCTTCCCCGCGATCTCCAGCAGGCCGTTGACCGACTTCTCGATGTTCCCGACGGTCGACGTGAGCACCGTCAGCAGGATCGCGACGGCGACCGCGGCGCCGAACGCGATGCTCACCGCGATCGCCCAGTACGTGTGGGCTGAGATTGCAGCCAGCGTGACCGTCATCTCCCGACCGCCACCTTTCGCAGGGAACGGGCGGAGTGCAGGATCCGCACTCCCGAGTCGTTGATCCGCGCGATGCCGCCGAGCTCGTCCGTCTGCGCGCGCACGACGTCAACCGCCCGCACGGCCGTTGCGGCCTGCCTGGCGATCCGCAGCGCGAGCAGCACGATCACGATCACGATCACCGCGGCGACCGCGATCACCGCGATGCCGAGCGCGATCCCCAGCTGCCATTCGGTCGAGTAGGACATCAGCGTGAGCATGCGACACCCTTTCTCATGACGACGCCGCCGGTGAGAGTTTCGCGCCCCTGCCCGGCCCCGGCTCGAGACGTCGCGCCAGGAAGAGCATGAGCAGCCCGTAGATGATCACGATGATCCCGACGATCAGCACCAACGGCCCGATGAAGTCGATCGTCGAGGTCTCCATCAGCTTGTGGTAGTTGCCCATCTGGGTCTCCAGGATCGGGATCACGTCGGAGCCGAAGTACGCCGCGACGTCGGGCACGGACTTGACCGGCGTGCCGTCGAAGCGCGTGAACCCCGTCGTGCCCGGGATCTGGTACCAGCCGTTGGTGACCGGCGGCAGGTTGGTGATCGCCTTCGTGAGCGCCGGGAAGTTCGTCGTCATCGCGCCCAGCAGCTGCGTCTGCGACACGTTGAGGGCCTTCTCGAGGAACGCGAGCAGGCCCGGTAGCTCCGCGGTCACCGACGACAGCGGGATCGTCTGCAGCAGCGCGGTCGTGTGCGGGAAGTTCTTCTGCAGCGCTGCGACGACGGCGGCCTGGGACAGCCCCGTCTTCTGCGAGACGAACGCGATCAGCTTCGGCACCTCGGCGACGGCGGCACCGCGCGACGTCATCAGCGGGTCCTCCGTCTTGACGATCGCGTCGACCATCGTGATCCCGGCCCGGTCGCCGTGGACACGCGCTGGGTCGTTCGCGGGGCGCAGGGCGTTCAGCAGCTTCTGCCCGTGGCTGACGCGCGGGACGAGCGAAAGGCCGAACACGAGCGCGACCACTCCGACGCCGACGACGAGCACGACGGACGCGCCCGCGACGGCCGGCCCGCGCGACATCCGTCCTCTGAGGTTCAGCGCGATCATCCCGAGCGCGAACAGGATCACGACGATCCCGACCACCAGCAGGAGCGGCGCGACCCAGTTGACGGACGAGGTCCCGTCGAGACTGTCGAAGTTGCCCTTCTGCGTCTCGAGGACGGGGATCAGGTCGGAGCTGAAGTACGTCCTCAGGTCGGGCACGCTCTGGACGGGCGTGCCGTCGAAGCGCGTGAGGCCGCCGATGCCCTGGATGTGGTACCAGCCGCTGGTCACCGTCGGCAGGTTGGTGATCGCCTGCGTGAGCCCCGGGAAGTTCGTTGTCATCGCCCCGAGCAGCTGCGTCTGCGAGACCTTGAGCGTCTTCTCGAGGAACGCGAGCAGGCCGGGCAGCTCGGCCGTCACCGCCGACAGCGGGATCGTCTCCAGGAGCGCGGTCGTGTGCGGGAAGTTCTTCTGCAGCGCCGCCAGGACCGCGGCCTGGGACAGCCCGGTCTTCTGCGAGACGAACGCGATCAGCTTCGGCACCTCGGCCGCGGCCCCGCCCTGCGGGGTCATGAGCGGATCCGCCGTGTCGGCGTTCTTGGAGATGAGGTCGATGCCGGCCCGGGCGCCGGCGAGGCGCGGAGCGGCGAACGCCGGCTTGGCCGAGTTCAGGACCTTCTGCCCGTCGTTGAGGCGCGGAATCAGATTCAGGCCGAGGACGACGGTGACGACCAGGACGCCGACCACGAGCACGACGACCCACTGCAGGACTCCGGACCGGCTCCCGATCTTTGCTTGCACGCGAAGACCCTCCTCCCGCACTCGATGCCGCGGACGCAGCCGACGCACTCTCCGGAGCGAGGCGTTCAGCCTGCAATCGGGGCCGACCCTACACCGAGGGCGACGGAGTCTCAAGTGGGGCCCGACCTACTTGCCCAGCGTCGTCGGCGAGCCACTGCCGCGCCGGCTGGAGTGACCTGCACCGGGCCGGATCCGGTCGCGTCGGGCCGTCTTCCACCCGCGCGTCTTATCGCCTATGCAACTCCTATAAGAGCCGGGCATATCGGTCCTCTTAACAGGGTGATATGGTGACGCCGTCTGCACGGATCCGCATAGGTGTTGCGGCAGCACGCATCCACGACCCCCTTCGGAACAGGAGCTCAATCCAGGTGTCTGCTTCCATCACCAGAGGACAACTTCTTTCCCGGAGCGCGAAGGGCGGCGCGGCGCTCCTGGTCGCGGGCTCGGCGCTGGGGAAGTTCGTCGACACGGCCGCGGCCGACCCCGTGCCGGCAGCGGATCTCGCGTACGCGCGGCTGCTCGTCGGCGTCGAGCTGCTCGGCTCCGACTTCTATGCGCAGGCGATCGCGGCGGCCAACACGGACAAGACCGTGAAGGCGTACCTGAGGCGCGCCGCCGCCAACGAGCAGGAGCACTACCAGTCGGTCGCCGCGATCATCGGCGGCGCCGGCCAGACGCCCGCCGTGGCCGGGGACATCGACTTCAGCTATCCGGCCGGAACGTTCGCGAGCCAGAAGTCGATCGTCAAGTTCGCCCAGCAGCTCGAGGGCACGATGCTCGGCGCCTACCTCGGAGCGATCGCCGGCATCCAGACCGACGGCCTCAAGGCCGCCCTGGCCCAGATCGCAGCCTGCGAGGCGCAGCACGCGGCGTACTTCACGACGGCGGCGGGCGGCAGGACCTTCAACCTCTCGTTCCCGACGGCGCTGACCATCGACCAGGCCTCGAACGCGCTCGACGCGTACACGGCATAGAAAGGGGCTACGTTGCGGTTCTCTCGCATCATCTTGTTGCTCGCAATCGTCGTCCTCAGCGCGTCGCTCGCCGCAGGCGGGGCTTCGGCCAGGTCGAGCCGCGCGACGGCGGGGATCACCGTCTTCGCGGGCTCTTCCATGACGACTGTCCTGCCGCAGATCGATTCGAGCAACACGTATTCGTTCGGCAGCTCCACGACGCTGGGAACGCAGATCACGAACGGGGCTCCGGCCGACGTCCTCATGTCGGCGAACACGACGGTGCCCGCGGCGCTCTACGCCTCCGGCGTGGTCGAGAAGCCGGTCAACTTCACGCGCAACACGCTCGCGGTCGTCGTGCCGAAGTCGAACCCGGCCGGGATCAAGTCGATCTACGACCTGACGAAGGCCGGCGTCAAGATCGACGAGGCCGCCTCGTCGGTTCCGGTCGGCAGCTACACCGTGCAGGTGCTGAACCAGATGGGGCTCAACACCGCCATCCAGGCGAACGTGGTCAGCAAGGAGACCAGCGACGCCAACGTCGTCGCGAAGGTCGCGCTCGGCCAGGTCGACGCCGGCTTCGTCTACCTGTCCGACTACGTGATCAACCCGACACAGCTGACGCTGATCAGGATGCCCGCATGGGCGCAGCCGAAGATCACGTACGCAATGGCGATCGTGACGAAGAGCCCGAACCAGGCGGCGGCGCAGGCCTGGATGAACAAGGTGCTGAGCGCGGCGGGCCAGGCGATCTTCGTCAAGAACGGCTTCCTGCCGCTGACGGCGCCCATCCCGACCGTCGCCAAGGTCGCGCCTGCGCATGCGAAGGTGGGTGCGACGGTGACGCTCACGGGCACGAACTTCACCGGCACGACGTCGGTCACGATCTGGGGCGTCCCCGCGAAGTTCAAGGTCGTGTCGGCCACGAAGCTGACGCTCACGATCCCGGCCAGGGCGAAGTCGGGCGGGATCACGGTCACCAACCCTTCCGGCACGGCGACGTCGAAGCAGGTCACGATCGGATAGGTGGACGCGAATCCGAGTTGGAAAGATAGGTTCGGTCGAGTAGGTTCGCGTTCTAGCCGGTCAAGGGTGGCGCGCGGGCAGGCCGCGTGACCGTCGCCGGGAAGGGTTGGGTCAAGAATGTCTCTCGACCAGAAGAGAGCGCGCGTCTTCGGCGTGCTCTACCTCATCACGTTCGTCACGTCGATCCCGGCGCTGCTGCTTTACGAGCCGGTGCTCAGAGATCCCGTGAGCTACATCGCGGGTGCCGGGCACGACAACCGGATCTTGTTCGGAGCCTTCCTGGAGCTGCTGCTGATCATCGCGAACATCGGCACCGCCGTCGTCATCTTCCCCATCGTCAAGCGACAAAGCGAAGAGCTGGCACTTGGCTACGTGACGGCGCGAATCTTCGAATGCACGTTCATCCTCGTCGGCATCATCTCGGTCCTCGGGATCATCACGTTGCGGAACCAGGTTGCAGGCGCGTCCGAGGGGACGGTCGCGTACACGCTCGCGGCGATCAAGGATTGGACGTTCCTGCTCGGGCCGGGCTGGATGGTCGGCTGGGGGAACGGGCTGATCCTCGGCTACCTGATGTACCGCACGGGCCTGGTGCCGCCACGGGCGGCCTGGCTTGGCCTCGTAGGCGGGCCGCTGATCATCATCACCGGAACGGCAATCATGTTCGGCGGCAACCATCCGGGCAGCACGCTGCACTCGCTGCAGGGCATCGCGACGGCCCCGGAGTTCGTGTGGGAACTGTTCCTCGGCGTCTACTGCACCATCTGGGGCTTCAGGCGTGATTCCCCGATTCTTTCCCGGAGCGCGACTTGACGACTCAACTCTTGCCAACTCCGCACTCCCCAGATGCCGCGACCGGCGCTCACGCACCGCCGCGGCAGCGGCTCATGGCCCTGTCCGGAGTCGCGTTCGCCCCGTTCTTTGTCATCGGGTGGGTGACCAGCGTTGCCAACAATCCCCACTACACCGCATCAGATCAGGAGTGGACGAACTGGGCACACGACAACCAGTGGAAGGGCCGCATCAGTGCCTTCGCGATGCTGCTGGCAGCCTTCATCTTCCTGTACTTCATCGCCGCGATTCGGAGCGCGCTCGAAAGTGCAGAGGTTTCGGTGCGCGGCTCCGTACAGCTCGCCCGCGTCGCATTCGCCGGTGCGCTAACCGGCATCGTCGGAACGACTATGGCGTTCATCACGATCGCTGCTGCGAGTTCCGAGGGTGCCGACGCAAATCCCGTGGTGAGTAGGGCGGTGACCACTGGCTCGACCGGACCTTTCCTGGTCGGCGCAATGGGCTTTGCCGCTTTCCTGATGGCCGCGGGAGTGCTAACGCTGCGCAGCGGAGTCTTCTCCCGCTGGACCGGCTTCGTGGCGCTGATTGGCGCGGTCTGTTTCCTCATCACGTTCTTGACGATCATCAACAACACGGGCAACGGGAGCGTGTTCGGCTACGCGTTCTTTCCCGGCCTCCTGGCGCTCATCACCTGGACGATCGCGACGAGCATCGCCAGCTACCGAACAGAGACGGCGATGCCCGCCGTGACACCCGTTTAGCCGCAGCACCAGTGTGTGAGGGGAGGCGGCAACTCAGCCGCCTCCCCTCACAGTTCACCTCGACGAATGGCCGACTCGGCTCGCCTGCGCCAGCGTGCGGGAGTCACCTGAAGGACTTCCTTGCGGTGTCACCCAGCCAGCGAGAGGCAAGCAAGCAGCCACGAGAAAGCCGGCGGACGCATGACGCGTTCGACCGCGGAAACCATCTCGCCCGCTGATCATGTGTTGCGTCCGAGGAAGTCGAGGATTCGCGGCCCGACGATCTCCGGGAGTTCGAAGTGCACCGGGTGGCCAGCATTGTTCAAGATCAACCATTCCGCGTCCGGGATCTCGCGCTTCATGATCGTCATCTGCTCCGCGGTAGCGTAGGGATCGTTTTCCCCGCTGATCAAGAGCGTCGGACAGGCGATCCGCCGCAGATCCTTGGGTGTCCATGTCGGGTTGGCGCTGTTATTCGCAGCGATCTGCCGAATCAGGTCTTTCCAGTGTCCGGTGTGCTTCCCCCGGTCATGACGCCGGGCGAATTCGGCGGCGGCGTCGGGCGCCCTCTGCTCCAGGGCGTCGGGGTCAAGAGTGGCCGTTACGTTCAGCACGCCCTCGTGGACGCAGTAGTTGGCGCCGATGACCGTGATCGTGCGGGTCAATTCGGGCCGGCGAATCGCACAGTCCAGGGCAACGATGCCGCCGTCGCTGATCCCCGCGATGTGCGCCGGCCCCAGTTCGAGCTCTTGGGCGAACGCTGCGATGTCATCGCCGATCTGCTCGAAGGTCATGAATCCCGCTGGATTCCCTGTCCGTCCGTGCCCACGATGTTCGACGAGATAGACGTGAAACGCTTCCGCGAACGACGGGGCGAGCGCCGCCCAACCTCCAACGGGATCGTCCGCGCTTCCACCGGCGCCGTGCAGGAGAATCAAAGGCGGCGCATCCCCTGATCCCTGCTCCTCGAAGTACATGCTCAGCTCGTTCAAGCGGGTGTACGGCACGCGCCGACTCTAGGCCATGGCGGCCATGACCCGTTTCGCGAGACCCTCCTACAGGCGCAAGCTCTTGCATAGGTAAGGTGCCCACCGTCCGGATCGAGGCGACGGAAGGGAGCGAAGGCGAATGCCGCGTGAGTACTACAGCGTCGGCGAGGCGGCGAAGACGCTCGGCATCAGCGTCGACACGCTGCGGCGCTGGGACCGGCAGGGCCGGCTCAAGACCGAGCGAGACGGCAGCAACCGCCGGATCGTGCCCGCCGGCGAGATCGACCGCCTGCGCGGCGAGTCGGGTACCGCCCACCTCAGCGCTCGCAACCGCTTCAACGGCGTCGTCACCGACGTCAAGATCGACGGGCTCGTCGCCCAGGTCGAGATGGTGGTCAGCGATCCGGTGCGACTCGTAGCGCTCGTCACGCGCGACGCGGTCGAAGAGCTCCAGCTACGGCCCGGCATGTCGGCGACCGCGATCGTGAAGTCGACCTCGGTGATGGTTCAGCACTAGAGGCCCGCATGCGCAGACGGCAAACGGTCATTCGAGGCCTGCTGGCCGTGCTCTTCTTCCTCGCGATCGCCGTGGCGATGACGTTCCTGGTGCTGCCGGTGATCGCGATCTTCACGCACGTCCCGCCGAGCAGGCTGCTGCACGAGTTCTCAAACCCGATCGTCACGGACGCGCTCGTCGTCAGCCTGAAGACGATCGTTATCTCGCAGGTCGCGATTCTTCTGCTCGGTACGCCGACCGCGTACTTCCTCGCTTCGCGCCGGTTTCCGGGCAGGCCGCTGGTGGTCACGCTCGTCGAGCTGCCGATCGTGCTGCCTCCGGCCGTGGCCGGGATCGGCCTGATCGTCGCCTTCGGACGCTTCGGGCTGCTCGGCTCGACGTTCGACGCACTCGGGATCGACGTGTCGTTCAACCAGGCGGCGGTCGTACTCGCGATCTCGCTCGTCGCCGGCCCGTTCTACGTCCGGCAGGCGATCGCGTCGTTCGAGGCGGTCGACAGGAACCTCGTCGCCGCGTCGCGCACGCTCGGCGCAGGGTCGCTGCGCACGTTCTTCAGGGTGACGTTGCCACTCGCACGCGGCGGGCTCACGGCCGGCGAGGCGATCTGCGTCGCCCGCGGTCTCGGCGAGTTCGGCGCCACGATCATGTTCGCGGGCAGCCTCCAGGGACACACGGAGACGTTGCCGCTCGCCGTCTACACGACGTTCGAAGCCCAGAACGGCCTCGACGTCGCCCTCGCGATCAGCGCCCTGCTCGTGATCATCAGCCTCGCGATCCTGATCGCCCTCAAGGGCAGCGGCCTGTGGGAGCGGTCGCGCCCGCCCGTCCTCGCCGTCGCCCGGCCCGAGCCGGACTGACGCGTCGTGGCGACGCTGTCGACGAGCTTCGAGCTGCCCCTGCGCTCGTTCGTGCTCGAGCTCGCGCTCGACGTCGAGGGCACGGTTGCGCTCGTCGGGCCCTCGGGCGCCGGCAAGACATCCGTGCTCAGAGCAGTGGCGGGCCTGGTCAAGCCCGCCGCCGGCCGGATCGCCCTCGACGACGACCTCTGGTTCGACGCGGCGAAGGGGCTGTTCCGCAAACCCGACGAGCGCCGGGTCGGCCTCGTCTTCCAGGAGTACGCGCTGTTCCCGCACATGAACGTGCGCGAGAACGTCGCGTACGCGGGCAAGAGCCGCGCGGACGAATACCTCGAGCGGTTCAGGATCTCCCACCTGGCCAAGGTCCGTCCGGCCGAGCTCTCGGGCGGCGAGCGCCAGCGGGTCGCGCTTGCGCGCGCGCTCGCGCGCGACCCGGGCGTGCTCCTGCTCGACGAGCCGCTCTCAGCCCTCGACGCGAACACGAAGGTGGCCGTTCGCGGCGAGCTCCAGGAGCTGCTGCGCGAGTTCGGACTGCCGACGCTGCTCGTCACGCACGACTACGAGGACGCCGCGTCGCTGGCCGACATGGTCGGCGTCCTCGTCGACGGAAAGCTGCGGCAGCTCGCCGCCCCGCAGGAGCTGGTCGCACGCCCTGCGGACGGGTTCGTCGCCTCGTTCACCGGCGCAAACCTCCTGCGCGGGACGGCGCGCCGGCGGGAAGACGACCTGACGCTGATCGAGCTCGAGGGCGGCGAGGTCGTCTACTCGACCGACCATGCGGAGGGCCCCGTCGGCGTCGTTATCTACCCGTGGGACGTGGCGGTCGGGCTCCACCACCAGGTCGACTCGGCGATGAACGTGATCGAGGGCCCGATCCGGTCGGTCATCCACGTCGGCAATCGCGCGCGCGTGCGGATCGGCCCGGTCACGGCGGAGGTGACCGACGCCTCGGTCGAGCGGCTCGGCCTCACCCCGGGCAGCACCGTCGTCGCGTCGTTCAAGGCCACGGGCACGAGGCTCGTTCCCTACGGCTGACGCATGACGCGCAGGCCCGTCAGGACGACGATTCGAGCGCGAAGAACTCCTCGAGCTCGCGGATCACGTCCTCGGAGAGCGGCGACAGCGTGCCCAGCGCTCGTGCATTGATCAACGCCTCGGCGGTCGACTCCAGCACCTCCAGGCGGTCGTACGCCTCCAGCACATCCTTGCCGGTGACGAGCACGCCGTTGTTCTCCAGGATCGCGGCCGGCTGCTGCGGCGAGACAGCTTCGGCTATCGACTCCGGCTCCGCGAACTGGGCGGCGTAGCCGACGAATCCGGGGCGCCGCACGACGACGAGGCTCTCCGGGATCGTCCTCGTGTCGACCGCCAGGTCGCAGACGCCGAACGCCGTCGCGTTCACCGGGTAGGCGTTCACGATCGCGCCGATCTGCGGGTGGCGGCCGTAGATCGCGGCGTGGATCCGGGCCGCGCGGCTGGGCGCCGAGCCGGCCTCCGATCGCCCGTCCTCGACGAGCGCGACGTCGTTCACCTCGACGGAGCCGCGGTCGACTCCGCGCGGCGTGATCAGGAACGACGACTCGCCCAGCCGCGCCGAGAAGCTGCCCTGCGTGCTGATGAACAGGCGCTGCCGGTAGGCGCGGCGCACGAAGTCGCAGAGGCTGCGCCGGAGCTCCTTCTCGCCGCTCGGCGGTTCCGTCCGCGCGAACTCGGGCAGCGGGATCTGGTGCTGCTGCGCGAGCGCGAGCTCCTCGTCCGTCAGGTAGCGGATCTCCCGCCCGAGCGACCGCGCCTTGATGATCGTCTTGCCGGTGAACTCGAAGGTCTCGAAGCGGCGAAACGCCTCCTGCAGATCGCCGCCCGCGGTCACCACCCCGTGGTTCTCGAGGATCACGCAGTCGTAGCCCTCGGCGAACGTCCGGGCGACGACGTCGCCGAGCGCCGCGCTGCCGGGCAGCGCGTACGGAGCGAAGCCGCCGACGCCGCACACCTGCCAGGCCTGATGGAAGAGGCGGGCGTCCGGCACCTCGCGCACGAGGCTGAACGCGACGAGTGCGACGGGGTGCGCGTGGACGATGCCGCGCACGTCGGGCCGTGCCCTGTAGACGGCCTGGTGCAGGGGCAGCTCCGAGGACGGCGGCTCCGCGCCCTCGACGGTGCCGTCGGCCCGTACGAGCACGATGTCGGAGCGCCGCAACCCGCCCTTGTCGACGCGTGCGGGCGTGATCCAGATGTCGCCGTTCTCCTCGCGGATCGAGAGGTTGCCGCCCGAGGTCGTGGTCATCCGGTAGCGGTAGATCCGCTCCATCAGCTGACAGAGCTCGTCGCGCGGCGGGAGCAGCGATTGGCTTGGGTCAGTCATCGTGGCCGGACGCAGCGACGCCCGGACGGTGCGTGGGGCACCTGGGGACGGCACTGCGCTCCTGTGGTCAATTGTGCCTGACGAGAGCGATCCCCGCGGTCGGCCCCGGCGCCGCAAACGACGCCCTTTCGACCCCTCGGTACTAGCCCGAAAGCCGATGGGGGCGCGCCCCGATGGCCCGCAAACGCCGACGGGGTTAGTTTCGGAGTGTTTTCGATCGTAAGTAGTGGAAGTCGATGCTGCCGCCGTCCGCGCCGCGGGCGGAGAGCCCCGGAAGGAGTGGTCGTGACTCGCCAGCGACGCACGCCGGAAGATTCGCAGCGGCGGGACGAGGCGCTGCGCTCGCTCGTCGAGCTCTCACGCGAGCTCGGCTCGCCCGAGCGCGACGCCGTCATCCTCGCCGAGGGCAACACATCGGGCGACGTCGACGGAAAGACGTTCCTGCTCAAGGCGAGCGGGTTCTCGCTCGTGACTGCGACGGAGGAGTCGTTCGTCGAGATGCGTACCGCAGCCGTCCTCGACCTGCTCGACCGGCCGCCCAGCACGGACGCGGACCTGACGACCGCTCTGTTCGCGTGCCGTGCGGGAGACGGGCCGCGACCGTCCACGGAGGCGACGTTGCACGCGCTCGCGCTGACCCTGGGCGGAGCTGCGTTCGTCGGCCACTCGCACCCCACCGCGGTGAACGCGATCCTGTGCTCGAAGAACGCCGCGGCCCTGGCCGCCGGGACGCTCTTCCCCGACCACATCGTCGTCTGCGGCCACGCGCTGCTCGTGCCCTACGTCGACCCCGGCGTGCCGCTGGGCCTCGCCGTGCGCACGGGACTCAAAAAGCACATCGAGCTCCACGGATCGCCGCCGAAGGTGATCTACCTGCAGAACCACGGGCTGATCGCTCTCGGCCGTTCGCCCGGCGACGTCCTGCAGGTGACGGCGATGGCGGTCAAGGCCGCACGAGTGCTTCTCGGCACGTTCGCCGCCGGCGGTCCGCGCTTCCTGCCGGAGAGCGAGGAGGCCCGCATCGAGACGCGGCCCGACGAGCACTACAGGCAGCAGATTCTCGCGAAGACATGAGCGTGACGGCTACGGCGCCCGCCGATGCGAGCGCGCTCGACGACTTCGACCCCGACGTGCGCCGCAAGGCGCTCGAGCAGATCCGCGCCACAACCCGCTGGCCGGCACCGACGCACGACGTCAACCTGCACTGCCACACGTTCTTCTCCTACAACGCGTACGGCTATTCGCCGACGCACGTCGCCACCGTCACCCGAGCACTCGGGCTGGAAGTGGCCGGCACGGTCGACTTCGACTGCCTCGACAGCGCCGGCGAGTTCCTGGAGGCGGCGCGCCTGCTCGGCCTTCGCGGGGTCGCCAGCCTCGAGTCGCGCGTCTTCGTGCCGGAACTGGCCGAAGTCGTGACGAACAGCCCGGGCGAGCCCGGGATCGCCTACCACATGGGAGTCGGCTTTCCGGGCCCGGTCGAGCACCCGTTCATCGCCGAGATGGGCCGAGCCTCGGCGGGCCGGATCCGCGCCGCCATCGCCCGCGTCAACCCCTTCACGCGTCCCGTCGAGCTCGACTGCGAGCGCGACGTGCTGCCGCTCACGCCGGGCGGAAACGCAACCGAGCGGCACGTCTGCGAGGCATTCGAGCAGCGTGCGCGGGCCGTCTTCCCGGCCACGGCCGAGCGCGCAGCCTTCTGGCGGGAGAAGCTCGGCGCGTCCCCGCCGGAAGGCGCCGAGCTCCAAGGCCTCATCCGATCGCGCCTGCTGAAGCAGGGCGGTATCGGGTACGTCCGGCCGGACAGCGGCTCCTTCCCACGCATGGACGAGATGAACCAGGCGGTGCTCGAGTGCGGCGCGATCCCCGCGCTGGCCTGGCTCGACGGGACATCCGACGGCGAGCGCGACATCGAACGTCTCTTCGCGGTGGGCATTGCGCACGGCGCCGCGGCGCTCAACATCATCCCCGACCGCAACTACACCCCGGGCGTTCGGGACGAGCGCGTCGAGAACCTCTACGCCGTCGTCGCCGCCGCAGAGCGGCACGAGCTCCCGATCGTCGTGGGCACCGAGATGAACGCGTACGGCAACCGGCTCGTCGACGACTTCGGAAGCGCCGAGCTGCAGCCGCTCGCGCCCGCCTTCCTGCGCGGCGCGCGCATCGTCTACGCGCACTCCGTGCTGCAGCGCCAGCGCGGACTCGGCTACCTCGGACCCTGGGCGCAGCGCACGTTCGCATCCACCACGGCACGCAACGCGTTCTATGCCGAGATCGGGCGGCGGGTCGGGCCGGCCACGGAGGACCGGCTCCGCGACCTCCCCGCAGAACCTATGCCGGACGAGATCCTCGCGAGGCTTGCATGAGCACGTTCCCCACGACTCAGCGCGCCGTGCAGCTCGTCGGGCCGGACCGCCTGCGGCTCAACGAACGGAAGGACGTCGTCCCGCCCGGCCCGCACCAGCTGCTGGCGCGCGTCGAGGCCGTCGGTCTCTGCTTCTCCGACCTCAAGCTCCTGAAGCAGTTCGACCGGCATGCCCGCAAGTCCGAGATCACGAGCGGGATCTCGCCTGACGTCCTGCGGGAGATGCCGAACTACGTGCCCGGCGAGGCGCCCTCGGTGCCGGGGCACGAGGCCGTCATCCGCATCGTCGCAACCGGCCCCGGCGTGACCGGCCACGCGGTCGACCAGCGGTTCCTCGTGCAGACCGACTACCGCTGGCTGCCGACCGAGAGCTCCAACGCGGCATTCGGCTACAACTTCGAGGGCGGCCTGCAGGAGTACGTGCTGCTGGACGAGCGGGTGATCACGTCGCCCGAAGGCGAGTCGCTGCTGATCCCTGCGCCGGACGACCTCTCCGCCTCGGCGATCGCGCTCTGCGAGCCGTGGGCGTGCGTCGAAGACGCCTACGCCGAGCCGCAGCGCCGGACGCTCCTCGACGGCGGGCGGCTGCTCGTCGCCGGAGACGGGCAGCCCGGCCCCGAGTCGATCCGCAGCCTGCCCGGCTCCTCCGCGGAAGTCGTCTTCGCCGCCGCGGACGCGCTCGACGCCCTCGCGCCCGGGACGTTCGACGACGTCGTCTACTTCGGGTCCGACCCGGCCGCGGTGGAACAGCTCTTCGCGCGGGTCGCGAACGGCGGCCTGCTGAGCCTCGTGCAGTGCGGCGGGCGGTTCGGGCGGCCGGTCGTGACGCCGGTCGGCCGCATCCACTACGGCGGCATCCGCGTGACCGGCACCCCCGGACACGACCTTGCCGAGGCACTGGCGGCGATCCCGGCCACGCCGGAGATCCGGCCCGGCGACACGATCGACGTCGTCGGCGCGGGCGGGCCGATGGGCACGATGCACGTGATCCGCGCGCTGTCGCACGGCGTGCCGGGCGTCACGGTGCTCGCCGGCGACCTCGCCGAGGCGCGGCTCGACGCGCTCCGAAAGCGCGCGGAGCCGCTCGCGCGCGCACACGGCCTCGACTTCCGGCCGTACGACCCGTCTCGCGAGCGGCCGTCCGATCCGCGCAACTACGTCGTCCTGGCCGTGCCCGTCCCGGAGCTCGTGGCGCAGGCCGTGCGCGACGCCGCCCCGGGGGCGATCCTCAACGTCTTCGCGGGAATACCGGCCGACGTGACCGCCACGATCGACCTCGACGCCTATGTCGCGCGGGGCTGCTACTTCGTCGGAACGAGCGGGTCGGTGCTCGAGGACATGAAGGCCGTGCTGGCACGGGTCGCTGCGGGCCGGCTCGACACGAACCTCTCGGTGGCTGCGGTGGCCGGCCTCGACGGCGCGATCGACGGCATCCGCGCGGTCGAGCACAACACGATGCCGGGGAAGATCGTCATCTACCCGTCCTGCAGAGGGCTGCCGCTGACGCCGATCGCCGAGCTCGACGGCGGACGCTGGACCAAGCAGGCCGAGGACGCGCTCCTCGCCCGGTTCGGAGCGGCATGAACGGCGCGCTCGAGGGGAAGGTCGCAGTCGTCACCGGCGGCGCCCAGGGGCTCGGCCGGGCGATCTCGGAACGGCTCGCCCGCGAGGGCTGCGACCTCGTGGTCGGCGACGTGAACGAGGCCGGCGCGAAGGAGGCTGCGACGGCGAGCGGGCGGCGGGCGGTCGGCGTCCGGGTCGACGTGACCAGCGAGGCCGACGTCGAGGCCATGTTCGAGCTGGCGGTCCGCGAGCTCGGACGGGTCGACATCGTGGTCGCCAACGCGGGAATCCTCATCGCCGAGCCGATCGAGATTGCGGACGCCGACCGGTGGCACGCCGTGCTCGACGTCAACCTCTGGGGCTACTTCCTGACCGCGAAGCACGCGTGCCGGGTGATGAGGCGGCAGGGCGGCGGCTCGATCGTGAACGTCAGCTCCAAGTCCGGTAAGCGTGGGAGTGCAGCGAACTCCGCCTACAGCGCCAGCAAGTTCGGCGGAGTCGGCCTCACGCAGAGCGTCGCGCTCGAGATGGCTCCCCACAACATTCGCTGCAACGCGGTCTGTCCCGGCAACCTGCTCGACTCCCCGCTGTGGACAGACCCGGAGACGGGCCTGCTCGTCCAGTACCTGCGTGCCGGCAAGGTCCCGGGCGCGGAAACCGTCGAGGACGTGCGCAAGGCCTACGTCGAGGCCGTGCCGATGCGAAGGGGCTGCACCTACGACGACGTCTGCGACGCGGTCGTCTTCCTCGCGTCGGACAGCTCGAGCTACATCACCGGTGTCGCGCTGAGCGTCACCGGCGGCCAGGAGATGAACTGACCTCGACGCCGTCGAGGCGCACGATCGAGCGGTGCTGCATGTCGACGATCCGGCCGGCGCTCGGGAAGTAGCCGTCCTCGAGGCCCGCCGGCGTCCGCGCTTGCGTCGCCATGTCCCGGTTCCGCCGCTACTCGACGACCTCGAGCTCGAGCCCGAGGAGGTCGGCGACCTTGCGCACGCGCGACACCTGGTGTCCGACCCCGAGCGCGACATGGTGCGTCGGGCCTTCGGCGCACCAGGCGTCGAAAAACGCGGTCGGGCCCGACCGAAACCGGATCCGCGAGTTCGTGTTGCCGATTCGGAAGGTTGGCCCCGCGATCGACTCGCCCTCGGCGGCAATCAGCTTCAGTCGACCGTCGGCGGTCTGCGTCACACCGAGGATCGTCACCGGCCCGAGCCTGACCTTCATCTCGATCGACAACCCGGCTCCGGCCTTTCCGTGGTAGAGCTTGAGCGCGCGAGCGACGGGTCGCCCTTCGGCGATCGCCAAGTGGCCTGGCCCGTCATGTCCCATCAGGACGAACTCGTCGTCGAAGTCGAGGGCGTAGAACTCGGTGTAGGAGCCTCCGGCACCGAGCCGGTCGAGCAGGAGCATGCCGATGTTCGTCTTCAGGTCGCCCTCGCCGGAGGCGGGCACGCCGCGCGCTGTGAGCAGTGAGTTGCCGACGATCAGACCGGCCGCGACACGCTCGGCGATGTTGCCTCCGGCGCCGCGGTAGTAGTAGGTGAGCGCGTCCAGCTCGAAGTCCTCGGTCAGGCGGTCGAGCCCGACTGCCACGCGCGCCGACCACTCGAAGATCTCGGGCGTGATCTCGGCCGCGATCGGGTCGATGCCGGCATCGGCCAGTTCGAACGTCTGGCGGATCTCTTCGCCCTTGCGCTCGATCGCTGCTGGGTCGGCCGACTCGACGCGCTCGACGAGGTCGTCGATCTCCAACACCTCGACGTGCGCGCCGGTCTGCGCGTGCACCTGCGTGAAGTCGGAGTACATGTCGAGCATCCCCGGATAGGTGTGGCCGAGGAAGCCGATGCGTGCCGTCCTCAGGCTGTGCACGGCGCGCGTCGCGTCCAGCCATTCGCGCAGCCTCTCCCATGCCGGGTCGCCGTCGAGAAGCGTCCCCGTCACCGTTCTGTAGGGGATCCGCGCGCGCGTGAACGCGCCTGCGATCTCCGGGACGCAGCATGCCGAGCAGTTTGCGAGCCACTCGCCCGTCGTCATCGCCTCGTAGTCGAGCGTGCGCGTCGGTTGAAGGTTGAGGATGACGAGGGGCGCATTCACGGTCTGCACGACGGGAAGCACCTGTGACGACGTCGCATACGTCGCGGTGTAGAGCATGACGAGGTCGACGCATGCCTCAGCGAGCATCGCGCCGGCCTGTCGCGCGGCCTGAGCTGTGTCGACCAGCCCGGCAGAGACGACCTCTGCGCCCATGGCTTCGAGCTGCGCCTCCACTCCCTGCTGATATCCCTCGAGCCGCTCCAGGAGCCCGTCGAACTGCGGCCAGTACGCGGCGAGGCCGATCCCGAAGACACCTACGCGCGGGCGCACCTCTCGTGTCATTAGTCGTCCGTCTGGACCGCAGCAGCGTGGCGGCGGGCCCCAGCGCTACGCAGTCGCGCGCGGCCGCGCCGGTAGAGCTCGCCGGCGTTCGGGACGATGACACTCGCGACGAGCAGGGCGCCGACGACGATGTTCTGATCCTGCGCCGGAATGAGGTCGGCCGTCAAAGCCGTCTGCAGACAGCCGAGAACGGCCACAGCCACGACCACGCCCGCGATCGTGCCACGACCGCCGAAAATCGAGACGCCTCCGAGCAGGACGATCGTCACGACGAAGAGCTCCTGCCCCGTGCCGGAGTCGTAGCGCGCCGACGCGAAGCGAAGCGACCACAGCACACCGGCAAGCCCGCACATCATCCCGGAGAGGACGTATAGCCAGAACTTGACCCGCTTGACGCGGATGCCCGCGAAGAAGGCTGCTTCCTGGCCGGCGCCGATCGCGAAGATCGCCCGTCCGAGCGGCGTCGCGTGCAGGACGACGGCGAAGACGATCGCCAGCACGGCGAAGAATGCGATCGAGTACGGGAAGTGCGTGCCGGGGATCGGGACGACACCGATGTTCGTGAGGTACGTCGGAAAGCCGCCGATCGTGTCGGTCGGCAGGATCCCCTGCGCGATGCCGCGGTAGAGCGTCAACGTCCCGATCGTGACCGCGAGCGACGGCAGGCCGATCCGAGTAACGAGGAAGCCGTTGAATGCGCCGAGGACAATGCCGAGGACGACCGCCGCGAGCATCGCCGGCCAGATCGGCCAGCCGTGCTTGAAGAGCTCGGCCATCAACACTCCCGTGAGGCCGAGCATCGAGCCCACCGAGAGGTCGATCTCCCCGGTGACGACGATCAGTGTAAGCGGGAGCGCCATGATCGCGACCTCGCCCACGTTCGAGCAGATGAAGAAGAGGTTCGTCGACTCCAGGAAGTACGGCGAAACAGCCGCCCCGAACGCGATCGTCCCGCCGAGGAGCACGAACAGCAAGATCTCCCAGCGCAAGAACGGGCGGAGTCCGCTCCGTGCACGAGCCTCGCTCGGAACTTCGTCCTGCGGCTGGAAGCCGAGGTCAGACACGGGCCCTCCGTCGCGTGCGGAGCGCCGGTGCGACCCGCACGGCGATCAGCCGGTCGAAGGCGATCGCACTGACAAGCAGCCCGCCCGCGAGGGCCTGGCTCCAGAAGGACGACACGTTCACGACGACGAGCGCGCTGTTGATCGTGTTCAGAAGGAGTGCGCCGAGCGCAGCACCGAGTACCGTGCCGCTGCCGCCGAAGATCGCCACGCCGCCGACGACAACCGCGGTGATGACCTGGAACTCGTAGCCCACGCCGGCGATCGCATCGACTGAGCCGAAGTACGACAGCCAGACGGCTCCGGCGAGCCCGGCGATGCCGCCGCTGAGGACAAAGGCAAGAAACACGCGCGATCCCACCGGGATGCCGGCGAGGCGCGCAGCGTCCGGATCCGACCCGATCGCGTAGAAGTCCCGCGCCGTGCGAAAGGTGCGCATCGTGTAGGTCGCGATCCCGACGGCGACGATGGCAATGATGCCAAGGTATGGAATCCCGGCGATCGTGCCGTAGCCGATTTTGTTGAAGCTGTTCGGAAGCATGGATGCATTGACCTGGTTGCCGCCGGCCCAGGCACCGTCGATCCCGCGGATGATGTACAGGGTCCCGAGCGTCACGACGAGGCTCGGCACACGGCCCACAGTGACGACGACGCCGTTGACGATCCCGCATGCGGCGCCGATTCCGAGGGCTACCAAGAAGACGACCACAAGCGGCGTGTGCGGATGGTCCCTGTAGAGGACGCCCACCGCATATGCGGTGATGCCGAGCACCGAGCCGATCGAGAGATCAACATTGCGCGTGACGATGACGATGGTCTCGCCGATCGCGAGCAGCGCGATGATGGATGCGCCCGAGAGCAGCTGCTGGATGCTCGTGACGCTGAGGAACAGGTGATTGTCGATCGTGGTTGCACCGACGACGAGCACGAGCGCGAGCACGATGCCGAGCTCGCGGAAGCGAAGCAACAGCTCCGCAAGGGCGTGCGAGCTCGCAGGCGGCGCGACGACCTTCTCGTCTTCGGCGAGCGCCGTCACGCGATCTCCTCGACGACGCCGGTGGCCGCGTGCATGATTGCGTTCTCACTCGCCTCCGCCCGCGCGAACTCGCGCATGACCTGGCCTTCGAAGAGCACGACGATGCGGTCGGCCATGCCGAGGACTTCAGGAAGCTCGGAAGAGATCATGAGCACGGCCACGCCCTGTGCGGCGAGCTCGGAGAGCAAGCGGTGCACCTCGGCCTTCGTCGCGACGTCGATGCCACGCGTCGGCTCGTCCACGATCAGCACCGTCGGTTGGCGCGCAAGCCACTTCGCCAGCACGGCCTTCTGCTGATTCCCGCCCGAGAGCGTCCACGCCGGATCTGTGAGCTTGCCGTACCTCAACCGCAGCCGGAGCGCCCAGTCCTTTGCGAATCTCCGCTCGGCCCCGCGCGGGATCAGGCCTGCTCGCCGAACGCGGTCGAGCGAGGCGAGCGCGATGTTGCGCTCGATCGACAAGTCCATCACGAGCCCCTGCTGGCGCCGGTCCTCGGGCACCAGTCCGATCCCGGCCGCCATTGCCGCCGTCGGCGATCCGGGTGGCAGAGACTTTCCATCGATCTGGACCGACCCTGCGTCCCAACGATCGATCCCGAAGATCGCGCGGGCGACCTCCGTCCTGCCGGCGCCGACGAGGCCCGCGAGGGCGACGATCTCGCCGCTCCGCACGTCGAACGAGATATCGGTGAACACGCCTTCCCGCGTCAGCCGATCGACCTTCAGCACGACCCGGCCCGGCTCGGCCGGCACCTTCGGGAAGAGAGCGTCCATGTCACGGCCGACCATCGCGTGGATGACGGACTGGAGCGTGAGCTCCTGGACCGGCTTCGTCAGGACGTGGCGGCCGTCGCGCATCACCGTGACGCGCTGACAGATCGCAAAGATCTCATCGAGGCGATGCGAGACGAACAGCACGGCGTTTCCGCGCCCCCGCAACGTCTCGACTATGCCGAACAGCCGCTCGACCTCCGTCGTCGCCAGCGCAGCGGTCGGTTCGTCCATGACGATCACGCGCGCGTTCGTCGTCAACGCCTTCGCGATCTCGACGAGCTGCTGGTCGGCGATCGAGAGCCCGCGCGCGAGCCGGTCCGGGTCGAGGCGGACGCCGAACTGCTCGAACACTCCTTCCGCCTCGCGACGCATTCGTCTGCCGTCGATTCGGCGGAAGCGCTTGAGAGGTTGCGTGCCGACGAAGATGTTCTCGGCGACGCTCAGGTCGGGGAAGAGCGTCGGCTCCTGGAAGATGATCGCGATCCCCGCGGCCTGCGACTGTTTCGCGTTGTCGAAGATCGCTTCCTCGCCGTCGAGTACGAGCCGGCCGGCGTCGAACCGGTGGACGCCGGCGAGGATCTTGACGAGCGTGGACTTACCGGCGCCGTTCTCGCCGACGAGGCCGTGCACCTCGCCGCCGAACAGCTCGATGTCACCGTCTTCGAGGGCGTGAACGGCGCCGAAGCTCTTCTGGGCGTGCTCGAGAGAGAGGACGGGTTCGGGAGGGGTTGTCGTCACTATCGTCGTGTGAGAGCGGGGGGCGCCGCACGGACGCGGCGCCCCCGGCCTCTGCTTCTTCCTAGAAGTTGAACTTGTCGACGTTCTTGACTGTGAATGTATACGGGGGCCCGAGGATCACTTGCGGCCGCCCGTCCGAGCCTTTGATGATCTTGTAGCTGCCGAGCTTGCCGGCCTTGAACGTCTCGCCGACCTTGCCCTTGATGGTGCCGTTGGCGAGCGCGGAGACCGCGTAGCCCGCGAGGTACCCGAGATCCTCGGGGTTCCACAGCGCGAACGCCGTCACCGTGCCGTCATGGACGTACTTCTTCATCTGGCTCGGCAGGCCGAGACCCGTGATCACGACCTTCTTCTTGTACTTCGAGGTCGAGAGGTACTGCGCGGCCGAGGAGATCCCGACCGTCGTGGGCGACTCGATCCCCTTCAGGTTCGGATACGCCTGCAGCATGCTCACGGTCGCCTGCCGCGACTGAGCCGGGTTGTCGTTGCCGTAGTAGATCTTCACGAGCTTCATGTTCTTGTAGACCGGCTTCTTCAGCTCGATCTGCATGTACTTGATCCACGCGTTCTGGTTCGTGGCAGTCGAGGCCGCGGACAGAATCGCGAACTGGCCGGTGTAGTGCATCAGCTTGCCCAGCAGCTGGATCTGGCTCCGGCCGATCGTCGCGGTGTCCGCCTGGTTGATGAACAGCGTGCGGCAGTTCACGTCCGAGTCGAAGGCCACGATCGCCGCTCCCTGCGCCTGCGCCTGCTTGAGGGCCGGGCACACGGCCTGCGGGTCGTTTCCGGCGATGACGATCCCGGCTGCGTGCGCCTGGATCGCCGCCTGGATCGCCGGCTGCTGCGCGGCGGCGGTGTCCTCCGTGCCCGAGGAGACGACCTGTGTGTCGCCGAGCTCGGTGAGGGCGAGCTTGCCGCCGTGATCGGCGATCACCTCGTACGGGTTGAGCGTGTCCTTCGGGATGTAGTAGTACGTCTTCCCGGCTGCCTGGCGGCCCGTGGCCGCCAGCGCAGCCGTCACGGCGACGCCCGCTACGAGGATCGCAGCGACGACGACCGCCCATTTACGCTTGTGCATTGACGGTTCCTTTCGAGTGGAGTTTGGACTGACGAGCCGATGGATGATGCGCCTCCTTCGCATCACCGGGGATAGGCGGCGGTGACGCCGCCGTCGACGTTGAGGACGTTTCCGGTGGACTTGGCCGTGCGTGGGGCGGCGAGGAACGCGATAGCCTCGGCTACGTCTTCCGGGTAGACGCTGACTCCGAGCTTCGTCCTGCCGCGATAGAAGGTCTGCAGGTCGTCTTCCGTCACGCCGTAGGTGCTGGCGCGTTCGGCCTTCCAGTCCGACGACCAGATGCTCGAGCCCTGGATGACCGCGTCGGGGTTGACGGTGTTGACGCGGATCCCGTACGGGCCGCCTTCTTCGGCGAGGCAGCGCGCGAGGTGGAGCGACGCCGCCTTCGCGGAGGAATACGCTGCCGCGTTCGCTCCGGCGACGAGCGCGTTCTTCGATCCCACGAACACGACAGAGCCGCCGCGCCCCTGCTCGATCAGCACGCGGAACGCTTCACGGGCGGCGAGGAAGTAGCCACGTGCGAGCACGGCGAAGTTGCGCTCCCACTCGTCGAGGGTCGTCTCCGTGAGCGGCGCGCTCGTTGCGAGTCCGGCGGACGCGACGAGGATGTCGAGGCCGCCGTACTCGAGCACGGTGCTGCGGACCAGCTGCTCCACGGCAGCTTCGTCCGTGACGTCCGTTGCGACGGCGATCGAACGCCGCAGGCCGTGTGCGGCGACCAGCTCGTCGGCGACGTCCTTTGCGCCTTCGGCGTTCAGGTCGGCGACGACCACGTGCGCACCGCGCTCGGCGAGCAGACGCGCGGTCGCGCGCCCGATACCGCTGGCGCCTCCGGTGACGAGCGCGACCCGGCCGGCGAGCTCGCCCCTCGGCGGTGCCTGTGCGAGCTTGTAGCGCTCGAGCGGCCAGTACTCGATCGCGAACGCCTCGCTCTCGGACAGCGAGCGGAAGCCGCCGACCGCGTCCGCGGCGTCCTGTACCGCGATCGCGCGGTGATAGAGATCGCGAGCGGTGTGCGCCCTCGCCGCGTCGATGCCGCTCGTGACGATGCCTACACCCGGGACGAGCACGATGCGCGGCCCCGCCGGGTCGATCGGGAACCGGCCGGTCTCCTCGTCGAGGTGTTCCTCGTAGTAGCGGCGATACCAGCGGGAGTACTCGTCGACGCCGGTCCGGAGGGCTTCGACAAGCTCGTCGGCGCCGTCGGTCTCGGGGTCGAACGGCACGACGAGCGGCTTGTGCTTCGTGTGGATCAGGTGGTCGGGGCACGGCGCGCCGATCTGGCTCACCTGGGGCGCCCGAGCCGAGGATGCGAAGGCGACGGCATGGGGGCTGCGGTCGACCTCGAGCACGACGCCGTCCGAGTCGGCGAGGAGCGCACCGCGGAGCACAGGGAGGGTCCGCGCGAGGAGGGCTAGCGCGTCACCCTCCCCGAGCGCCGCGGTCTTGCCGCCGCCGAGGCCGAACCGGCCGTTTGCGGCGCGGTCGAGCGCTTGCGTGGCCCGCGTCACGAACTCGATCGTGCCGCGGTAGCTCTGCTCGCCGGTCTCGCCCCAGGTCACGAGGCCGTGCTTCTCGAGCAGCACCGCCCGTGCCGACGGGTTCGCCTCGAGCAGCTCCGCGATCCGCTTCGACATCTCGAAGCCCGGCCGTTGGTAGTCCAGCCAGACAGCGTCCGCGCCAAACGCCTCGTCGGCGAGGCTGCGGCCCTCCGGCGACGAGGTCAGCGCGATGATCGCGTCCGGATGCGTGTGATCGACGTGCGCGGCCGGGATGAATGCGTGCAGGAGCGTCTCGATCGACGGCCGCGGCTGGCCCGGCGCGAGTCCGCAGCGGAGCAGGTAGTCGACCATCGCCGCGTCGTCCATCGACTCGCGTGCGCGGAGCAGGAGCACCTCGTCGAGGCGGAGTGCCGGGAATCCGGCCTGCGTGATCGAGGCGAGATCGGTGCCCGAGCCCTTGACCCAGAGCACCCGCTGCTCACGGCCCGTGTGGTCGACCGTCGTTCCCTTCGCGGAGGTGTTGCCGCCGCCGTGGTTCGCGAGCGCACGATCGGCGCCGAGCAGGTTCGACCGGTAGACCAGCGCCTCCAGCACGGCGCCGCCCGCCGCCGCCCCGTCCCACCGGTCCTGCGGCGCGGGGATCCCTTGCAGCGAACCGACGAGTCCGCTCACAGTCGAAGCTCCGGCGTCGGCAGGGCGACCGTGTCGGTGAAGCGTTCCAGGGCCTCCTGCCACTCCGACGTCTGCTGCGGCTCGTACGCGGTCGGCACGACCGACGCGCGCACGACCTCCCGTCCCTCGGCGAGCGACGAGATCTCGCCGAGCGACATCGCCTGCACGAGCAGGTTCCCGAGCAGCGTCGCCTCCTCCGGCCCGGCGAGGACCGGCAGGCCGGCCGCATCGGCGGTCCAGCGGCAGAGCAGCTCGTTGCGTGCGCCGCCGCCGACGACGTGGATCTCGCGCGGCGAGGCGCCGACGACCGAGGCGAGCAGGTCGATCATCCGTGCGTGCGCCAACGCCAGGCTCTCGAGGATGCAGCGCACGACCGCCCCCGGATCGACGGGCTCCGTCTGCCCCGTGTGTGCGCAGAACGCCCGGACGCGCCCCGGCATGTCGCCGGGGTCGGCGAAAGCGGGATCGTTGGGGTCGATGAAGGATCGGAGCGCGGGCGCTTCCTTCGCCAGCGCGACGAGCTGGTCGAACGAGTGCTCGCGCCCCTCCTGCGCCCAGACGCGGCGGCACTCGTGGACGAGCCACAGCCCTGTGACGTTCTTGAGCAGGCGGAACGTGCCGCCGACGCCGCCCTCGTTGGTGAGATTCGCGGCGAAGGCCGCATCCGTGATGACGGGCGCCTGGACCTCGAGACCGACGAGCGACCACGTGCCTGCGCTGATGAAGATCGAGCCGGGCTGCCTGAACGGCACCGCGGCCACCGCCGAGCCGGTGTCGTGTGTCGCCACCGCGACGACCTCGGCGTCGCGAAGCCTCGTCTCCTCTGCCACCGCAGCGCTGACCGGCGCGAGCCGGGTCCCGGGCTGGACGACGTCCGGCAGCAGGCGGGTCGGCACGTCCAGGCGCTCGAGCAGATCGGTCGCCCAGCCGCCGGTATGCGGGTCGAAGCACTGCGTCGTCGTCGCGTTGGTGAACTCCGTCGTGGACGAGCCGCAGAGCCAGTAGTGCACGAGGTCGGGGATGAGAAGCATGGTCTCGCCGGCGGCGAGCGCAGGGTCGGCCTCGGCCGCCATCGCTCCCAGCTCGAACACCGTGTTGATCGGCATGAGCTGGATGCCGGTGCGGTCGTACAGCTCGCGGGCGGGTACCCGCGCGAGGACGCCTTCCAGCGCGCCGGTGCGTCTGGCGTCACGGTAGTGGACGGGGTTCTGCACCAGCCGCCCTTTCGAGTCGATCAGCGCGAAGTCGACGCCCCAGGAGTCGACGGCGACCGAGTCGACGTGAGCAGCCTCGTGCGCGGCGGCCCGGAGGCCGTCGAGCACGTCGTTGTAGACGCGAAGGATGTCCCAGTTGAGCGTGCCCCTCGTGCGCACGGGCACGTTCGGGAAACGGTGAACCTCGGTGACGCCGAGCCGCTCGCCGTCGAACCTCCCGACGGCAACACGCCCGCTCTGGGCGCCGAGATCGACGGCGGCAAGCGTCGCCATCAACCGGCCGCCTCGTCTTTCCGCACGGCCCGCCTGAGATCGCGCGGCCGGTGCGGCGGCTGTCGGCCGGGCCCCGGATCGACGACCGTGACGCTGACCCCTGCCGCACGCCATGCAGCGACCTCGGCCGCCGGGGCGCTCGAGTCGGTGATGACGCCGGCGAGGTCCTCGATCGGTACGAAGGGAAGGAGGGCGGTGCGGTGCCACTTGGCGCCGTCGAAGATCCCGTACACCTGCTCGCACGCGCCCGCCATCGCCTGCTTGATGCGCACCTCTTCCGGGTTGTGGTCCATCAGACCGCGCGAGATGCTCAGGCCGCGCGCGCCGAGGAAGCCCTTGTTGATCCTCGTCGTGCGGAGAACGCCTGCGCCGAGATCGCCGATGAGCGACATCGCCGACAAGCGCAGCATCCCGCCTGTCACGAGGACGGTGATCCCCGGAGCGTCGGCGAGCGCGGTGGCGACGAGCAGCCCGTTGGTGACGACGACGAGCTCGCGCTTCGAGCGCAACTCGAGCGCGAGGTAGTACGCGGTCGTGCTCGCGTCCAGCGCGACCGCCTCACCCTCGCCGACCATGGCGGCCGCCGCGCGCGCGATCGCGCGCTTCTTGCCGACCTCGAGGCGCACGCGCAGGTCGAAGCCGGCCTCGGACTGATCCTGCTGGAGCGCCCTGACGCCGCCGCGAATGCGGGCGACCAGACCCTGGCGCGCGAGCTCGGTCAGGTCGTTCCTCACGGTCACCTCCGAAACGGCGAAGGCCTGGGAAAGTTCCGCAACCTGAAGGTGATCGCGAGCCTCGAGCAGATGGAGTACGTGATCCATTCGCTCCGACTGCGAGAGGTTGGGAAGAGCCTCCATCGGCCGACCCTCGCGAACATACGCCTGAGTAGAACGCAAGTCAATACCTTCGAATCGACTTACGAACCGCGGGTAGACGAAGGTCAATTTGAAAATAGGCCGGAAGAACGTCACACTCATGTGGATGACCGAGACCGCTGCGCTGGAACGGCTTTCCGCTCTCGAGATCGAGACCCCGTCCTGGGGTTACGGGAACTCCGGCACCCGCTTCCACGTCTTCCCCTGGCCCGGCGCCGCCCGCACGGTCTGGGAGCGGATCGACGACGCCGCGCTCGTCCACCGCCTCACCGGCTGCTGCCCGTCGGTCGCGCTGCACATCCCGTGGGACCGCGTCGACGACTGGTCCGCGCTCCGCGACTACGCGTCCGGCCGGGGCATCCGGATCGGGGCGATCAACCCGAATCTCTTCGGTGACGACGCGTACCGGCTCGGGAGCATCTGCCACCCGGATGCACGCGTGCGTGCGCAGGCGATGGAGCACTTGCGCGAGTGCGTCGAGATCGCCGCGCAGGTCGGCTCCACGATCATCAGCCTCTGGCTCGCCGACGGGACGAACTACCCGGGCCAGGACGACCTGCGCGACAGGCATGCGCGGCTCGCGGCGGGGCTCCAGGAGCTCTACGACCTGCTCGCGCCGGGAATGCGCCTGCTCGTCGAGTACAAGTTCTTCGAGCCCGGCTTCTACAGCACCGACCTCCCGGACTGGGGGACGGCCGCGACGCTCTGCCGGCGCCTCGGCCCGCAGGCGCAGGTCCTCGTCGACACCGGCCATCATCCGCAGGGGACGAACGTCGAGCAGATCGTTGCGGTGCTGCTCGCGGAAGGGCTGCTCGGCGGCTTCCACTTCAACAACCGCAAGTACGCCGACGACGACCTCATCGTCGGGTCGATCGACCCGTTCGAGCTGTTCCGGATCATGCGCGAGATCGCTGCGGGCGGTGCAGAGAACGTGGCGTTCATGATCGACCAGGCGCACAACGTCGAGGGGAAGATCGACGCGATGATCCAGTCGGTCATGAACATCCAGACGGCGTACGCGAAGGCGCTGCTCGTGGACGAGACACGGCTCACCGAGGCGCAGCTCGCCGGCGACGTTCTCGGCGGCCACCGCGTCCTGCTCGACGCGTTCGAGACCGACGTGCGCCCGTTGCTCGGCCGGCTGCGCGCGCAGCTCGGCGTGGCCGCGGATCCGGTCGCAGCGTTCCGCGAAGGAGGCTACGGAGCCGCTCTCGCCGCCGAGCGCGGCACCTCCTCGGTCGCGAGCGCCTACGAGCAGCTCTGACGGTGGAGACGACCGGCTAGCGTGCGCATCGCCCTCTTCGCGACGTGCATCGGAGACACGCTCTTCCCGGAGGCATGCCGCGCGACGGTCGAGGTGCTGGAGCGGCTGGGCCACGAGGTCGTCTTCCCCGAGGAGCAGACCTGCTGCGGCCAGATGCACATGAACAGCGGCTACGCGCGCGACGCGGCGCAGCTGGGTCAGCGCTTCGCCGAGATCTTCCGCCCGTACGAGGCGGTCGTCTCGCCGTCGTCCTCCTGCGTCGGGACGGTGCGCGAGGTGCTCGGGATGGACAACGTCTTCGAGCTGTCGGAGCTGCTCGTGCGGCGGCTCGGCGTCGAGGACGTCGGCGCGTCGTTCGCGGGCCGCGTCGCGTACCACCCGACCTGCCACTCGCTCCGAGTTACACACGTGGGAGATGCGCCTCTGCGGCTGTTGCGCAACGTGCGGGGCCTCGAGCTGGTCGAGCTTCCGCGGGCCAACGAGTGCTGCGGCTTCGGCGGCACCTTCGCGATCAAGAACGCCGAGACGTCGAGCGCGATGCTCGCCGACAAGCTCGACGCGATCGAGTCGACCGGCGCCGAGTACTGCACGGCAGTCGACGGCTCGTGCCTGCTGCAGATCGGCGGCGGGCTCTCGCGGCGCGGCTCGGCCGTGCGTCCCCTCCACCTGGCCGAGATCCTCGCGTCGACGTGACGAGCTTCCCCGAAGCGGCGCGCGTCGAGCTGGCGAACGTCCAGCAGCGGACGAACCTGCGCAACGCGACCGACACGATCCGCGCGAAGCGGGCGAAGGTCGTCGAGGAGCTTCCCGACTGGGAGGACCTCCGCGAGGCCGGCAGGGCGATCAAGGCCGACGTGCTCGCGCACCTCGACGAGTACCTGCTGCAGTTCGAGGCGGCGGTCGAGGCGGCGGGCGGGTTCGTGCACTGGGCCCGCGACGCCGCCGAGGCGAACGCCGTCGTCGCAGGCGTCGCCCGTGCGCACGGCGTGGACGAGGTCGTGAAGGTCAAGTCGCTGACGACGGACGAGACCCGCCTGAACGCGGCACTCGCCGAGGTCGGCATCCACGCGCTGGAGACGGACTTCGCGGAGCTGATCCTCCAGCTCGACGGCGACTGGTCGTCGCACATCCTCGTCCCGGCCATCCATCGCAACAGGGCGGAGATCCGCGATCTCTTCGCGCGGACGATCGCGCCCGGGATCGTCTCCGACGACCCGCGCGACCTCGCCGAGGCGTCGCGGGTCTACCTGCGCGAACGGTTCCTCACCGCGCGCGTGGGCGTCAGCGGCGCGAACTTCGGCATCGCCGAGACGGGCACCGTCTGCGTCGTCGAGTCCGAGGGCAACGGCCGGATGTGCACGACCCTTCCGCCCGTGCTCGTGACGATGCTGGGGATCGAGAAGCTCCTGCCCCGCTTCGCAGACCTGGAGGTCTTCCTGCAGCTGCTGCCCCGCTCTGCGACCGGCGAGCGGATGAATCCGTACACGTCGCTCTGGACCGGCGTCGCAGCCGGCGACGGGCCGCAGGAGTTCCACGTCGTGCTGCTCGACAACGGCCGGACGCGCGTGCTCCGCGACGAGGTCGGCCGCCAGGCGCTCCACTGCATCCGCTGCAGCGCCTGCCTGAACGTCTGCCCCGTCTACTCCCGCGTGGGCGGGCACGCGTACGGCTCCGTCTACCCGGGCCCGATCGGGGCGATCCTGACGCCGCAGCTGCTCGGGATCGAGAACGCGTCCTCGCTCCCCTTCGCGTCGAGCCTGTGCGGCGCGTGCTACGAGGTCTGCCCGGTCAAGATCGACATCCCGAAAGTGCTGCTGCACCTCCGCGCGAAGGCCGTCGAGGCCAAGGCTCCGGCCGCGGAGCGCGCGCTGATGCGCGGTGTCGCCTGGGTGTTCGGGCGGCCGTGGCGGCTGTCGGCGGCCCAGCGGCTCGGACGCCTCGGGCAGCGGCCGCTCGTGCGGGCGGGCGCCATCCGGCGCCTGCCTCCGCCCCTCTCCAGGTGGACGCGCACGCGCGACCTGAGACCGGTCGCCGCCGAGAGCTTCCGCTCCTGGTGG
>Ga0265318_10000295_pt1 | contig 40766 bp, 36 predicted proteins | sample 4821metaG_FD_192431 | JGI IMG/M metagenome (GOLD analysis project Ga0265318, IMG submission 192431) | Rhizosphere microbial communities from Carex aquatilis grown in University of Washington, Seatle, WA, United States - 4-8-21 metaG | ecosystem: Host-associated > Plants > Roots > Rhizosphere >... | reverse complement strand
TTGGGCTTGGGCTTGGCCTTGGGCTTGGGCTTGGGCTTGAGCGTTGGCCGGAGCAGCGTGGCCATGGCGCTGCCGAGTTCGGCGGGGGAGCGGACCGTGCGCACACCGGCCGCCTCCAGCGCGCGATACTTGTTCGCCGCGGTGCCCTGGCCGCCGGCGATGACGGCTCCGGCGTGTCCCATGCGCTTGCCGGCGGGAGCGGTGACCCCGGCGATATAAGCGACGACCGGCTTGCTGACGTAGCGACGGATGTGCTCGGCCGCCGCCTCCTCGTCGCTGCCGCCGATCTCGCCGACCATGATGATGCCCTCGGTCTGGGGGTCACGTTCGAACAGCTCGATCACGTCGATGAAACTCATGCCGCGCACCGGATCCCCGCCGATGCCGACGCAGGTGCTCTGACCCAAGCCGTTGTTGGTAGTCTGGAACACGGTCTCGTAGGTCAGCGTGCCGGAGCGCGAGACGATGCCGACGCAGCCCTTCTTGTGAATGAAGCCGGGCATGATGCCGATCTTGCATTCCCCCGGCGTGATGATGCCCGGGCAGTTCGGACCGATGAGCCGCGTCGCTGAGCCGCCGAGCACGGACTTCACGCGCACCATGTCATTGACCGGTACACCCTCGGTGATGCAGACGACCAGCTCGATCCCGGCATCGACCGCCTCGAGGATCGAGTCGGCTGCGTACGCGGCCGGTACGTAGATCATGCTGGCGGTCGCGCCCGTGGCGCGTACCGCGTCGCGCACCGTGTCGAACACCGGCAGCCCCAGATGCTGTTCGCCGCCGCGTCCGGGAGTGACGCCCCCCACCAGCCGCGTGCCATACGCCAGGCACTGCTCGGAATGGAATGTGCCCTGCTTGCCGGTGAAGCCCTGGCAGAGCAGTTTCGTACGCTGATTGACCAGGATGCTCATGGTCGTGGATTCCTGCCGGGTTCGGGAGCTGTACGGGCCGCCGCGACGACCTTGCGCGCCGCGTCCGTCAGATCGCTCGCTGCGATGATCGCGAGGCCGCTGCGCCCGAGCTGAGCGCGTGCCTGCTCCGCGTTGGTGCCTTCGAGGCGCACGACGACCGGCACCTTCACACCGACGTTCTGCACCGCGTTGATGATGCCATCGGCGATCAGATCGCAGCGCACGATCCCGCCGAAGATATTCACCAGGATCGCCTTCACGTTCGGGTTGCTCAGGATCAGCTCGAACGCGGCGGTCACGCGCGCCGCGGTGGCTCCGCCGCCCACGTCGAGGAAGTTCGCGGGCTGCCCGCCGTGCAGCTTGATCAGGTCCATGGTTGCCATCGCGAGCCCGGCGCCATTGACCATGCAGGCGATGTTGCCCTCGAGTGAAACGTAATTCAGGTCGTGCTCGCTGGCGCGCTGTTCCATCGGATCCTCCTGTCCCGGATCGCGCAGCGCCGCGAGCTTCGGGTGACGGAACAGCGCATTCGCCTCGATGTCGAGCTTGGCATCCAGCGCTAGCAGGCGGCCGCGCGTGGTCACGATCAGCGGATTGATCTCGATCAGGCTCGCATCGTTCTCGATATACAGGCGGTACAGTCCGAGCAGGATCGACTGGAACTGCTCGACCTCTTTGCCCTTCAGGCCGATTCCAAAGGCGAGCTGCTTGCACTGGAAGGGCTGCAAACCGGCGGCCGGATGCACGGTCACCGACAGGATCTGCTCCGGGTGCGTTGCCGCGACCTCCTCGATGTCCATGCCGCCGGCGCTCGAGGCGATCACTGCTATGCGGCCCCGGTCGCGATTGAGCGTGAGACTCAGGTACAGCTCCCGCGCAATATCCGAACCCGACTCGACGTAGACGCGCTCGATCGGTAGGCCGGCCGCTCCGGTCTGACGGGTCACGAGCCGCTGGCCGAGCATCGCCGCGGCAGCCGCGGCCACGGCTTCAGGGTCGTGGGCAAGCTTGACGCCGCCGGCCTTGCCGCGCCCTCCCGCATGGACCTGGGCCTTCACGACCCAGAGCTTGCCGCCGAGCGCGCGTGCCGCATCGGCCGCGGCCGCCGCACTGTCGGCGACACGCCCGTGCGGTACCGGGATCCCATAGTCGGCGAGAATTTTCTTCGACTGGTACTCGTGCAGGTTCATCGGCGACCATCCGGCGACGGAAAAGTCCCGGATTGTCGCGGAAACCGAGGCGGGAGGCCAGAAGGCCCCGGCGACGGACCAGCGCCCGCCTATTTCACGCTATAGCCGCGTGCTTCCAGGCAGGCGGTTATCGCTCGCCGGTACTGTTCACGGCGCTCGGCGTTCTCGGTGGGCCCGACGGCTCCATCCGGCTGCGTCGGATCGTAGCCGGTCTGGCCCTTCGACCAGCTATGGCATTCGTAGCGATCCGCGGCCTGCTGGGTCTGGCTCTGGCCGTTCCTCGGGTACACGTAGAAGTCGTCGGCCGCGGCAGGCGGCGCACCCGGCGGCACGGCTTCGGGAGCGTCCGCCCCTGGCGGCGGATCGACGACGGCGTAGCCGTTCAGGTCGGGACGCCAGCCGTAGTAGACATCGTCCGCGTAGTAATAGGGCACGCCACCGAACCACAGCGTCGAATAGAACGGCGGCAGCACCGAGACGGTCAGGCCTATCGGAGGCCGCGCCACGACGAACCCTGCAGGGCCCGGCGCGTACCAGGCGCCACCACTGAAGTAATAGCGCCGCCCGTCGTGCCAGCTGTAGGCCCGATAGCCATCTGGCAGCGTCCGAATGACGGTGCCCGGAGCCGGGTAGTAGTGCCCATGCTCGTAACGGTTGTCGAGCACGAAGCCGCGCCCGTCGCGCTGAAACGGCTGGTGTTCGCCGTGCCAGTCGCGTCCTCCGTGCCCTTCATCGCGCCCGTGCCCTTCATCGCGCCCGTGCCCTGCGTCGTGTCCGTGCTCGTCGTGCCGGTCACGGTCCTGCGCATGGGCGATCCCGGCCAACCCCGACGCTGCGCCGAGGATCGCGACAGCGGACCACAAAGCGGTACGCATGCTGAAGGTGTTCATGGCTGTAGCTCCTTGAGGGCTGATGCGCTCAACCGGTCCTGTAGCCGCGGGCCTCGAGACACGCGCCGATGGCGCGCCGGTAATTCGAGCCGCCCGACGCATTCGCGTCGTAGCCGCGATCGTAGGCCCGCTGTTCCGCACCGGCCTGGGCCTGCGCCTGCGCGTCCGTGGAGGCACCAAGCGCGGCGCCCGTGAGACCCCCAGCGACTGCCCCGAACCCCGCATCGCGCGGGCCAACGAGTACCGAACCGATGATCGCCCCGGCTATTGCTCCGATCGCTGTATTCGCGCCCGGCGGCGTGGCAGGCTGGACGACTACCCGCTCGCTGGTGCTGGCGCCCGGTCGGCTCGGATCGTAGCCGGACTGCTGCACCGCCCAGACGTGACATTCGTAACGGTCGCGTTCCGTCTGCTCGGGACTCTGTCCCTGCGCCGGGTACAGGATGATGCGCGGCGGCGCGACCTGGGTCTGCACCACGGTGCGCTCTGGAGGAGCCGTGACGCAGGCGGCCAGCAGCAGCGACACCAGCGCGAGACTTCCGGTCGACATTCGGAACCACGACGCTCGAAAAAATTCGCGATTTCGCATAATGGCTCCCAGAAACGCACCAGTTCGGCCAGGGTTGACGTACCCGCCACAGGTTAGAGTGGGGCTATCGGCAACAGTTTCAATGCTACCTCGATGTTCCGCATGAATGACCGCGCCGCGTCGTCCGCGCCCGAGTCTGCGTCCCGGAGCTACGGCGGCCCGCCTGGGCCGCTGCTGTCGCCCGCGCCGTCGGGCGAGCTTGGGCGGCCGCCAGCGCAGAGCGACCTGTTCCGGCGCATCATTGGCCTGGCCAATCTGTACCGTCTGCTGCTGCCGCCGCTACTGTATGCGATCCTGCTCGCAACCAGCCCGGCCCCGACCCTCGGGGGCCTGCACCCGCGACTGTTCATCGTCATCTGCGTGATGTACTGGGTATTCGGCGGCCTGCTGGCGTTTGGCGCCCGCGGACGCTGGACCTCCGTGCAGCTGCGCGTGCTGGTGGACACCACGCTCGATACGGCGGCGATCGCAGGCCTGCTCTATTGCAGCGGGGGCATCGGCAGCGGACTGGGGATCCTGCTGGTGATCCCGGTCGGCTCGATGGCACTGCTGGCCGAGGGTGTCGGCGCACTCGTGGTGGCCGCCATCGCAGCGCTCGGCCTGCTCGGGCAGCAGATTCTCTCGGTGGCTACCGGAGGCGCGCCGGCCAGCGACTATCCAGCCGCCGGCATCCTCGGCGCAGTGGTGTTCCTGGTCGCGCTGACCGCCTGGCCGGTATCGAAGCGGCTGCGCGAGAGCGAGGCCCAGGTGCGCCGCGCCGAGCTGGATCTGGCCAACCTCGCGCAGCTCTCGCAATACATCGTGCAGCACCTGCGCGAGAGCATCCTGGTACTCGATGCGGCCGACCGGATTCGCCTGATCAACGAGTCTGCCGCGCAGCTGCTCGGCGACGCGCTGGCGGTGCCGGGCGCGCTGATCGGCGAAGTCGAGCCGCGGCTGCTCTACCTGCTCGAGACCTGGCGCGGGAATGACACCGCGATCCTGCGCAGCGCCGGCGGCACCTTCGTTTCCGCCGACGGGGCGCGCGTGATCCGGCCGCACTTCGCGCCGCTCGGCAACAGCGATCCCGCCCCGGTCATCGTGTTCCTGGAGGACACGGGCGAGATCGCGGCCAAGGTGCAGCAGACCAAGCTCGCGGCACTGGGCAGGCTCTCGGCGAGCATCGCGCACGAGATCCGCAACCCCGTCGGGGCCATGAGCCACGCGGCGCAGCTGCTGGCCGAGTCTCCGGTGCTCGGCCGCGAGGACCGGCGGCTGACCGAGATCATGCAGGCGAATTCCACGCGCGTGAGCGGCATCATCGACAACGTACTGCAGCTCTCGCGGCGTGAAGCGCCGCGACCGCAGCGGCTGATGCTCGCCGACTGGGTGACGCGCTTCCGCGAGGAATTCTGTGCGACGCTTCAACTTCCGGGCCACTGCCTGGTCCAGGACGGTGCCTCCGAGGACGTCGAGGTGCGGATCGACGGCAGCCAGCTGCATCAGATCTTCTGGAACCTGTGCCAGAACAGTGTCGCGCACGCGCTGCCACATGCCGGCCAGACGCCGATCGAGCTGCGTTTCGGGCGTCTCGGTGGGGTGGGTCGCCCGTTCCTGCAGGTCGCCGACCGGGGGCCGGGTATTTCGACCACCGACGTCGAACGCATCTTCGAGCCGTTCTTCACGCGTGCTCCGGGCGGCACGGGGCTCGGGCTGTTCCTGGCGCGTGAGCTGGCCCAGGCCAACGGCGCCACCCTGCTGTACGAGGCGCGCGACGGCGGCGGCAGCATCTTCCGTATCGTATTTGCGGACCCAGACCGTTGGACCGGGGCCTATTCCTGAGATACTTGCGGCGCATGACAGCCGCGCCGACCGTACTGATCGTCGATGATGAGCCAGACCTCATAGAGCTGGTATCCCTGACCCTCGGGCGCATGAGCCTGCAGACCGCGTCCGCCTCGAACCTCGAGGGCGCGCGCGCCCAGCTTGCGAGCCGGCGCTTCGACCTGTGCCTGACCGACATGCGGCTGCCGGATGGGGACGGCCTGGATCTGGTCGCCTACATCCAGGAACACCACCCCGACCTGCCGGTGGCTGTCATCACCGCACATGGCAACGTCGAATCGGCGGTCCGAGCCCTGAAATCCGGCGCCTTTGATTTCGTCTCCAAGCCACTCGACCTGGGCGTGCTGCGCAAACTGGTCGCGACCGCGATCAAGCTGGTCGAGCGCACCGACTCCGCCAGCGAAGCAGCCGCGGCCGCAGCTGCCCTGCCGGCCCAGGGGCCGCGCCTGATGGGCCACTCGCAGATCATGAGTTCGCTGCGCGAGTTGATCGCGCGCGTTGCGCGCAGCCAGGCCCCCGTGCACATCAGCGGCGAGTCGGGCACCGGCAAGGAACTGGTGGCACGGCTGGTCCACGCCAGCGGTCCGCGGCACGACAACTCCTTCGTTCCGGTGAACTGCGGCGCGATCCCGTCCGAGCTGATGGAGAGTGAGCTGTTCGGCCACAAGCGCGGCAGCTTCACCGGCGCGATCGCCGACAAGAAAGGGCTCGTGCAGAGCGCCGAGGGCGGCACGTTGTTCCTGGACGAAGTCGCCGACCTGCCGCTGCACATGCAGGTCAAACTGCTGCGTCTGATCCAGGAGAAGACCGCGCGGCCCGTGGGCGAGCAGCGCGAGGTGCCGGTGGACGTGCGCGTACTGTCCGCGACGCATAAGAATCTCGCCGAGCTGGTGGCTCAGGGCCGCTTCCGCGAGGACCTTTACTACCGGATCAACGTGATCGAGCTGCGCGTGCCCGCGCTGCGCGAGCACCGCGAAGACATCCCGGAACTGGCCGAGGCGATGCTGCAACGCCTCTCTGGCCGGCTCGGACTGGCGGCGCCGCGCATCAGCCCACCGGCGCGAGCGGCGCTGGAGCGCTATGGATTCCCGGGCAACGTGCGTGAGCTGGAGAACATCCTGGAGCGGGCGACGGCGCTGTCGGTATCGGGCATCATCGAGGAAGCGGACCTGCAGCTGCGCGCCGGCAGTTTGCCCGGAGCGCCGGCGGCCAACGCGGCTCCTGCTGCGGCGATCAGCACACACATGCCGACTCCCGGCGCCGATGCGGCTGGAGCACTCGGCGAGCATCTCGAAACCATCGAGCGCGAGGCGATCATCAAAGCGCTCGAGCAGACACGCTACAACAAGACTGCCGCGGCGAAGCTGCTCGGCATGAGCTTCCGCGCGCTGCGCTATCGGGTCAAGAAGCTCAAGATCGAATAGCGGCTCAGAAGCGCAAGCCCACCGTCAGCGGCCAGTACTCGATCGGCGTCGGCGTCTCGACCCGCCGGTACTGGGCCTCGATGAACCAGCTCTGCGCCCAATACAGCGGGAACTCCATGCCGACGCCGGCATTCCAGGACAGGCGCGTCGCACCATAAAGGTCACCGTAGTCGTAGCCGCAACCGTAATGCGGATCACAGCCGCCGGCATAACCACCGTCGAAATAGCGGTCCGAATGCAAGCGCACATAGGCGAAGCCGACCTGTCCGAGCGCGTAGAGATGCGCGCGTGCGGTCCATGGGATGCGCATGACGCCACCAATCGCCCCTGAGGACACCGTGCCTACCCCGCGACCAAAGCCGGCCGTGCCGGGTTCGAGACCGTTGCCGGCGTAGTTGCCATTGGCGGCGTAGGCGCTGTAGCTCACGTCAGCGCGCACGCCGAGCGCCCCCGCGTCCGGAAAGTAGCTGAACCCTCCCTCCACGAGCCAGCCGCCGTCGAGGTAATCAGAGGTGGTCCCGCTGGTATTGCTGAATCCCGTCGCGACATGCCACTGGGCCACATCAGAATGTACGCCACCGTACGAACCGTAGCCCTGGGCCTGGACCAGCGCCGCGGATCCAAACAGGCCGCCTGCCAGCGCAAGGAGCGCGAGCGCGATTCGAGAACGAGAGATTGGCATGAACGCTTCCTGTTGCGACACCGCAGAGTTTGACAATAACGCGGCACCGCGCGCACCGACTGACATGAGGCTTGGAGTGCTGGAAAACAAGGATGTTCCGAAGCGCGCAGGTCTTACCGACTGCCGCGCGAGCGTTTAGAATGTCGCACAGAAAAGACCGATGCCTGGATCGGGCGCCGTGGTGGGGTGCGTCCCCCGGGCCGTGTGACACGGCGAGCATCAGAAGAAACACGCTCGGAGATTCGAACCCAATGAAGGCAACTCAGAACGGCTTCACGCTGATCGAGCTGATGATCGTGGTCGCGATCATCGGCATCCTGGCCGCGATCGCGATTCCCGCCTACCAGGACTACACCGTGCGCTCCAAGGTCACGGAGGGCATCAATCTCGCGGGCGCGGCGGAGACCACGGTCGCCGAAGGATGGCAATCCGGTGATGTCGCCGGGCTCGCAGCGGCCGCCGGATCCTTCACCTTCGTGCGCACCAAGTACGTCAACAACATCCAGATCGATCCGGCCGATGGCCACATTACCGTTACCTACCGGACCACCGCGGGCGCTGTCCCGCAATTGCTGGCCGGAGGGGGCGGCAACCAGATCACCTTGACGCCGAGCATCGGCGGCGCGCAGCTCGTCGCGGGCGCCGTCGGCAACATCGACTGGGCCTGCGCGTCGGCAACCAACGCGACGGCAACCTCCAACAATCTGTTCGTCGACCCACCGGGCAACCCGGTGCTCGCCAATTACGTGCCGACCCAATGCAAGTAGGCGCCGGCGCGGGCTCGCTACGCGGCTGACGATACGCGTCACATTCTGACCCGAAGCGGCACGCTGTCGCCGGGTGGGGCCAGTGCTTAAGTCAAGGCGCCGTTTCTTCCGCTGGCGTCCCGAATAAAATCAAACACTTGATCGGGCACGGCATGCTGGCATGCCGATTGCTTCTTCTAGTCCAGCGGCTGCACGGCCGCAGCCCCTCAACATACGGAGTCTCCTGCGCCATGAAGAAGCTTCAGAAAGGTTTTACGCTGATCGAGTTGATGATCGTCGTCGCGATCATCGGCATCCTGGCCGCGATTGCGATCCCGGCCTATCAGGACTACACGGTGCGTTCGAAGGTCACGGAAGGTATCAACCTCGCCGCGGCCGCCGAAACGACCGTCTCGGAAGGCTGGCAGTCGGGTGACATCGCGGGCCTGAATGCCGCGGCGACCGCCTGGAACTTCACTGCGACCAAGTATGTGACCGCCATTACGATCGCCCAGAACACGGGTCTGATCACGGTCACCTACAACAACGGCGCGGGTGGCATACCGCAGCTTGCGGCGGCCTACACGATCACGTTCCAGCCGAACATCGGCGGCGCCGCCCTCGTGGCCGGTGCGGTCGGTAACATCGACTGGGCCTGTTCGTCGGCGACGCATGCGACGGCGACGTCCAACGGTCTGACCGCGACCGCCGGCACGATGCCCGCCAAGTACGTCCCGACGCAGTGCAAGTAAGGCCTGCCTGACGGACCCTTCCGGATCCCGATATTCAGGATCCGGAAATCCACGGAAGCCCCTCTCCGGAGGGGCTTCTTCTTTTGGGAAGCCAATCACGCAGACTCGCGGGCCGATATGCAACCATTGGACGGCATTTGACATTGCCGGAGCATGCCTCTTAGATAGGCCTGCTCGTTTCACTGCGTTTGCATTTAGGGGCCGGGCACAGCGCTAAGTACATGAACGATAACGTTTCTTTGGCGATGAGCTCGTCCCGGTCGAACCTGGGGGGTCTGCCCCAGCGCCTGGTCATGGACGGCGTGGTCGATGAGTCCGGAATGCACGCCGCCCTGCAGGCCGCGTCGGAGAAGAAGACCAGCTTCGTGACCCAGCTGGTGCAGGCCGGGACCGTCCGGGCGCGCGACATCGCGATCGCCGCGGCGGCCGAGTACGGTGTACCGCTGTTTGACCTCGATGCGCTCGCCATCGACCTCGACGCGGTCCGCAGCGTGTCCGAGAAGCTGCTGGCCAAGCATCGCGTGCTGCCGCTGTTCCGCCGCGGCAAGCGCCTGTTCGTCGGTGTCGCCGACCCGACCAATCAGCACGCCATCGATGAGATCAAGTTCCAGTGCGGCATGTCGGTCGAGGCGATCGTCGTCGAGGACGACAAGCTGCAGAAGCTGCTCGACAAGGCGATCGACCAGGTCGACACCTCGATGCCCAACCTCGGGGACGACGAGGGGGTCGATCTCGAGGCCCTCGAAGTCTCGGGTGGCGAGGAGGAAATCGGCGGCGACATCGCGCGCGATGACGTCGAAGACGCGCCGATCGTGCGCTTCGTCAACAAGGTGCTGCTCGACGCGATCCGCCGTGGCGCCTCGGACATCCATTTCGAACCGTACGAGAAGATCTTCCGCGTCCGCTTCCGGATGGACGGCGTGCTGCGCGAGATCACGCAGCCGCCGGTGCAGCTCACCGGCAAGATCGCCGCGCGCCTGAAGGTCATGGCGCGGCTGGACATCGCGGAGCGCCGGGTGCCGCAGGACGGACGCATCAAGATGCGCCTGTCCAAGACCCGCGCGATCGACTTTCGCGTCAGTTCCTGCCCGACGCTGTACGGCGAGAAGATCGTACTGCGAATCCTCGATCCCTCGCAGGCGATGCTCGGCATCGATGCGCTGGGCTACGAGCCGCTCCAGAAGCAGCTCTACATGAAGCACCTGGCCAAACCCCAGGGCATGATTCTCGTGACCGGACCGACCGGCAGCGGCAAGACCGTGTCGCTCTACACCGGACTGAACATCCTCAATCGCGAGGATACGAACATCTCGACCGCGGAGGACCCGGCGGAAATCAACCTGCCAGGCGTCAACCAGGTCAACGTGAACAACAAGGTCGGGCTGACTTTCGCGGCCGCGCTGCGCGCGTTCCTGCGCCAGGACCCAGACGTGGTCATGGTCGGCGAGGTGCGCGATCTCGAGACCGCGGAGATTGCGATCAAGGCGGCGCAGACCGGCCACCTCGTGCTCTCGACGCTGCACACCAACGATGCGCCCCAGACCCTCACGCGTCTGGTGGACATGGGCGTCAAGCCGTATGCGATCGCGACCTCGGTGAGCCTGATCATCGCGCAGCGGCTCGCACGCCGCCTGTGCTCGCACTGCAAGCAGCCGCTGGACGTACCGGCCGAGGCACTGCGCAAGGAAGGCTTCCAGGAGAGCGACATCGCCGCAGGCATCAAGGTGTATGGCCCCAAGGGCTGCGGCAATTGCACCGAGGGCTACAAGGGCCGGGTCGGCATCTACCAGGTCATGGAAGTCTCCGATGCGCTCGGACGCATCATCATGGCGGGCGGCAATGCGATCGACATCGCCGACCAGGCGGCGAAGGAAGGAGTCTGGGACCTCCGGCGCTCTGGCCTCGAGAAAGTGAAGGCCGGCATGACCAGCCTCGAAGAGATCAACAGCGTCACCCTCGAGTGACCTCAAGCAGGACACCTGAACCATGGCGCAAGCAACAACTGCCGTCCGGACCGTCAAGCGCGACGTCGCCTTCCAGTGGGAAGGCATGGACAAGAAAGGCCAGCGCATCAAGGGACGCAGCGTCGCGCCAGACGAGGCCGCGCTCAAGACCGAGCTGCGCCGGCAGGGCGTGGTCGCGACCCGCATCAAGAAGCAGGCGCAGACCTTCAAAACCGGCGGCAAGGTCAAGGCCGAGGACATCGCGATCTTCAGTCGCCAGCTCTCCACGATGCTGGCCGCGGGGATCCCGCTGGTACAGGCCTTCGAGATCATCGGCAACGGCCACGACAAGCCGGCGATGCAAAAGCTCGTGCTCGAGATCAAGGCCGACATCGAGGGTGGCACGACGCTGCACGAGGCTTTGGCCAAGCATCCATTGTACTTCGACGACCTGTTCACGAATCTGGTCGAGGCCGGCGAGCAGGCCGGCGCGCTCGAGACGCTGCTGGACAAGATCGCGACCTACAAGGAGAAGAGCGAGTCGCTGAAGAAGAAGGTCAAGAAGGCGCTGTTCTATCCGGCCGCAGTGCTGGTGGTCGCCGTCATAGTCACGGTCGTGCTGCTGATCTTCGTGATCCCGCAGTTCGAGAGTCTGTTCAAGGGCTTCGGTGCCGACCTGCCGGCGTTCACGCAGATGGTGATCAACCTTTCCAAGTTCGTGCAGTCGAAGGGTATCTACATCGCGATCGTGCTCGGAGCCGGCGGCTATGCGTTCATCTATTTCAAGCAACGTTCGCGCAAGATGCGTCACTTCCTCGATCGGATCATGCTCAAATTCCCGATCATCGGCCCGATCCTGAACAAGGCCGCGATCGCGCGCTACGCGCGCACGCTCTCGACCATGTTCGCGGCCGGCGTGCCGCTGGTCGAAGCGCTCGATTCGGTCGCCGGCGCATGCGGTAACATCCTGTTCGAGGACGGCGTGCTCAAGATGCGCGACGAGGTCGCGACCGGTCAGCGGCTGCAGCGGGCCATGGAGAACACCGGCCTGTTCCCGAACATGGTCATCCAGATGATCGCGGTCGGCGAGGAATCCGGCTCGCTCGATACGATGTCGGGCAAGGTTGCGACCTTCTACGAAGAGGACGTCGATGCCGCGGTCGACAGCATGTCGAGCCTGCTCGAGCCACTGATCATGGCCATCCTGGGCGTACTGGTCGGCGGACTGGTGATTGCGATGTACCTGCCGATCTTCAAGCTCGGCTCCGTCGTCTAGGCGTGTCCGGCCTGCTGCCGCTGCTGGCGCAGTCGCCGGCGCTGTTCATCGCGCTCGCGGCGCTGCTGGGCCTGCTGGTCGGCAGCTTCCTGAACGTCGTGATCTATCGCGTTCCGATCATGCTCGAGCGCCAGTGGCGCGCCGAATGCGCGCAGTTCGCTGATGCGTCCGGCACCGCCCCCACTGCGGCCACGCCGGCGGTGCCGGCCGCGCGATTCAACCTGCTCGTGCCCGGCTCGAGTTGCCCTGCCTGCGCGGCGCCTATCCGCGCCCACCAGAACATCCCGCTACTGAGCTATGCCCTGCTTCGGGGCCGCTGCGCGCACTGCAAGGCGCCAATCGCCGCGCGCTACCCGCTCGTGGAGCTGTTCACTGGACTGCTGAGCGCGGCCGTCGCGTGGCGCTTCGGTTTCGGTGCGGCCGCTGCCTGCGCGATCCTGATCACCTGGTTCCTGATCGCGTTGACGTGCATAGACCTGGACCACCAGCTGTTGCCTGATGTGCTGACACTGCCGCTGCTGTGGCTGGGACTGGTCGCGAGCGCCACGGGACTGCGCTCGAACGGCCAGAGCCTGCCGGTCGATCCGGTCAGCGCCATCGCGGGTGCCGCGGTTGGCTACTTGAGTCTGTGGGCCGTCTATCATGCGTTCAGGCTGCTGACGGGCAAGGAAGGCATGGGTCACGGGGACTTCAAGCTGCTCGCAGCGCTCGGCGCCTGGCTCGGCTGGCAGATGCTGCTGCCGGTCGTCCTGCTCTCCGCCGGGGTCGGCGCTCTGGTCGGCATCGCGCTGATCGCGCTGCGGCGGACGCAGCACGGCACGCCGATTCCGTTTGGACCGTTCCTGGCCGGCGCGGGGTGGATTGCGATGCTTTGGGGTCCGGGGATCGTGCGCGTCTATCTCGGCCTGTACCGCTGAACCGATGCGCGTGGGCCTGACCGGCGGCATCGCGAGCGGCAAATCGGCCGTTTCGCAGCTGTTCGCGTCCCATGGCGTTCCCATCATCGACTCCGACGCCATCGCGCGCGCGCTGCTCGTGGAGGGCAATCCGCTGCTCGACGAAGTGTTCGCGCGCTTCGGCACCGATCTTGCGCGTCCGGATGGCAGCCTCGATCGGCCGCTGCTGCGCGCGCGGGTGTTCGCCGACAGTGCGACCCGCCACCAGCTCGAGCAGTTGCTGCATCCGGCCATCGCTGCGCGCGCGCAGGAGCTCGCTGGCGAGCTGACCGGACCCTATCAGCTGCACGTCGTGCCACTGCTGGTGGAATTCGGGCTCGGTCCGCGCTACGACCGCGTGCTGGTGGTGGATTGCCCGCCATCGCTGCAGCTCGCCCGGTTACTCGCACGCGACGGGATCACGCCGGCGCTGGCACACGCCATGCTCGACGCGCAGGCCCCGCGGGCGGCGCGCCTCGCGGCCGCCGACGACCTCATCCGCAACGAAGGCAGCATCGAGGCGCTGGCGCCGCAGGTCGCGAATCTGCATGCCCGATACCTGCTCCTGGCGGCTGCGGCAATCTCAAGCGTTTACGGCGGCGCCGGGCCTCAAGCACAATAGCCTGATGTCCGAGCCCGTCAGCATGCCTGCCGATCCCTCCGCACCGAACGCGGAGGCGGCGGCAGAGTCGGCGGTGTTCGAGCAGCCGCTGAACGAGCGCATGCGCACGTTTCTGCGACTGGACTTCCTGTACAGCCAGGCCGTCTACCACAACGAGAAGGCCAGCTCCTGGGGCAGCCGCGCGGCGGTCGACAGCCTGCTGGACATCCTGGCCATCATGACGCGCGGCGATCTGCGCGGCGACGTGCTCAAGGATCTCGAGCGCCACCTCGTGCTGCTCAACGATTTCCAGCACCGCGCCGGCATCGATACGGCGCGCCTGCGCGCGCTGATGGCAAACCTCGTGCGCCTGCGCACGGAACTGGCAGCGGTGGGCGCCTCCTGGCTGCAGCCGCTGCGCGATTCGGAGTTCCTGGCGGCGATCAAGCACCGCAGCGCGATCCCGGGTGGCACCTGCGAGTTCGACCTGCCAGACTACTTCTACTGGCTCAACCAGCCCTCGACGCTGCGCATCGAGGCCTTCGGCCGCTGGCTGACGTTGCTGCGCCCGCTATGCGACGCGATCGCCGAACTGCTCTGGCTCACGCGCCAGAACGGCCGCCCGCGCGAGGAGCTGGCGGTCGGCGGAGTGTTCACCGTGAACTTCGATCGCGACACCCCGTACCAGCTGCTGCGCATCAGTCTGCCGGCCAGCACACCGCTGTATCCGGAGATCAGCGGCAGCCATTACCGCTGCAGCCTGCGCTTCCTCACCTGGCACGGGATCGAACAGCGCCCCACCCAGACCGAGGCGGACGTGCCCTTCACGCTGATCTGCTGCCCCTGAAGTCGGAGTCGAAGGGCCGCCTCACCAGCCGCATGGCACCACAGCTGCTCTGTCCCACCTGCCGGCGCGCGCTCGAATGGTCGGAGGCTTTTCCGGAGCGCCCGTTCTGCAGCGCGCGCTGCCGCCTCATCGACCTGGGCGCATGGCTGGCCGAACGGCATGCGATCCCCGGCGAGCCGAGTGATGTGCTCGAGCCGCCGCAGGCGGCCGCTGATTCCGGCGAGGAGCCTTGAGTGCCGGGCAAACGCGCGAGTGCGGTGCCTACAGCTTGATCTTGCCGCCGCCCGGCAGCGGTCCGGGACCCGGCAGACCGCCTGCCACGTCCGGGACGACGATGCGCGAGGCGGACTCCCGACGAAATTCGCGTGCCTCGTCGATCGCCTGCTCGAGCGCTTCCCGCACCGCCGCGGGAAATTTCTGGATTGCCTCCTCGAGCGAGCGCGCCTCGATCTCGAACCCGAGCGGCAGCACGCCATTGGGGGTCAGCAGCTGGGTCTGTCCGGAATAGAGCACGGTACGGGCCGGGTCGGTAGTGCCATCGGGCAGCACCGGCACCAGCCGGCGGATCGTGCCGGCACGCCGGTCGGTGTAGAGGTCCTCCCGATACAGGTTGGCGCTGTCGATCTCAATTTCCGGCAGTCCGATGTCCTGGGCCATTCGCGTTTCACCTCGGTCAGATCAGGTGGGTAAGATCAGGGATCACACGCCCGTCAGCGCAAGCAGCGCCTCGACCACGGGCCGGTCGGCGACCAGCAGTTCCTCGCCGTGCAGCTGTGCCGTCGGCACCCATTTCAGCGGCTGGGCCTCGCGCCCGGACGGCTCGCCGCGAAACTCATCAACCACGAAGACCTCGAGCGCGACGCTGCGATCCCCGTAATCATGCCGCAACTGCAGCAGCGAATGACAGCGTCGCAGCTCGACGCCGAGTTCCTCCGCCAGCTCGCGTCCGAGCGCCTGCTCCGGGCTCTCCCCGGGGCCGATCTTGCCACCAGGAAACTCCCAGAATCCGGCCTGGTGCTTGCCCGGCGGCCGCTGCGCGATCAGCACGCGTCGCTGCGTGTCGAACAGCACGGCCGCGACCACGCGCAGCACCTCGGTCATGGGGTGCTGGCGAGCGCCCCGTGACAGTGCTTGAACTTTTTGCCTGAGCCGCAGGGACACGGCTCATTGCGTCCGACCTTTGGAATATCGCGCACGAACGGCGCCGCGAGCTCCGCCCCCGCGGCGCTCGCGGGTGCGCGGCCGGCAGGGGAGCCGGGGCTGGCAGGCTGCGCGGCGGCGGGCGGCGGGCTCGCCGCCTCCGGTGTGGCGGCCAGCAAGGGTTGGGCCTCCGCGTGCTGGGCCTGCAGCGCGCGCATCAGCCGTTCACGCCGCTCGGCCTCCTCGCGGTCGATCTGCTCCTGGGTGCGCACCTCGATCTTTGCGAGCACCGAGACCGTGTCGAATTTCACGCGCCCCAGCATCGCCTCGAACAGCCCGAAGGCCTCGCGCTTGTACTCGAAGCGGTAGTCCTTCTGCGCATAGCCGCGCAGGTGGATTCCCTGGCGCAGGTAGTCCATCGCTGCAAGGTGGTCGCGCCAGTGCTGGTCGAGCGTGCGCAGGATCACGTCGCGCTCGACGTGCCGCATCAGTTCCGGACCAGTGCGTTCGACCTTGCGCTCATAGGCCTGGCGCACCGAATCGCGCACCCGCTTGCGCAGCGCCGCCTCCTCGAGCTCCGGCTCCTGCTCGAGCCACGCGCGAGCGTCGAGCGCCAGGTTGAAATCCCGCCGGCAGGCCTCCTGCAGCCCCTCGAGGTTCCAGTCCTGCGGCACGCTGTTGGCGACCACGTATTCGTCCAGCAGGCCTTCGACCGCCTCGTCGAACATCTCGAGGATCGCGGCGCTCATGTCGGCAGTGCCCAGGATCTCGGTGCGCTGGTGATAGATCACTTTGCGCTGGTCGTTCGCGACGTCGTCGAACAGCAACAGCTGCTTGCGCGCATCGAAGTTGTGCGACTCGACCTTGCGCTGTGCCTTCTCGATCTGCCGCGTGAGCATGCCGCTCTCGATCACTTCGCCGGACTTCATGCCGGCGAACTGCAGCAGGCGCTTGGTGCGGGTCGGATCCCCGAAGATGCGCATCAGGTTGTCTTCCATCGACAGATAGAAGCGGCTGGAGCCTGGATCGCCCTGACGGCCGGAACGGCCGCGCAGCTGGTTGTCGATGCGCCGCGACTCGTGCCGCTCGGTACCGATGATGTGAAGGCCACCGGCACCCACCACCTGGTCGTGCCGCTGCTGCCAGGCGCTGCGTGCGGCCGCGCGTACGCCCTCGTCCGCGCTGTCGCCGAGCCCCGCGAGCTCGGCCTCCAGGTTGCCGCCGAGTACGATGTCGGTGCCGCGTCCGGCCATGTTGGTGGCGATGGTCACCGCGCCGGGTCGCCCGGCTTGTGCGACGATGTGCGCCTCGCGCTCGTGCTGCTTCGCATTGAGAACCTGATGGTCGATCTGCTGCTTGGTGAGCAGGCCGGACAGGAACTCCGAAGTCTCGATCGAAGTCGTACCGACCAGCACTGGCTGCGAGCGTTCGGCGCAGTCGCGGATGTCGCCAATGATCGCCTCGAACTTGTCCGGCTGCGACAGGTACACGAAGTCGGGATGGTCCTTGCGGATCATCGGCCGGTGGGTCGGGATCACGACCACCTCGAGCCCGTAGATCTGCAGGAACTCCGGTGCCTCGGTATCGGCCGTGCCGGTCATGCCGGCGAGCTTCTTGTACAGCCGGAAGTAGTTCTGGAAGGTGATCGAGGCGACCGTCTGGTTCTCCTCGCGCACCCGTACTCCTTCCTTCGCCTCGACCGCCTGGTGCAGCCCGTCCGACCAGCGCCGCCCGGGCATCGTGCGGCCCGTGAATTCATCGACGATGATGACCTCGCCGCCGCGCACGATGTACTCGACATCGCGCTTGTAGAGCGCATGCGCGCGCAACGCCGCGTTGAGGTGGTGCATCAGCCGGATGTTGGCGGTGTCATACAGGCTCTCGCCTTCGCGCATCAGTCCGGCCTCGAGCATCAGCCGCTCGACGTGTTCGTGGCCGGCCTCGGTCAGGTGCACCTGGCGCCCCTTCTCGTCGACCGAGTAGTCGCCAGGGCCGTCCTCGATCTGCTGTCGCGACAGGCGCGGCACGAGCGTGTTGATGCTGAGGTAGATCTCGGTACTTTCCTCCGCGGGGCCGGAGATGATCAGCGGCGTACGTGCCTCGTCGATCAGGATCGAGTCGACCTCGTCCACGATCGCGAACGCGAGGCCGCGCTGCACGCGGTCCTCGAGCCGGAAGGCGAGGTTGTCGCGCAGGTAGTCGAAGCCGAATTCATTGTTGGTGCCGTAGGTGATGTCGCAGGCGTACGCGGCACGCTTCTCGGTCGAATCCTGCCCGTTGCGGATCACACCGACGCTCATGTCGAGGAAGCGGTAGACCGGGCCCATCCAGTCCGCGTCGCGCTGCGCGAGGTATTCGTTGACGGTGACCACGTGCACGCCGAGCCCGGTCAGCGCGTTCACGTAGGCCGGCAGCGTCGACATCAGGGTCTTGCCCTCGCCGGTGCGCATCTCGGCGATCTTGCCTTCGTGCAGCACCGCTCCACCGATCAGCTGCACGTCGAAATGGCGCAGCCGAAGTGTGCGTCGCGCCGCCTCACGGACCACCGCGAAGGCCTCGGGCAGCAGCTGTTCGAGCCGCGTACCGTCCTTCAGGCGTGCGCGAAACTGCGAGGTCCTGGCGCGCAGCGCCTCGTCGGACAATCCCTGCAGCGCCGCTTCGTGGCCGGCAGCCTCCCGCACGAGCCGGCTGTAGTTCCTGATCAACCGCTCATTGCGGCTGCCAAATACGCGAGTCAGCGCCTTGAGCACGACCTGTCCTTTGAAAAAGTGTTCCGCATCAGCGACTTGAACGCATCAGAGGCGCCGCGGTGGGGTATTGTAAAGGTAGACCGGGCGGCGAAGTAGTCGTTCGCCGCTGATCGAGGGACAGCGCCGCTGCAGGCGACCGTCCGCGCAGGCAGTCCGTGCGAAGTGAAGTCTAGTGGCCGACGTAGGCCATCGGATCGATCTGACGGCCTTCCCGGAGCACCTCGAAGTGCACATGCGGGCCAGTGGAATGACCAGTCGAGCCCACGATCGCCAGCGCCTGGCCGCGCTCGACCTCCTCGCCTACGCTGACCAGCACCTGCTCGTTGTGCGCATAACGCGTGAGGTAGCCGTTGCCGTGGTTGATCTCGACCAGGTTGCCATAGCCCTCGCGCGGACCGGCAAAAGTGACGATGCCGGCTGCCACTGCCAGCACGTCGGCTCCGGCGTCACTGGCAAAATCGACCCCCTTGTGGAAGGCGTCCTCGCCGTTGAACGGATCGATGCGCTCGCCGAAATACGAGGAGATGTAGCCGTCGCGGACCGGGCGGCCTGAAGGCTTGATGTCGGCGGACAGTTCGCGGCCGGCAATCACACCCTCGAGCGAGGAAAGCTGAGCGCTTCGCACCTCGACCCGGCGTGCCAGATCATCGATCATCGCCGTCAGGTCCGGAACCTGCGGCTGGCGTCCGACGCTGTCGGAATCCGATCCGCCCTCGGGCGGATCGCTGTCGAAATCGAACTCGCGGCTATTGATGTTCGCCATCTGCGTGAGCTGCTTGCCGAGCGCGTTCAGCCGGATCACGTTCGCATTGATTGCGCCGAGGCGCACCGCGAGCGCGTCGACCCGGTCCTGGAGCTGGGATCGCAACGCAGCAACCTGCTCCTGCTCGGCCAGCAGAGCGAGGCCGGGATTGAGCAGGGCCACGCGCGCCATGCTGCGCTGCCCCAGCTGCAGCCCGAGCGCCAGCGCGCTTGCCAGCAGCCCGAGCGCCAGAATGCTGATGATCGTCAGCGTCACCGGGTGGGACAGGTTCAGGTGGCGGGCACGTCCGCGCCGCCGCGAGAAGAATATGACGTTCATAGCTGTCGCTCCGCCCTTACGGGGATCGAGCCGGCGCGCCGGCACGGCAATCTTGCGTTGGACCTGTCTTCCGGCGACTGTAGTGAAGGCTGAGCTACAGTGCGGACCGTCCGCAAGCGGTCCGGTGGCTCTTCCTTCCCGACCTGAGCCTCGTTTGCCCTCGATCGGTGCGAATGACTATGCACAAGAAGCCCCGGCATGACAAGAAGAGTGGCGCACGAAACGCCGACGATGGCGTGACGCAGTCGAATAAAACACTGAAAATCAATGATTTATTGTCAAAGCGGCCGGTACTCGCGCGTCTGACCGCGGCAATCCCGGCACAGCAGGCCTGGGTCGAGTGGTTGCGTGCCGAACTGCCGGCCGAATTGGCCGAACACGTCGTGAACGTGGTGCCGCGTCGCGCCGCCACGGCCGGCGACGCAACCGAGCTGGTGATTTTCGCGGACTCGGCCGCCTGGGGCACGCGCCTGCGCTATGCGCTCTCCGCGCTCGACGGGCGGATCCGTAGCCGTGATGCCGCCGTCGCGGGCTGGCTGGTCAGGATCGCGCCGGGGACACGCCAGGCTGCCGGGACTTGAGGCGCCAGACGCTCAGGATGCCAGGGCGGTGCTCGGTGCCGAATAGGCGGGCACGTAAGAGATCGGCGCCTGGTCGGAGCGCTCGAACACGACCTCTTCCCACGCCGTTGGATCGCGCAGCAGCGCCCGCAGCAGCGCATTGTTGAGCCCGTGGCCGGATTTGTGGCCGCTGAACTCGCCGATCAGGCTATGGCCCAGCAGGTAGAGGTCGCCGATCGCGTCGAGGATCTTGTGTTTGACGAACTCGTCCTCGTAGCGCAGACCGTCCTCGTTCATGACGCCGGTTTCGTCCAGCACGATCGCATTGTCGAGGGTTCCGCCCAGGGCGAGATTGTGCTTGCGCAGCGTCTCAATGTCGCGCATGAAACCAAAGGTGCGAGCCCGGCTGATCTCCTTCAGGAATGAGGTGGTCGAGAAATCCATGGACGCGCGCTGCAGCCGCCGTTTGAAAATCGGGTGGTCGAATTCGATCTCGAAATTGACCTTGAATCCCTCGAACGGATCGAAGCGCGCCCACTTGTCGCCGTCGGCGACAGCCACCGACCGGCGCACACGGATGAAGCGCTTCGGTGCCAGCTGTTCCTCGATGCCGGCGGACTGCAGCAGGAACACGAATGGCCCGGCACTGCCGTCCATGATCGGCACTTCCCCCGCGCTGACCTCGACGCAGGCATTGTCGATGCCGAGCCCGGCGAAGGCCGACAGCAGGTGTTCAACGGTCGATATGCGCGCCGCACCATTGACCAGGGTCGTGCCGAGTGTGGTCTCACCGACGTTCTCGGCACGCGCCGGGATGTCCACCGGCTCGTGCAGGTCCACACGACGGAAGCAGATGCCGGTGTCGACGGCTGCAGGCCGGACCGTCATCATGATCTGCTTGCCGGTATGCAGACCGACGCCCGTGGCCCGAATGGAGTTTCGCAGTGTTCGCTGGCCGACCATGGTGGGGGGTCTACAACCTCGCAGTTGCCGAGTCCGCGTAACCTAACACAGCGGCGACGGCTGGAGCCAACGGCCGCCACCTTCCTTCCGTCCGTCCGTCGATCCGTCCATCAATCGGCCTGGCGCCGCAGGAATGCCGGGATGTCCAGCAGATCCTCCGGTTCAGGCTCGGCACGAATGCCGTCCCCTACCGCGCGCTGGCGCACGATGGTCGGTCGATCGAGATTGCTGTAGTCGACCGGCCCGCGCTGCGGCTTCGGCAGCCGTGCGCCCTCGCGCGCGATCGCCTCCTCGCGCGCGGGCAGAGCGCCGCGTACCGTTGCGGCCGAGCGCGGGTACTCGAGGCGCGCGGCATGCGCCGCGACCGCAGCAGCCGTTGCACCTAAGCCCGTGGCCACCACCGTCACCCGGATCTGGTTGCTCATCTCCGGATCGATGACCGTACCCACCACCACGGTGGCATCCTCGGAGGCGTACTCCTTGACGATATTGCCGATCTCCTCGAATTCGCCGATCGAGAGGTCCAATCCCGCCGTCACGTTCACGAGGATGCCGTGTGCGCCGGCGAGGTTGATGTCCTCGAGCAGCGGCGAGGACACCGCGGCCTGCGCGGCCTGGCGTGCACGCGCCTCGCCGCTGGCGACGCCACTTCCCATCATCGCCATGCCGGTCTCGCTCATGACGGTACGCACGTCGGCGAAGTCGACGTTGATCAGTCCCGGCCGAGTGATCAGCTCGGCGATTCCCTGTACCGCGCCCTGCAGCACCTGGTTCGCTTCGCGGAACGCATCGAGCAGCGTGGTCGCCGGACCCAGCACCGTGAGCAGCTTCTGGTTCGGTATCGTGATCAGCGAATCCACGTTCTTGGTCAGCTCGGCGATGCCGTGCTCCGCGACCATCGAGCGCTTGTTGCCCTCCATCTGGAACGGCTTGGTTACGACTGCGACGGTCAGGATGCCGAGCTCGCGCGCGATCTGCGCGACCACAGGGGCCGCACCGGTGCCGGTGCCGCCCCCCATGCCGGCGGTGATGAACAGCATGTCGCAGCCCTCGATCAGCTCGATGATGCGGTCACGGTCCTCCACTGCGGCCTGCCGGCCGATCTCGGGGTCGGCCCCGGCGCCCAGTCCCTTGGTGATGTTGCAGCCGATCTGCAGCGAGGTCTTGATCTTCGAGGCCTTGAGGGCCTGCGCATCGGTGTTGATGCAGATGAAGTCCACGCCCTCGATTCCGGCCGACACCATGTGCGAGACCGCGTTGCCGCCGCCGCCTCCCACGCCGATCACCTTGATTACAGCGCTCTGGCTGTATGCATCCATCAGTTCAAACATAGTGGTCAGCTCCTTGCAGTGATCCTGTAATGCGAATGCGTCGCTCAAAAATTGCCCTTGAACCAGCTCTTCATGCGCTCGAAGACGTCGCCGGCGTGTCCGCCGCGGGCCGCCCCGCGGGCGCCGGCCGCGGCGTTCTCGCGCGCGTAGATCAGCAGCCCGACGCCGGTGGAATAGATGGGATTGCGCACCACGTCCGCGAGGCCGCGGACCTGGGCCGGCAGCCCGAGCCGCACCGGCACGTGGAAGATCTCCTCGGCCAGTTCGATGGCGCCCTCCATGCGGGAACTGCCGCCGGTGAGCACGACGCCGGCGGCGATGACTTCCTCGAGACCGCTGCGTCGCAGCTCCTCGCGAATCAGGTTGAACAGCTCCTCGTAGCGCGGTTCGACCACCTCGGCGAGCGTCTGGCGCGCGAGCCGGCGCGCCGGGCGGTCCCCGACGCTCGGCACTTCTATGCTCTCATCCGGATTGGCGAGCTGAGCCAGCGCGCAGGCGTAGCGCAGCTTGATGTCCTCGGCGTACTGCGTCGGCGTGCGCATCGAGACCGCAATGTCGTTGGTGACCTGATCGCCGGCGATCGGGATCACCGCGGTGTGGCGGATCGCGCCGGCGGCAAACACCGCGATATCGGTCGTGCCCCCGCCAATGTCCACGAGGCACACGCCGAGCTCCTTCTCATCATCCGTCAGCACCGCGAAGCTCGAGGCGAGCTGCTCGAGCACGACGTCCTCGACCACCAGGCCGCAGCGCTGCACGCACTTGACGATGTTCTGAGCCGCGCTCTCGGCGCCGGTCACGATGTGCACCTTGGCCTCGAGCCGCACGCCCGACATGCCGATGGGATCGCGGATGCCTTCCTGCCCGTCGATGATGAATTCCTGCGGCAGCACGTGCAGGATGCGCTGATCCGCGGGGATTGCGACCGCCTTGGCGGCGTCGATCACGTGCTCGACATCCCCGTGCGTGACCTCGCGGTCGCGGATCGCCACCACGCCGTGTGAGTTCAGGCTGCGCACGTGGCTGCCGGCGATTCCGGCATAGACGGCGTTGATCTCGCAGTCCGCCATCAGCTCGGCTTCCTCCACCGCGCGTGCGATCGACTGCACGGTCGACTCGATGTTGACCACGACCCCCTTCTTCAGGCCGCGCGAGGGCTGGCTGCCGAGCCCGATCAGCTCAATGGCGCCGTCGGCAGTTATCTCCGCGACCAGCGCCAGCACCTTCGAGGTGCCGATATCGAGGCCGACGATCACGTCCTTGCCGGCGCGCTTAGCCATTGCTGCGTACTCCGGGCGGCGTCGTGAGATGGGTCGCGCCGCCTTTCCACCCGACCGCGAACCCGTTGCCGTAGCGCATGTCGACGTAGGCGATGTCGGCCGCACGCTGGCTCACGAGTCGCGCCGCGGCGCGCACGAAGCGCTCGAAGCGCTGGTCCACCTGCGCGCGCCCGAGGCGCACCACGACTCCGTCATCGAGCGTGAACTCGAATGCGCCGCGAGCATCGAGCGCGAGCGTGACCAGTCGGAGCCCCGATTCCGTGAGCTGACCGGACACGGCAAGGAAGCGCGCAGTGACCTCCGCTTCGGTGCCATCGGGACCGGAAAGCTGCGGCAGCTCGGGTGGCACGAATCGCGCCTCGCTCAGGAACAGCTCGCCGCGTGCGTTGACGAGTCCGGCCCCGTTCCAGCGCGCCACCGCCGTCTGCTCGATGAGTTCGACCCGCAGTCCGCGCGGCCAGCTGCGCTGCACCGCTGCGCTCTCGACCCACGGCAGCGAGCGCACCGCGGCGCCGATCTCCGCCAGGTTCACGGTCACGAGACCGACGCCGGCGAGATGTCCGCGCACGACCTTCTCCACGTCCAGCGCCGAGACCCGCTGCAGCGGGCCGGTCACGATGACGCGCTGGATAGGCTGGTTGAGCAGCAGCCCGAGACCGGCGGCCATCAGCGCGACTACCGCAATGCCGGCGGCGCTCAACCCTATGCGTGACCAGTCGAGCTTCGGCCAGCGCCAGCGGCGTGGGGCCGCAGCGGCGCGGCGGCTATTGCGTCGGCGCTTCAGCACGGAGCCTCCGGCGCGCCAGTGCGGCTGCGGCACAGACTGGTCTCGAGCACGCGCCAGACCAGCTCCTCGAAATCGAGGCCGCTCGCGCGCGCGGCCATCGGCACGAGGCTGTGGGAGGTCATGCCGGGCACGGTGTTGATCTCGAGCAGCAGCGGCCGGCCAGTCCGGTCCATCATGAAATCCGCGCGCCCCCACCCGTCCGCACCGCAGGTGTCGAAGGCCGCCAGCGCGAGGCTCGCCAGGTGGGCCTCGGCTTCGGCCCCAAGTCCCGACGGACAGAAGTAGCGGGTGTCCTCGCGCAGGTACTTGGCCTCGTAATCGTAGAAGGCGCGCGGCGTCTCGATCCGGATGCTGGGCAGCGCCGCGCCCTGCAGGATTGCAACCGTGTACTCGGCGCCGGTGATCCACGGCTCCGCGAACACCACCGGGTCGAAGCGCCGCGCCACTTCCCACGCTGCGCGCAGCTGCCCGGCCTGCTCGACCCGCGCCATCCCGACACTCGAGCCCTGCGATCCCGGCTTGACGATCAGCGGCAGCCCCAGCTGCTCGAGCGCCAGGTCCAGATCTGCGCTCTCGCGCAGCACGACGAAATCCGCGGTCGGCACGCCGACCGCCTGCGCCAGTCGCTTGGTGCGCAGCTTGTCCATCCCGATCGCCGAGCCCAGCACGCCGCTGCCGGTGTACGGAATGCCGAGGAACTCGAGCGCACCCTGCACGGTGCCGTCCTCTCCGCCCGGGCCGTGCAGCGCGATCCAGACGCGCTCGATGCGCTCCGACAGCAGATCAGCTAGCGGCTGCGTGCCCGGGTCAAACAGCTGCGCCGCGACTCCGCGCCGCTGCAGCGCCGCGTGCACCGCGGTGCCAGTCAACAGCGAGATCTCGCGCTCGCTCGAGCTGCCGCCATACAGCACCGCGACCCGACCGAACTGTTCCGGCGTCGACACGCGGCGCATGAGCGTGACATCGTGCCGCAGACGCATCAGCCGCCGCTCCCCGCGCGCGCCAGCCCGGCCGGCGCGGATTCGCCGATGATCCGCACCTCGGGCTCGAGCACGACGCCCTGCAGGCGCTGCACGGTCGCCTGCACGTGCAGCACCAGGCGCTCGAGGTCACTCGCGCTCGCCTGGCCCTCGTTGATGATGAAGTTCGCGTGCTTCTCGGACACGACTGCGCCTCCGATGCGATGGCCCTTGAGTCCGGCGGCCTCGATCAGGCGCGCCGCGTGATCGCCCGGCGGGTTCTTGAACACCGAGCCGCAGCTCCATTCGCCGAGCGGCTGCGTCTGCGCCCGCCGTTCGGCGAGCGCACGCAGGCTCTCCGCCTGCTCAAGCCCGCGTGGCTCGAATTGCAGCTCCGCGGCGATGAACCATTCCGGCGCCGAGGCGTCCGCCGGCGCGCCAACCTGCCGGTAGGCCACCGTATACTCGCGCGCCTCGCGCGTGCGCCGCCGGCCGCGCCGGTCGATCGTCTCCACGCGGACGACGTGGTTCCAGGTCTCTTCGCCGAACGCGCCGGCGTTCATCGCGAGTGCTCCGCCCAGGGTTCCCGGGATGCCACCGAAGAATTCTCCCTGGGCGAGGCCCCAGTTCGCGCATGCGCGCGCGATACGCGCACAGGGCACGCTGGCCTCGCAATAGATGCGCGTCTGCGCCCGGCGGTCGATGCGCGTGAAGGCGCCAGGCGTCCCGATCACGACACCACGGATGCCGCCCTCCCGCACCAGCAGATTGCTGCCGAGCCCGACCCAGTACACCGGCACCTCAGGCGGCAGCGCACGCAGGAACGAGGCCAGATCGGCCACGTCGTGCGGCGTGAAGTACGCGTCCGCCGGGCCGCCGGCACGCCACGAGCTGTGCGCCGACATCGGCTCATCGAAGCGCACCCGCGCGTGGAACTCGGGGGGGATCTGCGCCCTCAAGGGACGGTCTCCGCCAGTTGTGCCGCCAGCTGCTGCGCGATCGCGCCGATGTGGCCGGCGCCCATCGTGACCACGACGTCTCCGTCCTGCAGTACTCCGCGTAGCGCGCCGGCGATCTGCCCGACGCGTTCGAGGAACACGGGCTCGACCCCGCCACGGCTGCGCACCGCGCGGCAGATCGCGCGCCCGTCGGCCCCCTTGATGCGCGCTTCGCCGGCCGCGTAGACCTCGGTCACGAACAGCACCTCGACCTCGCTCAGCACGCGGGCGAAGTCGTCGAGCAGGTCGCGCGTGCGGCTGTAGCGGTGCGGCTGGAATACCAGCACCAGGCGTCGCCCGGGCCACGCCTGGCGCAGCGCCTCGAGCGTCGCGGCGATCTCGGTCGGGTGATGTCCATAGTCATCGACGATGCTGACGCTGCCCTGCGCGAGCCGCGCATCGCCCATGTACTGCATGCGCCGCTCTATGCCCTGGAAGCCGGCGAGCGCACGGCCGATCGCCTCGTCCGGCACGCCCAGCTCGCTCGCCACCGCAATCGCGGCCAGCGCATTGCGCACATTGTGGGTGCCAGGCAGGTTGAGCATGACCGCCAGCGGCTGCGCGCGACCGGGGCGCGTGACCTGGAAGCGGGTACCGGCGCGCGTGCGATCCAGCTCGTGGGCGCGCACGTCGGCACCCGGGCGCAGGCCATAGGTCAGCAGCGGCCGACCGACGCGCGCGAGGATGCCCTGCACGTGCTCGTCATCGGCGCACAGCACCGCCAGTCCGTAGAACGGCAGGTTGTGCAGGAATTCGACGAAACTCTGCTCGAGCTTCGCGAAGTCGCCGCCGTGGGTGCCGAGGTGGTCGTTATCGATATTCGTGACCACCGCGATCACCGGCTGCAGGTGCATGAAGGACGCATCGCTCTCGTCGGCCTCCGCGACCAGGTAACGTCCGGCGCCGAGCCGCGCATTGGTGCCCGCGCTCTTGAGCAGGCCCCCGATCACGAAGGTCGGATCCTCTCCGCCCTCGGCCAGCACGCTCGCGATCAGGCTCGTGGTCGTGGTCTTGCCGTGCGTGCCCGCGACGGCGATCGATTCGCGGAAGCGCATCAGCTCGCCCAGCATCTCCGCGCGCGGCACGACCGGGACGCGCCGCGCGAGCGCCTCCTGCACCTCCGGATTGTCCGGCGCGACCGCGCTCGAGACCACGATCACGTCCGCATGCGCGACCTGTTCGGCGCGGTGACCGATGTGGATCACGGCACCGAGCCGTGCGAGCCGTTCGGTAACCGGATTGGACTTCAGGTCGGAGCCGGACACCCGGTAGCCGAGATTCAGCAGCACTTCGGCGATGCCGCCCATGCCGCTGCCGCCGACACCGACGAAGTGGATGCTCTCGATGCGGCGCATGCGCGCGTTGACGGGCAACGCGCGGCTCATGCGGCGGCTCCGAGACGCGACGCCCGCAGCAGCGCTACGCAGGCATCCGCCAGCTCCTGCGCGGCATGCGGACGGGCGAGCGCGCGAGCGCGCTCGGCCATCGCGAACAGCGGGCCGCGGCCGCGACACAGGGGCCTGAGCTCCTGCGCGAGTCGCTCGACGCTCAGTTCGCGGTCGGCGATCATGACTGCCGCGCCCTCGCGCACCAGGTACGCGGCGTTGCGCGTCTGGTGATCGTCCGTGGCGGCCGGAAACGGCACCAGCACCGAACCGACGCCGGCCGCAGCGAGTTCCGAGATCGTCAGCGCACCGGCGCGGCAGATCACGAGATCCGCCCACGAGTAGGCCTCGGCCATGTCCTCGATGAATGCATCGAGCCGCACGCGCACGCCGGCCTCGGCGTAGTAGCGCCGTGCCGGGTCGAGCCAGCGCTCGCCCGACTGGTGGCGCACCTCGAGCGGCACCTCGGCCGCGAGGCGCGCGAGTGCGAACGGGACGATGGCGTTCAGGTGGGCCGCCCCCTGGCTGCCGCCCAGCACCAGCACGCGCAGCGCGCCCTGGCGGTCCTTGAGTCGCTGCGCGGGCGGAGCGAGCTGCGCAATCTCGCGCCGCACCGGGTTGCCGACCACCTGCGCGTGCACGCGAGGCGCGAAGCTGCCCGGAAAGGCGGTGAGCACGCGGCGCGCGAGACGCGCCAGGCAGCGGTTGGTCAGGCCCGCGACCGCGTTCTGCTCGTGCACCACGAGCGGCCGGCGCAGCAGCCAGGCGGCCAGGCCCCCGGGGCCGGCGACGAATCCCCCAAAGGCGACGACGAGCGCAGGCCGCTGCCGGCGCATGACCAGCAGCGCCTGCGCCAGCGCGCGCGCGAGTCGCAGCGGCGCCATCAGCCAGACCAGCACCCCCTTGCCGCGCAGGCCCCCGATGTCGAGCCATTCGACGGGTATCTGCTCGGCCGGCACGATTCGCGCCTCGAGCCCGCGGCGGGTGCCGAGCCACACCACCTGCCAGGAACGCTCGCGCAGCTCGCGCGCCAGCGCGAGCGCGGGGAACACATGGCCGCCGGTACCGCCGGCCATGATCAGCGCCCGCGGCGCCGCAGTCGGGGGGCGCGCGCTCATGCGCGGCCCTCGCGCGTTGCGCGACGCACGCCGTGCGTGGTCTCGTAATGCACGCGCAGCACGATGCCGAGCCAGGCCATCGTCGTGATCAGGCTGCTGCGTCCGTAGCTCATGAGCGGCAGCGTCAAACCCTTGGTCGGGAGCACGCCCATGTTCACGCCGATGTTCACGAACGCCTGCGCACCCAGCCACAATCCAAACCCCGCGGCCAGGTAGCACGGGAACTTCAGTCCCGCCTCGTAGGCGCGGCGCGCGATCAGCAGCGCACGCCACGCGAGTGCGACGAACAGCGCGAGCGTGATCGCGACCCCCACCAGACCGAGTTCCTCCGCCAGCACTGCGAACAGGAAGTCCGTATGCGCCTCGGGCAGGTAGAACAGCTTCTGCACGCTCGCGCCCAGTCCGACGCCGAACCAGGCGCCGCGGCCGATCGCGATCAGCGACTGGGTGAGCTGGAAGCCAGTGTGATACGGGTCGGCCCACGGATCGAGGAACGCCGTCAGGCGGCGCATGCGGTAATCCGAGAACAGCACCAGCAGCGCCATCGAGCCGCCGGCCGCCAGCAGCATCGCGAGCACCCAGCGCAGCCGCGCTCCCGCCAGGAACAGCACGCCGAAGCCGGTCAGGAACAGCACGCTGGCCGCGCCGAAGTCCGGCTCGAGCAGCAGCAGCAGCGCGATCACCGCCAGCAGTCCGAGCGGTCGCGCGAGTCCACCGAAGCCGCTGCGCAGCGCTTCCTCGTACCGCACCGCGTAGCTCGCCAGGTAGATCAGCGTCAGCACGCGCGCGGCTTCGGAGGCCTGGAAGTTCAGGCCCGCGATGCGCAGCCAGCGTCGGCTGCCATTCACGAGATGTCCGAGCCCCGGCACGAACAGGGCCAGCAGCAGCGCGATGGCGACCCATAGCAGCGGCACAGCCGCCTGCTCGAGCCGCCGGGTCGGCAGCGCAAAACTCGCCGCCGCGGCGATCAGCCCGAGCAGCACCAGCACCAGCTGGCGCTCCAGATAGGCGAACGGATCGCCGTCGCGACCGGCAATCGTGATCGAGGCCGAGGTGACCATGATCAGTCCGAGCAGCACGATCGAGAGTGTCAACACCACCGTGGGCACGTCGAGCGCCGGCGGGCGCGTGCGCGCTTCGGGTGCGCCATCGAGGGTCGCCGCCGAGCTCATGCGACCAGCCTCTGCACGGCCTCGGCAAACACGCTGCCGCGGTGCGCATAGTTGCGGAACATGTCGAGACTGGCGCAGGCGGGAGAGAGCAGCACGGTCTCGCCCGGTCGGGCACGCTGCGCCGCGCGCTGCACCGCCTCCTCGAGGCTGCCGGCATGCTCGCACTCGCAGATGCCCGCGAGCGCATGCGCGATCACGTCCGCGTCGCGGCCGATCAGTGCGGCGTAGCGCACCTTGCCGTCGAAGGCCGCGCGCAGCGGCCGGAAGTCCTGGCCCTTGCCCTCGCCGCCGAGGATCAGCAGCAGTGGCCCTGGCAACCCGGACACGGCGGCCACGGTCGCCCCGACGTTCGTGCCCTTCGAATCATTGATGAAGCGCACGCCGCGCACCTCGGCGATCCACTGCGTGCGATGCGCGAGGCCCGGAAAGTTGCGCAGCTCCTCGAGCGCCGCGCCGGTCGGCAACGCCAGCGCCTCGGCCAGCGCGAGCGCCGCGAGGGCATTGGCGGCGTTGTGCGCACCGGAGATCCGCAATTGCGCGAGCGGCAGCAGCGGCTCGCCGCGCCGCACCAGCCAGGCGCCGCCACCAACCGCCTGCAGCGTGTAGTCCGCGCGGGCGCCGGCGCGCAGCGAGAAGCTCAAGCTCGGCTGTGCCTCCCGGACCATGGCGGGAACCCACGGATCGTCGAGGTTGACTACGGCCACTTCGCAGTGGGCGTAGATGCGCGCCTTGGCAGTCGCATAGCTGGCCAGGTCCGGATAGCGGTCCAGGTGGTCGGGCGTCACGTTCAGCACCGCGGCCGCCCTGAGACGCAGCGAGTCCGTGGTTTCGAGCTGGAAGCTCGAGATCTCGAGCACGTACAGCGCGGCGTCCGCAGCCAGCAGCTCGAGTGCCGGGGGGCCGAGGTTGCCCCCGGCGCGCACCGCGACCCCGGCACGCGCGGCGATACCCGCGAGCAGCGTGGTCACGGTGCTCTTGCCGTTGGTGCCGGTGATGCCGGCGACCGGCGCCGTGGCCAGGCGCGCGAACAGTTCGATGTCCCCGACGATCGGCACGCCGCGGGCGCGCGCAGCCTCGAAGAACGGACCGCTGGTCGCGACGCCCGGGGACACGACCACCAGATCGGCATCCGCGAGCAGCGTCGCATCGAGACCGCCGGTACGCACGTCAAGCACTCGGCCGCTCTGCGCGGCCAGTGCGCGCAGCGCCGCGAGTTCCGGCGGCGTGGTGCGCGTATCGGTGATCGCAACCGCGATGCCGCGCGAGAGCAGCAGGCGCGCCACCGACAGCCCGGTGAGGCCGGCGCCGACGACGAGCGCTCGCGCCGGCCCGCCGGCGAGCGCAACTGCGAGCGGATCGGAGCGGGAATGACCGTTCATCGCAGCTTCAGGGTCGAGAGGCCCGCGAGCACGAGCAGGAACGTGATGATCCAGAAGCGCGCGATCACCTTCGGTTCCGCCCAGCCCTTGAGCTCGAAGTGATGGTGGATCGGCGCCATGCGGAAGATCCGGCGGCCGGTAGTCTTGTACGAGGCAACCTGCAGGATCACCGAGGCGGTCTCGAGCACGAAGATGCCGCCCATCACGAGCGCGACGATCTCCTGGCGCACGATGATCGCGACTACGCCGAGCGCGGCGCCGAGCGCGAGTGCGCCGATGTCGCCCATGAAGACCTGGGCCGGATAGGCGTTGAACCACAGGAAGCCAAGGCCGGCGCCGCCGAGCGCGCCGCAGAAGATCAGCAGCTCACCGGCCTGCGGTATGGCGGGAATGTCCAGATAGTGGGCGAAGATCGCGTTGCCGCTGGCGTACGCAAAGATGCCGAGCGCCCCGGCAACCATCGCGGCGGGCATTACCGCCAGTCCGTCCAGCCCGTCGGTCAGGTTTACCGCATTGCTCATGCCGACGATCATCAGATAGGCCAGCGCGATGAAACCGAAGGCTCCGAGCGGCACGCTCACGCCCTTGAAGAACGGCACGAAGAAATCGGTCTCGGCGGGCACCTTCGCGCTCCAGTACAGCAGCGCGGCGGCGCCGAGCCCGAGCACCGACTGCCAGAAGTACTTCCAGCGCGGAATCAGTCCGCGTGAGTTGCCGACCACCAGCTTCAGGTAGTCATCGCAGAATCCGATCGCTCCGAACCCGACCGTCACGCCCAGCGTGATCCAGATGAAGCGGTTGCGCAGGTCGGACCAGAGCAGCGTACTCACGAGGATCGCGACGATGATCAGGGCACCGCCCATCGTCGGGGTCCCGGCCTTGGGCTGGTGCGAACTCGGGCCATCCGCGCGCACGACCTGCCCGATCTGGTGGTAGGACAACCGGGCGATCATCTGCGGACCGACCAGCAGCGCGATGCTCAAGGCGGACATCACCGACAGGATCGCGCGCAGCGTCAGGTAGGAGAACACGTGGAACACTGTGTAGCGCACGGCCAGCAGCTTGGCGATCCAGTACAGCAACGCTCAGGCGCTCCTACGCCGGTCCCGGTGCCACGAGCGCGTCCACGACGCGTTCGAGCCGGTTGCTGCGCGAACCTTTCACCAGCAGGCGCACATCGGCGGTCAGCTCGCCGTCGAGCGCGCGCGCCACCTCCGCGGGGGTATCGAAGCGCCGCGCCCCGGCGCCGAACGCGTCGGCCGCCAGCCCCGCGAGCGGTCCGAACGCATACAGGCGCTCAACGCCGAGCGAGCGCGCGAACTCGCCGATCTCCCTGTGACTCGCGTCGGCGAAGCCACCCAGTTCGGCCATGTCACCGAGCACGAACCAGCGCCGGCCCGGCAGATCGCCGAGCACCTGCAGGCCGGCGCGTACCGAGCTCGGGTTCGCGTTGTACGAGTCGTCGATCAGCCACGCGCCGTGGCGCGTGCGATGCAGCTGCAGCCGACCTTTGACGGCCCGCATCGCCGCGAGCCCCGCCGCGACATCCGGCAGCGTGGCACCGGCGCTCACCGCGGCGGCCGCCGCCGCCAGCGCGTTCTGCACGTTGTGCCGGCCGGCGAGCTGCAGCGTCACCGGCGTCGTGCCCTGCGGACAGATCAGATGGAACCCGGCCCGGAAGCCGTCGGCATGCGCCTCCCAGTGCAGCTCCTCGGCTCGGAAGTCAGCCTCGGGCCGCAGTCCGAACGTCACGGTGGGCGCCGTACTCATCCCCCGCCACAGCGGCGCGAACTCATCGTCCGCATTGATGATCGCCGCGCCATGCGCGGGCAGCCCGGCCACCATTTCGCCTTCGGCTCGCGCGGCACCCTCGAGCGAGCCGAAGCCCTCGAGGTGCTCGGCACCCGCATTGGTGACCAGGCCGATCGACGGCCGCGCGATCTGCACCAGCTGCGCGACGTCGCCGGCCCGGTTCGCGCCCATCTCGATGACCGCACTGCGGTGCGAGTCCCGCAGGCGCAGCAGCGTGATGGGCACGCCCAGGTGATTGTTGAGGTTGCCGCGCGTCGCGAGACACGCGCCGCTGCGCGCAAGGATCGTCGAGAGCATCTCCTTGACGGTGGTCTTGCCGTTGCTGCCCGCGACCCCGATCACGATACCGTGGAAGTCCGCACGCGCGGCGCGCGCGGCGGCACTGAGCGCATGCTCGACGTCGGACACCAGGATCTGCGGCAGCGGCAGCTCGGCGCGATGCGCCACCAGTGCGCCGGCCGCGCCGGCCGCCTGCGCAGCGGGCAGAAAGCTGTGCCCATCGGCGTGCTGACCCTTGAGGGCGACGAACAGATTGCCGGGGGCCAGGCGACGCGTATCGATCGCGACCTCGTCGTACTCCCGGTCCGCACCCTGCAGCTGACCGTGGCAGGCGGCAGCGAAGGCGCTGAGCGTGCGGATCATGCCGCCCCCCGAGCATGGAGCGCCGAGCGCGCCATCGCGGCATCGCTGAACGCCCGCCGCTCGTCACCGACCAGCTGCCATGCCTCGTGTCCCTTGCCAGCCACCAGCACCACGTCGCCGGCACGCGCGCGCGCCAGCGCCCAGTCGATCGCCGCGGCGCGATCGTGCAGGATGCGCGTGCGCCCGGCGGCATCCACGGCGGCGGCGCCCTGCATGATTGCCTGCGCGATGCGCTCCGGATCCTCGTGACGCGGGTTGTCGTCGGTGATCACGATTTCATCGGCACCCAGCGCGGCGATGCGCCCCATCGGCTCGCGCTTGCCGACATCGCGTTCGCCTCCGCACCCGAACACGCAATACAAACGCGCGCGGCAATGGCGCCGCGCCGCCGCCAGCGCCTTGGCGAGCGCATCCGGGGTATGCGCATAGTCGACCAGCACGAGCGGCAGGCTGCCGCCGCCGAGCGGCTGCATGCGCCCGGGCGGGCCAACGCAGCGCGCCAGCGCCGCGCACGCGGCTTCGAGCGGCACGTTCCAGCCGAGCAGCACAGCCAGCACGCTGAGCAGGTGGTCCGCGTTGAACTCGCCGATCAGCGCGCTCGTCAGTCGTGCCGTGCCGAACGAGCTGTCGATCTGCAGCGTGAGGCCGGCGTCCTGCGACTCGACCGCAGTTGCGTGCACGTAATCGGCTCCGCCGGGAAGCCAGTCCCTGGATGCGCGCGAGGTCAGCACGAGCCGTGTGCGTACCGGGGGGCCCAGGCAGTGCTGCGCCAGCGTGCGGCCGAACGGGTCATCGACGTTGATCACCCGTACCACCAGTGAAGGCCAGTCGAACAGCCTGGCCTTGGTCGCGCCATAGGCGGCCATGTCACCGTGGTAGTCGAGATGATCGCGCGTCAGGTTCGTGAACAGGGCGGTATGGAAGCGCGTCCCGGCACAGCGCTCCTGATCGAGCGCGTGCGAGGAGACTTCCATCGCGACAGCGGTGAACGAGCGCGCGCGCAGTGTGTACAGCAGGCGCTGCAGCTGTATGGCATCTGGTGTGGTCAGCGCAGCAGTGGTCGGCGCAACGGCGCTCGGCGCCGCAGGCCCCGCGAGACCGGCCGCGACGGCGTCGAGCCCGGAGGGTCCGGGTACGCCGGCACCGAGCGTGCCGATGCAGGCAGCCGGGCGCCCGATCAGATTCAGCGCCTGCGCCAGCACCCACGCGCAGGTGGTCTTGCCATTGGTGCCGGTGATGCCTGCCACCGTCAGGCTGGCCGAGGGCGCATCGAAGAACCGGTCGGCGATCGGACCGAGCTGCGCGCTCAAGTCCGGTACTGCGCGCACCAGGATCGAGTCGTCCACGGGCGGCGCTGCGATACCCGGCGCGGGTTCCCACAGAATCGCGCGCGCGCCTGCGGCCGCAGCCGCCGGCGCATACTCGAGCCCGTGATGCGCTCGGCCGCGGCAGGCGAGGAAGGCGGCGCCCGGCCGCACCGCCCGGCTGTCCTGAGTGAGGTCGGAGATCACGACATCGGCCGGCACGTCGATGAGGCCGTCGAGCACGTCCTTGAGCGCTCGCTGGCGGCGCGATGGTTCGGCGTTCATCGTTGCGCCACCTGCTGGCCCTGTACCCAAGGCGTGCCGGTACCGCCGACATCGTCGGGCGCGACCGCCAGCAGCCGCAGCGCGCGTCCGATCACGGCCGAGAACACCGGCGCCGAAACGTCACCGCCCAGGAACTTGCCGGCCGTCGGCTCATCGATCACGACCACCGCGGCGAGGCGTGGACTGCTGGCTGGCGCGAGCCCGGCGAACACCGAGGTATAACGGTCCTTCGAATAAGTGCCGTTGCTCGACTTCCATGCGGTGCCGGTCTTGCCCGCGACCCGATAACCCGGAATGCGCGCACGCACTCCAGTCGCACCTTCCTGGGTCGTGACCGCCTCGAGCAGCGAGATCAGCGAACGGCAGACTCCGGCATCGAGCACGCGCTCACCGGCCGGCGGCGCATCGACACGCACCATCGACAAGGGCAGGCGTTCGCCCAGCGCACCGACGGTCGCGTACGCCTGGGCGAGCTGCAGGGGCGTGACGGAGATTCCATACCCGTGCGACAGCGTCGCGATGGTGATCGCGCGCCAGTGTGAGAAGTTCGAGAACACGCCAGCCGATTCGCCGGGAAAACCGCTGCTCGTGACCTCGCCGAAGCCGAGGCGGCTCAGCGTGCTCCAGATCTGCTGCGGATCGAGCTGCAGCGCGAGTTTTGCCATCCCGACGTTCGAGGATTTCGCCAGCACGGTCGCCAGGTCGATCACCCCGAGGTTGTGTTCGTCGGGGAAGGTCACGGCACCGACCTGGATGAAGCCCGGGCTGGTGTCGATCGTGCTGCCGGCGTTGAAGCGTCCCGATGCAAGTCCGGCCGCGATGATGAACGGCTTGATGCTCGAGCCCGGCTCGAACAGGTCGGTAGCCGCACGGTTGCGGTAGGCGGCCGGAGTCAGCTGCTCGCGATCGTTCGGGTTGTACGCGGGCTGGTTCACCATCGCCAGCACTTCGCCGGTCTGGACGTCGAGCACCACCATCGAACCGGCGCGGGCGCGGTTCTCGAGGATCGCGCTCTTGAGCTCCCGGTAGGCGAGGTACTGGATGCGCAGATCGATGCTTAAGGAAAGGTCGCGGCCCGGTCGCACCGGGCGGATGCTCTCGATGTCCTCGACCTTGCGTCCCTTGCTGTCCTGGATCACGCGCTTGGCGCCGTCCTCGCCACCGAGCCAGTTGTCGAAGGCCAGCTCCGCGCCTTCCTGCCCGACGTCATCGATGCTGGTAAAGCCCAGTACGTGGCCGGTGACCTCCCCGGCGGGGTAGTAGCGGCGGAATTCGCGTGCGAGATAGACCCCTGGCAGGTTCAGAGCCTTGACGCGGCGCGCGTCGGCTGGCTCGAGCCCGCGTACCACGTAGAGGAAGTCGCGATCGCCATTGCTGCTCACGCGGCGCAGCAGCTCCTGCCGGTCCTGTCCCAGCGTGCCGGCCAGATGCGCGAGCGGATCGAGGTCGGCGCCGAGTTCCTTCGGGTTGACCCATACCGAGTCCACCGGGGTACTGACAGCCAGCGGCTCGCCATTGCGGTCGGTGACGCTGCCGCGATGCGCGGGTATCGCCGCGACGCGCGAGAAGCGCTCATCGCCCTGATGCGCGAGGAATCCGTGATCGACGAGCTGCAGGTCGACCGCGCGTCCCATCAATGCTACGGCCGCGGCGAGCAGCACCCCGAACAGCAGCCACAGGCGCAGTGCGAACGAGTACGAAGTCGGGCGCGACGCTCCGGAGCGCACGGGCTCGCTGCGGCGCGCGCTGCGGGCCGGCTTGGGTACGCGCCAGAACCTCATGGTGCGAGGATCTCGATGGCGTGCGGATCGGGGATGCTCATGTGCAGCCGCTCGCTGGCGACACGCTCGACGAAGGCATAGGTCGACCAGGCGCTCTGCTCCAGCTGCAGCCGCCCCCACTCGGCATCGAGTGCGTCGCGATCGCGGCTGAGCCGCTCGAGCTGCACGAACAGCTCGCGCGCGCGGTATTTGCTCCAGATCGCCCCGGCCGCCGAGGCGAGCACCGCACACCAGAGCGCGAGCGTGAGCACCACCAGGCCGCCGCGGCGGATCACGGGCACTTCCCCGCCACCCGCAGCAATGCGCTGCGGGCGCGCGGATTGGCGCGAATCTCCTGCTCACTGGCACGGCGCTTGCGCCCAATGCGCCGCAGCCGCGGCACGGCCTCGGCTGGCAGTGTCGGCAGCCCAAGCAGCGCGGGATCCGGTTCGGAGTGCGCGCGGATAAACTCCTTGACGATGCGGTCTTCCAGCGAATGGAAGCTGATCACCGCCAGCCGCCCCCCCGGGGCGAGCAGCTCGAGTGCCTGCGCGAGCCCGCGCTCGAGCTGGCCGAGTTCGTCGTTGATCCAGATGCGCAGCGCCTGGAACGTGCGCGTCGCCGGATGCTTGGACGGTTCGCGCGTGCGCACCGCGCGCGCGACCAGAGCGCTCAGCGCTGCGGTCGTCAGCAGTGGCCCTGCGGCGCGTGCGCGCACGATGGCGCTGGCGATGCGCCCGGCAAAACGCTCCTCGCCGTAGGTCGCGATCACGTGGCGCATCTCATCGCGGCCCGCTTCGGCGAGCCATGCGGAAAGCGGTTGCCCGCGCGTCGGATCCATGCGCATGTCGAGCGGACCGTCCCTGACGAAACTGAAGCCGCGCGCGGCAGCTTCGAGCTGCGGCGAGGAGACGCCCAGATCGAACAGGATGCCGTCGCAGAACGCGCCAGGCGCCTGCGCGCGCACGAGCGCGGCAAGCTGGCCGAACTCGCCGTGGACCAGGCGCAGTCGCGGCTCCGCGGCAAAGCGTGCATGCCCGGCCTCGATGGCGGCCGGATCGCGATCGAAGGCGAGGACGCGGCCCTCGGGTCCGAGCGCCTCGAGCAGCCGCTGCGTATGCCCGCCGCGACCGAAGGTCGCGTCGACGTAGAGGCCGGCAGGACGCACCGCCAGAGCCTCGAGCACCTCTTCGATAAGCACCGGCGTGTGCTCATCCAACTCCCTTAGCCCCCAAGAACGTGACGCCTGCGCCCGTCAGAGCGAAAGCGAATCCAGTTGGGCCGGCAGCTCGGTGCTCGCAGCTTCGCTCTTGAGCCAGAAGTCGCGTCGCTCCAGCCACCGGGCCTCATCCCACAGTTCGCAGCGATTGCCCTGTCCGATCAGCATCGCGTGACGGCTGAGACCCGCGAATTCACGCAATTCCGGCGGCAGCAGCATCCGGCCATGACCGTCCAGCGCCAGGTCCGTCGCATGGCCGACCATCAGGCGCTGGAGGCGGCGCGACTGGGCGTGCAGGCTCGGCAGCTCCATCAGCTTGCGTTCGACCTGTTCCCAGTCGCCGAGCGGATAGATCAGCAGGCACTCGCCGTCCCGGTCGACCGTCACCACCAGCTGGCCGGTCGAGCGCTCCAATAGCCGCTCGCGGTAGCGCGCCGGGATGACCAGCCGCCCCTTGTCGTCCAATGTGACTTTTGCTGCACCGCGGAACATGCAAATCGAGCCAGTTGGCCCATTTCTTCCCACTTTCGCCCACTTGGCGCCACTATAGAAACGCGGACACGCGCGTGTCAACGTTTGAATGGGAAATTTCTGAAGCGCAGTAGGCACTTACGCTAGGGTGGGACGTCTGGCCGCGACCCCGCGCCCACGATGCGCAATAGGTTTCTTTAGAGATCAGGAACTTGAGCGGGATATCTCGACAAGTGCGGAGAGTCGGCCTGTAAGCCGGGTTCTGTCGAGAACAGTCATTCCTCTGGGACGCCCGTCACCGTGCGCCTCAAGCGGCCTACCCGGAAGCACGCGCGGGCTCGCGCTGCAGCCCCTTGTGGGGGCTGCGACTTCCCTATTTGGCCTTGCTCCAGGTGGGGTTTGCCGTGCCGTCGAATGTTGCCACCGACGCGGTGCGCTCTTACCGCACCGTTTCACCCTTGCCAGCACCGTGACCGGTGCTTCGGCGGTCTGCTCTCTGTTGCACTTTCCGTGGGCTCACGCCCCCCAGGTGTTACCTGGCACCCTGCCCGCCGAGCCCGGACTTTCCTCCACGTTCCCGCGGGCGAAACGCAGCGACTGCCCAGCCGACTCTCCGCGGCTGCACCTTACTGGCTCGTGCCCGGCGACTCAATCGGATTCGCCGGGCTCCGTCGAGGAGGCCGCGGACGGAGCCGCTGCCGCGCGCCGGCTTCGCTGCAGCTGCAGCGCCAGCTCATAGGCCTCGCTGCGGCGCACGCCGGCGAGCTGCGCGGCGATCGCCGCCGCGCGCGACACCGGCAGCTGCGGCAACAACAGCTGCAGCGCGCGGCGCAGCAGCGGTGCGCTGGATGCTGCGGCAGCCGCATCACCCGCGCCCTCGACCAGCAGCGTGATCTCACCGCGCGCGAGGTTGGCGTCCGACTGCGCGAGCGCGCACAGCTCCCCGAGGGATCCGCGGTAGACGCTTTCGTGCAGCTTGGTCAGTTCGCGCGCGATGACCACGGAGCGTCCGGCGCCGAAGGCCGCGGCAAGATCGGCCAGCGTCCCGGCGATTCGATGCGGCGCCTCGAAGAACACCAGCGTGCGCGCCTCGCCGGCGAGACGAGCGAGCACCTCGCGCCGCTCACCAGCGCGGACCGGCAGGAACCCCTCGAACACGAAGCGGTCAGTGGGCAGCCCGGCGACGCTGAGCGCGGCAGTCATCGCGGATGCACCGGGGATCGCGCGCACGGTGATGCCGGCCGCCGCCGCTGCACGGACCAGCGCGAAGCCCGGGTCCGACACCAGCGGCGTACCGGCATCGCTGACCAGCGCGATCACGCTGCCGCAGAGCAGCTGCGCGATCAGGCTCTCGATGCGTTCGGCCTCGTTGTAGTCGTGCAGCGACACCAGCCGGGCCGATACGCCGATTGCGCTGAGCATCTGTCCGGTGTGCCGCGTATCCTCTGCGGCAACGAGATCTGCCTGTGCGAGCGCCTCGCGCGCCCGCGGACTCAGGTCGCCGAGATTGCCGATCGGGGTGCCAACGACATCGAGGCGGCCCTGAGCCACTATAATTCTCCGTTCACCGAGCGCGACCGATGCGCAGGCCTAAAGGTAGCAGGATCCCGTTCATGCAACCGACCGCACCCCTTCGCCCGCCGCTCGCCTTGCCTTGCCCGCTGGCCTGCGCCCGGCCTGCCGCACTGGCCGCCTTGTTCGCTCTCGCATTCGCGGCGTGCTCATCGCTACCACCACCGCTGCCGGCGCCCGGTACT